>Ga0194131_10004710_pt1 | contig 20320 bp, 20 predicted proteins | sample TA2KigO120mmetaG_FD_148631 | JGI IMG/M metagenome (GOLD analysis project Ga0194131, IMG submission 148631) | Freshwater microbial communities from Lake Tanganyika, Tanzania - TA2015053 Kigoma Offshore 120m | ecosystem: Environmental > Aquatic > Freshwater > Lake | place: Tanzania: Lake... | reverse complement strand
TGCAGCGTCGGGGCGCCCACTGGTCCCCAGCCATCGCCTTCCTCGTGCGCCCCGCGCGCGGCGCGGCCCTCGGCGAAGGCCGCTTGCACCAGCGGCGCGTGCGCGGCCACGTCGGGCGTCATCACCAGGACGTGCCGCGGCTGGAGGTCGGGGTGCCGCTCGAAGAGCTGGAGCAGGGCCTCGCGCAGCACCTCGGCCTGGCGGGTGGGGCCGTGGCAGGCGTGCAGGCGGACGGAGTCGTCGTGGGCCGCGACCACCCGCGAGACCCGCGCCGCGGCCAGCTCCTCGCCACCCCGCAGCTCCGCCATGTCGTCCTGGAGCCAGTGCAGCAGGCACGCTCGCCGCGGCGCGTCGGTGGGCTCGCCGGCATCGAAGCCGCCGGGAACGTCGAGGTCGGCGGGGTCGAGTTCGACCACCAGCTCGTGCATGTCGCGGGCGAGGCGACCGAGCGCGGCAAGTAGCGGGTGCGGCGACGCCTCGTCGACCCCGGCCGCCGCGGCGCGGCGTTGCTCGTCGCGGCGAAGCTCGCCGCGGGTGCGAAGGTCGCCCCAGTAGTGGGGTGTGGGCGAGAGCATGTAGGCGTGGACGGGCCGTGCCGCCCCGGCGCGCTGCCAGGCGCCGAGCCAGAGCGGCGGCATCGACGACACGGCGAAGACGTGCAGCGCGGGGCCGGGGAGCGCTCGCGCCGTCGCGAGCGCCTGGTGGGGCGGCGGCTCGTCGATGGCGAGTCGAAGCGCCCGCCACAGCGCGGCCTGCCAGGGTGGCGGCCCCTTGTGCATCGGCGGCCCCGCGTCGCGACCCGCCTCCCAGGCCTCGATCCACTCGGGCCGGAACAGGGCGGCACGGTCGATCACGTCGGCGAGCTCGCGCGCGAGGGCGAGATCGTCGCGCGTGACGGTGGCAGCGCCCTCGCGACGGCCCGGGCCGGGCGTGGATCGAGCCAGCCAGCCGCGGACAGCAGCGAACTCCGGGCTCGGCAAGAGGCCAGGGAGCACCTCATGGATCGCCCAGGCCAGCGCGGCCGGCTGCCAGGCGGCGCCCGGGCCGAGCGCGAAGGACTCGCGGAGGGCCTCGGCGGGGAAGGGGAAGCGGAGGTTGGCGGCGATGCCAGCCTCGCTCATGGCGAGCCGATGCCGCAACCAGCGCTCCATGCCCCGGCTGCCGACCACGATGGTGAGTGGCTCGAAGGGGCTGGCCGGGGGAGCCCGCCGCAACTCGGCGACGAGCGCGTGGGCGAGGGCCTCGGCGCGCGCCGCGCGGTGGATGAAGTAGCCCGCGGGCGCCCCGTTCAGAGAGGAGGGAGGCATGTTGTCGAGAGGGGAGACCGCGGGCACGGCGACAGGCTATGCACCCACCCTGCCAAAAAATGGTCGCTGGCGAGAACGCGGTTAGCCACGGCGCCGTGAGCCCCGCCGTCGAAGTGCATCGTCGCCTGCTGGAGCGCTGGCGGACGGCGATGGATCTCGTGGGCCCCGGCCCCGTCGACTCGCACTTCGACGACGCCATGGCCGTCGCCGGGTTGCTCTCCCCGAGGGGCCGCTGGCTCGACCTCGGGGCCGGCGCCGGCTTCCCGGGCGTGGCGCTGGCCGCCTCGCATCCGGCCGCCGAGTTCACGCTCGTCGAGCGCCGCCAGAAGCGGGCCGCCTTCCTGCGCGAGGTGATCCACGCGGCGGGGCTGGCAAACGCCCGCGTGTTCGAGGGCGACGCGGCCACGCTGCCAGCGGCGGAGTGGGACGGCGTCACCAGCCGCGCGTACAAGCCGCCCGAGGCCTACCTGGCCGACGCCCGGCGCCTGCTCCGCCCAGGCGGCATCGCCGCGTTGCTCACGACCGGCGAGCTGCCCGAGGTTGATGAGATGATGGTGGTGTCGCGACATGAATATATTGTGGATGGCCGAGCTCGCCTGCTCGCGATCTACCGCCGAGATTGAGGTTATCGTCGGCCGGGGCCGCGAAAGTGGCCGGGACCCGGTCGCCCGCCGAAGCCGGGGCGTCCACCTCCGCCCATCCCGCCGGGCCCCCGGGGTGGGCCCTGCGACGGCCTCGTTTCCAGGCGGACGCCCGGCCCCAGGCGAGACTGCAGGACCGCCACGAGGTGGCTGGGCACCCCGAACACGGCGGGTGGCTGGCGAGTGGGCACCTCGGCCATCACCGCGTGGGGTCGCCCCAGCACCTCGACGAGGATTGGCACCTGCGCCGCCCCGAGCCCGTGCAGGATCACGTCCAAGCGGGCCACGCCCGCGGCGGGGTGGCCGGCCGCCGCCGGGCCGTTCGCCACGCTGGGCGCCGGCCCCGCGACCTGCAAGGTAGCGCCGCAGTAGGCGCAGGAGCCGGATGCGTGTGGCGCGGGCGCGCCGCAGGCCGGGCAAGTGAGGGCCGAGACAGGCATGGGCGATCCGGGAGAGCGGGAGGGGCAGCCTAGCGCACGGCGGTTTCACGTGGAACGCGGAGGCTCGCCAAGCGCTCGCAAACGCGCTATCGTCTGCTTCCCCCCACGCTCCGGCGCGTCGCGCTCCCCCCCGCGGCCCCGGCGCTCCTTCCCGAGAAGTCCATGTCCCGCGTGAACCCCCCCCGCGTCATCGCCGTCTCCAACCAGAAAGGCGGCGTCGGCAAGACCACGACCGCCGTCAACCTCGCCACCGCGCTGGCCCGCGCCGGCCACGCCACCCTGATCGTCGACCTCGACCCCCAGGGCAACGCGTCGAGCGGGCTCGGGTGCCCGCGCGACAGCGTGGCCTTCGGCGTCGCCGACGCGATCCTCGGGCTCGAACCCCTGTCGCGCGTGCTGGTCCCCACGGCCCAGCCCGGGCTCGATCTCGCCCCCGCCACGCCCTCGATGGTGGGCGTGGAAGTGGAGCTGGTCACCCTCCCGAACCGCGAGCAACGCCTGAATATGGCGTTGGCTGGGCTCGATCGGGCCTATGCCTTCGTGATCCTTGACTGCCCGCCGTCGCTGGGGATGCTCACCCTCAACGCACTCACCGCCTCCGACAGCGTGCTCGTGCCCTTGCAGGCGGAGTATCACGCGATGGAGGGACTCGGCGAGCTGGTGCGGACGATCACGGCGGTGCGCCGGAGCACCAATCCCCGCCTGCGTCGCGAGGGCATCTTGCTTACGATGCACGACGGCCGAACAAATCTTTGTCGCGATGTGGAGGCGCAGGCACGCGCGGTCTTCGGCCGGGAGGTCTTCAAGACCATCGTGCCGCGCACGGTGCGCCTCGCCGAGGCCCCGTCGCACGGCAAGAGCATCTTTCACTACGACCCGGGATCTCGCGGCGCGCAGGCCTACCTCGCGCTCGCCGAGGAGCTGGTCGCCCGCGTGGCCGCCTCCCCGGCGGCCAAGGCGGTGGGCTAGTGGCCGGCGCCGCCTTCCCCGGGCGGGGCGCCGTTGCTCGGCCGGCGCTGGGCCGCGGGCTCGCCGCGCTCTTGCCACCCGACGCCTACGACAGCGCGCCCGATGCCCCGCCGGCCGACGTGCTCCAGCGCCTGCCGCTGCACCGCATCCGGCCCAACCCGCACCAGCCGCGCCGCCGCTTCGACGAGGAGAAGATCAACGAGCTGGCCGCATCCATCCGCGAGCACGGCGTGGTGAGCCCGATCGTCGTGCGTCGCGATGGAACCGGGGGCGCCGCGGGCGACGGCGGCTACGTGCTGGTGGCCGGGGAGCGTCGCGTGCGTGCATCGCGGCTGGCGGGCCTCACCGAGATCCCGGCGGTGGTGCGCGGCGCCGACCTGGCCGCCGACGCGCAGCTCGTCCTGGCCCTGCTCGAGAACCTGCAGCGCGCCGACCTCGACGCCATCGAGGCTGCCGAGGGCTACCAGCGGCTGGTGCAGGAGTTCGGGCTCCGGCAGGAAGATGTTGCGAAGAAGGTTGGGAAAGACCGGGCGACGGTGGCCAACGCCCTGCGCTTGCTCCGGCTGCCGCCTGCGGGTCGCGATGCCGTGGTGGACGGCCGCATCAGCGCCGGTCACGCGCGCGCGCTGTTGCCTCTCGCGGAAACCCCGGGGCGCTTCGAGGCCGCCCTCGACCTGGTGATCCAGAAGCAGCTCAACGTGCGCGCCTGCGAGTCGCTGGTTCGGCAGATGCTCGCGCCGAAGCTGGATAGCTCGCGCGAGCCGGATCGCGCGCTCGAGCGCCTGGCGCGCGAGCTTACCCGCGACGTGGGCTCGCGCGTGCGCCTGATTGCGCGTCGCAACGGCGGTGGTCGCCTCGTGCTCGACTATACAGATGCCGCCGAGCTCGATCGCCTGGTTGGCCGCTTGCGGGGCGACTGAGCCGTGGCGGATCTGCCTCTCGCGGCCCTGCTCGGTCGCGGCGCCCGCTACTCCGGCGAGATGGCCTTCGAGGGGCGGGTGCGGGTGGATGGCCACTTCACCGGTCGCATCGTGACCGAGGATGTGCTGGAGGTGGGCGAGTCTGGGGTGGTCGAGGGCGAGATCGACGCGGCGACGCTGGTCATCGCCGGGTCGGTGAAGGCGACGGTACGCGCCCGCGACCGGATCGTGGTGCAGCCCACGGGCCAGCTGGCCGGGAAGGCCGATTGCAGCACGCTCGAGGTGGCGCCGGGGGCGCGGATCAGCGCCGAGCTCCGGGTGGGCGGGGGCTGATGCGGCCGTTCATCGTCGTGGTGGCCGGGGGCACGGCCTCGGGCAAGACCACCATCGCGCACCACGCGGCGTCGATCCTCGGGGCCACCGTGATCGGGCACGATCGCTACTACCGCGACGTGGCCGACCCGCAGAATCACGACTTCGACCACCCCGACTCGCTGGATACCTCGCTCCTGGTGCAGCACATCGACGCCCTGCACCAGGGGCGCGACGTGGAGCTTCCCGTCTACGATTTCGCCGTTCATGCCCGGCGCGCCGTCGCCGAGACCGTGCACCCGCGGCCGATCATGGTCGTGGAGGGGATCCTCACCCTCGCCGACCCCGCCGTGGCCGAGCGCGCCGATCTCGCGGTGTTCGTGCACGCCGACGACGATGTCCGCCTGGCCCGCCGGATCCGGCGCGACGTGGCGGAGCGGGGCCGGACCTGGGACGACGTCATCCGGCAGTGGTTGTCGACCGTCCGGCCGGCGCACCTCCGCTACGTGGCGCCGAGCCGCGCCGTCGCCGCCCTCGTGCTCGACGGCGAGGCCACCACGGCGTCGCAGGCGGAGCGCCTGGTGGTCGCCGTCAACGCCCGTCGAGATTCCCGCTGAGGCGCACCACGTGCTCGTTCGCGAGCCGGAGCTGGGCGGAGAGCGAGTCGATCAGGCCCTTGCGGAAGGCGCGTCCCTCGGCGCCCAGGTCGGCCTCGAGCTCGCGGTAGGTGGCGTGGGACAGGCGCAGGAGCCAGGTGGGCTGCACCGCGCGCACGGTGGCGGAGCGCCCGCCGCTGTCGGCCAGCGCCACCGCGCCCACCACGTGGCCCGGCCCGAGCATCGCGATGCGCTCGGAACGCTTCTTGTCGACGGCGCGGTACACCGCGACCCGTCCCTCGGCGACGATGAAGGCCTCGTCGCCGAGCTCGCCCTCGTTGATGATGGCCTTGCCCTGCGCTGCGCCCACCACCTCGAAGCGCGAGGCTAGCCGCTCCAGCACCACCTCGTCGCGGGTGCCGAAACCGGGCGTGTTGCGGAGGGTGGTGGCCGGCTTGGGCTGGGGCGTCGTCGGCCGCGAGTTGGCGAAGCCCAGTGCGCTCGCCAGCCAGCCGATCAGGCCGCGCCCGGTGCGCTGGTCGTTCGGCTCGCCCTCGGCCATCGAGCCGATCAGCACGTCGGCCGCGCGCAGGCGCTGGGCGATCGTCCGCATCGCCTGGGACTCCAGCCGCTGCACCACGGGGTTGTCACGCATGCGCATGAAGCGCAGCCCCTCCTCGTCGAGCACCAGCACCCTTGATTCGACCTCGGTGACCACGGTGGCGGCGCGCCGACCGAGCGAACCGAACATTGCCATCTCGCCGATGGTCTCGCCGGGCCCGATGCGCCCCAGGCGCACCCCGCTGAGTCGCGCCGCCATGGCGCCCTCGACGACGTAGCACATGTTCCGGTCGGTCTCGCCCTCGACGTGCAGCTCCTCGCCTGGCCCGAGCTCCGCGGCGCGGAAGGCGTTGCAGGCCTCGTCGCGGTCGACGTCGGAGAGCCCGTGGAACAGGCCGCTACGGTCGAACAGGCGGCGCTCGTTCACGGCCCCGTCCCCGGGCGCTCTGCCCAGGATGCCGACAGCGCGACTGCCGCGTCGAACTGCAGCACTGCGTCGCGACGTGCGACCCCCTCGGCACGCAGCTGGGCCACGCGCGAGCCGTCGATGAGCGACACCAGGTACGAGGTGGTGGCGAGGGCGACGCTGCCGCCGCTCACGAGCTGGGCGGTGGCGTAGGCCTCCTCGTCTGCGGCGTCGGCGGCGTCGGTGGCCATGATGCCGCCGGCCACGGCGCCGCCGATGCCGGCCAGCTGTGTGCTGGCGTAGATCGCGCCGCGGGCGGGGCGGTCCCAGGCGAACAGCGCGATGCCGAAGGGGGTCACGGCGAGCGCGCCCTCGTCGGCGAGGGCGGTGCTGGTCAGGAGCGCGAGGGTCAACACGGCGGGGGTCTAACCCGGGCGCTGGTCACTTTGCGGCACGGCCTTGACCTTGGCCTTGCCATCCTCGATCACGACGCGGAACTTCACACTCTCCACGTTGTAGGTGGCCTTGATGGTACGAACTTGCTTGCGCAGCGCCTCGCGGACCGCGTCGAAGCCGATGTCGGTGGACTGGCCGCACTTCCCGCGCGCCTCCACGTACTTGTCGTACACCATCCGGAACGCGCGCTCCTCGCGCTCCAACTGCTCGTGCCGCTCGCGCAGCACCCGCTCCTGCTCCGGAGAAATTTCCGGCTCCCGGGGCAAGCCCGCCGCCGCCGCCGCCTCGGCCGCCTTGCGCGCCGCCTCCTTCTGGTCGGCCTTGAAGCGCATTTTCGGGTGAACGCCGCGCTCCATCATGTTCAGATTCCGCGTCCAGTACAGCTCGAAGGTCTGGAACCGGGCCTTGAGCCCCTGGAACTTGAATCTCTGCGTGGCGTTGCGAAAGCCTTCCTCGCCGAGGTCGCGAATCGAGCGGCGTATTTCGTCGCGATCTCGCAGCGGCTCCTGGCGCTCGATACCGGAGAAATACTTCTCATAGTTGATCTTGAGCAGGAACATCTTCTGTTCCAGCTCGTCCAGTCGCGCGCCCTGGCCGTGGTCGAGTCGCTCGATGCGCGCCATGCCAACTCCGGACGGCTGCAATACCATGCCCACGAGGCGGAAGCGATGCCCATTCGCGCGCTCGTCGTAGACGACGAGTCGAGCATTCACGAGCTGGTTGCCGAGTACCTGCGAGGTCGCGGCATGGACGTCGACGTCGCGCGCGGCGGCCGGGAGGCGATGGCGCTGTTGAGCGCCACCCGCTTCGACGTGCTCCTCACCGACTTTCGCCTGCCCGACATCGACGGCCTCGACCTCGTGCGTCACGCGACGGCCGCCGTCCCGCCCGTGCCCGCCGTGGTGATGACCGGCTCAGCCACGGTGGAGAGCGCGGTGCTGGCACTCCGCCTCGGAGCGATGGACTTCGTTCTCAAGCCCTTCCGCCTGCGGGAGCTGCACGCCATGTTGCTCGCGGCGATGGAGCGTTCGCGCACGGTGCACTTGCAGGCGGGTACGGTCAACGCCTTGCGATTCCTGGAGCGCGCCGAGCTGGCGGAGGAGCGCGCCGAGGCGCTGGCGCTCCTGCCGGCGCTGGGGGAGGTCCTGGCCTCCCTCCCGGGGGCGCACTTCGCGGAGATCACGCTTGGGCAGAACGTCGTCGGGAGCCATGGCACGAGTCTCGGCGACGCCGAGAGCTGGTCGCTTCCCGGCGGGTACCGGGTGCGGAGCGGCCCGGCGAGCGAGGCCGCCATTCCCTACGTCCGGGCCATGGAGCGGGCGCTGAGGCGCGCCGGCGTCTGATGGGCCCGTGGGTGCTCCTGCCCGTCTCGGGCCTGCTCGGCCTGCCGGTCGCCGACACCCGGTCGGCCAACTCGGTGGTGAACCTGCGCTGGGACGATGGCTTCGCGATCGACGCCGCGATCGGCGCGAACTTTCCCGCGGTGGAGTACCGCGGCGAGGCCTGGGCGGCGCAGGTGGGCGTCGAGGCTGCCGGGTTCATGAGCTTCGATCCCGATGGCGCGCTCACCTTCGACCTCGACACCTTCGACGGCGTGTTTGGCTTCCCGCTCTCGGCGCGCGCCGGGCGCTGGTCGGGGCGAGTCGAGTGGGCACACCTGAGCGCGCACTTCGCCGACGGCGTCCGGGACAACGGGGCCTTGCCGGGCTCGGGCGACCAGTACAGCCGTGAGTACCTGAGGTTCATCGCGGCGAGAGATCTTGGCCCCGCGAGGGTGTACGGGGGCGGGCGGTTGCTCACGCACGACGCGAGGGACAGCGAGCCCTGGATGGCGCAGGTGGGCGCCGAGGTGTTCGCGCCCTGGCGCCTGGCGCCCTACGCGGCCGTCGACCTGCAACTGGCGCAGGAGTTCGACTGGAGCCCCGCCATCGGTGGGCAAACAGGCGTCGCGTTCCCCGGCGACCACGCGCGTTTCCGCGTGGCGATGATCGGTCGCCACGGGCCCGACGACACCGGCAAGCTCGACGGTGCGCAGGAGAGCTACCTCGGCCTCGGTTTCGGCTTCGACTACGGCGGCGTGCTCGCGCCGCCGTAGTCGCCTGTCGACAGCCGGTGGGTCTGCGAGTAAACCACACGTCATGCACGCTCTCGTCTTCTTGCTCGCATGCCCGTCTGAGCCCGGGGACACCGGCAAGGACCCCGAGTCGCCTGTCGACAGCGGCGACAGCGGCGACAGCGGCGCCGCGGGCAACACCGCCCCCGGGGCCCCGGTGGTGGCAATCAGCCCCGCCTCGCCCAACGAGGCGAGCGACCTGGCGGTCACCATCGTCACCGAGAGTGTCGACGCCGAGGCCGATGCCGTGTCCTACCGCTACGCCTGGTCCGTCAACGGTACCGCCGCGGCCGATATCAGCGGCGCGACCGTGCCCGCCGATCGCACCACCGATGGCGACACCTGGACGGTCGAGGTGTACCCCAACGACGGCCTCCTCGAGGGTAGCCCCGGCACCTCCACGGTCACCATTGCCAACGCGCCCCCGGTGGCGCCCACCATCCACATCGACCCGCCCGCGCCCGCGCCCGGTGACGCGCTCACCCTGGTGTTCGACACGCCCGCCACCGATGCCAACGGCGACGCGCTCACCCAGATCATCACCTGGTACGAGGACGGCGCGAGGAGCCTGAGCTGGGATGGCCTCACCACGATCGAGGGCATGTACGTCGACGGCGGCGAGCACTTCCGCGCCGTCGTCACCGTCACCGACGGCTACTCCGACGTGCTCACCGTCGAGGCCGAGGTGACCGTGGCGAACACGCCGCCCGAGATCAGCAGCGTCACCATCTCGCCATCCGATCCCACCGACAGCGACGACCTCACCTGCACCGTGCGCGCGTCCGACGAGGACGGCGAGGACCCGGAGACGGGCTACCGCTGGTTCCGCGATGGCGTCGAGGCCACCGAGGTGGGCAACAGTGACACCGTGCCCAGCGACCTCACGACGATCGGCGAGAGCTGGGAGTGCCAGGGCGAGGCGACGGACGGCGTCGACACGGTCACGTTGCTGTCCGACGCCGAGGTGGTCCGCGGCTTCTGGGGCTACCGCATGCGCGGCGAGATCACGGTCAACATCACTGAAGACACCGCTGGCACCCCCAGCGGCACGGGCGAGGGCACCTGGGAGGTCTACTCCTCGGGGGGACGCTACAACGACAACGACTGCGAGGTGGTGTGGAGCCTCATCGCCACCGAGAACACCGGCCTCTGCCGCGGTTGCGAATACGCCTTCGACGCCGAGTGGACCTACGACAGCGCCGCGAGCACCATCACCACCGGGTGTTCCGCGATGACGACGGACTCGTCCGGCTCGATCACCGTTCGTACCGGCCCCGCCATCAGCGCCTACTGGGATGACGCCTCGGTCTCGACCTACTCCTACTACTACCGCGAGCTCTCGCTCTCCGCGCGGGGGACGGGTGGCAGGTTTGGCGGCTACTACGGTCGTTATTATGGTTACTACTACGCGGTGGACGAGACGACCGATACCGCCGGCAACGTGACGCTGACCGCCTATACCGACCACTTCATCTACTACTGAGCCCGCGCCCGGCCCTCGCCAGCGCGCCGAGGTCGTTGATGTCGACGCTGGGGAAAAGGCGAACGTCGTGACCGGGGAGCAGGCGGGGGAGCTCGGTCTCGTTGAGGGCAACCGCCAGCCCGCCGGTCCCCGGGGACAGGGCGACCCGCCACGTGACGAGGCCTCGCGCCGAGATGGCCCGCGCGCTGAGGCAGGCGTGGTTGAGCACCCCGAGACGGTTCTGGGCCACCAGCAGCACGCGCGCGCCCAGGGCCACCGCCAAGTCGGCCACGGTGAAGTCGCGACACAGTGGCACCTCCCAGCCGCCGGAGCCCTCGACCAGCGTGATCTCGCCCCGGTGGAAGGCGATCCAGTCGAGGATGTCGTCGCGACCGAGCGCCAGCCCGGCGCGCTCGAGGGCGAGGTGCGGCGAGAGCGGCTCCGCGAGCGAGGCCATGGCCAGGGGCGGGTGACCGGCGCCGCGCGCGATGAGGTCGGCATCGCTCTCGCTGCCGGGCTCCACGCCGGTCTGCACCGGCTTGAGCGCGCGGACCCGCAGGCCCCGCGCGCGGAGGTCGGCGGCGAGCGCGGCGGTGGTGACCGTCTTGCCCACGGCGGTGTCGGTGCCGGTGACGACGATGATGTCGCCTAGCTGAAGGTCCACGTGCCGTTCTCCTGCCGAGCCAGGCCCTCGGCGAGCATCCAGGCCAGGTGGGTGCGCACCTGGAGCGCAGCGAGGATCAGGTCGGCGCCGGGGATGGAGGCGTACACCGCGCGCGCGATGGCCTCGGGGGTGCTCGCCCCCGCGCGCAGCGCCGCGAGGAACTGGCCGGTGCGCATGTGGCGATGGGCGATGTACTGGTCGGCGAGCGCGCCGGGGCAGGCGGGGCCGTGCGCCGGGTAGAGCGTGGTGGCGAGCGGGCGCACCCGGGCGAGGCTCGCGAGGTAGGCCGCGAGCTGTCCCTCGGGGGGCACGAGCACGATCGTGCCGACCCCGGCCACGAGGTCGCCGGCGACCACGTCGCCCGTCCCGTCCACCAGGAACGCGAGGTGGCCGTCGGCGTGCCCGGGGGTGTGCAGCGCCACGAGCACGCCGTCGCCGGTATTGATCGTGTCTAGGTCCTCCAGTGTCTCGTCCACGGGGAAGGGCAGGCGCGCGTCACGATGGGCATACACGCGCGCGCCGGTGCACGCCCGCAGGTGGGCCACGCCCCCCACGTGGTCCTCGTGGTGGTGGGTGACCAGGATCCGGCGGACGCCGTGAGCCCACGACGCGAGCCGCTCCTGCTCGTCGAGGTAGGGCGAGGCGGGGTCGATCACCGTGTCGCCGATCCGGTAGCAGTTGGTGTGCGTGGCTGGTGGGAGCGTCGGCGTGCGCACCGGCAGGACGGCGAGCACTAGAAAATCCGCGTGACGACGGCCCAGAGCCCCACGGCGAGGAGCACCACCAGCGCCCAGGCCGCCACCCAGTCGGGCACCATGCGCTGGGCCGCGGGCGCTGGTTTGGCCTCATCCTCGGCGACGTCGTCGTCCTGTTGTGGCGGCGGCGTGCTTCTTGGCGTGGTGACGGCGTCGTCTTCATCGACGACGGCGTCGACCAGGCGGTGCGAGGACTCGAAGGAAACGGCCCGTGGCTTCCATGGCGCGGGCGTGGGTGGGCGCAGGTCCACGCTGTTGGCCTCGGCGGCGGCGACGGGCGGGGCAGGGCTCGGGACGGGCGCGCGGGGCGGCGGCGGCTCGCCGATCGGGGCGGTGCGCGTGTCTTTCGCCACCGGGCGAGCGGCCCCCCGGGGCACGCGGACCACTGGGGCGACCTGGCCCTGGGGGCGCCGCAGGTGGGCCTTGCGAGCGAGCAGGTCGCGCCGAGGGGGCTCGGACGCCTCTCGCAACGCCGACAGGAGATCCTTCACGAGGAGCCCCTCGCTGTCGTAGCGGTCGCGGGGGTCGCGGGCCAGGAGCTTCGCCGTCACGCGCGCCATGCGCGGCGAGATGGCCTCCACCCGCGCCAGCCACGCGCCCAGATCGCGTCGACCGTCGGCCGGGGAGCCGGGCTCGCCGCCGAGGAGAGTCTCCCCGAGCAGCAGGTGGACCGCCAGCGCGCCGAGCAGCCACTGGTCGGTCTGGGTCGACACGGCCGTCCCCGCCGCGATCTCGGGCGGCACCACCGCGAGGCGATCCACCGGCAGGGCGAAGTCGGCAATCACGATGTTGCCGTCGCGACGCAAGCGCACGGTATCGGCGCACAGGCAGCCGTGTACCACGCCGGCCTCGTGGGTGACCCGCAGCGCGTTGGCCAGCTCGACGAGGACGTCGACGCGGGTGGCAAGGTCGAAGTCCAGCGCCCGCTGCGCCGCCTGGTGGAGCACCCAGGCGAGGCTGACGCCGTCGATGTACTCGAGCGCGAGGGCGCCGAGGCCCGGGTAGAAACCCCAGGCCTTGCGCACGCGGGGGTCGTCGATGGCCCGCAGCGCGTCGTACTCCTTGCGGAGTTCGCTCACGGCCTCGCTGTCTGTCGCCTCGTGGGCGAGCCGGAGCACCACGTCGCGCGGCCCCCGGCCCTGATCGTCGGCGCGCACGGCCCGCCATAGGTCGGAGCGGGGGCGTACCGCGAGCATCTCCTGGAGGTCGAAGGGGCCGATGCGCTCGCCGTGACTCGCCACGACGGCGAACTATCACGCGAGTCGTTGCCCATGCCGCAGCGACAGGAATGGCAGGGCCACGCTGGCGAGGACCAGCACGCCCATGCCCAGCTGGGCGAGTGGGTCGGGTCGCTGGCCGAGCAGCAGGGCGGCGAGCAGCGTGGTGAACAGCGGGGTGCCTGCCGACACCGCGGCCATCGTCGCGACGGGGCCCTGCTGGTAGGCGGAGGTCATCAGCAGTTGCCCGCCGGTGGCGAAGAGCCCGGCGCCGCACAGGTAGACCCAGGCCCAGGGAGCGTCGGGCAACGGCGCTGGCAGGGCGACCAGCATCAGCGCGCTCACGACGGTCGAGAGCAGCGTGAAGTAGAACACGATCGCCGCGGGACCGTTGCTCGCCGTGGCCCTCCGGACCGCGAGGTAGGCGGCCGCGGCGGACAGGCCGGAGACGAGCCCAAGCAGCCGCCCGGCGAGGTCGCCAGTGGGCGCATCGACGCGGGGCCAGCCGAGCGCGGCGGTGCCTGCCGCGCTGGCGAGCACGGCGAGCCAGGTGAGCGGCGAGGTGCGCTCGCCGAGCGCCAGGGGCGCGAACGCCGCCACCCAGGCGCTTGAGGTCTGGTTGAGGAAGGCGGCCTCGCCCGCGCCGATACGCGACAGCGCGGCGAAGTAGGTGATGAGGGCCACGGCGCCGCTGAGGCCCCGCCACCATAGCGCCGGGCGGCGATCGCCGAGCAGGACGCTCACGCGCCCTCCCGCGAGCACGAGGAGCACCCCGAGGTTCACGATCGAGCGCACGAAGCTCGACAGCGCCGTGCCCAGCTCCGGCGCCCGCGCGTGGGCCAGCGCCACGCAGGTCGACATCAGCGCGAAGCACAGCGTGCTCGCGAGCATGGTGAGAAGGGGCTTCACCGGCCCAAGGCGCTAGGGGGCTGCCTCGGTGCCGGAGGGCGACTTCTTCCTCGCGGTCGTCGCCTTCTTCTTCGTGCCCGGCGCCTTCTTCGCCGACCCGTCCGCCTTCGGTCGCGCTGCCTGCTTCGCGAAGCGCCCGCGCTTGGGAGACGGTCCCGCCTCGCGCTTCCGGGCGAGCAGGGCGGCCGCCTCCTCGAGCGTGACGCCGTCGGGTGAGGCGCCCTTCGGGAGCGTGGCGTTGGTCTCCCCGTCGGTGACGTAGGGGCCGAAGCGGCCAGCCATGAGCTTCATCGGCTTGCCCGTCTGCGGGTCGGCGCCGAGCTCCCTCACCGCCTCGGGCTTGCCGCGGCGGGCCACCCGGCCGTTGGACTGCGCCAGGAGCGCGAGAGCATCGGCGAGCGTCACGGTGAGCACGTCCTGCCCGGGGGCCAGCGAGCGAGACTGGTCGCCCATCTTCACGTACTGGCCGAAACGGCCGATGTTGGCCGTCACTTGCTCGCCGCCGGGACCGTGGCCCAGTGCGCGGGGCAGCGCGAGCAGGCCGAGCGCCTGCTGCAGCGTCAACGTGTCGAGGGTGATGCCCTCGGGCAGCGAGGAGCGGGGCGGTTTCTCCTTGCCCTCGGCCTCGCCGAGCTGCACGTAGGGGCCGAAACGCCCGTTGAACAGGAACACCGGCTTGCCACCCGGCCCGTGGCCGAGGCTCCTCGGGCCGTCGGCCTTGGCCTGGAGCGCCTTGTCTGCCCAGGCCTCGGTCACCTCGTCGGGCGCCATGTCGCCGGGAATGTTGGCGGTGCCGCTGTTGCCGTCGGTCACGTAGGCGCCGTACTGGCCCACGCGCACGTGGAAACGCCCGGATGCGTCGCCGGCGAGCGGCAGGCGGTAGAAGCCGTCGTCGCGCGAGGCGAGCGAAGCGTCGAGGCGAACGCGCAGGCCGCGGTCGCCCTTGTAGAACGCTGAGAGCACCGCGGCGCGCCGCGCCTTGCCGAGCGAGATCTGGTCGAGGTCTTCCTCGAGCTTCGCGGTGAAGTCGTAGGCGGCCAGCTCGGCGAGCTGCGACTCGAGGAAGGCGGTGAGCAAGAAGGCCGCGTGGGTGGGAACCAGGGCGGTGGCGCGCTGGAAGGCGTAGTTGCGCTCGATGATCTTCTGGATGATGTCGGCGTAGGTGCTCGGGCGGCCGATGCCGAGGCGCTCGAGCTCCTTGATGAGCGTCGCCTCGGTGAGCCTCGCTGGCGGCTGGGTGGTGTGCCCCTTGGCGTGGAGCTCGCGCGCCGCCACGCTGTCGCCTGGCTTGACCGGCGGGAGGATGCGCTCCTGGTCGGCCAGCTCGGCCTCGGGGTCGTCGCTGCCCTCCACGTAGGCGCGGCGGTAGCCAGGAAAGTCGATGGTGCGACCGGTGGCGACGAATCGCGCGTCGTCGACGGCGATGCGCACGGTGACGCCCTGGCCGCCGGCATCGGCCATCTGGCAGGCCACGGTGCGCTTCCAGACGAGCTCGTACAGGCGCGCGCCATCGGCGTCGAGCTCGCGGCGAGCCTCCTCGATGGAGCGAAACTGAGTGCCGGCGGGGCGAATGGCCTCGTGGGCCTCCTGCGCGTTCTTCGCGGTGCTCTTGTAGCGGCGCGGGGCAGGGGGCAGGTAGGCGGGGCCGTAGGCGCTCGAGATGAGCGTGCGGGCGGCGGTGATCGCCTGGTCGGAGAGCGCGAAGCTGTCGGTGCGCATGTAGGTGATCCAGCCGCTCTCGTAGAGCCGCTGGGCCACTTTCATCGTGCGGTCGGCGCCCCAGCGGAGCTTGCGGTTCGCCTCCTGCTGGATCGTGCTGGTGGTGAATGGGGGCCGGGGCGACTCGTGCCAGGGCTTGCTGTCCACGCTGTCTACGCGCCCCGGGCGAGGCAACAGTCGCGACACCAGGGCCTGTGCCGCCGCCTCGTCGAGCACGAGCGCATCCTTCGCCTTGATCTTGCCGGTCGTCTCATCGAAGTCGCGGCCGCTGGCAGTGCGCTTGCCCCCCACCTCGACGAGGCTGGCCGGGATGGCGCCGGCCTGCGCGCCGAAGATGCCCTCGACGCTCCACCAGTCGCTCGCGCGGAAGGCCATGCGGGCCCGCTCTCGCTCCACGAGCAGGCGCACGGCGGGGGTCTGCACCCGGCCCGCGCTTCGTGCCCCCCGCAGCTTTCGCCACAACACGCGCGACGTGGCGAAGCCGAAGAGCCGGTCGATCACGCGGCGCGTTTCCTGGGCCGACACGAGGTCCTGGTCGATGGCGCGCGGGCTGGCGAGCGCGTGGCGAATCGCCTCGGGGGTGATCTCGTGGAACACCATGCGCTTCACGGGAACGCGAGGTTTGAGCTCCTCGACGAGGTGCCAGGAGATGCTCTCGCCCTCGCGGTCCTCGTCGGTGGCGAGGTACAGCGCCGAGGCGGACTTGAGCTTGTCTTTCAGCTCCTTGATCTTTGCCTTCTTTCGGGGATCGACGACGTAGAGGGGCTTGAAGTCCGCCTCGATGTCGACGCCGAACTCGGCGTAGGGCCCCTTCTTGTAGTCCTCGGGGAGTTCCCTCGGCTCCGGGATGTCCCGGATGTGACCGACGCTCGCCTCGACAACGTAGTCGTTACCGAGGAATTTCTGGATCAGCCGCTGCTTGGTGGGCGACTCGACGATGACTAGGGGCTTCGACATGGAGGTGCATGGATACTCCCGGCCCCCCATCCGGGCAAGCGCGTCGTGAGGGGCTTATGATCGTGTGATGTCGCAAGTGGTGGGTCGCTACCTCGACTACCTCGCCGCCGAGAAGGGCGCCTCGCCGCACACCCTGCGCGCGTACGGCACCGAACTCGAAGGGCTCGCCGCCAGCGTCGCGCCGCGCGACATCCTCGCGGCCAGCATCGGCGACCTGCGCCGCTGGCTCGCCGCCGGGGCCCGCGCGCCGGCCAGCCTCGCCCGCCGTATTTCGAGTTTACGTAGTTTCTACCGATGGTGCCTGCGCGAGGGGCTCATCGAGGCGAGCCCGGCCGACCGCCTGCGCGCTCCGCGCGTCACCTTGCCGCTGCCGAGAGTGCTCGAGGTAGACGAGGCGAGTCGAGTGGTCGAGACGCCGCTCTTGCCCCGCGATCGCGCCCTGCTGGAGATTGCCTACGGGGCGGGCCTGCGCGTGTCGGAGCTGGTGGCCCTCGATGTCGATGACCTCGAACTGGCCGAGGGCACGGTGCGGGTGCGGCACGGCAAGGGCGACAAGGAGCGCGTCGTGCCGCTCGGGCAGGGCGCAATCGACGCGGTCTTGGCTCTCCTCGCGGCGCGAGGGGGCCATCCGGGACCGCTGTTTCTCAACAAGCGTGGCCGGCGCCTCGGCGTTCGCTCCGCGTGGGAGATCGTCCACCAGGGGGGCGACGCGGCCGGCGCGCCCGACGTGCATCCCCACGCCCTGCGTCACAGCTTCGCCACCCACCTCGTGGCCAACGGGGCCGATATTCGCGCCGTCCAGGAGCTCCTCGGGCACGCGTCCTTGTCGACGACGCAGCGCTACACTCATCTCGATATCGACAGCCTGCGCGCGGCCTACCGCAAGTCCCACCCCAGAGCGAAGAAGTAGTCCCGACAACGCGCCGCCCCGAGCTTGCAGGGAAGGCGCGGTCGGGTACACTCCCCGCGATGCAGAAGTCGCCGCTTTCGGCGGATGAGTGCCTGGCCATCAAGCGCGTTGAGCGCCTCGGCCGGGAAGGTACTTTCTTTTCGGTACTGGGCCTGGACACCAGTGCGGTGAAGGAAGACGTCGAGCGCGCGTACCGGGACTACGTGCGCGAGTGGCACCCCGACCGCTTCTACTCCCGCGACGCGGCCGAGCTGATGGCGGTGATCGAGGAGAACTTCGTCAACGTCACCCGCGCCTACAAGACCCTTCGCGAGAGCAACAAGCGCCTGATTTACGAGCGCGACCTTGCCGCCAAGGGCGTGGCCGTCGCGCCGGTGCTCCAGAAACCGGCGTCGCCGCCGCCCTCTGGCTTCGAGGTGAAGATCGACCGGGGGGCCCAGGGCCCGCGCATCGCCACCACCGACGGCGCGCCGCGCCCCCCGCCGAGGCCGGCCGCGTCGCCGAGTGTCATGAGCAAGATCAAGGCGCAGATCGCCGATCAGCTCGAGCGCGCCGTCGGCTACTACCAGGCGGGCCTGGAGGACTTCCGCGCCGGGCGATTCGCCAAGGCGGAGAGCTCGCTCTACCTCGCGAGCCTCTACGATCCCCGAAACCCCACCTACGTCGACCTGTTCAACCAGGCGCGGGCCAAGGCGCGGCAGCAGCGCGGGGCCACCTTCGTGTCGCTGGGACAGCAGGCTGAGCAGTACCAGAACGTGAGGGATGCCATGACCAACTACCGGAAGGCCATCGACTGCGACCCCGAGGACGGCATCGCTTACGCCCGCCTCGCCCACCTCTTGAGGGCTCACGAGAACGACCACCGCGAGGCGGTGAACCTCATGCGGCGGGCGGTGAGCAACGAACCCAGGTGCCCCGACTTCCGGGTGCAACTCGCCGAGATGTACGCCGACCTCAAGATGGAGGCCAACGCGGTGCGCGAGATCCTGGCGGCCCTGGAGGTCGATCCCCGGCACGAGGGGGCGCTGGAGATGCAGAAGAAGATCCGCAGGAGGTGAGCGCCCGCGCGCCGCGAGGCTTGATAGCTCCGGCGGCATGGCGAACGTCGTGGTCGTGGGTGCCCAGTGGGGCGATGAGGGCAAGGGAAAAGTGGTCGACCTGCTCGCCCGCAAAGCCACCTACGTGGTGCGGTTCCAGGGCGGCAACAACGCCGGTCACACCCTGGTGGTGCAGGGCAAGAAGACGGTGCTGCACCTCGTGCCGAGCGGCATGCTCCAGGCCAGCTGCGTCAACGTGATCGGCAACGGGGTGGTGGTCGATCCGGCGGTGCTGGTGCGCGAGATCGACGCCTTGCTCGCCGCCGGCATCGAGGCCGGGCCCTCCCGGCTGGTGCTCAGCACCGAGGCGCACGTGATCCTGCCCTGGCACCGGGCGCTCGACGTCGCGCGCGAGTCGGCCGCCGGCGACCGGAAGATCGGGACCACCGGCCGCGGCATCGGCCCCGCCTACGAGGACAAGGTGGGGCGGCGCGGGTTGAGAGTGGCCGACTTCCTCGACGAGCCCTCGCTCCGCGCCCATATTGATGCGCATCTACCTGGGTACAACCTCCGCCTCGCCGAGCTCGGCGCGCCAGCGCTCGGGACGGAATCACTGCTCGACGAGCTGCTCCCGCTCGCCGCTCGCCTCGCCCCCCACGCGCGGAGCGCCGTCCGGATGCTGCACGCCGCCCACCTCGCGGGCGAGAGCATTCTCTTCGAGGGGGCGCAGGGCACCTTCCTCGACGTCGACCATGGCACCTACCCCTACGTCACCTCGTCCAACACGGTCGCCGGCGGCGCCTGCGCGGGCGCCGGCGTGGGGCCCACCGTGATCGACGAGGTGGTGGGCATCGCGAAGGCCTATTGCACGCGGGTGGGCAGCGGCCCCTTCCCCACCGAGCTTCTCGACGACACCGGCGAGCGCCTGCGCCGGGTGGGCCACGAGTTCGGCGCCACGACGGGACGTCCCCGGCGATGTGGATGGTTCGACGTGCCGATGCTGCGGCACGCGGTGATGGTCAATGGGCTCACGCGCCTCGCGCTCACCAAGCTCGACGTGCTCAGCGGCATGGACACCCTGCGCGTGTGTACCGCCTACCGGGGCCTCGACGAGGTGCCGGCAGGCGCGGCGGCCCTCGCCGCGGTGGAGCCGGTGTACGAGGAGCTACCGGGCTGGAACGACGATCTCTCGGGGGTGAGGCGCTATGATCAGCTCCCCTCCGCCGCGCGGGCCTATGTCGACCGGCTGGAGGCGCTGGTGGGCGTGCCCGTGTCGCTCTTGGGGACCGGGGCCGGGCGCGACGACGTGATTGTCCGCGACGCGCTGTTCGCGTGATCGACGCCCACTCCCCGGTGCGCGACACCCGGCGCCGCGTGCGCGCGCCGCTGCCCCCGGCCTGCGACGTGGCGGTGATTGGCGCCGGTCTCGGCGGACTCTACGCGGCCGCGGCCCTGGCACGCGCGGGCAAGCGGGTGGTGGTGCTCGATGGCCACTACGTGGCCGGCGGCTGCGCCACGATGTTCGAGCGACCCGTGCCGGGCGGGCACCTCCGCTTCGACGTGGGCGTTCACTACGTGGGCGACTGCGGCCCCGGTGGGCTCGTCTCCCGCTTGCTCGAGGGCGTGGGCGCCGACGTGAGGTGGCGTCCGCTCGATCCCGATGCCTTCGACGTGCTCGTCTTCCCCGACTTCCGCTTCCCCATCCCGGCGAACAAGGAGCTCTACCAGTCACGTCTCGTCGAGATGTTCCCTGCCGAGAAGGTGGGGATCGATCGATACATGCGCCTGCTCGCCGAGGTCGATCGACTCGGCGCGGTGAAGCCCGGCGTGGGCCTGCTCGTGGAGGCGCTTCTCCACGGGCGCCTGGCGGCCGCGTGGAAGGGGGCCACCATCGGCGCCTTCCTCGACGAGAGCATCAAGGATCCCCGCTGCAAGGCGGTGATGCTCGGGCAGAACGGCGACTACGGCC
>Ga0194131_10004707_pt1 | contig 20334 bp, 14 predicted proteins | sample TA2KigO120mmetaG_FD_148631 | JGI IMG/M metagenome (GOLD analysis project Ga0194131, IMG submission 148631) | Freshwater microbial communities from Lake Tanganyika, Tanzania - TA2015053 Kigoma Offshore 120m | ecosystem: Environmental > Aquatic > Freshwater > Lake | place: Tanzania: Lake... | reverse complement strand
GAGCGATCCCGCGCTGGCGGACGAGTTGCTCCATGCCGCGGCCCCGCGCTGGTGGCAGCCGCAACCCGAGCGCGCGGCGGTCATCGTCGATCTCGCCGCACCGCGCGACGACGACTGGAACAGCGCCGGCGTGGCGTTCGGGAGCGGGCCGCTCGCCGCCGGTGGGGTGCGGCTCGGCGCGGACCCGACGGCGCCGATCGCCGGCTTCGCGACGACCGGGGTGCTGGCACGTGACGACGTGCTCGACCGCGTGCGGGTCGCCGCCGATCGCGACGTCGAGCCGACGCGCACGCGGCTGCTCGAGCCGGGGCGGACGGCGCGGACGCGCAACTTCGTCCTGCGCCACGGGAAGCTGCACTGGGTCGTGCGCGGCAAGGGGGTGCTGTTCGCCTGCGTGGCGGCGCACCGCACCCTCGAGGGACCGCTCCATCAGCAGACGCTGATCGAGGTCGACACCGGCGGGAAGTGGCAGGTCGTCACGCAAGCGCTCGACGATCACGTCGGGTTGCGCCTGCACGGCGAGATCGGGCTCGCGCCGCTCGACCCGGGCGGGAGCGCGCCCGACTTCGAGGTCGCGGCGCTGATCGACGCGGCGGCAGCGCCGCAGCTGGTGCGCCGGCTGAATCCGCGAGTGGCGGCGCGGGGGGGCGCGGGAGCATTCGAGGAAGCGCTCGGGCGGCTCGCCGACGGGACGCTCACCGCCGACGCTGCCGCCGCCGCGGGCGCGCTGGCCGACGGCGCCGGTGATCACGCCGCGTTGCTCGAACTACTGCTGCGCCGCGCGCCGGCGGAGGTGCGGCGCGGGACCAGTGCCGGCGGCACTGCCGGCCATTCGCTGGCGCAGTTCGGGCGGATCGTGGCAGCCTGCTCGGCGCAGCTGAAGAACGGCTCGAAGGTGGCGCCGGTGTTGCTGGATGGCAGCCCGTTCGACGAGTCGCTGCTGATCCGCGGCAGCCCGCGCACGCCGGCGGAGGCGATCCCGCGGCGCTTCCTCGAGGCGCTCGATGGCGACGCGCCGCTGCCGGCGGGGGCGCGCGGCAGCGGGCGGCTCGCGCTGGCCGAGCGGCTGGTCGCGCCGGGCAATCCGCTGGTGCCGCGCGTCGCGGTGAACCGGATCTGGCATCACCTGTTCGGTCGCGGGCTGGCGGCGAGCGTCGACGACCTCGGCACACTTGGCTCCGCGCCGAGCCATCCCGAGCTGCTCGACACGCTGGCGGCGGAGTTCGTCGCCGACGGCGGCTCGCAGAAGCGGCTGATCCGGCGACTGGTGCTGTCGCGGACGTACGGCATCGACAGCGTCGCCGGTGACGCGCGCGCGGAGGAGATCGATCCGGCGAACGTGCTGCTCCACCGGATGCCGGTGCGCCGCCTCACGGCCGAGCAATTGCGCGACGCGATGGTGGTGGCGGCGGGCGCGCTCGACCCGCGGATCGGCGGACCGCCGGTGCCGATCCATCTCACCCCGTTCATGGACGGGCGCGGGCGACCGGGCGACGGGCCGCTCGATGGCGCCGGACGGCGCACGCTCTACCTGTCGGTGCGGCGCAACTTCCTCGATCCGTTCCTGCTGGCGTTCGACTTCCCGAACCCGGCCGCCACCTGCGGCCGGCGCAGCGTCAGCAACGTGCCGGCGCAGTCGCTCGCGCTGATGAACGGCGAACTGGTGCAGTCGCTGGCGCGGCGCGCCGCGGAGCGACTGCTGGCCGCGCCGCCGGCCCCCGTCGCGGGACAGGTCGAGACGCTGCTCCGCTCGGTGCTGGGGCGCCCTCCCGCGCCCGGCGAAGCGGCGCTCCTCCTCGCCTGGCTCGAGCGCGAACGCGCCGCCCGCGGTCCCGCCGCCGCCGCGCTCGAACTCTGGACCGACCTCGCCCACACCCTCCTCGCCAGCAAGTCGTTCCGCTTCCTCGATTGACCCGCCGCGCGCGGCGGGCGCAGTCGCGGGCATGGCGGCACCCGCGGCCGTCAGTCGTTCAGCAATTGCCCGAGGTCAAACGTGCCGGATCGCTCCCACTCGATGAGAAGCTCCTGCACGACGCTCGCCGGCAGGAGCTCCTCGCGGCCGCGGCGGCAGAGCGCCTGCCATGCCATCACGCGTTGCTTCCAGCCCACGCCGCCGCGGCTGGCTTCGCGCACGAGGAAGTCGTCCACCGCGGCGCTCGGGGGAGTGGTCGCGAGCGCGAAGTAGCCGGCCAACCGGATGCGCGCCATCTTTCCAGCGGTCGCCAGCCGCATCAGCGCCTCCTGATCGGCGCGGCTGGCAGCGGCACCGCCGAGACCAAAGGCGCCGTAGAGCGCCGCTTCGTCTCCCAACGTCTCGCTCGCCGCGCCGTCGACGAGGTGCTGGCGTAGCCGCGCGACGGCCGCGGCGTCGGGATCCGGATCGCGACCGCGAACGCGCGCCTGCTCGTCGGCCAGCGTCAGGTGGGTGAGTGCCATCAGCGTGCCCATCGCACTCGTCCCGCGCACCCGCGCCAGCTGTTCGCCGAGCGTCTGCAGCAGCGGGTCGCGCGCGCCTCCCGCCGGCAGTTCGTCCAGCGTCTCGACCGCCAGCCGCCACGCCGCCGGGTCGAGCGGCGGGCCGGGTTGGTCGCCGAACCAGCCGGTCGCCTTGAACAGCTCGGTCAGCTGTTTGGCCCGCGCGTCCGGCGCCAATCCGCGGAGCGAAGCGACCAGCGCGCCGAGGAGCTGCGTCCGTTCCGCCTCGGGGGCCGCCTGCAACCGCTCGCGCAGGGTCGGTTCCGCGGCAGCCTCGTCCGTGGCGCTGCTCGGCGACTCGCCGGCAGCAACGCCGTCCGCGCGATCGTCCTCGCTCCGTTCGGCTGGCGCCGGCGCGCTCGCGCTCGACCCGTCCGCGGGCGCGTCCTCGGCGTGACGCTCGGCACCGGGCGCGACGGCGGCTTGATCGGCAGCGCCGCCGGGCGCGGCGCCAAGCGCAGCGCGCAGCGCGCCGTTTTGCACCAGCGAGGATGGCGCGCCGAAGGGCGCCGTCGCCACGCCGACCGCGTAGCCGAACACGGCGCCGAACGCGAGCATCACCGCACTCTTCGCCCGAGAGCCCATCGCCGCTCCTCGCCGTGCCGCCCGCCGGACCGGCCCGCTTCGCGCCGGCTCATGGACGGCGCGGCCGGCGACGGCATCATGCCGCCTCGCCATGGCACGCTTCGCTCATCGCTTCGAGCTGCCGTCGACGCCGCTCCTGCGCCCGGCGCGTCCGCGGACGCGCCGCGAGATGCTGCTGCAATGCGCCAACGGCTTCGGCGCGCTGGCCGCCACGGCGCTCTCGCACGAGCGGGCGTTCGGGGCGCTGGTCGGCGCGCCGCGCGATGGCGCCACGCTCGATCCCCTCGCCCCGCGTGCGGCGCCGCTGCCGGCGCGCGCGAAGCAGGTGATCTTCCTCTACATGGACGGCGGCCCGTCGCAGGTCGACACCTTCGACTGGAAGCCGCGCCTCGCGCAGGAGCACGGCCGGCCGATCCAGCTGGCCAACGTCCCGAAGACGCAGTTCGCCAACGTCGGCACCGTGCTCCAGAGCCCGTGGGAGTTCAAGCCGCGCGGGCAGTCGGGGCTGATGGTCAGCGAGCTGCTCCCCTGCATCGCGCGCCACGCCGACAAGCTCTGCGTCGTCCGCTCGCTCACCTCGAACTTCAGCGAGCACCCGGGCGCCAACTACTTCCTCCACAGCGGCCACGGCCAGACCGGACGGCCGAGCATGGGCTCGTGGGTCACCTACGGGCTCGGCAGCGAGTGCCGTGACCTGCCGGGGTTCGTCGTGCTGAACGGCGGACTGGTGCCGCCGGGCGGCCTCGAGACCTTCGGCAACGGCTTCCTGCCGGCCAGCTACCAGGCGTCGCTGTTCAAGCCCGAATCGGGCCTGGTCGCCGATGCCGCGCCGCGCGAGCCGACCGCCGCGGCGCAGCGCGCGAAGCTCGAGCTGCTGGCCGAGCTCGACCGCGCGGCCCTCGGCCGGGTCGGCGATCGCGGCGCGGTCGAGGCGGCCATCGCCAACCAGGAGCTGGCGTTCCGGATGCAGACGTCGGTGCCCGAGCTGGCCGACCTCTCCGGCGAGAGCGACGCGACGAAGACGCTCTATGGCCTCGATTCGCCGAACGAGCACACCCGCCGCTACGGCCGCGTCTGCCTGCTGGCGCGCCGGCTGGTCGAGCGCGGGGTGCGCTTCATCGAGCTGACGGTCCCGCCCGCCGCCGGCGACCGCTGGGACCAGCACGCCGACCTGAAGAACGCCCACGCCGCCAACGCGCTGGCCACCGACCAGCCGATCGCGGCGCTGCTCGAGGACCTGGCGCAGCGCGGCCTGCTCGACTCGACGCTGGTGGTCTGGGCCGGCGAGTTCGGCCGCACGCCGATGGCGCAGGGCAGCGACGGCCGCGATCACAACCCCTACGGCTTCACCGTGTGGCTGGCCGGCGGCGGCGTGAAGGGCGGCACCACCTACGGCGCCACCGACGACTACGGCTACTTCGCCGTCGAGGACCGCCTCGAGATGCACGACCTCCACGCCACCATGCTCTGGCTGCTCGGCATCGACCACACCCAGCTGACCTTCCGCCACTCCGGCCGCGACATGCGGCTGACCGACGTGCACGGGGAGGTGGTGCACGAGCTGTTCGCCTAGCCCGCCTTGCTCATGAGCCCCGGCGCGGAGCCGGCAACAGGCACGCGGCTATCGTCGGCGGTCGCGTCCGGGCGCACGCCCCGGCAAGGTCTGGCGCAAGGACTGTCGAGCATGTTCCGACCGATCGTGGCGCTCGCGAGGTGGCAGGTCCGCTGGTGGCTCGCCCTGTCGATCGGTGTGATGCCGGCAGCGGCGCAGGTGACGCCCGCTGCGGAGGCTCCCGCCGCAGCGACCGAAGGCTCTCGAATCCGCCCGAAGCTCTCTGGCACGAAACCGACGCCGCGCCAGGCGCCCGCCGAGTTGCCGGGGATCAGCGAGTTCATGCTGAAGAGCGCGTGCGTGAGCGAGTTCTGGGGCGTCGATCGCGTGATCGAGGCGGGCGTCGTCGAGCCGCTCGATCGCAAGGCGGGCGAGAAGCTGCCGATCGCGTTCAACGTCCACGGCTTCGGCGGCGACCACACCGTCGCGTGGCAGCAGGGCCCCGGCATGCAGAAGGCGATGAGCAGCGGCGCGATGCCGCGGATGCTCCACGTCTTCCTGAACGCGCAATGGGAATGGGGCCACCACGAGTTCGCTGATTCGCGTGCCGGCGGGCCGTGGGGCAAGGCGCTGACCGAGGAGTTCATCCCGGCGCTCGAGGCGCGATTCGGTGCGGCGGGCGTGCCGGCCGGGCGGCTCCTGACCGGCCACTCGAGCGGCGGCTGGTCGGTGCTGTGGCTGCAGATCGCCTACCCCGACTTCTTCGGCGGCTGCTGGGCCACGGCGCCCGATTCGGTCGACTTCCGCGACTTCACCGGCATCGACATCTACAGCTACGAGAACGCGTACACCGACCCGGAAGGCCAGCCGATCATGCTGATGCGGCGGCGCGGGCAGTTCACCACGTCGATCCAGCAGTTCATGCAGATGGAGCAGCAGCAGCAGCCGATCGGCGGGCAGTTCTTCAGCTTCAACGCGGTGTTCAGCGAGCTTGGCCCGGATGGAATGCCGAAGCCGCTGGTCGACCTGAACACGGGCGCGATCGACGCCGCGGTGGCCGATTCCTGGCAGCCATACGACATCTCCCTCAAGCTGCAGCGCGAGTGGGCGACGCTCGGCCCGAAGCTCGCCGGCAAGCTCCATCTCTACATGGGGCTGATCGACACCTTCCGGCTCGAAGGCGCGACGATCCTGCTGAAGGAGGAGATCGCCAAGCTCGGCTCCGACGCCGACATCGTGCTGGTCGAGGGCCGCGACCACGGCTCGCTCTACGCCCCCCACCCCGAGCTCTGGCCGAAGGGCATGATGGAACGCATCCACCGCGAGATGTGGCAGCAGTGGGAGGCGGCGACGGGGCGGTGATCGTCAGCGACCCGCGCCGGCAGGCGCCGCCGGCGGCTTCGGCGGCTCCCAGCCGAGCGCCTCGAACAGCCGGGCGCGCGCCGGACCGAGCAGGCCATCGCCGCCATCGGCGTTGGTCATCAGGGCGAACCCTTCGGCACGATCCTGCCGGAAGATCAGCAGCGCGCGGAAGCCGACGTTGGCGCCGCCGTGGCCGAAGAGCGGCAGGCCGGAATCGCGAAAGAGCTGGAACCCCAGCCCGTAGTCGCCGTCGAGCGCCGGCTGCAGCGCCTCCGCCATCAACGCCTTCGGCAGCAGCGAGCCCTCCGCGCCGGCGAGCGACCGCTGCAGCGCGAGCCCGAATCGCAGCAGATCGCTCGGCGTGGTCCAGAGGCCGGCGGCGGCGAGCTCGGGCATCGTCGGCGCCTCGCCCGGGACCGGTTTCGGCGGCAGCGAAGAATGGCCGCTCGCGAAGTCGTCGCGGAGATCGGGAGGCAGCGGCTGCGCATAGGTGCTGCGCGTCATCCCAGCCGGTGCCAGCACCGTCTCGTCGAGCAGCTCGGCGAAGTCGCGCTCGGTGACGTCGACCAGGAGCTGCTGCATCACGGTGTAGCCGCCGCCCGAGTACTTCCACTTGGTGCCGGGCTCGAGCTCCACGACGATCGGCGGCGAATTCGCCGGCGGCACCCCTTCGAGGATGTCGAGCAGCTCGGGCACCGGCTCGTCGCCCAGGTAGCCGCGGAAGCCGTGCACCGACAGGCCGGCCGTGTGGGAGAGCAGCCCGCGCAGGGTGATCGGCTTGCCACGGCGCAGCGGGCTGTCGGGCAGCGCAAAGCTCGCCAGTTGCTCGTCCACGTCGCGGTCGAGCGCGAGCGTCCCGGCAGCCACTGACCGCAGCGCCCCCACCGCCGCCACCGGCTTGCTGATCGAACCGGCCTGGAAGCGCGTGTCGGGACCGACCGCCGTCTCGTCGCCCATGCGCCGCACGCCGAGCCCGGCGGCCAGCACGATCGCACCGTCGCGCATCACCGCGACGCTCGCGCCCGGAACCGCCGCGCGCCGGCGCAGCGCGTCGAACTCGGCGAGGAGCGCGGCGCGCGGCTCGGGCGCGGAGAAGTCGACCGTGCGCGCGACAGGGGCGACGGTGGCGGGCGGAGTCGACTGCGCGATCGAGCGACCGGACAATGCTGCCGACCAGAGAAGCGACGCGAATAGCGCCCAGCGAAGCGAACGGCGCGAGGGACGAGCGGAATCGCGGTTCATCAGCCGACCCTCGAAGTGCGTGTTTCCGGCGCAGCGGAGAGCCCGGTGAGCGCGCGAGCGGGCAGCGCATCATGACGGAAGAGTCGGCGGACGGCGCTGCGCCGCGGGCGCGCCGGGGCCGCACATCCGACCGACTGCAGCTGTATTGCGCACAGCGGTTGGATTAGGCTGCGCGCCGCGTGCGATTCGCGACCGAACCGCTGCGCCACCGTGCCACCGTCAAGGAACCCGCCGATGTCCCTCGATCCCCGGAGCCCCGCCCTGAGCCAACCGCACGACCGCCGCACGCACGCGGCGCGGCTCCGCCGCGCGGCTTTCGTCGCATTGCTGCCGCTCGCGCTCGCGGCGAGTTGCCGTTCAGGACCGGCGCCGCTGCCGGAAGGCCAGCACATCGGCGAGCCGATCGCGACGCGCGCCGTGCTGCCGCTCGCCGTCGTCGACGCCGAACCGGCGAAGTACTTCGAGCAGACGCTGCTGGTCGAGGCGACCATCACCAACGTCTGCGTGAAGAAGGGCTGCTGGATGCAGGTCGAGGACCAGGGCCACACGGCGATGGTGCGCTGGGAATCGGGCTGCGGCGGCCAGTACAAGTTCCCGCTCGAAGCGATCGGCCAGCGCGTCCTGATCCAGGGCAGCTTCTATCCCAAGGAGATCAGCGAGGCCGACGCAGCGCACCTCGAGAGCGAGTCGGGCGGCAAGCCGATCCCGCGCCAGGGCTACGAGATCAACGCGTCGGGCGTGGTCGTCCTCGCCCGTTGACCGCCGCGGCCGCCGTCCAGGACCGCCCCCCGTCCGCGGGTCGCCGCGCCTGCGCTCCGCGATCGCCCGTTCTCACCACCGTGGGCGCCCGACCATGCGATTCACCGTTCGCCGCTCCGCCGAGCGCGGCCACGTCGACCATGGCTGGCTGGTCGCGCGGCACAGTTTCAGCTTCGCCGACTACTTCGATCCGGCGCACATGGGCTTCCGCTCGCTGCGTGTGATCAACGAGGACCGGATCGCGCCGGGAGCCGGGTTCCCGACCCACGGCCACCGCGACATGGAGATCTTCAGCTACCTGCTGGCGGGCGCGCTGCAGCATCAGGACAGCATGGGCAACGGCAAGGTGCTCGAGCCGGGCGAGGTGCAGCTGATGAGCGCCGGGCGTGGCGTGCGCCACAGCGAGTTCAACCCGAGCGCCACCGAACCGGCCCACCTGCTGCAGATCTGGATCGAGCCGCGCGCGCGCGGGAGCGAACCGCGCTACTCCGACTGGCAGCCGAAGGGGGGCGACGCTCCGCTCGCGCTGCTGCTCTCGCCGGATGGGAGCGACGGCAGCGCGACGATCGACCAGGATGCCCGCGTCTGGCGCGTGCGCCTCGCGGCGGGCGGGCGGGTCGAATGCCCGCTGGCGGACGGGCGTGGCGCGTGGTTGCAGGTGGTCCGCGGTTCTCTGGCCGTCCGCGAGCGCGACGGCACCAAGGCGATCACGCTGACCGCCGGCGACGGACTCTCGACCGAGGCTGCGGGCGCGATCGCGCTCACGGCGACGACGGACTGCGAGGCGCTGCTCTTCGACCTGGCGTGAGCGGGCGCCGCTTCCGGCCCGGATGAAAACGAACCCGCCGCACGGGATGGGGTCCCGTGCGGCGGCGAGAGGTCGCAGCGACAGACCGCCGACGGTCGGCGTAGCCTCGGTGCGAACGAAGAACGGTCCTGCTCTTCACTTCAGGTTGCTCCGACGCGCTAGACCAGCGTCTGGCCAAGCCAGCGGGCACGCGCTGAAGCGCGGCCGGGAGCGGAGCCGCGCTCCGACGCGGCGCCGTTCGGACTATCGTGCCGCCATGGTGCGGGTGGCGATTCTGGTAGCCGTGGTCAGCAGTTGCGTCGGATTCGCGATCCTGCGCCGGCCGGCGGCGATCGTGGTCGAGACGGACCTCGTTGCGGCGCTGGCCGACACTGCCGCGGCGGCGCGGCGCGGTGACCCCGCTGCCAGCTGGCTGGTCGTGCATGTCCGCCGCCGCGACCGCGCGGCGAGCGCGGCGCTCGATGCCCTGCTGGCACGGGACAGCGGGCGGGCGGCGTTGCAGGACGGCCTCGGCGCAGAACGCTGGCGCCATGTCCGGGTCGATGTCGTCCCCGACACCAGCGCGGCGGCCCACCCGCACGCCGAGCTCATCCGCCTCGCGGGCGCGACCACCGCCGTCGCCACGCTGATCGTCCGCGGCGACGAGCTGGTCGGCCGGCTCGACGGCTGCCCCGAGACCGCAGAACTGCACGCCTTCCTCGTCGCGGCCGCCGCCGCCCGCCCGCGCTTCGACCAGTGGGCCGCGACCCTCGCCGACCGCGGTCGCGACGACGCCGCCCCTGCCGTCGTCGCCGCCCGCCTCGCCTGGATCGAGCAGCTCCTCGCGCTGCACGCCACCGATCGCGCCGAGACGGCGCTGACTTCGTTGCTCGCGCCGTTCGCGTCCGCAGCGCCCGCGGCTCCCGCCGGGGCCGCCACCGCCCCCTGTCCGCTCCCCGCCGAACTTCACCGCCGGGCGCTGTCCCTCGAAATCGCGCTGCTCGAGCAACGTGGCCAGCTGGCTCGCGCAGCCGCCGCGCGCGCCGACCGCGACCGCCGCTATCCTCCCGCCCCTTCCGCGAGCGGCGAGGACGTGCCGCCTGCACGATGAAGGGGAGATGCGCATGTCAGGGATCTCGACCCGATCCGTCTCGATTCGGCGGCAGCTGCCCGCGGTCGCTGCGGCGTTCGCAGCGGCATTCGCGGCTCCCGCCGCGATCGCGCAGCCCGCTCAGGGAGCTCCTGCCGTGACTGCCGCCTCCGCATCGGCGCCGGTGAGCGCCGAGCAGCCGCTCCTGCTCGGCTCCGGCCGCCACACCTACGAGTGGGTCCGCAACTGGGCGAAGCTGCCGGCCGGCATGGCCGAACTCGGCAGCACGCACGGCGGGATCGTGGTCGACGCGAAGAACCGCGTCTACGTCACGACCGACACCGCGAACGCGCTCTGCATCTTCGACCAGGACGGCAACTGGCAGGGCGCCGTCGGCCAGGAGCTCGGCGGCGGGCTGCACGGGCTGGTGCTGCGCGAGGAGGCGGGCACCGAGTACATCTACGCCGCGCACCTTGGCGGCCGCACCGCGGTCAAGCTGACGCTCGACGGCAAGGTGGTCTGGCGCGTGCCCTATCCGAAGGAGTCGGGCATCTACCAGAACGAGGGGCAGTACGCCCCGACCGGCATCGCCGTGCTGCCCGACGGCGCGATCGTGGTCGCCGACGGCTACTCGACGTCCTGGCTCCACCTGTTCGACAAGGAGCAGAAGTACGTGAAGTCGTTCGGCGGCGGCGGCACCGAGCCCGGCAAGTTCCAGACCTGCCACGGCCTCTGCCTCGACACCCGCTACGACAAGCCGCTGCTGCTGATCGCCGACCGCGCGAACCACCGCCTGCAGCACTTCGACCTCGACGGCAGCTTCGTCAAGCTCTTCGATCAGGAGCTGCGCCTGCCCTGCTTCACCACCATCGAGCACGGCAACGGCGACGTCGCGGTGCCCGACCTGCAGGGCCGCGTGACGATCTTCGATCGCGACATGAAGCTCGTCTGCCATCTCGGCGACAACGAGGATCCCGGCCTGCGCTCGAACTTCGACGTCCGTCGCGATCGCCTGAAGGACGGCCAGTTCACCTCGCCGCACGGTCTCGCCTGGGACCGGGACGGCAACCTCTACGTGCAGGACTGGAACGTGCTCGGCCGCATCACCAAGCTGAAGCGGGTGAAGCCGGCGGCCAAGTGACCCGCGCCCGCGCGGGGCGAGTGCAAGCCAGCGAAACGTGAGTCGGAGAGCGGCGGGCGCCGGATGGCCCGCCGCTCTCCTGCCGTTTCCGGGGCGATCCGGCGCGCGGAACTTCCGCCGGCAGCCGCAGTACCCTGCGGCGCTCGTCGCGCCGACTCACGGGGAAAACCGATGACCGATTGCTCGCTGCTGGATCGTCCAGTCAGGCCCTTCCTGGCGGCACTCCCGCTCGCCGCGGCATTCGCCTGCGGCTCCGCGGCCACCACCGGCGCGGTCAGTCGCCCGGGCGCCGTCGCTGACGCGGCCCACGCCGCCGCCGCGCTGGTGGCGGAAGGCCCCGACCCGGCCGACACGCGCATGCTCGAGCAACCGGCGCTGTCGGCGACGCACCTCGCCTTCGTCTACGCCGGCGACCTTTGGGTGGTGCATCGCGACGGCAGCGGCGCGCGCCGCGTCACCTCCCATCCGGGACAGGAGTCGCGCCCGCGCTTCTCGCCCGACGGGCAATGGCTGGCGTTCACCGGCGAGTACGACGGCAACTTCGACGTCTTCGTGATGCCTGCCGGCGGCGGTGAGCCGCGCCGCATCACCCACCACCCGGGTCCCGATCTGCTGCAGGGCTTCACCGCCGACGGCCGGGAGCTGCTCTTCACCTCGCAGCGCGACGTCCACTCCGGGCGCTTCCACCACCTCTTCCGGGTGAGCGTCGAAGGCGGCTGGCCGACGCGCCTGCCGCTGCCCGCCTGCTTCAAGGCGGCGCTGTCGCCGGACGGCAGCCAGGTCGCCTACGTGCCGCTCTCCGAGCCGTTCCAGCAGTGGAAGAACTACCGCGGCGGACGCGCGAGCCGGATCTGGATCTGCACGCTCGCCGACCTGTCAGTCGAGCAGGTGCCGCAGCCGGAGGGCCGCTGCAACGACACCGACCCGATGTGGCTCGCGGCGGCCGGCGCGGACGGCGGCGCCAGCGGCGCGGCGCAGCTCTTCTTCCGCAGCGACCGCGCCGGCGAGTTCAACCTCTTCCGCTTCGACGCCGCGGCGAAGTCCGTGCGCCAACTGACGACCCACGCCGATTTCCCGATCCTGAACGCCTCGGCCGGCCCCGACGCGATCGTCTACGAGCAGGCCGGATGGCTCCATCGTTTCCATCCGCCCACTCATGCCTCGGCCGGCGCCGGCGAGCGGCTGCACGTCGCCGTCGCGGCCGACCTGGTCGAGACGCGGCCGCGCTTCGTGAAGGGCGCGCAATACGTCCGCTCGCTGTCGCTCTCGCCGAGCGGCGCGCGCGTGGCGATCGGCTTCCGCGGCGAGATCGTCACGGTGCCGGCGGAGAAGGGCAACCCGCGCAACCTGACCCAGTCGACCGGCGTGCACGAACGCAACCCGCGCTGGTCGCCCGACGGCAAGTCGATCGTCTGGTCGTCGGACGAGGGCGGCGAGGAGCACCTCGTGGTGGCGCCGCAGGACGGCGGCGAGCGGCGGAAGATCGCGCTCCCGGGTGCCGGCTTCTACGTGCCGACGCTCTGGTCGCCCGACTCGAAGTGGCTCGCGGTGATCGACAACGCGCGCGTGTTGTGGCAGGTGGACATGGCGGCCGGCCGCGCGACCAAGGTGGCAGCCGAGCCGATCTACGGCGTGAACGACTCGATCCAGCTCGCCTGGTCGCCCGACTCGAAGTGGCTGGCCTACACGCTGGCGGGGCGGACCGGCTTCCGGCGGCTCCATCTGCACGACGTCGAGGGCGGTGCGTCGCACGCCGTGACCGACGGCATCGCCGACGTCAGCGAACCGGCGTTCGACGCCAGCGGCAAGTACCTCTGGTTCGCCGCGTCGAACGACGCTGGCCCGCTGCTCAACTGGTTCTCGCTGACCAGCAGCGACCTCGCCCAGTCGCAGGCGCTCTACGTGGTCTGCCTGAAGCAGGGGACACCGTCGCCGTTCGCGCCGGAGAGCGACGAGGAGCCGGTCGCGGCCAAGGCGGCGGAAAGCGCCGGCGCCGGCGCGAGCAGCAGCAGCGGCATGGGCGCCGCGAGCGAGGGCAGCAGCATGTCCGCGGCGCCGTCGATCGACGTCGACGGCCTCGCCGAGCGGACGCTCGCAGTGCCGCTGCCGGCGGCGTCCTACTCGAACCTCGTCGGCGGCGCCGACGGCCAGCTCTGGTACGTGAAGGGCGAGCGCGCGCCGTTCGCCGGCCCACCGACCAAGCGCAGCCTCGCGCGCTTCGACGTCGCGACGCGCAGGGAGAAGGTGGTGCAGGAGGGAGTCGACGGCTTCGAGCTGTCGGCCGATCGCAAGAAGCTGCTGGTCAGCGGCGGCGACGGTCGGTTCGTGGTCGCGGCGGGCGACACGCTCGACAAGAGCAAGGGCAAGCTGGCGCTCGACGCGATCGAGGTGCGGATCGAGCCGCGCGCCGAGTGGGCGCAGATCCTCGAGGAGGTGTGGCGGATCAACCGCGACTGGTTCTACGACCCGGGCATGCATGGCGCCGACTGGCCGGCGATGCGCGAGCGTTACCGTGCCTTCGTGCCGCATCTCGCGACGCGCGGCGACCTGAACCGCGTGATCCAGTGGATCTGCTCCGAGCTGGCGGTCGGCCACAGCTATTCGGGCGGCGGCGACACGCTGATCGCCGGCAAGCCGGTGGCGGGCGGGCTGCTCGGCGCGGACTACGAGGTCGTCGACGGCCGCTACCGGTTCGCCAAGGTGTTCGGCCAGCAGCCGTTCGAGCCCGAACTGCGTGCGCCGCTGGCGGCGCCGGGCGTCGAGGTGAAGGCGGGCGAGTTCCTGCTGGCGGTGGACGGCGTCGAACTGTTCGCTGCGGAGGAGCTCCACGCCCGGTTCGAGGGCACGGCGGGCCGACAGGTCGAGCTCACCGTCGGGCCGTCGGTCGATGGCGCCGGCCAGCGGACCGTGCGCGTGGTGCCGCTCGAGAGCGAGTCGGGGCTGCGCAACCGCGAGTGGATCGAGGCGAATCTGCGGCGCGTGACCGAGGCGAGCGACGGGCGCATCGGCTACGTCTACGTGCCGAACACCTCGAACGCCGGCTTCAACTACTTCAAGCGCTGGTTCTTCCCGCAGGTGGACCGCGAGGCGCTGATCGTCGATGAGCGGATGAACGGCGGCGGGTCGGTGGCGGACTACGTGATCGACCTGCTGCGCCGCCCGTACATCAGCCATTGGGCGACCCGCTACGGCGAGAGCTTCGTCACGCCGCAGGCGGCGATCCACGGGCCGAAGGTGATGCTGGTCGACGAGACCGCCGGCTCGGGCGGCGACCTGCTGCCGTGGATGTTCCGCAAGTTCGGGCTCGGCAAGCTGATCGGCCGGCCGACGTGGGGCGGGCTGGTCGGCATCCTCGGCTTCCCCGAGCTGATGGACGGCGGCAACGTGACCGCGCCCAACCTGGCGATCTGGACCGAGGAAGAGGGTTTCTGCGTCGAGAACGTCGGTGTGCCGCCCGACCTCGAGGTCGAGATGCTGCCCGCCGACTGCGTCGACGGCCGCGATCCGCAGCTCGAGCGCGCGATCGCCGAGGTGCTGGCGGAGCTCGACCGGAACCCGCGTCGCGCCGCAGAGCAGCCCCCCTTCCCCATCCGCGCCCGCCGGTGACGTCCTGAGACGACGGCTCCTGCCGAACGCGGCCGGCTTCCCGCCGGCCGGGAACGGCTGCTCGATTCCGACCGGCTGACGCCGCGGCCTTGAGCAGGGGGTTCGTGCCGCGAGGGAGCGGCCCGATCGCGGCCAGCGGGTTGCTTCCCCCGCCGGCATGCCGACCGCACCCAAGCGCGCCGGACTCCTGCGCGTCCTCCTGCGCCAGCCCCATCGCTACCGCTCCCTGCGCGGCGCGCTGGCGCTCGCGTCGCTGGCGATCGTCGCTGCGCCGCCGTTGCTCGGACTCGGCCGGCTCGATCTCTGGCGCGGCGATCACCGGTTCCTCGGCGAACCGGTCACCTTCGCCAAGGCGCTCTTCGGCGGCGTGCTGTTCGGCGTCGCGAGCTACCTGATCACCTTCGTCGTCAACGCCTTCGGCGGCCGCCTCTTCTGCGGCTTCGGCTGTCCGCTGGCGCAGGCGAACCGCCTCGTCGAGCAGGTCGGCGCGATCCCGGCCGGCCGCCCCGGCCGCGGCGCCCCGATCGCCGGCAGCTGGCTGTTCGCGCTGCTGTTCGCCGCCGCCGTGCTGCACTGGTGGATCGACCCGCGGCTGTGGCTCGACGGCAGCGCGTCGGCGCGCGCCGTCGCCGCCGGCGTGCTGCTCCTCGGCACGGCGCTGATCCAGGCGCACGCGCACCGGTGGCACTGGGCCTTCTGCCGCGGCTGGTGCCCGGTCGGCCTCTACTACTCGGTCGTGATGCCGAGCACCGCCTTCGGCATCCGCTTCAGTCCCGCCACCTGCATCGACTGCAACGCCTGCGACCACGTCTGCCCGGTCGACCTGCGGCCGCGCGAGCTGACCGCGGAGGTCACGCGCGACGAAGGTTTCGCGATCGCCTCGACCAGCGGCGTCCACCACTGCCTGAGCTGCGGCGACTGCGTCGAGGCGTGCGAGCTCGTCCTGACGAAACGCGGCGTCGCGCCGATCGCACTGACGCTGGCGGCGCATCCGTTCGGTCGCGCCGCGGCAGCTCGCCAGCTGCGGCGCGCGAGCGACTCGGCGAGTTGCCGCAGCAGCGGGAGGTGAACGTCGTTCCGCGTTGCGCGTCCGGGAGCGAGGCGGCGCGCAACGCTCGAGGCGGAGGATCGACCCCTCGGTTCGTCAAGTTGGCCTCCACGCGTCTCGAGCGCCGCGAGGCTTCCGCTCGAGTCCGCTTCGTTGCGACTCGACCACGCTGCTAGCCTGTGACCCGCAAGCCGCCGAGTGGCTCCACTCGCCGGAAGCGCCGCACGCGGTTGAAGCCCATCGCGAGGCGGGCAGTCCGCCTCTCGACCTCACCCCGGTCCAACACGAGACACGGTGTCGGTGCCCATGATCCTCGAACCCGTCGCTCTGTTCCTCGCCATCGCGCTCTGCCAGGACCCCGTCTCGCGGGTCCCGACGTGACCCGTCTGACCCGGTGAGGGTGCGGGGGTCCGTGCGACCGCCGAAGGCAACATCGAGAAGCCGTGGGTCCTGAGCGCCCGCTGGATTTCTGGCATCGACGTGGATCGTGCGGAGGTTCGCACGACCTTGATGTATCAGTTCACGCCGACGTTCTCGGCGGGTGTCGAGTTCAACCCGCTCGCCGATGACGTCCGACCGATCGCGAACTGGCTCGCGCTCGAGGAGACCGAGAGCACGCCCGGCCTGATCTTCGGCACGAGCTCGGACCGCATCGGCACGCCGAACGGTCAAGCCTACTACGGGACGTTCTCGAAGGACCTCGAGTGCTGGACCGGATTGCCGATCGCGCCCTACGTCGGCGCGTTGTTCGGGACGTTCGACGACGAGGTCATCGCGATCGGCGGCCTGCGGATCGCGTGGACCGATCAGCTGAGCACGACGAACCTGTGGGACGGGCGCAACCTGCACTACACGATCAACTACGCGCTCGGCAGCACGCACCTCCTCGGGCTCGTGATCGCGAATCTCGATCACGACTACAGCCTCGGCGTGTCGTACTCGATCCGGTTCTGAGGGAGGCGCGGCGAGATCACCGGTGAAGAAGCTGGTGCGCTCCAGCACGGGCGGATCGAGCTGCGCGAGCCGATCGTGCAAGTCGACGCCGCCTCCGCCACGAGCCAGCCGTGTTGCTCGGTGCGGTCAGCCACGCCGTACCGGCCGTGGCGGCCGCTTCGCGCGCGCTGGCGGCTGCGCCCACCCTTCGCCTCGGCGTCGAAGTCAGCCTGGACGCGTCGGACTCAGGTCGCGCGAACAGCGCCTGACTCAGCACTCGCAGCAGCCTGAAGGTCAAAACCAGCCCGAACGCTGACGCGTCGGACGATTGCCAAGCTCGACGGAGACGGTCTCGCTCATGGCGTTCCTGCTCACCTTCGTCTTGTCGTCCGCCACCCTGGCTCACCTCACTGGCGACGAGCCGGTGCGCATCGCTCCGGTGCGGATCGTCGACCTCGAGGCCGGACGCGTCGTTCCCGATCGAGCGTTGCTCGTCAGGGACGGCCGCATCGCGGCCGTGACTGCGGCGGGCGGCCCCCTTCCCGACGGCGTGCGCGCGCTGGACGGGAAGAACCGCTCCGCGTTGCCGGGGTTGATCGACGCGCACGTGCACTTGAACGATCCGGAGCGCGAGGCGCGGCTGATGGTCGCGCCCGTCGCGGTGGCGGCGAACGGACGCGACGCCCGCTTCGCGGCGCGCCGGCAGCGCGGTTCAGTCGGCGGCTCGAAACGATCGCGAGCGGCGCGATAGACCGTGAGGTCGGCGTCGGAGGCGTGGCCGCGCTCCCCCGCCCGGCGCGCCAGTCGCGCCTCGATCGTCCGCTCCTCGGCGCGGCAATGGACCACGACGAACGGCGCGCCGCACCGCCGTGCGACCGCCTCGGCAGCGGCGCGGCGGACGGCGGTGCTGAACGTCGCGTCGGGCGCGTAGAGCTCGGCGCGGTCGCGCAGGAAGCGCTCGCCGGCCGCGGCCAGCGCCGATGCGATTCGCGGCGGGAGCACGGGCGGCCCGATCCCGCGCCGGTCGAGTGCCGCCGCCGCCGACTGCGCCTCCGCGAGCAGCCGCCGCTGCCGTCGCTCCTGCGCCGCCGCTCCGGCGGCGGCCGCCCGTTCCGCCGGCTCCTCGATCCGCGCCGCGCGATGGAACCGCGCCAACCGCTCCGCCAGCGCGGCAGCGGCCGCGGCATCGAAGGCACCACGCGCCACCACCGCGTCGAGCATCCCCGCGGCCGGAAGCCGGCGCATCACCACGCACCAGTCGACGATCGGCGCGTGCGGTTCGCGGAGCGGCGCCCACGGCGCGGCCGCGGCGATCGCGGCGGGCGGCGACACACCCCCCATCAGATCGAACGCACCGAGCCGCAGTTCGCCGGCGAGGTCGCCATGGAGCGGCGCGACGCCGAGGTAGATCGCGGGCGCGAGGGTCGAGAAGTCGACGAAATCGAACTTCAGCGGCTTCTTGCGCTTCCACGCGAAGTCGCCGTCGACGAGGACCACCGAGAGATGGGTCTCGAACCGCTCCACACGCACTCCGGTCGGACGGCTCGGCGTCGCCCGGCAAAAGGACTCAGGAAGGCACCATCCGTCGCACCGCGAGGTGCCGATTCGTGCGCTGTTTCCGTCCCGGGTCGAGGCGGCGTCACCAGCCGCGGGCGGTTCGCAGGGTGGTGATATGGGCGGCGTGGTGGTGGCCGTGCCAGGCGTAGGTGCAGAGGAGGTCGTCGAGCGTCATCGGGCCGTTGGCGCTGTGGATGCACGTGCGCGACCAGGCGTCGGCGGGAGCGGCGCGCAGCGCGGTCACCAGCCGCAGGTGGAGCGGCTCGATCAGGGCGAGGCTCGGCTCGACCGGCAGGCGATGGTCGGCGAGGAGCGCCCACGCGTTCTCGTCGTAGCCCTTCACCGGCGGCCGCTCCTCGGTCAGCGTCAGCTTGAAGCGCACGATCGCGTTGAGGTGGCTGTCGGCGACGTGGTGGACCACCTGGCGCAGCGTCCACCCGCCCTCGCGATAGGGCGTATCGAGCTGGCGATCGTCGAGGCCGCGCACCGCCGCGCGCAGCACCGCCGGCAGCTCGGCGATGCGGTCGATCATCCGCCGCCGCTCGTCGGGCGTGAGCACGCCCTTCTTCTCGAGCTTGCCGATCGGGTAACGCGGGTCGGTCATCGCCAAGGTCTCCTCGCGCCGGATCGCGGCCAGGTCGCGCGATGCGCGGTCGCTCGCGCGCAGCCTACGGCAGGAAGAAGGCCGCGCGCCAGCCCGGGCGGGCACGGCGGCGACGGCGCGGCATCGCGGCGACGATCCGTCGGCAGAGCTCGCGCACGCGCGTCCACGCCGCCCGATCGGGCGCCGGCGTCTGCACGCTGGCCGCCAGCCGCGCGACCGCCCGGCGATCCGCCGGCACGAGCCGCGACGGCGCTTCCTCTCCGAGGAGCTGCCAGAAGAGGAAGAGCGCCGGCGCCGACGGTTCGACGGCCGCCTCGACGAAGCGCGTGAGCGCCCGGGCGCCGTACGCCGCGGCGTCGGTGAAGCGGAAGTCGGGCATCGCGCCACGGGCGTTCGCCGGCACCGCGCGCATCTTCGGCAGATCGCGGAAGCGGTCGCGCGCACCGCGCACCGCGCGCGCGACGCTCGCCAGCCACGCCGCGAACGCCGGCTCGGGATCGGCGGTGAAGCGGCGCGCGCTCAGCCAGAGAAGCTCGGCGAGCACCGGATCGTCGACGACCACGCGCTGGTCGCGCGCCGGGCGGCCCGCGAGGTCGTCCCACCAGCGGCGCACGTACCAGCGCTGCTTGTCGGCATAGCTCACCTCGTGGTCGCGCCAGCGCGCGAGGCGGGCGCGATCGGGACCGCGCGCGCGCAGCGGCGGACGCTGCAGCGGCGACCGGAACAGCGCCACCGGCTGGCCGAGGTAGTGGTCGGCGAGCGCGCGCGCCATCGCGAGCGAGGCGAGCGCGGGGAGCGCCGGCAGCCGGCGCCGCATCGCGTCCCACACGCGCGCGTCGAACTCCACCGCGAGCCCGCGATGGCGCGTCCGCGCCAGGAGCTGGTAGTCGAGCAGCAGCACCGCGAGCGCCTCGCTGGCGAGGTGGTGCTCGAGGAAGAAGGGCTCCTCGCGCCAGCGCTCCGCGCCGAAGGTGGCGGCAGCGACGTCGTACCAAACGACGTGCACGAGGTCGTGCAGCAGCCAGAGTTCGGGCGTGGCGAGCGCGTCGAGCTTCACGCGGCCGGCGGCGACCCCCGCCCGCCGCGGAAACTCGGCCGGCTGGCCGGCGAAGCGGCGCACGACCCGCCGCTGCGGCGCGAAGCCGCGCAAGTCGGGCAGACCGAGCGCGCTCCAGCCGGCGTGGCGCGGAACGACCTCGAAGCGCACGCCCGTCGCCTCGGCGTAGCGCAACAGACGACGGAGCGACTCGTCGGGCGGCAGCAGGGCGCCGCTCGGCGGGACGGCAATGGAGTCGATGCGGGGGCGTCTCATCGCGGGGGCTCGCCGGCGAGCGTAACCGCAGGCGCTGCGCTCAACGGACCAGGCCGAGCGCGACCGCCGCCAGCACCGCCCAGAGCACGACGCCCAGCAGCAGATGGCGCCACGAGATCGAGCGCAGCGCCGCGCGGTCGATCGCCAGCCCCATCGCGAAGAGCGCCAGCACGAGGCCGCGCCGCCCGCCCGCCGCCACCCACTGCCCTGCGGGGGCCAGCGCCGGGACCAGCGCGACCAGCGCCGCGACGGCGAGGAAGGCGACCACGAAGCCCGGGAAC
>Ga0194131_10004706_pt1 | contig 20343 bp, 22 predicted proteins | sample TA2KigO120mmetaG_FD_148631 | JGI IMG/M metagenome (GOLD analysis project Ga0194131, IMG submission 148631) | Freshwater microbial communities from Lake Tanganyika, Tanzania - TA2015053 Kigoma Offshore 120m | ecosystem: Environmental > Aquatic > Freshwater > Lake | place: Tanzania: Lake... | reverse complement strand
GCAGCGCGCGACCACTTGCGTCTACCGGTCCGAATGAGGCGGCTCCGCCAGCATTGAGGTAGAGCGGGAGGCGCGTGGCGCGTTGTGCTGGCGACGTGGCCTCGGCGACCCACTCACCTGGCCACTCAGCAGGGAACCGTGCCGGCGGTCGCGAGTGCGGCAGATACCAGAGGACCGTCTGCTCGGGGTCAGCGGCGGCGGCGCGCTCCGCCTCGCTGGCGCACTCCTCTGCTGCAGGGGGTGCGCAGAAGCGATCAAGCCAGGCAAGTGCCAGCGGCAACCATCCCGCACCCGGTCCCGGGTAGCCGCTTTCGGGAGAGAGGTGCACCCACGGCCCGCAGAGCAGACGACGCTCTGCGCCTGCAGGGGCTGACTCTTGCAGGCGCCAAGCGGGATTTGGATAGCCGTCGCACCAACCGGCAATCTGCAAGATTGGAATCTCAATTGGTGGCAGATGACGCACAGAGTTATGACGCCACTCTGACGGCCGCGCGCGGCGCAGCCAACCGAGTGTCCAGGGTGGAGTCTCCTCAAGGCGCTGTCGCCAACCCTCTCGCCAACCGGGTCGATCCGGTTCAATGCCGCCTGGCATTGCATTCATGCCAATCATGGAGGCGGCGTAGCCGAACTGTTCGCTCGCCGTACGCAGTCCACCATTCTGATGCACATCGTCTTCCCAGCGATCATCGCTCGCGTAGCAGGGGACAATCGCCACCAAACCTTCTGGCCGTCGCGCCGCCGCCATCAGTGAAGTGAATCCACCATACGACCATCCCCATGCCGCAACGCGACCGTTCGACCACACCTGCGATCGCAGCCAGCTGATCACTTCAAGCGTGTCGAGCGTCTCATCTTCGGTGTACTCGTCCAGGGCGATACCGTCGCTGCGCCCCGTCCCTCGCACATCAAGTCGACACCCCGCGTATCCGCGGCGTGCGACGGCGCCCATCAACTCATCGTCGGCGCTACGGTGATAGTCATCCTTTCGGTATGGCAGCACCTCAAGGATCGTTGGGTGCTCTTTGCCAGCGGCGGGGATCCAGATGTCGGCCGAGAGTTGCACGCCGTCGCGCATCGTGATGCGCACATCCCGAAGGATCGTCGTCGCATTCACCTGCGAGCGCTCCCGAAGTTCAACCGCCTACAGCCGGTCGCGGAGACGAACCATCGCGCTGATCGCATCGTCTATCGACCAGGTGATCTCGCCGACTGATTGGATCGCACCGGAGACAAACAGGTTGATGCCATCACCTGGCGCAACGCCGCGCCTGCGCACCATACGAAGATCGGTGCAGAGTCCAACGATCCCCTTGTGGCGACTAGGGTCCATCGCGCAGAGCTGCGTGAAGATGCCGATCTCTGTCGCAGTGCCGTCATCTACTTGCGTTCCGTCGAGCCAGGCGAGCACCGCATTGGCAGCGCGCACCCCCGCAAGGTCGGTTGCAAACACTCCTTTCGGATCAAGACCCTCCAGCTCCACGAACTGTTCGTGTGGGACGAAGACCTCAAAGTCCAACGCGCGAAGGCGCGCAGCGATCTCCGAGAGGACGCCGCGCTCACCCGCATTGAAGAGGGGTCCGGCGAGGTAGATCTTCATGAGATCAGTTTCGCCGAACCCCTCGCTTCCTGCTTGGGTCGTTTCACTCGCGCTGGACTACGGCTTCGGTAGGTCTCCAAGCGCCTTGTCGATCTTCCCCTGGGCGAGATCGAGATCTTCAAGCTTCCCCGCCAGATAGTTCTCGTAGGCCGCCAGATCGAGGAAGCCGTGGCCGCAGTTGTTAAAGACGATCACCGTCTCCTTCCCTTCAGCCTTCGCCTTAAGTGCCTCGCGCACCGTTGCGGCGATCGCGTGATTCGCCTCCGGTGCTGGAAGGATTCCTTCAGCGCGCGTGAACTCCACGCCGCGCTCAAAGGTCTCGCGCTGCGGAATTGCCACCGCCTCGATCGTCCCTTTCTCCTTAAGGAGCGAGACGAGCGGTGCCATGCCGTGATAGCGGAGCCCTCCTGCGTGGATCGGATCTGGCATGAACGCCGATCCGAGCGTGTGCATCTTCACCATTGGCGCCATGTGCGCGGTGTCCCCGTAATCGTACGCATAGATGCCGCGCGTGAGTGACGGAGCCGCCGTTGGCTCCGCCGCAATCACACGGATCTTGCGACCTCCACGGAACGCTGCGCCAATGAAAGGGAAGGTGAAGCCGGCGAAGTTTGACCCACCGCCTGTGCAGCCGACCAAGATGTCTGGCTCAACGTCCGCCATCTCAAGCTGGAGCTGCGCCTCCTGCCCAATCACCGTCTGGTGAAGAAGGACGTGGTTCAACACGGAGCCCAGGGCGTACTTGGTGTCATCGCGCGTCGCCGCATCCTCGACCGCCTCACTGATCGCGATTCCGAGCGACCCCGACGTCTTCGGATTCGACGCGAGCACTGAGCGTCCATAGTTTGTATCTGGGCTCGGGCTTGGGACCACCTGCGCGCCGTACGTCTCCATCAGGATGCGTCGATACGGCTTTGCGTCGTAGCTTGCCCGCACCTGGTAGACCTTCACCTCCAGACCAAACATGGCGCCAGCAAACGCGAGCGAGGTCCCCCACTGGCCAGCACCGGTCTCCGTCGCAAGCCGCTTCACCCCTTCTTGCGCGTTGTAGAAGGCCTGCGGAATTGCGGTGTTCGGCTTGTGACTACCCGCGGGACTCACCCCTTCATACTTGTAGAAGATCTTCGCTGGTGTCCCCAGCAACTTCTCCAAGCGGTGCGCGCGATAGAGCGGGCTCGGTCGGTAGAGCCGATACGCGTCGCGCACTGGCTCTGGAATCTCGATCTCGCGTTCACTCGACACCTCTTGGCCGATCAGGGCCATCGGGAAGAGCGGCGCAAGGTCATCAGGGCCGAGCGGCTTCCCTGTCTGTGGATTCAGCGGCGGGTGCTGAGGCCACGGGAGGTCCGCCGCGATGTTGTACCAGCTCTTCGGCAGTTTCGACTCGTCGAGGACGAACTTCGTCTGCTTTGGATCTGCCATGGCAAGAACCCTCCCGGCGAAGGCGCAAGGCGAGTGCCCGCAAGTCCCTCAATCACCGAAGTGAGAATACTACCGTGCCCGTATAGGAGTCCCGGGTGCGGTTCCTGCAAAGCGGGATAGGCTTAGGGTCGCCGCTCGGCGAGGTGCATGATGTTACGCGTAGACGAAGGGGGTTCGGAGCAATGAGCGAGAAGGTGAAAATCACTGTACGGGACAACGGATCCCTCAAGGTGCAGGGAGAGTTTGAAATCGTTGACGTTGAAGGGAACGCGATCCCTCACGAAGGCGATAGCACCGGCCTCTGCCGTTGCGGCCACTCGGCGAACAAGCCGTTCTGCGACGGGTCGCACAGGGAGAAGTTTCAAAGCGTCGTTCGCGCGCAGAAGCAGGACTAGTCGAGCGGGACCTCTGGCACCGAGACCTCAGCGGGACTGACGCGACGGAGCGCCGCTCGTCCGCGCAACATCGCCCAGACGGGGAGTCCGATGAGCGCCGCGCCAAGAAGTCCGAGTGCGGTGTAACTGGCGACAGCCACCACAACACCAGAGCCGAGTGCCGCAGCGGCGGCTGTGCTCCAGATCAACGCATCCGTCACGCCTTGAAGTCGCGTGCGCTCGCTGATGGCGAGCCCTTCGGTCAGCAGTGCTGAGCCGGCGACGAAGCCGAGGTTCCATCCCCATCCGAGCAAGAAGAGGGCAACAAAGAGGATCACGCCGCCATCGGGTGGGGCGACGGCGGCGAGTGCAGATGAGAAGGCGAGGACCGCAAGCCCCGCGGCGATCACGAGGGGCGTCCCGAATCGCGACGCAAGGCGTCCGGAGAGCGGCGAGAGGGCAAACATTCCAAAGGTGTGCCCACTGATCACAAGGCCAACGGCGTCGAGTCCGTGACCGTGCTCCGCCATGTGCAACGGCGTCATCGTCATGACGAGAACCATCACCACCTGACCGATCACCAGGGCGATGATCGCGGCGAACACCCGCGGGCGGGCCACGATCTGGGCCACGCTCGCACCGCCGTCAGGCGTCTCCGCAGCATTCGACGGAGCGAGGCTCGCCGGATCGGGTCGAAGTGAGATGAGTGTGAGCAGTGCTGCGGCGGTCACGAAGATGATCGGCACACCATACGTTCCCGCGAGGCGCGGCAGGTCGAAGAGATCCGCGGCATCACCCGCGATCGTCACGAGGTTCGGTCCGATCACCGCACCAAACGTTGAACCCCACACCACGAGCCCAATTGCCGTGGCACGCTTCGACTCGTCATGCATGTCTGCCGCGGTGTATCGCGAGAGGTGGTTGGAGGCGTTCGCACAGCCCATGAAGACGGTAGAGAGAAGGAAGAGCGGAAACGAACCGACGATGACTGCGACGCCCGCACCGACCGCACCCGCGGCCCCAACTCCGTAGCCGAGCGTGAGGCCTGCGCGACGCCCATGTCGCACCATGAATCTCGAGAGTAGTTGCGAGGCGGTGGCGGAGCCCAACACGATCGCCGCGCCGGGCAGCCCTGCAAACGCGGATCCACCAGAGAGATCTTTCGCAACGATCGTTGCCACGGTGATCGCCGCAATGTAGCCGGTGCTCCCAAGCCCCACGCCAATCATCAGCGCGAGCTGGAGTCGGCCGCGGGTGCGCTGTGCGACATCGGTTGGCATCGCTGCAGTCTAGCCGCGCTATGGTGAACGCATGCAAGACCTACGCCTTGCGGTCGCTTGGCACGACGATGCACCGAACCCGAGCGGCTTCACCATGCCCGCAAGCGAACCACTCCCGACGAGCGTGGACTGGGTTGTCATCGGTGGCGGATTCTCCGGCCTCTCCGCGGCGCGCCGAGCCGCCGAGCGCGGGGCACGGGTTCTCCTTCTCGAAAAGGGTGCTCTCCGCGACGGCGCGAGCAGTCGCAACGGTGGCATGGCACACGTAGGGTTTGGCGCATCCACGAACTCCATCATCAAACGCTTTGGAATGGAGCATGCACGCGAATGGTTCGACCTCTCGCGCGCTGCGGTGCTCCGCGTGGCGACGCTTGCGGGCCATGGAGACACCGCCCTCTTGGCGACGACAGGGATCGATCCCCAGTGGAGCGGAACCGGACATGTGGAGCTGACGCACTCGCTGCGCGGCCTCCCTGATCTCCGCGCGGAAGCGGATCTGCGTGCGTCTCTCGGCCTCCCCGTGCGACTCCTCGACCGAAGTGCCGTCCAGCAACTCACCAACAGCGAGTCGTTCGTAGGCGGACTCGCGGTGGATGAGGGTGGTGGCGTGCAGCCTGCGCGATTGCACGCCGCGATGGCGGCTGCCGCACAGGCGGCGGATGTTGAGATTCGTGAGCAGACCCCCGCCACCGGAATCCTCCAAATCGCTGGCGGCTACGAAGTGCGCACTCCGCGAGGGAGCGTCCGCACGCAACACATCTTTGGCGGGGTCAACGGCTATGCCGATCGCCTCTTCCCCGCCCTACGTCGCCGCGCGATCCCAGTAGGGAGCTACATGATCGCCACGGAGCCACTCGCACCTGAACTGCTCGCCACGGTTGCTGGAAAGGGTGAGATGCGATTCAACACGCGCAACTTTCTCTCCTACTGGCGACCAACGCCAGATGGTCGCATCGCGTTCGGTGGCCGCACCTCGTTCTGGCCAGATTCCCTCCCTCGAATTGCGCGCACGTTGACCGCAAGGATGCGCGAGATCCACCCGCAACTCGCGTCAACGAAGGTGACGCATGCGTGGGGCGGCCGACTCTCATTCGCCTTCGATCGACTTCCGCGAGTGACCAGGCTTGACGGCGTCACGCACGTCTCTGGGTGCGCCGGATCGGGCGTGGCCCTGATGACGCTGCTCGCTGAGCAGACGATCGATTGGGAGCTCGGTGGCGATCCACCACTGCCTGCGCGTATCGCATGGCACCCCGTCCCCGTCCCGTATGAAGGACTCCCCTGGTTCCTCCCGTTTGCGGGGATCGGTTTCGCATTAGAAGACTGGTGGAACGAACGCAGCTAAGCGGCGCTGCCGATTCGCGCGCAGATCACTCAAGGCGACGATCCACAAGGTCCGACTCGTCCAGTCCGAGGTAGTGCCCGATCTCATGCACGAGCGTCTTTCGCACTTCTGATGTGAGCTCCGTATCGGTCGGAAAGTCTTCGGCGAGCGCACGCGCGTAGATCGTGATCCGTGGTGGGAGTCCCTCGGCGTCACTTGATCCTCGAGGCGCGCCGTCAAAGAGTCCATAGAGCCGTGTCTTGCGCGTCCCATCCACAACGATCAGCAGCTCTTCCGCAGCGCTACGCAGCGGTTCAGGGAGGGTGCGAATCGCCTCCCCTACCAGGCGTTCAACCTGGGCAACCTGCTCATCAGGCGCGACGTCACTCATGATCGTCGCAGGGCCCCTGTCGACCAGAGCGCCCAGAGGACGAGCACGGGCTGAAAGAGGAGTCGTACTGCCCGCGCGCCGTCCGAGTTCAACCCGAACGCATCAATCCCATTGACGAACTGGCTGATGTTCCCGGGGAAGATCGCCACAAAGAAGAGCGCGACCAGCACGCCGACACGCTTCCGAAAGCGCCACAACGTGATCAGTGCAAGGCCGAGCAGGATCTCAACGATCCCTGAGCTGACCACCACGAAGTCAGGGTCGAGCGGCAGCCACGTTGGAACCTGCGCCTGAAACTCAACGCGACTTACGGTCACGTGGCTCGCACCCGCAGAGAGAAGGAACACGCCGAGGGCGATCTGACTCATGCCTCTCCACCAGGACATCGCGTCACGCACCAGGTTCCGCCTTTCCTCCCCCGGAGGCGCATGACATGAACGCATGAGGCTTTATGTGCGAATCCACCTCATTGGTTTCGACTTTGGATCGCGCTTCAGTTGGCCCTTGGCCTCGAGGTCTAACTGCACCGTCTTCTGCCACCAACCAACCTTCTCACCCTTTGGCCAGAGCTTCTTTGGCAGGAGTGGCTTCACCTTTGCCACCATCTCCGATGCTGTGATGCCAGGCGCCTTCTTCGGGGTCACCTCCAAGATGGCAGCCTTCATCGCCTCGTACTTCTCGGCGTCGACCTTCGAGGTGCGTCCGGGAACATTGACGTTCGAGATCTCAACTTTCGTCACGGACGAAATCGTATGGAACTTGCTTGACACTGTCAACCCATCGTCGTAGTGTCGACGGACAAAGACAGCCAAAACCGAATCAAGGGGTGCACCATGTCTGCCGCCGCTCAATGGATGATTGCAATCGCGTTCATCGGCCTCCCCACCATCGCGTTCGGGGGTTACTTCCTTCTGTCCATCCTTCGTCGTCAATCCGGCACCGAGAAAATCACCGCCGAACAGAACAGCTACTTCCGCGCCGGTCACGCCCATGCCGGAGTGCTCGTAACGCTGAACATCATCGGCCAGCTCGTGCTGGACCAGTCACGCCTGGGCGACGGACTGGTGTGGGCGATACGAATCGCCCTCTTCGTCGGGCCGCTACTCATCTCTGGAGGCTTCTTTGGTGGCGCGCCGCGTACAGCGGGTGGTCCTGCTTCACCACTCATCCGACTGGTTCCCATCGGTGCCGTTGTGTTCGGCCTCGCGACACTCGGTGTGGGAATCGGTCTCATCATTCCGGAATAGACCCAGTCGACATCACGATTTGGCTCTGCAACCCGAATTCGCCCCCGAGGAGGGATCAGAGGGATTCCTAGGGAGCCCTGAGGTCAGGTGCAGGTGTTTGGAGGAATCCTAGGGAATCCTGGAGCATCTGCGGCTCCACCCAATCCTGCACCCAGCGCCGAAAACGGGGTCGACGAGGAGACGGAGCCAAACCTGGGGAAGGTGGCGTTTCGTGTGGGAAGGAGTGGCGGAGAGGGAGGGATTCGAACCCTCGATGGAGTTGCCCCCAAACCGCATTTCCAATGCGGCGCCATAGACCACTAGGCGACCTCTCCGTGTGCGCGCGTCAGGTGCTGGCGGAAAGGGTGGGATTCGAACCCACGAGGCTATTAACCTGCCGCTTTTCGAGAGCGGTGCCTTCAACCACTCGGCCACCTTTCCACGGCGGAGGATAGCCCATTAAGGGGTGAGGCTCACCTCAATACCGGCGCTGACCTGCAAGCGCAGAAGTTGACGCAAGCGATCGTAGATGCGAAAGCCAAGTGCTGGAAGTCCGTACTTCTTCACGAGTGCGCCCCACAACCCGCTCAGCTCTTCTGGTGCGAGGATGCGGGCGGTCGCGGGGAGCGCAACGCCCGTGAGCGTGCCGTTCCATGTGCACGGTGCAACGCTTGCGCGCGATGAGTTTCGGAGCCGCTTCATCTTCCCGGCGGAATGATTGCTGAAGATCAGCAGGCGACCCTCTCGTTCCGCCGCCCAGACAGGCGTCACCACGGCGCGACCATCAAGACGATAGGTGGTGAGGGCGACGTACTGCGCCTGAAGGATTGCGATCCGTGGATCGGCGGTGGCGGTGTCCTCAGGCATCGATCGAGTCTGCCATGCGGCGCAGCTGGTTGGCGAGTGCGGAGAGATCCTCGCCACCTTTACCAGCGGCGATCAGCGCGTCTTCCAATTGTGCCACCAGCGTCGCCGTGGGGACGGGGACGCCGAGCTCTTTCGCAAGGTCAAAGGCGATGCCGAGGTCCTTCCGATGTAGCGCGACCTTGAAGCCGAGGGGATAGCGATCTTCGGCCATACGCTGCCAACGATTTTCAAGGACCCACGATTTGGCGGCGCCGCCCGAGAGCGCGCCGACGAGCGTTGCTGGGTCGAGGCCCGCCGCCTGACCGACGAGGATCCCCTCGGCGAGCGAGAGGTAGCTTCCGGAGATCACGAGTTGATTGACCGCCTTCCCCACCTGCCCTGCGCCGAGCGGCCCAAGGTGCGTGATCGTCTTGGCGAATGGAGAGAGATACGGCTGTGCCACGGCAACTGCCTCCGCTGATCCACCAAGAAAGACGGTGAGTGTGCCGTTCACCGCACCCTCGCTACCACCACTCACGGGTGCGTCCACCATCAGGATCCCCTTGCTGGCGAGTTGCGCGCCCATGCGGCGCGTCGCCGAGGGGGCAATGGTGCTTGTATCAATCACGATGGCGCTTGCGGAGAGGGTGTCGGCTGCACCATCGGTGTCGAGGAGCAGCTCCTCCACATCATGTGTATCTGAGACGCTCAGCACCACGGCGTCTGCACCGCTGAGTGCTTCCTTTAGTGAGGCAACCTGCGTCACCCCCTCAATGGATGGGCGACCTGGCGTGCGATTCCATCCGCGCACGGTGTGGCCTGCACGCGCAAGATGTCCCGCCATCGGTGCGCCCATCGTGCCGAGTCCGAGGAGTGTGACCCTGCTCATGACGCCACGATACGACAACGTGTGCGTTGGGGTGTTGAGAATGGTGCGCCCGGCGGGACTCGAACCCACGACCTTTAGGTCCGCAACCTAACGCTCTATCCACTGAGCTACGGGCGCATGTACTACCTGCGGATCTAGATGCTACGGCACGCCTACTTGAAGTGGCGGAGAGGGAGGGATTCGAACCCTCGACGCAGGAAAACCCCACGTGGCGGTTTAGCAAACCGCTGCACTAGACCTCTATGCGACCTCTCCGAGGCTTGCCGACGCGAAGTATCCCAGATGCCGCCCGGCTGCGCTAGCCGACGATCTCCCAGCCCCGTCGCGCGGCCTCTTCGCGGAGTTGCTTGTCTGGCGCAACGGCAACTGCGCGCTGAGCAGCGGCGAGGAGCGGAATGTCCGCCGCAGTGTCACCGAAGGCGGCGAGGATATCTCCCCCAGCGGCGTGTCGACTCACCGCTGCAGCCTTCTGTTCACCGCTCTGCGTTGCCCCTGCGAGGCGACCGGTCGCAACGCCGTCAACGAACTCCAGTGGGGTGCCGAGCGCGGCGACCGCTCCGATCCGACGCGCAAACGCATCGCCCACTTGCTGGTAGCCACCGGTCGCAAGTAGGAGCTGCACGCCACTGGTGGCTGCACGTGCTACGGCATCAGCGACCGCGGTGAGCCCCGAGGTTCGCCGCGCTGGCCAGAGATACTGCTCCACGACCCACTCGCCCATCGCGTTGAGCTCAGCCTCGGTTGCACCCCGAAGCAGGGTTGCAAGATCGCTCAACCAACGTGCCCGGAAGCGCTCCTTGTTGGTGATGCCGAGCTTTGCAAGGAACACGAGTGGGAGTCGAACCGTGACAAAGCGTTGCGCAGCGCCGCTCGGCCGATTCACCTTGACCCAGTCCAGCACGCCACGCCAAGTCTCTGCGGTAGTCAGGGTGCCGTCCATGTCGCTCACAATCACCGCGCTGGTCATCTGGGCATTATGGATGAAAAGAGAGAGGCGCCTGGATCTCTCCAGACGCCTCTCTCAAACGATCCTCGACGGATCGCCAGTTAGTTACTTCTTCTTGGCTGACTTGCGGCGCTTTCGCTTCGCAGGAGCCTTCTTGGCAACAGCCTTCTTGCTCTTGCGGCGCTTTCGCTTCGCAGGAGCCTTCTTGGCAACAGCCTTCTTGCTCTTGCGGCGCTTTCGCTTCGCAGGAGCCTTCTTGGCAACGGCCTTCTTGGCGCGTCGCTTGGTGGCAGGCTTACGCTTCGCAGCGGCCTTCCTTCGCTTCCTTTTTGCCATGTTCTGGACCTCCACTCTGGTCGACCCGACTGGCGGATCGGCCATTAACTCCACCCCAATAACTGGGGCTTGTTGAAAAGTAAAACACAATGTGGATAAGTGCAACCCCATTTGTGCATGGCGCAACTCGGCGCCCCCCCCGGGGGCAACCAGAATGGCCCAGCAGCCCCCAATTTTTGGCACACGGAGACCCAATTTCGCGCCAGATCAGAGTCGCGGCACACGGTGATGCCCATCGCTGTGCCACCCTGCCGCAAAATCGGCAGATTTCATGAAAAACCTCTGAATTCGTGCTCAAAAACGATGTGCGGGGAGCATCACTGAGGGCACGCGGCTCGCAAAAACGCTCCAGGTCCACCCCCAAAAGTGGTGATCGAATGGAGAATTTCTTGACCTGATCCGCCGTTGGCCGTAGGGTTAGCCACATGACGACGTACCGCTACTTTAGGAGCCCGGTCTGACCCGCCCAGACGCATAGCGTCTGACCGGCGGTCCGGCCGGGATGTGAGCAGAGGGGGTCCCCTCTGCTCTTTTCTTTTCCCCAACCCGCCGGGAGACCGGCAGATAACCAGGAGCCAAGAAATGTTCGTCCGAATGATCAAGACGGCAACCGCGGAGCAGCTGGGTGCCGTCCGCGAACGCGCGGTAGCGGCCGGGCTTACCGTCTATGAAGAGGAGGGTGCGACCGGATCAACCCTTGCAATCCTCGGCCCATCGGGGGTGAGCGCCGCACTCGAGCAAGAGTTTGCCGCGCTCCCTGGTGTTGCAAGCGCGAAGCGCGCAACACGACCGTATCGTCTCGCCTCACGTGAGTTCCGTGATGCGCCAACCGTTGTCAAAGTGCGCGATGCGTTGATCGGCGGCGGCTCCCTGACGCTGATGGCGGGCCCCTGCTCGATTGAATCTCGCGACCAGCTCTTTGAAGTTGCGCAGGGCGTAGCCGACGCAGGGGCGACCCTCCTCCGCGGCGGGGCCTTCAAGCCGCGCACCTCGCCGTACGCCTTCCAGGGGCTCGGTCTTGATGGGCTCCGCCTCCTCGCGGAGGCGCGGGAGCGCACGGGTCTCCCCATCATCACGGAGGTGATGGAGCCGGCGCAGGTTGATATGGTGTCCGAGTTCGCCGACGTGCTTCAGATTGGCACTCGCAACATGCAGAACTTCTCGCTCCTCAATGCGGTCGGGCGAACGCGCATGCCCGTGATGTTGAAGCGAGGCCTCTCTGGGACGATTGAGGAGTGGCTCCTCGCCGCGGAGTACATCTTGGCCGCTGGAAACACGCAACTCATCCTCTGCGAGCGCGGCATTCGAACCTTTGAGACTGCCGCGCGCAACACCCTCGACCTCAATGCCGTTCCAATCTTGCGCAGGCTGACGCATCTCCCTGTCATCGTGGACCCAAGCCACGCCACAGGGAAGCGTTGGATGGTTGCGCCCATGTCGTACGCCGGCGTTGCGGCTGGAGCCGACGGAATCATGGTGGAGGTGCATCCGAAACCTGAGGAAGCCTGGTCTGACGGAGAGCAATCGCTCACGATCCCCATGTTCCAGCGACTCGCGGGTGAGCTGCGCTCCATCCATACGCTGGTCACGCCGCTCCACGATGATCCGGGTGCGGCTGGCGCGAGCCCAACCAAGAGTTAAGGACGTGGCACACCGCGTCACCCCCGCAGCGCACCTGCGCGGCGACCTGCGACTCCCTGGCGATAAGTCCATCAGCCACCGCGCACTCATCTTTGCCGCGATCGCCAACGGCGAGACGCTGATCAGCGGGGCGGGCGACGGACACGACGTGCGCTCGACAGCTGGGATGATGGTGGCGCTCGGCGCTTCGTGTGAGCGGCTCCCCGCCGCGCCCGATGATGCGCCTGGCACGGCGCGTTGGCACGTGCGATCCCCGGGGCGTCGCGGACTTGCCGCTCACGGTGATGGCCGCCTTGACTGTGGCAACTCAGGAACGAGCGCACGACTCGGCGCGGGTCTCGTGGCCGGCATTCACGGAGTGCACACGCTGGACGGAGATGCATCGCTCCGCCGACGCCCGATGGCGCGCGTGCTTGAGCCGCTCCGCGCGATGGGTGTCGAGGCCACGGGAGCGCCAGGCGAACGTGGCGAGACTGCGCCGCTGCGGATCGTCGGCGGAACGCTCAAGGGGGGCGAGTGGCGCCCAAAGACGCCGAGCGCGCAGGTGAAGAGCTGCGTCCTGATTGCCGGCCTCGCCGCAAGCGGCAGCACCACCTATATAGAGAGTGTCGCAACGCGCGACCACAGTGAGCGCATGCTTGCGGCGCGCGGCGCCACGATCAGCCGCACGCAGGGGGGAGACGGCAGTTGGTCCATCCGCGTGCAAGGCGAGGCGGAGCTGCGAGCGATCCCGCAGGTGCACGTTCCGGGCGACCCCTCCTCCGCCGCCTTCTGGCTCGTTGCCGCAAGCCTGCACCCAGATGCTGACCTGACTCTTCGTGGCGTCTCGCTGAACCCCACCCGCCGCCACGTCATTGCGATCCTGCGCCGCATGGGCGCATCCATAGAAGAGACGCCAGGACCAGATGACGGTTCAGGTGAGCCGGTCGGCGACCTTCGTGTTCGTAGTGCCGACCTCCACGGCGTGGAGATCACACCCGAGGATGTGGCGCTCGCCATCGATGAGATGCCGATCCTCTCGCTCGCCGCAACGATGGCGCGCGGCGCAACCAGCATCCGCGGCGCTGGGGAACTCCGAGCGAAGGAGAGTGACCGCATTGCAGGAGTCGCGGATGGCCTGACGCAGCTCGGCCTCCACGTCCGTGTTGAGGGGGACGACCTCCACTTTGTCGGCGGCGAACGACCGAAGGGCGGAGCCCCCGCCGTCCGCGGGGACCACCGCCTGGCGATGACCTTTGCGGTGGCGGCCCTCGTTGGCGGAGCGGCGGTCGAGATCGATGAACCAGAAGCGGCTGCGGTGAGTTACCCAACCTTCTTTGACGACGCAGCCCGAGTTGCAGGCGGCGCGACACACGGCACACGAGCATGAGTAAGCGCATCGTGCTCTTAGGGCACCCGGTGAAGCAGAGTCTCTCGCCCGCCTTTCAACAGGCCGCCTTCGATCACGTGGGGCTTCCAGTCCGCTATGAGGTAATGGATGTGCCGCCGAAGGAGCTTGCCGCCGCCGTAGCGACTCTGCGCGCCGATGCGGACGTGATCGGTGCCAATGTCACGATCCCGCACAAGGAGACGATCGGTGCACTCCTTGATTCAATGACAGAGGAGTGCGCAAGCATCGGGGCGGTCAATACGATCACGCGTGCCGGGGGTCGTCTCGTTGGGCGAAATACGGATGTTGCGGGGCTTCGCGGCTCACTTGCTGTGCTGCTTGATGGGCGCCGCATGCCACGGGCGGCACTGATCCTTGGCGCAGGTGGAGCGGCACGCGCCGCAGTTGCCGCGCTGATTGGCGCGGCGGTTAGCCAGATCAGCATCACGAATCGCCACCTACGTCGCGCCGAGCAGGTGGCTGCTGCGGCGCAGAAGTCGTGGCCGCACCTCGCCATCCGAGCCATTCCTTGGCACGAATCAATCCTTGTCGAAGAGGCGGCACGCGTGGGGATCGTCATCCAGGCGACCAGCGTCGGACTCAATCCGAGCGACGCCCCCGCACTCCCCGCCGCCGCATTCCGCGAAGGCCAGTACGTCATTGACGTCGTCTACGCCCCGGGAGGGACCGCACTGGTGCGAAGTGCGCGCGCCGCTGGCGCGGAGGCAACGGATGGGCTTGAGATGCTCCTTCTGCAGGGTGCCGCATCGTTTGAGCTCTGGACGGGGCGGCCCGCACCAATCAGCATCATGCGTGACGCGCTCGCCGCGGCCGCGGCATCATCTACGGACAGACAGGGATCGTCCGAAGGACTGGGAGGGGTGAGGTGAGCTTTCGATTCTTGACCGCCGGTGAGTCACACGGGCCAGAGCTCGGCGTCATCGTCGAAGGGATGCCCGCTGGCGTTCCGCTCACCGAAGTGGCGATCGCTGTTGACCTGAAACGTCGACAGGGCGGCTACGGTCGTGGCGCGCGTCAAAAGATTGAACAGGACCACGCGCGGATCCGCAGCGGCGTCCGACACGGCCTCACGCTCGGCTCCCCCATCCTGCTGCTGATTGAGAATCGCGACTGGGAGAACTGGACGCGCGTGATGCAGGTTGAGCCGCTGAGCGCCGCAGAGGCCGCCGAGCTTGCGGCAAGTGCTGCAGAAGGGACGAAGCGCGCCATCCCCGTCACCCGCGTCCGCCCAGGACACGCGGATCTCGCTGGTGCGATCAAGTACGGCTTTGATGATGTCCGCAATGTGCTCGAGCGCGCATCGGCGCGCGAGACCACGGCGCGCGTTGCCGCAGGTGGCGTGGCGAAGGCGCTGCTCAGCGCACTCGGCGTGGAGATCTGGTCGTTCACCGCAGAAGTGGGCGGTGTTGCCGTAGACCCAGGGTCGTGCACGCGATCACGCGAGGAGTCTGAGGAGAGTCCGCTGCGCTGCCCTGATCCGGCCGCCGAGGCGCGCATGGTCGCTCGCATCGATGAGGCGCGCGAGGCAGGAAACACCGTTGGCGGCATCTTCGAAGTGGTGGTGAAGGGTCTGCCGATTGGACTCGGCTCCTATGTGCACTGGGATCGTCGACTTGATGCGGCGCTCGCACAAGCGGTGATGAGCATCCAGAGCGTCAAGGGGGTGGAGTTCGGTCTCGGCTTTGAGCAGACCCGCGTCTTCGGATCAGAGGTGCACGATGTGATCGAGGGTCGAACGTCGGACGGGACGTGGGTGCACCGCACAAACCGAGCCGGTGGACTGACTGGTGGCGTGAGCAACGGCGAGCCACTTGTGATCCGCGCGGCGGTGAAGCCGATCAGCACCCTGGCCCGACCACTCCCTTCCGCTGATCTGGTCAGCGGTGAGAAGGTGGAGAAGGCGCACTATGAACGTTCGGACATCAGCGTGGTCCCAGCGGCGGGCGTAATCGGCGAAGCGATGGTCGCCCTCGCGCTCGTCCCCTTCCTGCTCGAGAAACTCGGTGGTGATTCGCTTGAAGAGATCAGGTCAAACCTTGATGCACTGCGCGCTCGGGCCACAGCGCCACGTCGCGCACCGGTCGCTGGCGGCGCACACGACCCAGAGACCGACGCGAGCGGGACAAGTGCCGCAGGCTCCGGCGGCGACGACTAGACCCCGATGAGGACGCGACGAAGCAACCTTGCGCTCGTCGGTCTCCCTGGCGTGGGGAAGAGTTCCCTCGGACGCAGGCTCGCAGCGCAGCTAAACGTTCCGCTGCTCGACCTCGATCGCAGCGTCATTGCGAGCACGGGGGTTGCCAAAGACAGCGTGGAGGGAATCTTTGCACGCGAAGGCGAAGCGGGATTCCGCATCCGCGAACGCTCTGCCGTTACCGCGCTTGATGAGGTCACGCCACCTGCTGGGGGCACCGCCGCCGCCCTCGGCATTGGTCGAATCGTTGCCCTTGGTGGCGGGACGCTTGTTGATCCGCGTAACCGTTGGGTGATCAGTCAGGTCGCCCGCATCCTCTGGCTTGACGCTCCAGATGCGGTGATCGCTGGGAGGCTCCGAACAGCGCGCGTGGTGCGCCCCCTGATGAAGCGAGAGAACCCGGAGGGGTCGCTGCGCACGCTCCGCGCAGAACGATCGCGCTTCTACGCGATTGGGGCACGCCTGGAGAGTAAGAAGAGTCCAGGAACGCTTGCAGTGCCTGCCATTGAGCTCCTCCAGAACTCGCCACGTGGCAGCGGACGCCTCCTCCTCTCGGCGGCCCTCCCGTCAGGTCAGTGGGATCTTGGCGTTGGCATTGCAACGGAGTCGCTCCTCCGCGTATTGAGGACTCGGAACGCACGTCGCGTGGTCTTGGTCAGCGAACCGAATGCGGAGCGCGCGATCGGCGCAACGATCGCTGCGTCGCTCAAGCGCGCAAAGATCAACGTGACACCGCTCACCCTGAAGTCCGGAGAGTCGGCAAAGCAGTTGACTGTCATCGATGACGCAGCGCGCACGCTCGCGGCCGCGGGCATTGAGCGGGGCGACCTCATCGTTGCCGTTGGTGGTGGCGCACTGACAGACACGGCGGGACTCCTCGCCGCCCTCTATCTGCGCGGTATTGACTGGGTTGCCGTCCCAACCACACTCGCCGCACAGCTGGATGCATCACTCGGAGGGAAGACGGGCGTCGACCTCCCTGAGGGGAAAAACCTTGTCGGTGCATTCCATCAGCCGATCGCCGTGATTGCCGACCTGGCTGCGCTGCGCTCCCTGCCGACTCGGGAGATCGTTGCAGCAATGGGTGAGGCGGTGAAGATTGCACTCCTCGGTGAGGATCGCCTCTTCACACTTCTCGAGGAGTGCGCAACGCGCATCGCGGCAGGCGACCCGTCGCTGCATGAAGACGGCACGTATGCAGAGATCGTGGAGCGCGCCGGCTGGTGGAAGTGCACCGTCGTCGCAGGTGATGAGCGAGAGGCGGGACTGCGCATGAGCCTGAACCTCGGGCACACGCTGGGGCATGCACTGGAACAGGCGGCGCACTACAAGGGCATCCTGCATGGCGAGGCGGTCGGCTACGGGCTTCGCGCAGCGCTCGCCATCGGCCAAGCGCTCGGCGTCACCCCTGCAGCACGCGCCTCCCGAGCCCTCGCACTGCTGGACACGCTCGGCCTTGGCGTCGCTCCTCGGCGCGAGTCCCCCGCCGCGCTGGTTGAGGCCACGACACACGACAAGAAGGTTGCGGGCGGGAAGATTCGCTGGGTCCTTGCAACGGAGCGTGCATTCAAGATCCGCGACGATGTCCCTGCTAGCCTCGTACTACGTGCCGCCACGCAGATGCTGGCGGGGAGTGGAGGGAAACGGTGACCGAGCGAGCCACGCGCCTCCGCGCTGAAGATCTCTCTCCGCGCACGCGCGCATATGCGGCTGGCGACGAGATCCTACTGCTCAACGGGCCGAGCCTCAATCTGCTCGGCGAGCGCGAACCAGAGCGCTATGGAAGCACCACTCTCGATGAGATCGAGACGCGCGTTGCCTCCGCCGCAGAGGCTGCAGGGATGACGCTCGTAGACTCGTTTCAGTCAAACCATGAGGGCGATCTGATCGACCGGCTCCACGTGCGCGACTTCTCGTGGGTGATCATCAACCCTGGCGGACTTACGCACACCAGCGTCAGTCTCCGCGATGCAATCTTGGCCGTCGAGCGTCCGTTCGCCGAAGTGCACCTCTCCAATCCAGAGGAACGCGAAGCATTCCGCCACATCAGTCTCCTTGAGGATATCGCCGCCGTTGCAGTGCGCGGCATGCTCGCCGCAGGATACGAACGCGCCGTTGCACTCATCGCCGAGCTGCGCGCGGAGGTGACCAGGTGAGTGAGGTCTCCCGATGAGTAGCGACCCCGCCGCACGCCTAGCCGAGATTCGCGGCGAGATTGATCGCATTGACAGCGAACTGCTGAAGCTCTTGGAGGAGCGCACGAACTTAGCGCTGGAGGCGGGTGCCGCTAAGTCGGCGCTCGGTCGCCCCGTGCACGATCCAGAGCGAGAGGCGCAACTGTTGGCGCGCATCAGCGCGCGTGGCGCAGGCGCGCTCAGCCCTGAGGATCTTCGGGCGCTGTGGGAGCTGCTGATGGCGGCGACACGTCGCGCGGAGTCGCAGGAGTAAAGCCGGCACATCGCATCACTGGCGCGGATATCGCGTATAGCGCGGGTCGCGATCAGAGAGACCGCAGCGCAAGAAATCAGAACCTCGTCCACTGGTGATCTCGCGCGCCTCCGCGCAGCCGGCACATAGACCGAGCCGCATCATCAGATGCGGCGGTATTTGTTAGACAAGGTTCGAATGCAATTTGCGGAACATCCCGGGAGTGTTGGATAACCTGCTTTGCTTAGAACAAGCAACACTCTCGGCCCCCAATGATGGTCTCTTGATATTGGGATGTCATAACCCAACGTTTCAGGACCCCAACCAAATAAAGCAACAGGGTGATTTTGATCGGGAAGACTCATATCCATATTTGGCTTTGCAGCTTCTTAACAGAACTCACGACTTGCTCCTGATATAACATCCATAATCCATTATGTTTGTTCTGGTTTTGTAAACTCATTATATTCCTTGGGAAGTTCAATACCGAATCTTTCACAAAGTGCGGAGACGGCTGGCACATATTTTTCTGGCCATTTCGAGATGTATGGAGCTAGAAATTCAACCATATATCTAGGAGAGATACATCTTACTGGTTGACCATCAATCGTTCCTGTACCTGTTAAGGATTCTGTTGGATACATAATTCCTTCAACAACGTTTCCTTTGTCGTCGTAAATGAAAGCATGAACGTCTATCTCGTGTGATTTATCATCTCGAAGGACAAAATTCCACTGACTATCTTCATTGACTTGTTCATACCCTCGCGCGGTTAAGAGTTCTCGAAGTCTTGGTACATCTTTCCACTGGATTGCGATATCGATATCTTTGTGAGGTCGTAATTGTTGATCCAGTAGCGCGTCAACACTCCAACCGCCGTCTACCCAAATCTTAATTCCCGAAGTCTCAAGTTCGGTGTAAAGATCAACAACATCTTTTGATGTCATCAATGTTTGTTCCACAGATCATTCTCTGCTGCAAAGTCAATTCATTAAAGGGACGGTGAAATTATGACGTGGCCGCAGGCTTTGCCGGATGCAAAGTGCTCTACCGCTTGAGCACTTAGTTCCAATGGAAATTTTTTATCTATCACAGGATTAATTCGCTTCCTTGCTAGATCTTCAAGCAGCACAGAGAGATCATCTTTATTTTCAGATTGAGTAAAGGCCTTTAAAGACTCCTTGATAAATAAGGACAGTAGAGCTGTTGCCATAAGACGGCCAAGACCACTAGAGCCGTGATTTGCCGCAGAGCCAACAATTACTAATCTACCACCTGATTTCAATAGCCTACGCAATTGTTTTATCGACAGGAAACTTGAAGTATCGATAATACAATCAAAGGCGCCAGTTATTGATTCTAATTCGTAATCAATACCTTGGTGAGCTCCCAAAGTTCTAACGTAGCTCTTCTTAGATCCCCGACATACACCGGTTACCTCTGCTCCAAGTCCCACCGCTATCTGCACTGCAAATGAGCCAACGCAGCCAGAGGCCCCGATGATTAAAACTTTTTGTCCAGCGCTAACTTGGCCGTGTTTTCGCACCGCTTGAAGCGCTGTGCTAGCGGACACTGGAATTGTTGATGCTTCATCAAAACCCACACCGTTAGGAAGCACAGCTACTCGCTTTGCACGGGCAACTACCAGATCTGCAAATGCACCAGATGCAGTTCCACAGACTCGATCTCCGACTTTTAAATCCTTTACCTCACTGCCAATCTCAATCACCGTTCCAGCAAATGAATGCCCTGGACGCATCCGTGGTTTGCGAAGCCCTGCAAATAATCTAACAAGGGAGATATCTGCTGTTGTTAGATGTAGGACGGCGGCGTAGACGCTGGCTGCCTCCACTTTTACTAAAATTTGCTCTGTATCAATCTTGGGCGTTGGTATTTCTGATAAAGCAAAGGAGTCCAATCCGTACTCGCTTTGAGTTATTGCTCGCATTCATAACCCCCTTCTCTGTTTTGGGGCATTACCCGATTTACTGTGGGCGGTGAGGGTTTCGAACCCCCGACATCCTCGGTGTAAACGAGGCGCTCTACCACTGAGTTAACCA
>Ga0194131_10004698_pt1 | contig 20360 bp, 24 predicted proteins | sample TA2KigO120mmetaG_FD_148631 | JGI IMG/M metagenome (GOLD analysis project Ga0194131, IMG submission 148631) | Freshwater microbial communities from Lake Tanganyika, Tanzania - TA2015053 Kigoma Offshore 120m | ecosystem: Environmental > Aquatic > Freshwater > Lake | place: Tanzania: Lake... | reverse complement strand
GGTCGCGCGGCGCGCCTGAGCACGATGCCGCGTGCGTGCTCGACGGCGGCTCGGGCCGCGTTGCGTTAGTCGCGCCGGCGCGCCGTCAGCAGCCGCCCGCCGGCCACCGCCGCGATCGCGAGCAGCGCGAGCAGCGCCCCGCCGACCTCCTCCGATGCGAGTCCCGCGTTACCCGTGCGCGGTGCCGCCGGCGCAGCCGTGGCAACGGCCGTCGCTGCCGGCGCACTCGTGGCAACCAGGGTCGCAGTTGTCGGCCGCACCGTTGCGGTTGGCGTCGCGGTTGCAGCGGCAGTCGGCATAGCCGTGGCCTGCGAGGCGGGCTGCGTCGTGCCGCTCGTCACCTGGCCGCGGATCGCTCCGCCCGGGTTCAGCGAGGTGTGTACGTTCACGTACAACGTACCCGCCCGCAGCGCTGACACGAACCCATCCCAGTTCCCGGCGAGCGGACCTACGAGTTCGGAAGCCAGTCCAGTCCCGATGAGCTCAGGTTCGACGCAGGGGTGGTGAGATTCACGAGGTTCAAGACGATCACGCCGTTGACACCCGCGGCGCCAGTCTGGATGTGTGCTGCCGTAACGCCGACGATGCTGCTGGTCGAGAACGACCAGCCCAGACTTCGCGCGCCTTCGTTCAGTGTCGCTGTGAACGAGCCCGTGGCGTTCGTCGTCACCGGCGGCACTTCGTTCGCTCCGATGAGCGTCGCGCGATACTGCACCGCTTGCCCCATCGCGAGCGCCGGCAGCAGCGCGATGCCGATGGCCGCGCCGATGGCGGCCAGCACCACCCCGCGGCCGCGCCCGAATCCGTTCCTCCTCTCGTACCTCCCGCCGAATCCCATGCAACGTGTCCGGGCTGGCGCCCGGCTGCGCGGATGCTAGCGCGCACGTTTGCGTCCATGCGTGCGATTCGCGACCGGAAAGGTGTAGGGAATGTGCACGCCCGCCATCCGCTCAGGACGCCCCAGGGTGCCCCATGCGCAGCTCGACCGGGCCCGCCACGCCACGAGCGCCCGGTCACCCGGGCGCTCGTGCGGTCTGCACGGTCCGTGCGGACCGTGAGCTTGAGCCGGAGCTAGCTGCGGCGGCTCGTCATCAGGCGGCCACCGGCTACGCCCGCGAGCGCGATCACGCCGAGCAGCGCGATCGCCGCGGCGCCCGTCTGGCCCGAGGCCAAGCCGGCGTTGCCGGTCTTCGGCGCCCCCGGAGCAGCGGTGCCCGTCGCCGTCGCCGCGCGAGGCGTGCCCGTCGCCGTCGCCGTCGCCTGCGCGACGATGCGGGCCTCCTCGCCCTTGCTCGAGCCTGCGTCGTACGCAAACAGCGCTGCCGGGGCCAGGGCCGCCAGCAGGCCGACTACCAGCGCCGTGACGCGCAGACCCATCGGCATCCTCTTCGTCAAATCGTCCTCCCTCATGTGCACGTTGTGCCGAATCCCGTCGGGCCGGCGCGGCACACCATAGCCTATGTCCGGGGTACCGTCACTCCCGCCCATCGAGCCCGTGCCGGACGGCCGCTACGGCCCAGCCGCCTCCTCCCAACCGTGTAGGCCCTCCCATCCCCGTGCCGCCCTACGCAACGCGCCACGCGCCCACCCACGGCAGCGGCACGAGGAGCCGCCGCATGCCCCGCCGCCACGCTCGCACGCTCGCTGCCATCGCGCTCGCGGTCGCCTGCGCCATCGGCACCCGCCCCGAGGCCACGCGCGTCGCCGCAGGCGTCGCGCTGCCCGCCCCGCCCGGCAGCGAGTGACAGATCCTCGCCGGCTACAACACCGCCACCCACAGCGCCGCCGACAAGGGCGACCCCTACGCCATCGACCTTGAGCACGTCGACGCCCCCACCGAGGGCAGCCAGATGCTCGCCCCTTTCGCCGGCACCGTCTCTTACACCTCGGCGAGCTGCCTGCGCGTGCGCGACCCCGGCGGCACCGTCGCGCTGCTCTGCCATGTTTTCCCCTTCGCCGGCATCCGCGGCCGCCCCGTCGCGCGTGGCCAGGCCGTGGCCACCGTCGCCCAGCCCGGCGAAGCCAACAACAACGGCGCCGCGCACATCCACATGGCGTTCACCAGCGGCGGCACCAGCATCCCGTTCGCCGGCGCCTACGCGCTCGACGGCCGCGAACTGCCCGCGACCCCCGCACCCAACGCCTACTGCGGCGAGCGCTTCACCTCGTCCGACGTGCGCACCAGCAGCGTCGACGCCGGCGCCGACCAGCGCGTGCGCGCCGGCGCCCGCGTCACGCTCACCGCCACCCCCAGCGATCCCGGTGCCCTCGTCCGCTGGTCGCAGATCGCCGGCCCCGCGGTCCAGTTCCAGCTCAGCGGCGCCACCGCCACCTTCACCGCCCCCGTCTCCGGCACGCTCCAGTTCCAGGCCGAGGTCTTCGACTCCGCGCAGCGCCTGACCCGCGACATCGTGACTGTTGAGGTCAGCGCCACGACCACGACCTCCACCCGCGTCACGCCCTCCCTCACTGCCGGCGCGAGCAGCACGACCGCCTCGCGGCTCGTCGGCGGCACGACCCCCGCCGCGGGCTTCGGCCTCGTCGTCTTCTCCGGCGGCACCGTCGATGCGCTGCTCACCGCCACCGGCTGCCCCCGCGCGAACGCCGCGTTCTGGACCACCAGCGCCGGCCGCTTCGTCGTCTACATCCCCGCGACCACCGTCATCGCCGTCAACGCCGACTGGCGCGCCTTTTACCCGAGCACGCTGCCCGTCAACGCCGCCATCCTCGGGAAGTGCCGCTAGCGTCCGACTCCCCTCGCCCCGCCCGCGGGGAGAGGGGCCGGGGGTGAGGGGCCGATGCAACCGACTCCCCTCGCCCCGCGCCGCGGGGAGAGGGGCCGGGGGTGAGGGGCCGATGCAACCGACTCCCCTCGCCCCGCGCCGCGGGGAGAGGGGCCGGGGGTGAGGGGCTCCCGGGTGGTAGGCGGGTTCCGCAGCTCCCTGCTACTATCGCGCCGGCCCGAGCGCCGGGCCCACTCACGGCATCGCACCCGCGCACGCGCCCGTCCGCGCGCCTGGAGTCGCCATGAAACTGCACGAGTACCAGGCCAAGGAGCTGCTCGCGCGCTACGGCGTCCCCGTGCCGAAGGGCCGCGTCGCGCGCACCCCCGAGGAGGCCGAGCAGGTCGCCGCCGAGCTCGGCGGCAAGGCCGTCGTCAAGGCGCAGGTGCACGCCGGCGGCCGCGGCAAGGCCGGCGGTATCAAGCTCGCCGCCACCCCCGTCGAGGCGCGCGCCGCCGCCCAGGCGCTGCTCGGCACCCGCCTCGTCACGCACCAGTCCGGGCCCGCCGGCCAGCCGATTGACGCCGTGCTCGTCGAGGAGCAGACCGACATCGCGCGCGAGCTCTACCTCGCCGTGATCATCGACAGCGCCCGCGGCATGCCCGTCGTTATCGCGTCCGCCGCGGGCGGCATGGAGATCGAAGAGGTCGCCGAAGCGCACCCCGAGCGCATCTTCAGCGAACCCATCGACCCCACCGTCGGCTTTCAGCCGTTCCAGGCGCGCGCGCTCGCTTTCGCCACCGGCCTCGACGGCGACCTCAACCGCCCCGCCGTCGCCGCCATCACCAACCTCGTGGGCGCCGCGCTCGAGTGCGACGGCTCGCTCGCCGAGATCAACCCGCTCGCCGTCACCGCCGACAACCGCATCGTCGCGCTCGACGCCAAGTTCAACGTCGACGACAACGCTGACTACCGCCAGCAGGCGCTCTTCGGGCTCGCCGACACCGCCCAGGACGAACCCATCGAGGTCCGCGCGCGCGACGCCGGCATCGAGAACTACGTCAAGCTCGGCGGCAACATCGGCTGCATGGTCAACGGCGCCGGCCTCGCCATGGCGACCATGGACGCGATCCAGTTCGAGGGCGGCATGCCCGCCAACTTCCTCGACATCGGCACGCAGAACGACCCCGCCGCGATCAAGGCCGCGCTCGAGATCATCGGCGCCGACCCCGACGTGCGGGCCGTGCTCGTCAACATCTTCGGCGGCCTCGCCCGTACCGACGTGATCGCCGAAGGCGTCGTGCTCGCCAAGCGCGAAGGCCTCATCCCACAGCCCACTGTCGTGCGTCTCGCCGGCACCAACGTCGAGGCCGGCATGAAGATCCTCGACGACTCTGGCCTCGACCTGCTGCGCGCGGACGGCTTCGCCGAGGCCGCGCGCATGGCCGTCGCCGCCGTCAGGTAGCCACGCGCAGCCCGGTCCGGAGCCGGGCGCTCAACGACACAGCACACCACCCGCGCGCACGAAGCCGGAGCACCCATGGGCGTACTGCTGGACGAACAGACCCGCGTCGTGATCCAGGGCTTCGGCGGCGCGGGTCAGCGCGAGGCGCGCAACTGCATCGCGTACGGTACGGCCGTCGTCTGCGGCGTCACCCCCGGCCGCGGCGGCCAGGAGATCGAGGGCGTGCCGATCCGCAACACCGTGCAGCAGGCCGTCAACGAGTTCGGCGCGAACGTCTCGCTGATCTTCGTGCCCGCGGCGTTCGCCGCCGACGCGATCCTCGAGGCCGCCGACGCCGGCATCCCCGTCGCGATCTGCATCACCGAAGGCATCCCCACGCGCGACATGGTCGGCGTCAAGCGCTACCTGCGCTCGAGCGGGACCACGCTTATCGGCCCTAACTGCCCCGGCGTGATGACACCCGGCGCGCGCGCGCGCGCCGGCATCATGCCGCCCGATGTGTACACGCCCGGCAACGTCGGCGTGATCTCGCGCTCCGGCACGCTCGTCTACGAGGCCGTCGACCAGCTCACGCGCCTCGGCATCGGCCAGTCGTCCAGCGTTGGCGTCGGCGGCGACCCCATCATCGGCACCTCGCAGCGCGAGGCGCTCGCGCTGTTCGAGGCTGACACCGACACCGCCGCCGTCGTGATGATCGGCGAGATCGGCGGCACCGCCGAGCAGGAGGCCGCCGAGTACATCAAGCAGATGTCGAAGCCAGTGGTCGCCTTCATCGCCGGCGCCACCGCGCCCCCCGGCCGCCGCATGGGCCACGCCGGGGCGATCATCGCGGGCAAGGCCGGCACCGCCCAGGCCAAGCAGGCCGCGCTCATGGAGGCCGGCGCCACCGTCGTGCAGTCCCCCTCCCAGATCGGCGTCACCACGCGCGAGGTGCTGAAGGCGCGCGGTCTGGCCTGACGCGCGGGCGCGCGCGCTCCGTCCCCCCTCGCCCCGCCCTGCGGGAGAGGGGCCGGAGGTGAGGGCTCCGGTGGCGCCGTGCGATAATGCGACCATGCCCACGAAGCGGCCTCGGAAGCCCTCCCACCCGAGGCTCGTCCGGAGCGACCGACGGTTCCGCGAATGATCCGCCACGCCCAACGGTGCGGGAGGCGGCACAGCGCGTCGCGCAGACACGCGAGAAGGTCCTGCGAGAGCTGGCCAAGCGCTGAGCCGGGTTCGATACCTGGAGATGCACGACGCGCAGGTCATCGTCGAGGAGCTGACTCGTGGGCTTTTCCCCCGGTCTGCCCGCGTTCCAACTCGCGGGGGGCGAAGGCGAGGGTCGTCTGCGTTCCGCGCTCGGCCAGCCCCGCTGGCCGCACCACCGAGGCGTTGCCGCGAAGGCAGCGGCACTGCACTACTTTCTTAACAAGAACCGTCCCTATGTCGACGGCAACAAGCGTTTCGCCGTTACGGCGATGCTGACGTTCCTCTTCATTAACGACTACGGCCTCGTCGCGAGCGACGATGAACTATAGACTCTCGCGCTGGCCGTCGCTGACGGTTGGCTCGATCTGGATGAGACTCGCGCGTTCGTTCGGACTCGGGCTTGGGGAGATCGGTGGGACGAGGGCCGCACGGCCCGCTGGATCGCTAGTCATAGTCCGAGTGACGCCGTAGCGATCGTCACTGCCTTGGGGCAGGGCGCGTCGCTGCGGCTTCGTATACCCGCTACGCTTGCCAAGACGGTGCGACGTGTATTCGGCGATCGCGACGAGGATGGTAGTTAGCACGCAAGGCGGCACAGCATCGTGTCTGCTGCCCGCCCATAAACCACAAACCGCCGCGCACATGCGCGGCGGTTTGTGCTGCACGCGCACGCCCGTGCGCGCGCGACGTCGAACGCGCGACGCTAGCGCATCAGCCGCGGTGCCGGCGACGCGCCCGACACCACGCGCTTCAGCTCCGCCGAAGCCGAGAAGCGCGGCACCTTCGTCGCCTTCACCTTCACCTCTTCCCCCGTGCGCGGGTTGCGCGCCACGCGCGCCTTGCGATCCGCGCGCGCGAACTTGCCAAGCCCCGGGTACGACACGTCGGTGCCCGCCTTCACGTTCGCCTGCACCACGTCGCGGAACGCATCCAGCACCGCTTCCGCGTCGCGGTTCGGCGTGCCCGCGTTTTTCGCCACTATCGCGATCACATCGGACTTGTTCATCCTGGCTGCTCCTTTGGTGCGCCGCCGCTACGCTCCGCACTCGCACCCCGCGCGGCGCCACGAGGTCCATCGCCGAATGCTAAGGCGCTGCGCGCATTATTGAGAAGTGCCCCGCACCCCTTTTCCGGCTTTTTTTCTGGGATCGCGCCGCGTCGCACCGCTTCTTGCCCGGTCGCAGGCCGCATTCTACGATGTGCTTCCGCTCCGGGAGGGGTCGCATAGAGGCCTAGTGCGGGCGCCTGCTAAGCGCTTACCCCGGGTTTCCGGGGTCGCGGGTTCGAATCCCGCCCCCTCCGCCATGAGCATTCGCCACCCGCCGCGGCCCGCCGCCGAGGTGGGCGCCACGCCGCCACCGCTCCCAGCGAGGCGCCACATGCCCGTCTTCCACATCTGGACCCTCGGTTGCCAGATGAACGTCGCCGACTCCCTCAAGCTCGCCGCCGGCCTCGAACGCCTCGGCTGGCAACAGGCGCCCACCGAGGACGCTGCCGACCTCTACGTCGTCAACACCTGCGCCGTCCGCCAGCACGCCGAGGACCGCGCCTACGGCCGCCTGCACGAGCTGCGCCGCCGCCGTGAGCGCGGCGAGCGCTTCCAGCTCGCCGTCATGGGCTGCATGGTCGGCCCCCGCACCGACGACCTGCAGCGCCGCTTCCCCGTCGTCGACGCCTGGGCGCAGCCCCAGCAGTTCGAGTCGATCATCGCGCTCGCCGGCTCCGCCCGGGACACCTCCGAGGGTGAGTTCTGGGCCGACACCTTCGCCACGCCCACCGGCCCCACCGCGTACGTGCCCGTCGTGCACGGCTGCGACAAGTTCTGCACGTACTGCATCGTCCCGCTGCGCCGCGGCCGTGAGCGCTCGCGACCCGTCGCCGACGTGCTGCGCGAAGTGCAGCACCTCGCCGGCCGCGGCGTGCGCGAAATCACGCTGCTCGGCCAAACCGTCGAGGCCTACGGCCACGACCTCGCCGAGCGCGCGGATCTCGCGACGCTGTTCGAAGGCATCGAGCGCATCGACGGCATCGCGCGCACGCGCTTCCTCACCTCGTACCCGAAAGACATGACCGACCGTATCATCGACGCGGTCGCCGATCTCCCGAAGGTCTGCGAGCACTTCAACATCCCCGTGCAATCCGGCGACGACGCCGTGCTCGCGCGCATGCGCCGCGGCTACACCGTCGCCGAGTACGAGGAGCGCGTCGCGCGCATCCGTGCGCGCATGCCCGGCGTCGCGCTCGCCACCGACGTCATCGTCGGCTCGCCCGGCGAGACCGACGCCGAGTTCGCACACACGCTCGCGCTGCTCGAGCGGCTGGACTTCGACGTCATCCACGTCGCCGCCTACTCGCCGCGGCCCGGTACGTACGCCTACCGCCAGCAGCCCGATGACGTCCCGCACGACGTGAAGCGCGCGCGCCTGCACGCCGTCGAGGCCGTGCACGCCGCCTCCGCCGAGCGCCGCAACCGCCGCCTGCTCGCGCGCAGCGTCGAGGTGCTCGTCGAGCGCGAGGAGGACGGCCGCGCGAGCGGGCGCACGCGCGGCGGCCAAATTGTGCACTTCCAGGGCGCCGGCCTCGTCGGCCGGCTCGTCGACGTCACGATCGACCAGGTCAGCGCGTGGTCGCTGCAGGGCCGCCGCGCCGGCGACCTCACGCTCGCCGTTGTGTGACCGCGGCGCTGTCTCTGGCTTCCCCTCGCCCCGCCGCGCGGGGAGAGGGGGCCTGTGGGTGAGGGCTCCGGATCGCCCGCCGATCGGCGAGGGCGTCTCCCTCGTCGCCGCCATCGTCGTCATCTTCGCGATCATCGACGGCGCGCTGCAGGTGCTGCTCGTGCACCGCTCCGCGGCACCCGAGCGCGGGCGCTGGGCGCTCCCCGGCGGCCGCTGGGACGGCACCGCCACGCTCGAGCAAGCCGCTACCGCCAAGCTCGTCGAGGAGACCGGCGCGCACGATCTCTACCTCGAGCAGCTGTTCACCGTCTCCCACCTCGACGCCACGCAGCCCGGCGTCGCCGTCGCCTACTTCGCGCTCGTCGAGCCCGCGCGCGTGTGCCTGCGCAGCTCAGACGAATGGGTCCCCGCTTGGCACCGTGTCGACGCCCTGCCGGAGCTCGCCTTCCGCAACAACGCGCTCATCGCGCAAGCCGTCGCGCGCGTGCGCGCCAAGCTCGACTACACCAACATCGCCTACGGCCTGCTCCCGGATGCCTTCACGCTGCGCGAGCTGCAGGCGACGTACGAGGCGGTCCTCGGCACCCCGCTCGACCGCCGCAACTTCCGCAAACGCATGCTCGCGACGGGCCTGATCGCGGCGACGGGCGAGCAGCGCCGCGACGGCGCGCATCGCCCCGCGCTGCTCTACGCCTTCACGACGCGCGAGCCCGTGTTCCTGTAGCGGGGCTGAGCCGCGCGGTCAATGAGCCCGCTGCGCCCCAATCAGCACCAGCACGAGCGTGCACGGTTCATCGAACGGGTTCCTCCACGCGTGACGCGTTCCGTTCTGCACCACCGTGTCGCCCGGGCGGAGCTCGACCGTCACACCGTCGTCCAACTCGAGGATGCACCGCCCCGACACCACGTACTCGTAGTCGATCGTGTCGGTCGTGTGCATGCCCGGGCTGCCCGGCTCCATGTAGCTCGCAAGCCCTGGCATCGCTGCGTCATACGCCTGCATCGCTGCATCGACGTCGACGCCGGCCAGGTCCACCGGTGTTCGGTCCGGCGGTAACACGAACAGACCGAAGCGGAATCCGCCCACCGGCGGGAAGAACATCGAGAACGGGGGCTTGGACCCGTCGTCGGGGAACCGAGGCGCCACGTCGCCGCCCCACAGCGTGTAGGATTCGCGTCCCGGGCTGAACGGAGTCGTGACCGGGTCAACGATCGTGTCGCTGGCGACGACAGCCTTACCGGCTGGTGAGTGACCGGTGACGACTCGTCTCGTGCCCATTACCAACTCCCCTCGCCGCCCTCGTCGTTGAGCGGCTGCGATCGAAACTGTCGCCGGCTGCCCGCGATGCCGGCGGGCAATCAGCCCAGGATCCGACTCGTCCCGCTCGGGCCGGACGGGCCTTAGCGTAGCGCGGCCAGGCAGCGACGGTGGGACGCCACCCCCGCATTGACCCGCCCCCACCCCTCGCGTACCCTTTACGCGACACACTTTGCGTATGTCGTACGCTAACTATCCACCATCACCGAGGAGGCCACCCATGGCCATCGACCTGCTCACCCCGGTCGCCGGTCCGCTGCCCCAGTTGCAGTGCGAGACCGACACCGGTATCGACACCGTGCCGCTCGACCAGGAAGTCGCGTTCGGCTCCTGGCAGCGCGCGATCCCGGAGGCGTACTGGCACCTCGGCGCCGAGGAGCTCGTCGCCCGCGTGCGCGCCGCGCGCGCCACGCTCGGCGAGCGCGTCGTCGTGCTCGGCCACCACTACCAGCGCGAGGACATTATCCAGTTCGCCGACGAGCGCGGCGACTCGTTCATGCTCGCCCAGTACGCCGCCTCGCGGCCGCAGTCACAGTACATCGTCTTCTGCGGCGTCCACTTCATGGCCGAGGCCGCCGACATCCTGCGCGCCCCACATCAGACCGTGATCCTGCCGAACATCGAGGCCGGCTGCTCCATGGCCGACATGGCGTCCGACCCCGATGTGCGCTCCGTCTGGCGCGAGCTCGGCGAGCACTTCGGCGGCACCGGCGACATCATCCCCGTCACCTACATGAACTCCGCCGCTTCGCTCAAGGCCTTCTGCGGCGAGCACGGCGGCATCGTCTGCACCTCCTCCAACGCCGCGAAGGTGCTCGCGTGGGCGTTCGAGCGCGGGCGCCGGGTCTTTTTCTTCCCGGACCAGCACCTGGGCCGGAACACCGCGCACGCCATGGGCATCCCGCTGGAGGAGATGGCGCTGTGGAACTGGCGCCAGCCCGCCGGCCGCCGCGGCGGCCTCGACGCCGCCGCGCTCGACCGCGCGCGCGTCATCCTCTGGCAGGGCCACTGCTCCGTGCACCAGCGCTTCTCGCTTACCCAGATCGAGGCGGCGCGCGCGCGCTACCCCGGCGTGCGCATCGTCGTGCACCCCGAGTGCCGCTTCGAGGTCGTGCAGGCCGCCGACGCCAACGGCTCCACCAACTTCATCGCCGACTACGTCGCGAAGGCGCCCGCCGACGCGCCGATCGGCGTCGGCACCGAGATCAACCTCGTCTCCCGCCTCGCGAAGGAGCACCCCGACAGGACCGTGTTCTGCCTCGACCCCGTGGTCTGCCCCTGCTCGACGATGTACCGCGTGCACCCCGCGTACCTCGTGTGGGTGATGGAGTCGCTCGTGCGCGGTGAGGTCGTCAATCGCATCGCCGTTCCCGACGACGTGAAGCAGCACGCGCGCGTCGCCCTCGAGCGCATGCTCACGCTCCGCTGACGCGCGACGTGACAGCTTCGCCAGCACCTGGATCCGCCTCCCCCTCGCCTCCGAAAGGGGAGAGGGGGCCCGGGGGTGAGGGCTCTTGCGGGCGGCTAGCCTCGCGGGCGGCTTGCCGAGGTTCACACCCACGCCCTCGCACACGACATGAATCCGCAGACACGCGTGGGCGCCCCGATCGCCGCATGTGGCGCCTCCGTGAACCTCATGTAGCGCCTGGTGCGCCGCTCCTTGCTGCGTGGGATCCCGCAGGGAGCGCGAGGGGCGCAGCCCCTCGCATTAAAGAGGGCGGGTTGGCGGGTCCCCCGGCCCGGAGGGCCGTCCTCAGCTCCGTCTCTGCAGGGCGAGGCCGTTGACGACCGGCGCTTTCCGCTTCGAGCTGCGCCTGCCGGTGCGCGATACCGGCAGCTTCGGCGGCACCCCCTTCTTCCACGGCGGAGTGATGCTCGCGCTCACGGAGATCGTGCTCGAAGCGTACGACACCGCCGCCGGCGTCCCCTCGCACCGCGACGTGCTGCGCTTCCAGACGTACAGCGAGATGCGCTACCTCGGCCCACTGCGCTGGGACGACGCCGCGATCGTGCGCTTGCGCTGCACCGAGGCGCGCGCCGGCCGCCTGCGCTTCGAGTGTGAGCTCGCCGCCGCGAGCTCCGGCGCGCTCGTCGCGCGCATCGCTCACCGGTACGCTTGCGTCAACGCGCAGTCCGGCCGCGCCGAGACCCCCGCCGACTGGCTCGCCATCGCCGCCGCCATCCACGCCTACGAGCCCACCCCCATCGCCTCCGACTCATCCGACCCCCCCTCGCCCTGTCCCGGGGGGAGGGGGCCGGGGAGTGAGGGCGCCCGCGGTCAGCAGCGCGAGGCTGCCGGGGAGCGCGAGGGAGGCAGCCCCTCGCAGGAAGAAGGGCGGGTGGGTGGGTCTTCCGGCCCGCAGGGCCGCCCCCTATCCGTGGACGGCGGCGAGCTGGAGGGCGCGTGACCCTCGACGGCGCCCGCTTCGACCTCGCCGTCATCGGCTCCGGCATCGCCGGCCTCTACGCCGCGCTCCAGGCGCACGAGCAGGGCATGAGCGTGCTCGTCGTCACTAAGGGCTCCATCGACGATGCCAACACGCGCTACGCCCAGGGCGGCATCGCCGCCGCCGTCGGGCACGACGACAGCGCCGAGTCGCACTGGCGCGACACCGTTGAGGCCGGCGCCGGCCTCGTCGACGAGCACGCCGCGCGCGTACTCACCGTCGAGGCCGCCGACCGCATCGCCGATCTCGTGCGCTACGGTGTGCGCTTCGACGCCACCGACGGCGAGGTCGCGCTCGGCCGCGAGGCTGCGCACTCCGCGCCGCGCATCCTGCACGCCGGCGGCGACGCCACCGGCCTCGAGATCGAGCTCTCGCTCGCCGGTCTCGCGCGCCGCGAGGGCGTCACCGTCGTCGAGCACACGCTCGCTGCTGGCCTCGTCATCGACGCCAACCGCGTCATGGCCATCGACGTGTTCGACTGGCGCGCGCTGCGCACCGACCGCGTGCACGCGTACGCCGTCGTGCTTGCCACCGGCGGCGCCGGCCAGCTCTACCGCTTCACCACCAACCCGGAGGTCGCTACCGGCGACGGCATCGCGCTGGCCTACCGCGCCGGCGCCGAGATCACGGACCTCGAGTTCACGCAGTTTCACCCCACCGCGCTGCGCCTGCTCGGCCACTCCATCTTCCTCATCTCGGAGGCCGTGCGCGGCGAGGGCGCGCTGCTCTACAACGCCGACGGCGAGCGCTTCATGCCGCGTTACCACCCGCTCGCTGAGCTCGCGCCGCGCGACGTCGTCGCGCGCGCCGCGCAGCGCGAGATGGCCGCAACCGGCGTCGACCACGTGCTGCTCGACATCACGGGCCGCGATCCTGGCTGGCTCGCCGCGCGCTTCCCGCAGATCTACGCGCGCTGTGCCGAGGGCGGCCTCGACCTCGCGCGCGACCGCATCCCCGTCTCACCCGCCGCGCACTACACCATGGGCGGCGTGCGCACCGACGTCTGGGGCCAGACCACCATCGAGGGCCTGTACGCCGTCGGCGAAGTCGCGTGCACAGGCGTGCACGGCGCGAACCGTCTCGCTAGCAACTCCCTGCTCGAAACCGTGATCTTCGCCAAGCGCGCCGTGCAGCGCGCGCTCGATCGCATGAACGACAGCGTGCACGCCGACGCTGCGCACCACGTCGACGCCGAAGCGCGCGCGCCCGCCGCGCTCCTCGCCCTCACCGCCGATGCGCGCCCGCTCCCGCCGCCCGTCCCCGACGGCCCGCCCCCCACCGCCGACGACCTGCGCGCGCTCATGTGGCGCTGCGTCGGCATCGAGCGCGACCGCGCCGGCCTCGAGGAGGCCACCCGCACCCTCGCTCGCTGGGACGCGGCGACCGCCGCGAGTGCCCCGTCTGCTGGCTCAGGCTCCCCCTCGCCCCGGAACGGGGAGAGGGGGCCGGGGAGTGAGGGCTCCCGAGCGGCCCCCGAGTCACGCGAGAGCTACGAGCTGCGCGCGCTCATCACCACCGCCCGCCTCGCCGCCGAAGCCGCCCTGCTCCGCGAAGAATCGCGCGGCGCCCACTACCGCATCGACTTCCCCGCCCCGCGCGATGAGTGGCGCCGCCACCTCGTCTGGCGGGCGGGATAACCGGCGGCGGTTCAGGAGGCAAGCCAGTCCGCTCGTGCGCGTGCCAGCTCGTATTGCGCCTGCAGGTTCACCCAGAGATACGCCGGCGTGTCGAGCACGCGTTCCAGTTGTAGCGCGGTCTCCGCGGTGATCGCCTTACGCCCGCGGACGATCTCGTTCACGACCTGCGGCGGCCGTCCCATCGCCTCGGCCAGCGCGCGCTGCGTCATGCCTCGCGCGGCCAGCTCCTCCGCCAGCAACTCACCAGGATGAACCGCGAGATCCGATTCGACTCGCGCCTGCTTCCTAGCCATGGTAGTCAACCACCTCCCACACCGTGACCGTGCGCGCGTCGTTGATGCGGAACACGAGACGCACCTGGTCCGTCTACCGCAGCGCGTGCAGCCCCGCGCGGTCCCCGGTGAGCGGATGCAGTCCGAGCGCCCGCAGCGTATGGTCCGCCACTCGTTCGGCGCTCATCAGGACGCCCACCCGCTCGACGTAGCGCCGCCCGACCTCCGGCCCCCATCCGCGCGCCGCCTCGGCGCTGCGCTCGTAGTGGCGCCGCAGTGCGCGGCCGCGGAAGTGCACTTCCACTATCACCCTATGGGTGAGTATGCGCCTCCCCCGCAACTGAGCGATCCGCGGCATGCCCGCCCCTGCGTGCCGCTACGCGGCGTACGCCCGCACAATGGCCCTGCCCGGCCACCAGCCCAAAGGACAACCATGCACGACGCCGTGCTCCCCCCCGACCCCACCACCGTCGCCGACCTCGCCCGCCGCGCCCTCGCCGAGGACCGCGCCTGGCACGACGTCACCACCCGCGCCACCATCCCCCCCGACCAGCAGGGCCACGGCGCCTTCCTCGTCAAGACCGACGGCGTCATCTGCGGCATGGACGTCGTCGCCGCCGTCTTCGCCGCCATGTCCCCCGCCATCGAGCTCGACGTGCTCGCCGCCGACGGCTCCTCCGTCGAGGCCGGTCACATCGCCGCCGAGGTCCGCGGCCCCCTCGCGCCCCTGCTCTCCGCCGAGCGCGTCGCGCTCAACTTCCTGCAGCGCCTCTCCGGCATCGCCACGCTCACCCGCCGCTTCGTCGACCGCGCCGCCGAGGGCGGGCCCGCGCAGATCGTCGATACCCGCAAGACCACCCCCGGCCTGCGAGACCTCGAGCGCTACGCCGTGCGCGTCGGTGGCGCCCGCAACCACCGCAACACGCTTGAGGACGGCGTGCTCATCAAGGACAATCACATCGCCGCCGCGCTCAAGCGCGGCATCTCCGTCGACGAGCTCGTGCGCGAGGCGCGCATGTCGGCGCCCCACACCCTGCGCATCGAGCTCGAGGTCACCGACGTCGCCACCGCGCTGCTCGCGGTCGCCGCCGGTGTCGATGTCATCTTGCTCGACAACATGACCCCGGACCAGCTGCGCACCGCCGTCCAGTCGCTCGGCGGCGACGGCCGCGTGCTCGAGGCCTCCGGCGGCGTCAACCTCGACAACGTGCGCGAGATCGCCGCCACCGGCGTGCACCTCATCTCCGTCGGCCGCATCACCCACTCCGCCCCCGCGCTCGACATCTCCCTCGAGATCGCCGCGCAGTAACCGCCCGCTCCGGCTCCCTCTCGCCCCGGAACGGGGAGAGGGGGTCGGGGGAGGTGAGGGCTCCCCGGGGGAGAGGGGCCGGGGGTGAGGGCTGGCCGGGGAGAGGGGGCCGGGGGGTGAGGGTTCCGACAACCCGCGCTACGCTGGCCCTCGATGCAGCAGATCATCCTCGTCAGCGGCCCCGCCGGCGCCGGCAAGACCGCCGTCGCCGAGGCGCTCTGCGAGCGCTTCGACCGCATGGCCCACGTCGAGGTCGACCTGCTGCGCGCGATGATCAAGGCCGGCCACCGCGACCCATGGCTTGGCGACCCGCAGGCCGTCGAGCAGCGCGCGCTCGCCGTGCGTAACGCCTGCGCCATCGCCCGCGGATGCATCGCCGCGCGCTACGCCGTCGTCATCGACGACGTCGCGCAGCCGGTCGACCTCGTCACCTATCGCGCGCAGCTCGCCGGCGCGCACGTGCACCTCGTCACCCTGCTGCCCGCCCTCGACGTCACGCTCGCCCGCGACCGCGGCCGCAGCGTGAGCGTCCCGGACCGCGTGCGCGCGCTCCACGCCGAGTTCACGCGCGACGTCTACGCCGGCGCGCTCCCCGGCGCCGTGCTCGACACCAGCGCCGACGCCAACGCCGCGCTCACCGCCGACCGCGTGCAAGACGCCGTCGCCTGCGGCGCCGCACTCCTCGCGCTATAGATCGCTGCCGGTGCGCCACCGACACCCCTCTCCCTCCGGGAAAGGGGCCGGGGGTGAGGGCCTTACGGCGCCGACACTGCCTCGGGGTCAGGGCCACACCATCCACCTCACCCCGGGTGAGAGCTGGGCTTCCCTACCGCGCCGCGCTGTCCAGCACGATCGTCACCGGTCCGTCGTTCACAGCCTCCACCCGCATGTGTGCGCCGAAGCGGCCCGTCGCCACCTCGATCCCCCGCGCGCGCAGCGTCGAGGCCAGCGTGTCGAGCAGCGCCGTCGCCTGCGCAGGCGGCGCCGCCTCCGTGAACGACGGCCGCCGTCCGCGCCGCGTGTCGGCAAGTAGCGTGAACTGCGACACCAGCAGCACCGCGCCGCCCGCGTCGACGACCGAGCGCTCCATCGACCGCGCGCCCTCCGAGTACTCAACTCCCCTCTCCCCCTGGGTGAGGGGGAGGGGGTGAGGGTCCGGGAACAGCCGCAGCTCCGCGATCTTCCGCGCGAGCCACGCCACGTCAGGCACGCCGTCCTGCACCGCGACGCCGACGTACGCGAGCAGCCCCCGCTTAATGCGCGCGACCAGCGCTGCGTCCGCGCGCACCTCTGCCGCGGTCACGCGCTGCAGCACCGCGCGCACCGTCGGTATGACGGACCGCCGCCAGCGTCTTGTCGCGCTAGTCGTCGGCGCCGGCCGCGGGAGTCGCGGCGGGGGGTGCCTCGGCCCGCTTTGCTGTTGCCTTCGCCTTCGTCGCCTTCGTCGCCTTCTTCGCCGCCGTCTTCGCCGGCGCAGCCGGCTCGGCCGCGCCCCCGTCGCTCGCGCCGTCGTCGCTGTCCGGCAGCGCGTCGACGCCGTCACGCAGCGAGCGCGTCGAGTCCGTCTTGTACCAGCCGGAGCCCTTGAACACGATCGGCGGCGCGTTCAGCAGCCGCCGCGCGGGCTTCCCGCATTGGTCGCACGGCTGCTGTGGAGGCGACCCGAACGGTTCGCGCTTCTCGTAGCGGCAGCCCGCCTCGCATTGGTAGTCGTACAGCGGCACCCGGCACCTCCCGCGCGCTGCACGCGCGCGCATACCCACCCGGCGTCCGAGTGTAGGCGCGCCCCGCCACGCCGGGCAACGCAGCGCGCGAGCGTCCGCGCTCCCCCTCGCCCCGCCCCGCGGGAAGAGGGGGGACGGGGAGTGAGGGGTCCGAGGGCCCGCGGCGAGCCGCCGCACTGGCCCCTGTGCGCCGCCCCTCGGTATACTGAGCGGCCCGAGGACCGGCCGGCGCTTGCGCGTGTAGCACCGCGCCGCGCTGCGTGGCACACATGCGAGCATCGCCCGCGTTCGCGGGCATCAGGGAGGGCCCCGTGGCGGCAGGCGTGACCATGCGGCAGCTGCTGGAGGCCGGCGTCCACTTCGGACACCAGACCCGCCGCTGGAACCCGCACATGCGGCCCTTCATATTCACCGAGCGCCATGGCATCCACATCCTCGACCTCGGCAAGACCGTGCCGCTGCTCGACCAGGCGCTGCAGCAGGTGCGCGCCGTCGCCTCCTCCGGGCAGCAGGTGCTGTTCGTCGGCACGAAGAAGCAGGCCCGCGAGACGCTGCGCATCGAGGCGACGCGTGCCGGCATGCCCTACGTCACCTCGCGCTGGCTTGGCGGCACGCTGTCCAACTGGGGCACTATCGCCCGCCGCATCGCCTACTACAAGGAGCTCGAGGCGCGCTTCAACAGCGGCGACGACGACGCGCGCATGACCAAGAAGGAGCGCCTGCTGCTCGGCAAAGAGTACGAGCGCATGCGGCGCGCCTTCGGCGGCCTGCGCAACATGGAGCGCCTGCCCGGCATGCTCTTCATCGTCGACCCCACTATGGAGGCGATCGCCGTCAACGAGGCCAACAACATGCGCCTCCCGATCGTCGCCATGTGCGACACCGACGCCAACCCCGACACGATCGACTTCCCGATCCCCGCCAATGACGACGCGATCCGCTCGATCCAGCTGATCGCCGCCCGCGTCGCCGATGCATGCATTGAGGGCCTGGCCTACGGCGAGGTCGAGCGCGAGGCCGACGCCACCCCGGCGTAGCCTCGACCCCCGAACGCGCCGGGCCGCGTCCCCCGGGGCGCGCAGCAGGCGTTACATAAGGAGCAACACGTGGTCACGGTCAACGACGTGAAGCGCCTCCGCGAGGCCACCGGCGCCGGCGTCATGGACGCCAAGCGCGCCCTCGAAGAGGCGTCCGGCGACTTCGAGCAGGCGCGCCGCCTGCTGCGCGAGCGCGGCATGGCCGCCGCCGCCAAGCGCTCCGAGCGCAGCACCGGGCAGGGCACCGTCGAGGCGTACATCCACGTCGGCGGCCGCATCGGTGCGCTCGTCGAGCTGAACTGCGAAACGGACTTCGTCGCCCGCACCGACACCTTTCGCCAGCTCGCCCGCGACATCGCCATGCAGGTCGCCGCGATGACGCCGCTCGCGCTCACCGTCGACGAGCTCCCCGCCGACGTCGTCGGCGACCCCGAGCAGCAGGCGCTGCTCACGCAGTCGTTCATCAAGGACGGCAGCCGCACCATCCAGGATCTGATCCAGGAGGTGATCGCGCAGACTGGCGAGAACGTGCGCGTTGCCCGCTTCGCGCGCTTCGCGCTCGGTGGCGCCGCCTAGGGCGCGCCGGCATCCCGAAGGGTCGCTACCCATGAGCGACGACGTCCTGCTCGACGCCGAAGACCGCATGGAGAAGGCCGTCGAGGCGTTCCGCAATAACCTCGCCACCGTCCGCACCGGCCGCGCGTCCACCGCGCTGATCGAGCACCTGCCCGTGGCGCACTACGGCCAGAGCATGGCGCTCAACCAGCTCGCGACGCTCGCTGCGCCCGAGCCCCACCTGCTTACCGTGCAGCCCTGGGACCAGGGCACGATGAACTCGATCATGAAAGCCATCCAGACCAGCGACCTCGGCATCAACCCCTCCAACGACGGTCGGCTGATCCGCCTGCCGGTACCGCCACTCACCGAGCAGCGTCGCCGTGAGCTTGCCAGGCAGGTGCACGCCCGCGCCGAGGAAGCACGCGTCGCCGTGCGCAACGTGCGCCGCCACGCCGTCGAGGAGCTGCGCAAGGAGCTTCGCGCCGGGGACTTGCCCGAGGATGAAGAACGCCACCAGCTCGAGTCCGTCGAAAAGCTCACCCATCAGTTCGGCGAGCGCATCGACGAGCTGACGAAGGGCAAAGAGCGCGAGCTCCTTGAGGTCTGAGCGCGGCCGTCCCGCCGCCTGCCCCGCCGCCGCCCCTCACCCCTCGCCCCGCCCCGCGGGCAGCGGTGCCTGCGGCGAGCGCCTCCCCCTCCACCCGCCGTGCGCTCTCCGGCCCAGGCGTTCGCCGGGAGTCATTGCGGGCGTGGGGGCTTCGCCCCCACACGAGAAAGGGCGGGCGGATGGGTCCCTTCGGCCCGGAGGGCCGTCGCCAGCTCCCCGCCACGCTCGACTCTTGCGTGTTGAACGTGCTGTCGGCCGCGGTCCGCATTTCCCGTTGCCTCGCCCTGCGAGCAGCCCGAGCGTGAGCGGCAGCGCGTAGTGCTGCGCCAGCGCCTCGCCGTCGCCGCCGTCGGCCTGCCGCTGCTCGCGCTCGCGCTCGCGGGGCCCGAGCCTGTCTTCGGCGCGCTCGTCACGCTCGCCCTCGCCGTCGTCGCCTTCGAGTTCGTGCGCGCCGCGCTACCCGGCGAGCGCTCCACCACCGAGGTCCGCGTCGCCGCCGCCGTCACCGTCGCGCTCTTCGCCGCCACCGCGCGCACGCTCGATGAGCTCCCGGAGCGCTCGCTCCTCGGGCTGATGGCCGTCGCCGCGCTCACGCTCGGCGTGCTGCTCTGGTTCCGCACGCCCGACGACACCTACGCCGCGCGCGTCGCGCCCCAGACCGTGCCGTTCGCCGTGCCCGCGCCCGCGTGGTGGCTCGGCGGCGTGCTCTACCTCGCAGCGTTCGGCACGCACTGGCTGTTGCTGCGCAACGGCTACGACGGCCGCGCGTGGGTGCTCGTCGCGCTCGCCGCCACCTTCGCCACTGACACCGGCGCGTACGCAGTCGGCCGTCTGTTCGGCGGCCACCTCTTCGTCCCGCGCATCTCGCCGCACAAGACGTGGGAAGGCGCCGCCGGCGGCCTCGCCGCCGGCGCGGTCGCCACCGTGGCCCTCGTGCTGCTGCTTCCCGCCGAGGCGCGTCCCGGCTTCGCGCCTGACCGCCTCGTCGACACCCTGCGCGCAGGGTGGTGGCTCGCCCCGCTCGCCCTGCTGCTCCCGCTCGCCGCCATCGCGGGCGACCTCGTCGAGTCCGCGCTCAAGCGCGCGATGCACGTCAAGGACACCTCGCACCTCCTGCCCGGCCATGGTGGCCTGCTCGACCGCCTCGACTCGCTGCTCGCCACGGGGCCGTTGCTATACTGGTTCGTGCAGTGGGCAACTCGCTGATCGGGCTCGCTATCCTCGGCTCCACGGGTTCGATCGGCGAGCAGACGCTCCAGGTCGTACGCGCGCTGCCCGCTCGCTTCCGCGTCGTCGCGCTCGCCGCCGGCACGAACGTCGACGCGCTCCGCGCGCAGGTCACCGAGTTCCGCCCCGCCACCGCCTGGGCCAGCCCCGGCCCCGCCGCTGCCCGCCTCGCC
>Ga0194131_10004696_pt1 | contig 20366 bp, 15 predicted proteins | sample TA2KigO120mmetaG_FD_148631 | JGI IMG/M metagenome (GOLD analysis project Ga0194131, IMG submission 148631) | Freshwater microbial communities from Lake Tanganyika, Tanzania - TA2015053 Kigoma Offshore 120m | ecosystem: Environmental > Aquatic > Freshwater > Lake | place: Tanzania: Lake... | reverse complement strand
AGTATGCGCGGCAGTCGCCCTCGGTCGAAAACCGCTCCTCGAACTCCTGGATGGTTCGCGGGTAGTCCTCCACAGTCCAAATCTACAGGTTGGGGTCGGCTGAGTCAAGGGGATACCCAGTTGCCGACATTTGCGGTGACAAAGTGTTGTTGGCCGTCAATGTCAAGTGGCTGATTGAAGATCCGGAGGATCCGCTGTGCGATCCGGGCGGCGTCGGCGGCCGAAGTTATGTCCTCCAGGCAAACCACGAGCCGGTCGTCCTCCGAGCCCGCGGCATGGTCGGTGGAGCGGAGGTTGCGGCGGAGTGCGGCTACGCCAGCACTCAACAGTCTTCCTTCGGAGTCCCGAAAACCGGGTTCCAGGTGGTCCAAGCTGATGGCCAGCAGCGCGCGGCGGACACCAGCTTGTCGCGCGGACGGACGCATGGGGGCCATTCTTGCGAAGGTTTTGCCAGCACAGGCCATAATTCCACGGTGTCCTTTCCAGAACGCCTGTTCCAATGTACTGGAATTCAGACCGATAGTCGAGATTTATTTTTAGTTATCTCGGCACTATCCCCGTTGGTGGATGTCCTGGAGGCTCCAGACGCGGATGGGATCCCGGAGACGGGACGCGACTGCCTCGACCGCTGCTTTGGCCGCACTAAGTGTAGTGATACACGGCACACGGTAGAAGACGGCCGTCCGCCGGATCGCCTTCTCGTCATTGAAAGATCCCGCCCCGGCCGCAGTGTAAATCACCAATTGCACGGTCCCGGCTTTGATCAAATCCACCGCATTCGGGCGGCCTTCATTCACTTTGAACACCGTCTTGCACCGGATTCCCGCGCCATTCAGCGCGGAAGCGGTGCCCCGGGTAGCGGAGAGCTGGAAGCCCAGCTCGGAGAACCGCCGGCCCAGCTCGATCGCCTCGGACTTGTGCCGGTCGTTGACACTGATGAAGATCGTGCCTTTGTCCGGCAGAGGAGTGCCAGCGCTCAACTGGGCCTTCGCGAACGCCTCTCCGAAATTCTCGCCCACGCCCATGACTTCACCGGTCGAGCGCATTTCCGGCCCCAGAGCCGGGTCCACTCCGGGGAACTTGTTGAAAGGAAATACCGGAGATTTGACAAAGAATTGGGGCACCGGCAGGACTCCGGAAGTCTGGCCACCGGTCAAATGGGACAGTTCTTTGAGCTTCTTTCCCAGCATCAGCCCGACCGCGACCTTGGGCAGCGGAACTCCGGTCGCTTTGGCGACATAGGGAACCGTGCGTGACGCCCGCGGATTCACTTCGAGGACAAACACCTGTCCGTCCTTGATGGCATACTGCACGTTCATCAGGCCGATCACCTGGAGCTCCCGCGCCAGCTTCTCGGTGTAGTCCCGGATCACCGCCTTCTCGCGCTCCCCGATCGAGTAGGGAGGCAGCACACAGGAACTGTCCCCCGAATGGACTCCGGCCTCCTCAATGTGCTCCATGATGCCGGAGATCAGCACGTCGTCACCGTCGCACAGGCAATCGACGTCAGCTTCGATCGCGTCCTCCAGGAACCGGTCGATCAGCACCGGCCGCTGCTGGGAGAACTCGACTGCCTCCTGCATGTACCTCCGGACCGTGTCCTCATCATAGGCGATCGTCATCGCGCGCCCGCCAAGAACATAGCTCGGCCGCACCAGGACCGGGAATCCCAACTCCCGCGCCGCACGCACGGCCCCATCCAAGGTGGTCGCCGTCCGGTTGGGAGGAGAGGGGATCTTCAGCCGGTCAAGCATCTCTCCAAACTGCTTGCGGTCCTCAGCGCGGTCGATGTTCTCCGGATCCGTGCCGATGATCGGAACTCCGGCATGCTTGAGCGGCAGGGCCAGGGTCAACGGGGTCTGGCCGCCGAACTGCACGATCACGCCGTAGGGCTTCTCCCGGTCGGCGATGTTCAGGACCTCTTCAAGCGTCAGCGGCTCAAAGTACAAACGGTCGCTGGTGTCATAGTCGGTCGACACGGTTTCCGGATTGCAGTTGACCATGATCGATTCGACTCCGAACTGCTGCAGCGCGAACGACGCGTGGCAGCAGCAGTAGTCGAACTCGATGCCCTGTCCGATCCGGTTCGGGCCACTGCCGAGAATCATGACCTTCTTCCGGTCTGTCGGATCCGCCTCGCACTCGAATTCGTAACTCGAGTACAAGTACGGCGTGAAACTCTCGAACTCCGCCGCGCAGGTGTCCACGCGGTTGAAGACCGCACGCACACCCATCTCCTTGCGCTTGTTCCGTACCGCTAGCGGATCGGTGACACCCCAGGCCCGCGCCATCCGGGCGTCGGAAATCCCCATGCGCTTGGCTTCGGACATTTTCGCGGGCGTGATCGACTCCAGCGTATGGCCGGAGGCGATGTCCTGTTCGGCACGCACCAGATCCCGGACCTGGCGCAGGAACCACGGATCGATTGCCGTTAGCTCCTGCACCTGCTCGATCGTGTATCCCTTCTCAAAAGCGAACCGCACATAGGCAAGCCGGTCGGGATTCGGAGTGATGAGGCGGTTCGCGATCAGGTTCTCGTCGTAAACCTGGGCGCCCGCCTGCTTGCCGGTCTCCAAGCTCCGGATCCCCTTGGACAAGGCCTGCTGGAAGGTCCGGCCGATCGCCATCACTTCGCCGACCGATTTCATCTGGGTTCCCAGCACGGGCTCGGCGCCCGGGAACTTTTCAAACTGCCAGCGTGGAATCTTGACCACCACGTAGTCAAGCGTCGGCTCAAAGCACGCCGGAGTCTTGCGCGTGATGTCGTTCTTGATCTCGTCCAGCCGGTAGCCGACAGCGAGCTTGGCGGCGATCTTGGCGATCGGGAATCCGGTTGCCTTCGAAGCCAGAGCCGAGCTGCGCGACACGCGCGGGTTCATCTCGATGATCACCATGCGCCCGTCCGCCGGATTCACTCCGAACTGGACGTTCGAACCGCCCGTGTCGACGCCGATCTCGCGCAGGCATGCCAGCGAGGCGTCCCGCATCATCTGGTACTCCCGGTCGGTCAGCGTCTGCGCCGGCGCAACGGTGATCGAGTCGCCGGTGTGGACTCCCATCGGATCGAAATTCTCGATCGAGCAGACGATGATGGCGTTGTCCGCCAGGTCCCGCATGACCTCGAGCTCGAACTCCTTCCATCCGAGGACGCTCTCCTCGACCAGCACTTCGTGGACCGGTGACAGGTCAAGGCCCCGGTCGAGAATCTCTTCCAGATCCTCCCGGTTGTAGGCGATTCCACCGCCGGATCCGCCGAGCGTGAAACTTGGCCGCAGCACCACCGGATAGCCGACTTTGTGGGCGAACGCGATACCGCCTTCGACACTGTTGACAAGCTGCGACCGGGGCGTTTCCAGGCCGATCTTCATCATCGCGTCCTTGAACAGGAGCCGGTCCTCGGCCTTCTTGATCGACTCGACCTTGGCCCCCAACAGCTCCACCCCATACCGGTCCAGAATCCCGGCCTCGGCAAGCGCAATCGACAGGTTCAACCCGGTCTGCCCGCCAACGGTGGACAGCAAGGCGTCCGGGCGCTCCCGCTTGATTACCTGCTCGGCGTACTCAATGGTGATCGGCTCGACGTAGGTCCGGTCGGCGAGATTCGGATCCGTCATGATCGTCGCCGGATTCGAGTTGATCAGGATCACTTCGTACCCGTCAGCGCGCAGCGCTTTGCAGGCCTGGGTCCCGGAATAGTCAAACTCGCAGGCTTGTCCGATCACGATCGGACCAGAACCCACGATCAGGATGCGCTTCAGGTCGGTTCGTTTCGGCATCAGCTCTTCTTGTTGGAATGCTCACTCATCAGGGAGGCGAAGTCGTCGAATAGGTACCGGGAGTCGTGGGGACCCGGCGCGGCTTCCGGGTGATACTGGACGCAGAACACCGGATTGTTCCGGTGGCGGAAGCCCTCGAGAGTCTGGTCGTTGAGGTTGATGTGGGTCAGCTCGGTCTCCGACGCCGGAAGGGAATCGGGATCCACGGCGAACCCGTGATTCTGGGAGGTGATCTCGACCTTGTTGGTACGGTAGTTGAGCACCGGGTGATTCGCTCCGCGGTGGCCGAACTTCAGCTTGTAGGTTTTTCCGCCAGAAGCCAACCCGAGCACCTGATGCCCGAGGCAGATTCCGAACAGCGGCACCCGGCCGATCAGCTTCTGGATCTGCGCCGCCTGGAATTGGAGCGGCTCCGGGTCTCCGGGGCCGTTGGACAGAAACACCCCGTCGGGTGCGAGAGCCAAAACGTCTTCCGCCACCGTCCCGGCCGGGACCACCGTGACCCGCGATCCGATTTGCACCAGGCGCCGCAGGATGTTGTGCTTGATCCCGAAGTCAAAGGCAACCACGTGGAACCGCTGGGGTTCCGCGGGTGGTTCGAGGTCGGACGGGGAGCACTTTCCGGTGCCCTGGGTCCATTCGTAGCGGTCCGCCGTGCTCACCCGTGTCGCAAGATCGAGGCCCGCCATTGAGGGGATGTTGCGAGCCATCTCGACGAGTGCCGCCGGATCGCCGCCCGCGCCGGACAGGACTCCGCGCATCACGCCGCGGTCGCGCAGTCGCCGCACCAACTGGCGCGTATCCATCCCTGAGCCGATCGGGATCCCTTTGGCGCCAAGGAAGCGGGAAGCCTCCTCCTCCGACCGCCAGTTGCTCGCGGCCGACGAGAAGTCCCGAACCACAAGACCCTCGATAAACGGCTGGCGCGACTCGTTGTCACTATCATTGGCGCCGTAGTTGCCGATCTGAGGGTTGGTGAGGACGACGATCTGGCCCGTGTACGACGGATCCGTGAAGATTTCCTGGTAGCCGGTGATGGAGGTATTGAACACTACCTCCCCACTTCGAATTCCGGGCGCACCAAAACTCTGGCCCTCGAAGACGGTACCGTCCTCCAGGGCAAGGATGGCTTTCTGCAAATTGACTGCTCCTTGGCGGGGGGAAATGTTCCTTCTATTGGACCACGCCCCGGCGGTCCGGTTCAAGCGGGCAGAAATTGCAAAACTATTGCAATTCCATACAATTTCCCCTGGTAAGGTTGACGTGGAGAGATCTTCTTTGACAAAGCCTACTGAGATCAACTGGTCTACGGCGATCGCCTTTAGCGTCTTTCACATCGGCGCGGTGGCGGCCCTCTTTTACTTCGATTGGGGAGCCATCCTGGCTGCGGGAATTATCTATTGGATGGCGATTAGTTGGGGTATCGGAATGGGATACCACAGGCTATTGACGCATCGGGGCTACATTGTCCCGAGGGGGCTGGAATACTTCCTCGCCACCTGCGGGTCGATGGCCCTCGAAGGAGGTCCGCTTTCGTGGGCAGGCACCCACCGGATCCACCACCAGAATTCGGATAAGGAAGGGGATCCGCACAGCCCCAAGCACGGAGCCTGGTGGGCGCACCTGTGGTGGATGATCCTTGGCACCGCGGACCACAACGACACCCGCCGGTTCGCCCCCTACGTACCCGATTTGGCCAAGCACCGCTACTACCACTGGCTGAACACGTATCACTACGTGCCGCTGGCGGTCTCCGGCGTGCTGCTTTATGCGTTCGGCGGGCTCCCGTACGTCCTGTGGGGAGTCTGCTTCCGTGTGACCGTGGGCCAGCATTCCACCTGGCTCGTCAACTCCGCAACCCACATGTGGGGATCGCGGAGGTTCCAGACCCGCGACCTGTCCCGCAACAACTGGTGGGTCGCTCTGCTGACCTTTGGCGAAGGCTGGCACAACAACCATCACGCGCATCCGCTGTCGGCCCGCCACGGGCTCGCCTGGTACGAAGTGGATCTGACCTTCTACCAGATCTGGCTGCTTGAGAAGCTCGGCGTCGCACGCAAGGTCAAGGTGGCATCGGCCGACGAGCCCTACCGCCACAGCATCGCCGCATAGCGGCTGATCCTGGGGCCATACTGTTAGTTGTATGGTCTGGTCCGGCCACTCCAAATCGAGCGCGTGGTTCATCGCCCTCGGTGCGGTTGTTGTTGCGGCTGCGATCGCGCTCAATGTCGGCTGGATTCTGCTCAATTGGCGCACGGGACTTCTGCTGATTCTCGGCGTCCTGTTCTTTGGCCTGATCATCACCGGAGCCGTCTTGAACACGATCTTCCTCGTGCGTGAAGTCCGGCGCAACGAACAGCACAACGCGTTCATCAACGCCGTGACCCACGAATTGAAGACGCCCGTGGCGTCGATCCGCCTCTACCTCGAGACAATGCAGGCGCGGGAGCTCGAAGAATCCAGACAGCGCGAATTCCGCCAGGTGATGATCGAGGACTGCGACCGGCTGCTGCACACCATCGACCAGGTGTTGCGCGCCGGGCAGAGCGGCAGCTCCAACCGCCGGATCCGTGGCTCAGCGGTGGATCTGGCGGAAACCGTCCGCGAGTGTCTCGACCTTGCACGCACCCGCCATCGCCTTTCTCCTGAAAGCCTGAAGTACCGGCAGGCAGTTGAAGGATCCGCAATCGTCATGGGCGATGTTCACGAATTGCGGACCGCGATTACCAATCTCGTCGACAACGCGGTGAAGTACTCCGCCGGGACTGTGGATGTCCTGGTGGAGCTTGTGCACGGGGAGGATCGCACACTTCAGGTCCGCGTCGCCGACCACGGTATCGGCATCGAGCCGGTCGAGCTCAGACGCATCTTCCGCCGCTTCTACCGGATCCCGGGGGCCGTCGCCGGACGCGTGAAAGGAATGGGCCTGGGGCTTTACATCGTGAACTCGGTAGCCAAACGCCACGGCGGCCGGGTGTTCGCCGAAAGCGGCGGACACGGGCAGGGCAGCACGTTCACCCTGCAGCTCCCCGCCGCTCCGGAGGCGTCATGAGCCGGATCCTGATCATCGAGGACGAAGCCCACATCGCCGAAGGAGTGCGGTTCAATCTCGAGCTCGAGGGGCACCAGGCGGAGGTGGCGGAGACCGGCGAAGCGGGCGTCCAGGCGATTCAGGCCGCCAGCCCGCCGTTCGACCTGCTCGTGCTCGACGTCATGCTGCCAGGCATCGACGGCTTCGCGGTAGCGTCTCAACTACGCCAAAACAACTGGTTCCAGCCGATCCTGATGTTGACCGCGCGCAGCCGTCCCGAGGACGTGCTCCAGGGATTCGAGGCGGGTGCGGACGACTACCTCGCCAAGCCGTTCGTGCTGGCGATCCTGCTGGCCCGCGTCCGCAGCCTGCTCCGCCGCGGACCCTGGCAGCAGCCGGTCTCCAAGGCGGGCGTTTTCGAGTTCGGGAACAAGCGGTTTGACTACGACAACCTGGAGATCACCGCGAACGGCCGGATCCTGCGGCTGACGCTCATGGAGGCAAATCTTCTGCGCTACCTGATCCAGCGGCAGGGGACCGTGATCTCACGGAAGATGATCCTCGACGACGTCTGGGAGGTCCACGAGGACACCGACACCCGCGCGATCGACAACTTCATCGCGCGTCTGCGCAAGCACGTGGAGGACGAGCCGGCGCAGCCCAGGCATCTGCTGACCGTGCGCGGGGTCGGCTACAAGTTCCTGGCCAACCCTAGTTGATCCACACCGGGCTGGACCACGCCTTGTTCGTGTCCAACTGTTCCACGCGGAGGTAGAAGTAGTCTCCGGACCGCAACGGTTCCCGGTGCTGATACGAAAACGCCGTGTCCATCGGACCCGCGTCCACCACCATTTCGCTCTCAACGAAGAACCGGGGTGCGACGCCCATTTTTGCCATGTATGGGTGCGCCGCCTTGCCCTGCTTCGACCACGCGAACGCGCCATCGCGCTTCAGCGCCTCTACCGGGATCCGCGTCTCCATCACGCCCATCGTGTCGGCGTCGTCGAGCTTGAACTCGATCTCTCCCGCCGCCTCTGAGAGGTCGACGAGAACGCCGTCCCGGTCCCCAGACACTGCCGCCGTCCGCCACGTGATGCCGCCACCCGCCGCCTCAACCATCTCGAACCCCTGGTCGAGGTTCACGGTCCGCAGCAGCCGCAGCCGGCCCTGGGTGGCGCGCATTGAGCCTTGCCGCAATCCGATCGCCGCCCGCCGCTGATAGAGATTGTCCCCCCATACGATCCGCGCCACCGATCCCGCCGTTGCACGCGCCGGATGAATCGAGTGGACCACGCGGTTGTTCTTCACCAGCTCCACACGCACCAGGGGCGACGTGCCGGAGATCCTGGCTTCAACACGCGCGTCGCGGAACATCGCGCCGGGAATCTCGCCTCCCATCGGCTCGCCGTTGACCGAGAAGCTCATCAGCATCCGCTGATTCCCGGTGGCCGCGAAGGTCCGGCGCTCGTAGAGTCCATCCCAAATATCGCGCCGGTTCTTCCCATATGACCAGACTCCGGCCAGCCCATTCGAGTTCACGTAGATCAAACCCGGATAGGCGATGCCCATGGAGGTGGTATGCGTGTCGCCCGCCGCGATCGCGCCGAGCCGGATCCCCTGCTCCAGGTGCTTCTGCCAGGATTCTTCAAAAACGCCGTGCACCGAAGCGATCTCGAACAGCCGTTCGATCCGCTGGTCGGTGGGGTGCGACCAGTCCGGTGGCGCTCCGCCAATGTGCGGAATCACCAGCGTCGGAACCTTGGCCAGCTTCACCGTTTCGAGCATCTTCCCGATCGGCGCCATCGGATTCGCCGGATCCAACTGCATCGCGCTGCGCGCCTGGTCCGCGTTGTAGAACACGTTGTGGTGGCCACCCGCCTGGGTACCGACGCTGTACTCGTATCCCAGCAGCGAGACGAATCCTTCCCAGCCGTTGTACAGCTTGGTGACCCGCTGGAGCTCCGGCCAATTCTCGCGCGGATACTGCTGCTTCATCAGCAACTGCGGACCACTGACACTCAGCGGCATGTGGTGCGGCGTCACGGATCCGAAGTCGAGCAGGCCCACGCGGCGTCCGTATTGGTAAAGCTCCTCGAAAACGCCACGTCCGTCGGCGAGATAGGTGTGCTGGTGCAGCTCACCGTACCAGGCGCGGCGCAGCGGATCCGCTTCCACCCACACCGGATTGCTCGTCCCGCGATACCGTCCATCCGCGGTCCTGGCCTCGATCCGCAGCACGCCTTCCTGCGAGGCCTTCACAGCACGCGCCACGTAATGCTGCAGCGCGGGCTCATAGCGAAACGTTCCGCCTTCGAGCCCCGGGGCCTCGATACGGATGTCCAGACCCGTGGGATTCTTTGCAAGCGACACCCATTCGTCCATCGGGACGGCTTCCACGGTAAACGGCTCGCCACGCTTGACCACCGACGGCGCCTGAACGCGAAGCTTGGCGAGCGGGCCTCCGGTGATCCGCAGGATCGCATCTCCCGCGTAGCCCACGGGCAAGCCGTTCTTCGTAATCGCGATGCGCAAATTGAACAGGTTCTCCTCGTAGTACTGCATGCGGACGCCCTGGGCTCCGCCGATGTCGAACACAACTTTGACGCCCGCCGCGAGCCGTCCGGAGTCCACGCGAAGACCAGCGGCCTTGCGGTATGGAAACACCGCCGGGGAGTTCCGCTGGAGCCAGTTGGAGTAGCTGACCGGCGCCGTCTTCACCCCAGCGGCCATCACCTGCGCCGAGAAGTGAGCCGGAGCGTTGGGATCCGTTACCTGCACCTCCTCGGCGTCGCTGGTGAAGTGCTTCCAGATCTCGATCTCCATGCCGGGCTCGACCGCGAGATCTCCGATCGTGTACTCGATGCGGACCCGTGTCCGTTGTCCCATCTCGGCCACCGGAGCCGACAGCAGCCGGATCGTGCCGTGCAGCGGAAATCCGGGCGGAAAGTAGGCTCCCGGCTGGTAGCGCGGCGCCGCGGTCTGGCTCCAGGCGGCCAACGTCAGGAGCAGGCAGGAAAGAACTCGCATCGGGTTCATTGTATGATGCCCCTTATGCGAGACATCACACGCCGCGCCTTCCTCGGGACGGCCGCGGCCGCCATGGCGCCCGCCCAGCCTCCGATTCCGATCATCGATATCCATCAGCATACGAACTACTCATTCCGCACCGATGCCGAGATGCTCCATCATCAGGACGTGATGGGGATCGCCCATACGGTCCTGCTCCCCGCCGGGCGGATGTATGGACTCGAGGCTCAGGCGTTCGGCAACGACTCGTGTTTGAATGTCGTGAAGCAGTTCCCGGAAAAGTACTCCTACTTCGCGAATGAAGTGCCGTACCTGCCGAATGCGCGCGAAGTGCTCGAGAGGTACTTGAAGCAGGGCGCGATCGGCATCGGCGAGCAGAAGTTCTTCGTTGATGCGTCAGGCTCGTCACCGATGGATTTGATCTGCGAGGTCGCGCGCGACTACCGCGTGCCGATCCTTCTTCACTTCCAGTACGAGCGCTACAACGTGAACTACGACCAGTTCTGGAAGGTCCTCAAGAAGTATCCAACCGTCAACTTTATCGGCCACGCGCAAACTTTTTGGGCCAATATCGACGGGGGCCACATTCAGGAAGTGCTCTACCCACGGTGGAAAGTGAATCTGGGCGGATGGACGGACCGCTTCCTCGCTGACTATCCGAACATGTTCGCTGATCTGTCCGCCGGGTCCGGGCTCAACGCAATGCGCCGCGACGAGGATCACGCGCGCGGATTTATCGTCCGCCATCAGGACAAGCTGATCTACGGATCCGACTGCAACGACAAGATCGGAATGACGGAGAAGTGCAGCGGCTCGCAGCAGATCGCCACCATCCGCAAGCTGGCCGCGCCGGATATCCAGCGCAAGATTTTCCAGGACAACGCGCGCAAGATCATGAAGCTGCCGGCTTAAGATGCGGCACGGAACCGTCTGCGCGGCGGCAGTCCTTTTCGCGGCCTGCGGCTCACGGCCTGGGTCACGCTTCAGCGCTCCGCCCGGGTTCACGGTGGAGTCCGCGCTCGCGCCGGAGCTTTCCGGATCGATCGTCGCGTTCACTTTCGACAGCCAGGGCCGTCCGGTGGCCGCGCGTGAGCACAAGCATCCGGTCCTGCTGATCGACAGCAACGGTGACGGCGTCTACGATCGCGAACAGGTGTTGACCACCCACGTCAAGACGCTTCAGGGGATCTGGTTCGACGGACGCACGATGTACGCCGTGGGCAACAACGTGGACTCCGAGCCCGGACTCTACAAAGTCGACGAGGACGGTGCATTCGAGCAGCTCGCACGATTCGAGCGGCGCATGGGAGAGCATGGCCCGCACGATATCCGCCGCGGCCCCGACGGATTCCCCACCGTGCTCCTGGGCAACAACACCGCGATCCCGGCGCCTCTCGTTGATCCCACTTCCCCGTACCGCGGTTATAGCGAAGGGCAATTGCTCGATCCCTACCTCGACGGACGCGGCAGCACCACCGGACTCACAGCGCCGGGCGGCGTCCTGGCACGTTTCCACGAGGACCGGCGCCGCTTCACCATCCTGTTCGGCGGACTGCGCAACGCCTACAACCACGCCTACAACCTGGAGGGCGAAGCCTTCACCTTCGACAGCGACACCGAGGGCGACATCAACCTGCCCTGGTACCGGGAGATCCGCAGCGTGCATGGAGTCCCGGGCGCCGACTACGGATGGCGCACTGGCTCGGGGCAGTGGCCTGCCTACTTCATCGATTCTCTTCCGCCGATGCGCAACGTTGGACGCGGATCACCGGTGGGAGTGGAGTTCTACCAGCACCACGTGTATCCCGCGAGCTACCGCGACGCGCTGCTCGAAGCGGACTGGTCGCGCGGGCGGATTCTGGTTTCGCGCCTTGCCCGCAACGGAGCCACCTACTCTGCCGGACCTCGCGTTGACGGGTTCGTTCAGGGCGAGCCCCTCAATGTCACGGATCTGGAAGTGGGCCCGGACGGCTTCGTCTACTTCTCCACCGGCGGGCGCGAGACAGAGGGCGGACTCTACCGGATCCGCTACACTCCGCCCTTCTGGCAGCGGTTCTTCAGTCATCAGGAGCCGCGGGGGATCCTGGCCGTGGTCCGGCAGCCGCAGCCGCTCTCGAGCTGGGGCCACGCCGCGCTGCTTCAAGCCAAGGAATCCATGTTCGGACAATGGGCGATCGAGCTGGAGCAGCTTGCCCGGGACACATCCGCCGATACGATGGACCGCATCCAGGCGCTGTTGCTGCTGCAAAGGCTCGGACCCAAGCCAACCGCCAATCTGCTGCGTCCATTGGCTGCGGACAAGGATCCGCGCGTGCGTGCCGCCGCCGTGTACGTGGTGGGACTGCACGGGAGCCCGCGGGCGAAAGCCATCGCCGCTGAGGCGCTCCAGGATCCGGATCCACTGGTGCAGCGCCGCGCTGCCGAGGCCGTGGTCCGGATGGGATTGTCCGCGGAGGAAGAGCCGTTCGCACCAATCGACAGCATCTACGCTCTTCTCAAGAGTCCGGACCGGTTCGTGCGATACGCGGGCCGGCTGGCGCTCGAACGGACTGCCCGTGCCGCGTGGACGGACCGCGTGATCCGCGAGGAGAGTCCGGAAGCGGCGCCTGAGGGTTTGCTTGCTTGGATCCGGACAGCGGATTCCGATGAGAATCTGGAGCCGGTATTCGAACAACTCCTCGCCTGGCTGCGCCGCGCTGACTTGCCGGTTCGTGACCGCGTGCGGTTTCTCCGCGTGTTTCAGGTGGCTGCGGCGGCGTCCCGGACCGGCGTGCGTCCCACGCTGCGCAAGCAGTTCTCCGACATTCTGACCGGTCAGTTTCCCCACGCGGACGAGAGCCTGAGCCGCGAGCTGGCGCGGGTCCTCGCCTATTGCGGCCAGCCGGAGTCGATCCGCAAGCTGCTCGACGCGATGCCTCCGGGCGATTCCAACCAGCAGCTTCAGATTCACTACGCCTATTGCCTGCGGGCGATCCGTGAGGGATGGAGCCCGGAGGAAAAGTCGCGGTTTCTCGCCTGGTTCCCGCGCGCGGCGCAATGGCGCGGAGGCCAGTGGTTCACGGCCTACATTGACTTAATGTTCGAGGAGGTGGCGGATCCCGCTGTTGCCACCCCGTATCGCAAGCAGGCTTCGGCGCGCGCGGATCGCCAGGGCAAACGCGCGGTGGCCGCGGTCCGGCCTGAGGAAATCCTCGCCTACCAGCTCTTCGACCCCATGATTCTGAAAGCCTCGCCGGCAAAGGGGCGCACGCTGTTTGAGAAGGACTGCGCGGGCTGCCACCGGCTCGGGGGCGTTGGCAAGGATTTCGGCCCGGACCTGTCCACCGTTGGAGCGCGGTTCTCGCGCCGGGATACGCTCGAAGCAATCCTGTGGCCCTCGAAGTCGGTCTCGGACCAGTACGAGAGCACGATCCTCGAGACCAGGAACGGTGAAGTACACAACGGCCTGATCATCCGTGAGAGCGCGGGCAAGGTGTGGATCAAGACCGCTGAAATCGAGGAGCCCTTCGCGGTGGCTGTGGCGGATGTGAAGGCGCGCCGCAAGTCCGGCGTATCGATGATGCCGGAGGGACTGCTGGACGCCTACAATCAGGACCAGATTTCCGATCTGGTTGCGTTCCTGAGAGCGAAACGGTAGCGGAGTGGTGGGCGCTCACAGGATCGAACTGTGGACCTCGTGCTTGTAAGGCACGCGCTCTAACCGGCTGAGCTAAGCGCCCTTCGACTCCTTATTTTAACAGTCCCTGGAGCTCCGCCTCCAGCTCGCGGAACCGCCCGAGCAGCACCGGATGGGGATCGCTCATCGCGGCGACGACCTGCGCCGCCCACTGGACGTACTCGATCCGCCGGCCGTCGCTCCAGCCGGCCGGTGGATTGTCGCGCATCGAGCGCACGTTCGAGATTTTGTCGGCGAGCTTCAACCACTGGGCCCGCCGGGGCAGCTTTCCGGCCTTCACTACCTGCATCCGCTTGCGCTCCGCCTTAAGCAGGTTCTTGTCGTCGGTTACGGCCAGCACCAGGGCCGCGACTCCCTCGCCGAATTGTGCCTCGAGCTCATCGCGCGTCACACCCACATCCTCCACCGTATCGTGCAGGAGACCGGCGATGATCAGATCCGGATCCGAGTCACCCACTACCTCAGAGAGCAGCAGCGCGACTTCGATCAGGTGGTTGACGTACGGCGTCTGCCGGGAGTCCTTGCGGCGGTGGTCACGGTGGCGGCCAGCCGCGAAGTGGATCGCGCGCAACAGGGGCGTGCTCAGGTTGCTTACTTGCGGTCCATCCATGTGACTTTGGTGGGGGGATTACCCTGGCAGCGCATTGAATCGGTCATGCCACTGGCGATTTGGGCACATGCGTTCACCGTGGCGGTCTCCTTGGCTTTGTCGGGCGTGGCGGCGGAAGCGGTCCGGCAGGCGGTCCGGCCCTCGTACTCGACGCACACTTCAACCCGGTGGGCGCTCAACCCTTGGGTCGAGGTGATCATGACCGCCGCGAACGCGACGGCAAACAGGGCCACGATGATCGCGCCTTTACGCTTCATGGTTAGCCGAAGTAGTTTCCCATCGCCCGGAATTTTGCATACCTCTGGTCGACCAGCTCAACACCGCTGAGTCCGGCCAGTTCCCTTAACGCACCGCACACGGTATCCGCGAGATTCGCCGCCGCGCCCTCGGGCTCGGAATGCGCTCCCTCCCCTGGCTCAGCGATCACGCCGTCGACCAGTCCCAGCCGTGTGAGATCCCCCGCCGTCATCCGCAGGGCGCCCGCCGCCTTTTCAGCGTGGGAAGCATCGCGCCAGATGATCGCCGCACAGCTCTCGGGCGAGATCACGCTGTAGACCGAATTCTCCATCATGAACACGCGGTTCCCGACGCCGATCCCAAGCGCGCCGCCGCTTCCACCCTCGCCGATCACCACCACCACTACCGGAACCGTGAGCCGGGCCATCTCCCGCAGGTTGTAGGCGATCGCCTCGGCCTGCCCGCGCTCCTCAGCATCGATCCCCGGATAGGCGCCCGGCGTGTCGAGCAGTGCCACCACCGGACGGTTGAACTTCGCCGCCAGCCGCATCGCGCGGATCGCCTTCCGGTACCCCTCCGGCTTCGGCATCCCAAAATTCCGGTGCAGCTTTTCCTTGGTCGCGCGGCCCTTCTGCTGGCCAACGATCATGACGGGATGGTCCCGCAGGAAGCCGAATCCGCACACGATCGCAGGATCGTCCCCGTACGCCCGGTCGCCGTGGACCTCGGAAAAGCCCGTGATCAGTTTCCCGATGTAATCGAGGCTGTGCGGCCGTTTCGGGTGCCGCGCCAGTTGGACGCGGCTCCACGCGCCAATCTGCTGTGATTCCGTGGACATTTATTCGGCGAGAACTTCCAGAGACTGTGGACCGCAGATCCGTTCGACCTCGGCCGTGAACTCCTTGTCCGGACGCACTCGTGCTGCAACATCCAGGATAACGGAAAAGTCGCGCGGCTTTTCCAGCCGCAGCCGGACTTCGGCCTCGCCCCGCTTCCGCCCGAACAGCTCCATTAGTTCCGCAGCCCGGTCGCGCTCCGCCCGCCCGTTCAACACCACGCGGATCGACACCAGCCGCGGAAGCTGGATGCCGGCCACCTCGAGTGGCGTCACACTCTTCACCGAAATCCGCGCCGGGCCGTTCTCCTCCGGCAGCGCCAATCCCCTGACCAGCACCGGACGATCGTCCACCAGTTCATGGCCGATCTGCTCGAACGCCGTCGCAAAGCACATGCACTCGGCGATGCCGAAATGGTCCTGAAGCTGGAAGGACGCCCAGAGCTTGCCCTCCTTGTTCCGCTTGCGTTGGATGTTCGACACCAGGCCGCACAGCGCCACATCCGCGTTCCGCTCCAGATCCTCAAGCCGCGAGCTGTCGTGTGTGGCCATATCGGCGATCTTGTCGCGGAACTCGTCCAGCGGATGGCCGGTGACGTAGAATCCGATCGTTTCTTTCTCGCCAATGAGTTTTTCTTTCGCAGTCCAGTCTGGGACGTTTGGCATCGGGATTGCCTCCGAATCCGCCTTTCCGAAATCCGCGAACAGCCCTGCCTGCCCGTGCATGCGGTCGCGCAGCGCGCGCTGTCCGGCTTCCACCGCTTTGTCGATAACGGCGGTCAACTGGCTGCGGGTGCCTCCGAGGGAATCCATCGCTCCGCACTTGACCAGATTCTCGATCATGCGCTTGTTCACCGACGACAGGTCCACGGCCTCGCAGAACTCCACCAGCGATTGAAAACGGCCCGCCTCCTTGCGCGCCACAACGATCTTTTCCACCGCGTTCGGACCCACGATCTTCACCGCGCCGATCCCAAACCGCACCGCGTCGCCATCGGGCGTGAAGTTCGCCTCGGAATGGTTGATGTCCGGGGGCAGCACCTGGATCCCCATGTCGCGGCATTCGTTGATGTACTTGACCACCTTCTGAATGTTGCCCGTTTCCGAGGTCAACAGCGCCGACATGAACTCGGTCGGATAGTGCGCCTTCAAGTACGCCGTGATGTAGGCGAGGTAGGCGTAGGCCGCCGAGTGCGACTTGTTGAATCCGTACTTGGCGAACTCCGCCATCTGGTCGAAGATCTTCTCCGCCTTCCTCCCGTTGATCCCCTTGGCCGAGGCGCCCGACAGGAACCGCACGCGCTGTGCGTCCATCTCTTCCTTCTTCTTCTTGCCCATCGCGCGCCGCAGGATGTCCGCCTCGCCGAGCGAGTATCCGGCCACGATGTTCGAGATCTGCATCACCTGTTCCTGGTAGACGATGACCCCGAACGTTTCCTCCAGGATCGGCTCGAGCTGCGGCAGATCATAGGCCGGCTTCTTCCGTCCGTGCTTGCGGTCGATGTAGTCATCGATCATCTTCATCGGACCCGGGCGGTAGAGCGCGTTCAACGCGATCAGGTCTGTGAGCCGGTCGGGCACGTAGCGCCGCAGAATGTCCTTCATGCCCGGAGATTCAAACTGGAACACGCCCGACGTGTAACCCTTCGAGAAGATCCCGTAGGTCTTCGCGTCGTCAAGGGGCAGTTCCTCGATCACCAGCTTCACGCCCCGGTGCTGTTCGATGAGCCGGACCGCCTCGGTAACGATGGTGAGCGTGGTCAACCCGAGGAAGTCCATCTTGAGCAGGTTGAGCTTTTCGAGCCCCACCATGTCGAACTGGGTGACGACTTCGTCCTTCACCGTGCGGTAGAGCGGAACCAGCTCCTTCAGCGGCGTCGACGAGATCACCACGCCCGCCGCGTGGACCCCGGCGTTGCGGCACAGACCTTCCAGCCGCCGCGCCACCGTCAGGACATCGTCCACCTTGGGATCCTTGCGCGCCAGCGCGGGCAGTTCCGGCTCGGCTTCGAGCGCCTCCTTGATCCCGATATTCAACGGTTGCGCCGGAATCAGCTTGGTGATCTTCTCCACCTCGCCGAAGGGCATGTCCAGCGCCCGGCCCACGTCCTTGATCGCCTGCCGCGCGCCCAGCGTGCCGAACGTGATGATCTGCGCCACGTAGTCGCGCCCGTACTTCTCGGTCACGTACTGGATCACTTCTCCGCGCCGGTTCGTGCAGAAGTCGATATCGATATCCGGCATGCTGATGCGCTCGGGATTCAGGAACCGCTCGAACAGCAGATCGTACTGGAGCGGATCGACATCGGTGATCCCCATCGCGTATCCAACCAGACTGCCCGCGGCGGATCCGCGCCCCGGACCCACTGGAATGCCCTGCGACTTCGCATGCCGGATGAAATCCCACACGATCAGAAAATAACCGGAGAACTTCATCTTCTGGATCATCGCGATCTCGTTCTCCAGCCGCTCCACGTAATGCTCCATCGGATACCGGAGCAGGCCCTGCGCCGCCCGCCGCTCCAACGCGCCGCGCCGTGCTTCAAATCCGTGCCGGGCGACCCAGGCGAAATAGGTGTCGGTCGAGTGTCCCCCCGGAACATCGAACCTCGGGAACGGCTCCTTCACCTTCTCGAGCCTTACGTCGCACCTCTGCGCGATCTCCCAGGTGCGCGTCAGGGCGTGTTCCACCTCGCCGAACAGTTGCATCATCTCGTCCCGCGACTTGATGTAGAAGACCGGCTGGGTGAACCGCAACCGCGAGGCGTCGCTCATCGTCTTGCCCGTGCCGATGCACAGCAGGATTTCGTGGGGACGCGCGTCGTCCTTCTTCAGGTAGTGCGAGTCGTTGGTCGCAATCAACGGGATCCCGGTTTCGGCCGACAACCTGTGGAGGGCGGGCAGGACTTCGCGGTCCTGCTCGAGGCCGTGGTCCTGGATTTCGAGGAAGAAGTTGCCCTTCCCGAAGATGTCCTGATACTCGTAGGCGAGCCGCCGCGCGTCCTCATAACGGTGCGCGAGCAGCGCTTCGTTGATGTCGCCGCGGAGGCAGGCCGAGAATACGATCAAGCCCTTGGAATGCTGCGCGAGCAGGTCCTTGTCCACCCGCGGCCGGTGATAAAAGCCGTTCAAATAGCCGGTCGACACCAGGCGGTTGAGATTCTGGTAGCCCTCCTGCGTCTCGCACAGGGCCACCAGGTGGTTGTAGCGGTTGTTCTCGGTCTTGATGGTGTGACCCTGCTGCGCGACATAGAGCTCGCAGCCGATCACCGGCCGGACGCCGTGCTCTTTGGCTTTGTTATAAAACTCCACCGCGCCGAACAGATTTCCGTGGTCGGTCATGGCCACCGCGGGCATGCCCATCTCCGCCGTCATCTGCATCAGCTCGCCGATCTCGCAGGCGCCGTCGAGCATCGAGTAGTCCGTGTGGCAGTGAAGGTGGACGAACGGCTCCGCCATCTAGAACTCCACCTTCCCGCGGTAGGACATTTCCTTGAGATCGAACTCGGCACCGCGGAAGGGCATCGTCACGCCCGGCAGGTACAGCTCGACCCGGATCTGCTTCGCGCCTGGCTCCGCCACCCGCGGAAAGAGCAGCCGCAGGTAGGGATCCGACGGCGTGGGCGGAAAGTGGCCCGTCATCCGGATTTTCTTTTTGCCGACCCGCAGCGCCGAGTCCTTTTCCATCCGCCGGACTTCTTCGGCCTCGGCCAGTACGTTCTGATCCTGAACTTTCACCGCGATCACGATGTGCTTGCCGCGGTTGGTGGCCAGGTACTCGCGCCAGTCGTCCTCGGCGGCGGGTGGCGCTTCCAAACCGGGTTTGCGAGAGTGCCGGAGGCGGCGCTGCTCCTCGGCGTCGATCATCGGTTGAGCGGACGCAAGGTAGAGCTGGGTGCCGATGTCGCGGGCCCAGGGCGAGTGCGTGAACATCGAGTCGAGCTCCTCCTCGGTCCACTTCGAAGGATCCTTGGCCTCCCAAAACGGAGCCGCCAAGAGCGCCAACAGCAACAGCATTGCTCCTAGTTTAGGCTAAGCTACGAGTTCATGCCGGAGACAATCTATCGCGGACGCCGCGCGGTCGAGATCGCGAATGAGTTCGTCCTCCTCGCGGTCACCGTGGAGGGCGGGCACATCGCGCGATTCGAGCACCGCGCGGTCCCTCTGAACCCCATGTGGACCCCGCAGTGGACCACGATCGAGCCCTCCGCCTACGACCCCGCGGTCCATACCGGATTCGGCAGCGGCCCCGAAAGCAAGCTCCTCGCCGGGATCTTCGGACACAACCTGTGCCTCGATCTGTTCGGCGGACCAAGCCCGGAGGAAGCCGCCGCTGGCATGACCGTGCACGGCGAGTCTTCGGTTGCCTCCTACGATATCCTCGCTGATTCGCCTTCGTCGCTGATCCAACAGGCGGAGTTCCCCCACGCGCAGCTCCGGTTCCGCCGGACGATCCATCTCGAAGCCGACACCGCAATGATCCGCGAGCAGGTCACCAACCTCAGCGCATGGGACCGCCCCTCCGCATGGACCCAGCACGTCTCGCTCGGCGCACCTTTCATCGAACCCGGCGTCACGCGCTTCGAGATCCCGGCCACCCGCTCGAAGGTGTTCGAGGCGGACTTCGGCGGCGGCGCCTGCCAGCAGGTCCCTGGCGCCGAGTTCGACTGGCCGCATTGTCCGAGCCGCGGCGGCGGGACCCTTGACCTTTCCGTCTACCCAGCAGCGGCCAGCTCAGCCGGATACACCGCGCACCTGATGGATCCCTCCCGTGAGGACGCCTGGTTCTCCGCCGCCAATCCCCGCGCGGGACTGGTCTGCGGCTACCGCTGGCGGCGCGCCGATTTCCCGTGGCTCGGCCGGTGGGAGGAGAACCGCAGCCGGCCCATGCCCCCGTGGAACGGCCGCGAAATCACCTGCGGCATGGAGTTCGGCGTCTCGCCGATGCCCGAGACGCGGCGTCAGATGATCGAGCGCGGAAGCCTGTTCGGCGTACCGGGATACCGGTGGATCCCCGCGGGCGCGACGGTCGAAGTGGAGTACCAGGCCTTCGTCCGGCCGTCCGCCTGAAATCCGATTGGTCTCGCGCAGCGCTAACTATTTCGACGTCCGGCCGAGACTCTTCTTCAACCGGTCGACGACGCGCGCCGAGGTTTTTTCGAGCTCGTCCGGCC
>Ga0194131_10004695_pt1 | contig 20367 bp, 19 predicted proteins | sample TA2KigO120mmetaG_FD_148631 | JGI IMG/M metagenome (GOLD analysis project Ga0194131, IMG submission 148631) | Freshwater microbial communities from Lake Tanganyika, Tanzania - TA2015053 Kigoma Offshore 120m | ecosystem: Environmental > Aquatic > Freshwater > Lake | place: Tanzania: Lake... | reverse complement strand
TGTGGTCTTCTCTTTCATGGGTGGCGTCTCCTTTCACCCCGGCGCTAACCGGGCGTTGGTTGAAGTCAAGCTTCCAACCGAAAGGCTACGCCGCCTTCCTCATTTACACACTTTTTGATCTTACCTCCGCCCGAGTACACGGCTGCGTACTCTTCACGCGCGATTTTTTCTGCCAAGCGTATCGCCAACCGCCAAACGATCAGTTGGCCAAGGGCTACCCCTTTTTCACCCTTTCCCCAGACGACCTCGCAAACCGTCTTCCAACTCATTTTTCAGACAAGTTAACCACACCTGACGAGACATTTGCCGAAGACTTTGCGCGCGGCTTCTATCGGCAGGACAGGAGTTTCATTCAGGCAATCGCCCAACAGCTTGAAGATCCTACCAGCTCGCCGCTGGTGTTGCTCGATGGGCAGCGACGAGCGCTAAACCTGTGCAGATCGAGTATAGAAGCATCAATCTTCGACACCGGTGGACCCAAAAACACTGTTGTAATCGTCGAAGGCCCGCCGGGATCCGGAAAGTCCGTCGTTGCCGCAAGGCTCTGGGCGAATCTAGTGTTGGATGAGCGACTCCCACCAGGGAACGTTACTTTTGTGACGACATCGATATCACAAACAAGTAACTGGCGTTCACTTTTCGAGCAAGCGGCACAGAATGTTGCCGGAAGGGGAGCGGTGCTAACCGCCAACGAATACATACCCTTCACGACACAGGACGTCGGCCGAGTACAACGCGAGCACCCTGGCGCGCTGGCCGCGGTTGAGAAATGGCGAGACAACTACAAACTTATGCGTCATTTGCTTCCCAGCAGGCATCGATCGCCGGACGACCATTACCTGATATCGATCGTTGATGAGGCGCATGCGTTGATCAACCCCGAGCATAGTGACGCACGGGGACAATTTGGGTTTGCCGTTCATTTCGGGCCGCAGGGATACCACATCATCAGGTCCTCCACAGTTACAGTTTTCTTTCTTGACCCTCAACAAAGCTTCAGAGAGCACGAAACTACGACCATCTCAGACATAGAACACTGGGCGCAACAACTAGATGCCAAGTTGATCGGTCCGTTAAGTCTCGCCGATGCGCAATTTCGTTGCGGTGGCTCGAAAGAGTACGTCGACTGGGTTGAAAGCGTTTGCTCAAACGAATCGAGGGCGGCTCGGGAGATCTACTGCCCTTACCTGAGCAAATTATTTGATGTCAAAGTGCTCGACACTCCATTCGAATTGGAAGCGGAGCTTGAAAAAGCGGTTGCGACGGGAAGATCTGCGCGCCTGGTTGCGAGCTACGCGAGGAAGTGGAAGACCAGGGACACTCTGAACCCTCATGACCTTCCCGACCAGCATAAGGATTTCTACGAGCCCGTCAACACCGGCGGAGCAGATCGCCGATGGGCGAAGATATGGAACTACATACCTCGCCGTGTCGATTACACGTCATTTGTTCGGGCGCACGCTCGATCGCGTATGAACGACAACCCCCTTGCGGAAGTTGGCTGTCCGTATGCAGTTCGAGGCTTCGATTTCGACTACATCGGTCTTCTCTGGCTGGGAGACCTTAAGTGGCGTGATGGGAAGTGGGCCGTAGATCTAAACAACGTGTTTGAGTCCGGGCTCGTCCGGCACGTTCAGCGAGCGCGGCGCGAAAAGCAATCGGACGGCCCGGAGCACAAGAAGTTGATCGAAAAGCTGCTTCAGGGCTATCGAATACTACTTACACGTGCGATACGAGGGATATATCTATGGTTCGAGGATGCCGAAACGCGACGATACGTTGAATCCAGCTATCGTGACGTTCTTGGTGGACCGAAGAGCAGGTATGGCGTCCCGTTACTGAGCGTTACACCCGTCAACAGATAACAGCCAGGGTCCCGATGCATACCTTTAATATCCCAGATGACGTAATTCAAGGGGCGGCGGCCGAAATTCACTCAAAAACTAATAAGGACTACCAAATCCCAGTAGTTGGCGTGCCCAACAATTTGGAAACCCCCCAAGTCTTCGAAATCATGCCGTTCGAGGAGATTGATGCACCGTAAATGGGGCCGGGTCCACATTTCACGCCCCATCCGCCGGCAGGTCCGCGTGCCTTGAAGGTCTTCCCCGCTTACGGAATCCCGGCGGAATCCCGGGGTCAGAGTAACTTTTCCGCGCGTTTCTGCGAACGGCGAGCTCTCACCAGACCGTTTCCACGCGCCGCGCCTGGCGAAGGCGGTCATCCGCGGTCACCAGCCTGGCGTTCAGCGTCAGCGCCGTGGCGATGATGATCCGGTCCGCGGGATCGCCGGGCACGGCTTCCTCGAACGCGCCGGCAACCTGCGCAATGTCGGCGCTCACGGGCTCGAACCGCAGCTCGGGCAGCAGGCGCAAGTCGGCAAGCCATTGCTCCAGGGGAAGCGCGAGCTGGAGCCTGCCGCGACGCACGGCGGTCGTGATTTCAAACACGCTGATCGCGGACGCCACCACCGGGGCCCGGCGGGCGGTCGATTGGATCGCCCGCCTGGCGCGCGCGGATAATTGGGCGGCGCCCGCGGCCCACCACACCAGCGCGTGCGTGTCGAGCACGATCACCGATTCACGTCCCACTCGCGAGGATCGATCACCGGCTCGGTCGGCCTCTCGTACTTGAGCACGCTGCCGCGCAGCCGCGCCCGGGCCGCGGCCACGTCCTTTCTCGAAGCGGACGGCGGCGCGATCTCGGCGATGACCTTGCCCCGGGAGGTCACCCGCACGCGCTCGCCACGCCGGATCTTCGCCAGGTATTCCGGCAGGTTCTGCCTCAATTCGGTGACCTTGACGTCCTTCATCGTGGTGCTTCGATGTGTACAGTCAAAGTGTACAGAACACGCGTCTCGGGATCAAAGGGACAATCCACGGGGCGAGGCCCCTGTGCATGCACGGGGTCGGATCGGAGTAAAAGGGAAGTCAATTCAACAGGTTAGCTTGCTAGCGTTGATCGCGTCATCCGAGCAACTCTAGGTCGGACCTCTACAACCCTCTGATCTGCCGCAAATAACGCCCTAAATCCGCCCCAAAAAAGGGCTTAGACGCCTCTTTTTAGGCTCAAAACACGCCCTTTAAGAAATTCTCAGTAGCAGCCGCCCTCCGCCCGGAGGCGCGCTGCGCCGTGATGACTGACGACTGACGGGACAAACGAGGGCAGAGCAACCTTTCCGCGCAGGAGTTATTCGCCGGTGCGGAAAACTTATACTGACCCCATTTCCCGTTAGTCAATACGTATCCCCGTCTCTTTCACGATATTGGCAAACTTCGCTAGCTCAGACTTGAGGTATGTCCGGAGCTGTTCGGCGTCGCCAGGTATAAGCTCCATGCCAAGCTTGTCAAACGCCTGCTTCACGGCAGGCAGCTTAAGGATGTCGAGGATCTCGCTGCCTAGCTTCGCGAGCACTTCTCTGGGCGTACCAGCGGGAGCCATCGCTGCATTCCAGATTACGATTTCTGCTCTTGGGTAGCCCGCCTCAATCACCGTCGGTAATTCGGGCGCCGTTCCAAATCGCTTACTGCTGGTGACTGCCAACGCACGCAGCTTGCCCGCTGTCACCAAGCCGATCGCCGACGGCATCGACGCGAACATGAGCTCGACCTGGCCACTCATGACGCTGGTGAGCGGATGAACACTGGTATGGGGAACATGCAGCATGTCGACTCCTGCCGCGCGCTTGAACATCTCCCCCGCGAAATGCAGCGTTGATCCATTGCCCGTTGATGCGAAACTCAGCTGGCCGGGACGTGCTTTTGCGAAAGCCGCCAGCTCCTTTATCGATTTCACGGGCAGGGAGGGATGGACTACGACCAGCAACGGGGTGTATGCGACCAGCACAAGCGGCTCGAAATCGCGGACGGTGTTGTAAGCGAGCCTCGTGTATAGATTCGGGTTGACAGCAAGCTCGGTAGACGACCCCATCAGGATCGTATAGCCATCCGGTTTTGCCTTCGCCGCAAGCTCGGTGCCAATAGTCCCACCGGCACCAACGCGGTTCTCCGTAATCACCTGTTGGCCCCACCTCGCACTCAGATTTTGACCAATGACGCGAGCTGCTGCATCAGACACGCCACCCGCTGGGAATGGGACAATAAAACGAATCGTACGATCTGGGTACGTCTGTGCCAGCAACGTCGTGGCACCAGATATCCCGAGCACAAATAAGAGCGACGGCATAATCAGTCGCGGCATAAGTCATCCTCGGTTATTTAATCTTGCAGCCCGTACCGTCCAGAGTTATGAAAACATGTGGATGCAGGGCTGCCACGAACCTAGTGTAACGCAAGCAAGTTGGAACGTGCATAAACCCAAGCGCAGGCGGCAAGACTCGTAAGCTGCTTTCCCTTCTCGCAGCAAAACCTGTTCAATAACGATCGGATAAAGGCCACCTTGATTCCGGCATGTGGCAGTCGGGAAATCTTGACCGTACCAGGAAGACGCACATAAAGTGACATTTCGGGATATCGAAATGACGCAGCGTGTGCACACATGACTGGTTTCGCGCTCGCCGGCCCCGACATGAAGTCGTGACCGGCAGCCCGGCCGAGAATCGCACGGTTACTCACGCCAAAAGGAGAGCAATTGACACACTGGTTCGAGTACTTTCCCGGCCACCACATGTGGTCGCAGGGGATGATGTTCGGCATCGAGATGCAGACCTGGGGCGCGGCGGCGATCGGAGAGATCGACCAGATCGGGCAGAGGCTCAAGGATCACGTCGGAGACAACGAGCGGTGGTGGCAGGAGTGGACCGCGATGGCGCGGCGCGTCGAAGGCTACGCCGAATCCGCGGAGCGCACGGGAAACGATCTCACCGCAGGCAGCTATTACCTGCGCGCAGCTATCTATTATTTCTGCGGCGAACGCTTCATCGCTCCCTCCGAGCGCAAGTGGGACACGTACCGCAGTTGTCTGCGCTGTTTCGCGAAAGGTGTCGCGCGGCGCTATCCGGGTATCCAGCGCGTCGAAGTACCTTATGTGCACAATGGGGAAGCGACAACGCTGCCGGCGTGGTTTTTCAGCGCCGACGTGCAAGGGCGTGCGCCGGCGGTGGTGATGTTCGACGGGTTGGACAACGCGAAGGAGATGAGCGTGCTGTTCGGTGGCGTGGAAATCGCGCGCCGGGGCATACATGTGCTGGCCATCGACGGCCCGGGACAGGGTGAGGCGCTGCGGCTGCAGGGCATTCCCAGCCGGCACGACTACGAGGTGCCGGCGCGTGCCGCACTGGATTACTTGTCGGCGCGCTCCGAAATCGATGCCGCGAGGATTGCGGTAATGGGCTTCAGCATGGGCGGCTATTACGCGCCGCGCGCGGCAGCACTGGAACCGCGGTTTGCCGGCTGTGTCGCATGGGGCGGACACTTCGATTATCACGAGGCATGGGTGCGGCGGCGCAGAATCATGGAGTCAGGCGGCACGAAAATTTCCGCGCCATCTTTCCAGTTGCCGTGGGTGCTGGGCGTTCCCGACATGGAAGCCTGCATGAAAAAGCTGGAGAACTACCGTCTCGCGGGCGTGGCGGAAAAAATCCGCTGCCCCTTCTTCTGCATCCACGGTGAGAACGACAACATCGTGCCGCTGGAATTCGCGCAGCGCCTTTACGAGGCGGTTGGTTCGCGGGACAAGACGCTGAAGATCCTGACCGCGGAGGATGGAGGCAGCGATCATTGCCAGGAAGACAACCGCCAGATCGGCGCCAACATGGTCGCGGACTGGCTCGCCGTGCGGCTGGGAGGCCGGCTGGCCTGAGCACGCTACTCAGTGGTGCCGCATGGGAACCTTTAGGCGACAGATTACTAAGAAACGCCACGGCCTGACTGGCTCGAAGCGTAAGTGGTCTGTTCCGTAAGGCCTGTACCTGAGACGCACGCCGTAAGGACGCGCTCGGGGTCTTGAATCTTGCATTCAAGACTCGAGACCTGACCCCTTCGAAGACCGAATGCGGAGCAGCGCGTTTGATTACGCCGCCAGGAAATCTCCGAGCACCGTATTGAAGAGACCCGGTTTTTCCATATGCGCGCCGTGCGCGCAATCCGGCAGCACGCAAAGCTGGGCGCCCGGTATGCCTTCCCACAGTACCAGCGAATCCGACACCTTGGTCGAGCGGTCCTTGTCCCCGACGATGACGAGCGTCGGCATCTTGATCTCGCCGAGCCTCTTCACGCTGGTCCAGCCCTGCATCGCCCGCATGACGGTGATGCAGGACGGCGCATGAGCGCCGCGGCACGCTTCACGGCAGGCGGGATAGTACGGATGGTCCTTGCCGTCGACGAACCAGGTTGCGACCGTTTTGTCCGCGGTAGGCTCGACGCCTTCACGCCCGATGCGGGCGATGGACGCCTCCCAGGACTCGAAGCGGTGGGGCAGATCGCCCACCGCCGCCGAGCCGTAGAGCACGAGCTTCTCGATGCGCTTCGGAAAATCGAACGCGGCCTGCTGGGCGATCATGCCGCCCATCGAGAACCCGAGCAGAGAGAAGCGCTTCACGCCAAGGCTGTCGAGCAGGTCCAGCACCGCCTTCGCATAACCGCCGAGAGACTCCGGCGCCGGCACCTTCGTGCTGCCCGCAAATCCCGGCAGGTCCACGGCGATGATGTCGTGCGCATGCTTCAACCCGGTCGTGAGCGGCGCCCAATATGCGGTGCCGCCGAGAAAGCCGTGCAGCAGCACGAGCGTTTTGCCGCGGCCGTGTCTGGTGTAGTTCAAGGTTTTGCGTTCTCCTTATCTGAGCCGCACGGAAAGCGGCCGCTATGAGCGCTTCGCGCGCGCGTTGGCGAGCGGTTCCTTGAGCAACACGGCCGCCGCGTCCGGGACGGTCTGGATGCGCTTCGCGTCGCGCAACGCCGTGGCCTGGCTGTTCATATACGCCGGCAATTCCGGGATGAAGTCGGGCGTGACCACCAGCCGGTCGATCACTCGCCGCACCAGCGCGTCGCCGATCTCGTAGCCGCCCTCCTTGTAGACCCCGAGCATGATCGACGCGGCCTCCTGCGGCTGCTTGGCGAAGAGCTCCACGGCGCGCAGCCATGCGCGCAGAAAAGCAACGCAGGTCTCGGGATGCTTCTCGACGAACGGGCGGTTGACCGTCAGCATGTTCGGAATGAGGTCGTACTTGAAGTAGTCGGTGAGCGGCACCGCGAGCTTGCGCTCTTCTGCGATCGAGCAGAACGGCTCGAGGTTGAGCATCGCATCGACCGAACCGGCTGCGAGCGCCGACACCTGATCGCTGAACTTGACGTTGATGATCTGGTAGTCCTTCTCGGTCAGGTTGGCTTCGGGTCCGATGCGCTTCTTGAAGACGTCGTCGAGCGTGGATCCGACCTGCGAGGCGATCCTCTTTCCGCGAAGATCGGAAATCGTCTTGACGCCGCTGCCCGAGCGAGCCATGACGAGCGCGGTCTTGCCCGCGTAGCACACGGTGGCGAGCGCAACGAGCTCCCCGCGCGACGCACCGACGATGAACGGCGTAATGCCGACCGTGCCGATGTCGATCGCGCCTCCCACCATGGCATTTCGCGTGTCGACGCCCGAGGCAAACTTCCTGTCGTCCACGGTCAAGCCTTCGGCGGCGAAAAAGCCTTTCTTCAGAGCCACCACCGCGGGGGCTCCCCACAGGTGGTACTGATAGCCCAACCGCACCGGTTGCAGCGCGGCGCCGTGCGCGGCGCGCGGCAATGTTGCAAGCCAGCTCGTGGCAAGGGTGCCGGCCGTGAGGGCGCCAAGCGCGTGAAGCGCATTGCGGCGCGAGCGGGAAAAGCGGTATGTCATGCGGTCCTCCTCTATGGATCGTTATGCGTCGAAATTAACGTCGAGCCAACTACGCCTATACGCGCGGCGGCGCCAACATCCCCCACCGGGTGACCGTGTAGCGCTCGAGCTTCTGGAACACCACGCGCTCGAACAGGAGACCCATCGCGCCGATCACGACCAGGGCCGCGAGCATCACCTCGGAATCGAGGAACTCCTTGGCGTCGAAAATCACGCGCCCGACGCCCCACGTGGGGCTCGCCAGCAGCTCTGCGCCGATCACCGCGATCCAGGCGCGGCCGAAAGCGAGCCGCAAGCCCGTGATGATATACGGCATGGACCCGGGGAAAACTACCTTCCGGAATATCGCGTGCTGGCCGGCGCCCATGGACACGGCCGCGCGAACCCAGATGGGGTTCACCGAACGCACACCGGTCCACGTATTGTAGATCATCGGGAACGTCGCCGCGTACGTGACGACGAGCGTCGTCGCCAGGTCGCCGATGCCGAACCACAGTATGAACAGCGGCACCCACGCCAGGGTCGGGATCGGCATCAGCACCGATACGAGCGGGAGCCAGAAGCGCTCCCACGCGCGATAGCGGGCCATCAGCATGCCAAGCGGCACGCCGATCACCGAGGCGACAAAGAGGCCCAGCAGCACGCGCCACAGCGTGAACGCCGCGTTTTTTACCATGCTGCCGTCGGCGATCAGCGAGTACAGCGTGACGGCGATCGCCTTGAGCTCGGGTGTCAACGCCCGCGAAAAAATCCCGCTGCGCGCAAAAGTTTCCCACAGGATCACGGCGGTGACGATCCCGGCCGCGCCGCGCCAGACGCTTCTCCACACGTAAGAGCGTGGCGCGTTCATGCCGTAAGCATCCCCCAGCGCACGACGGTATAGCGCTCGACCCTCTCGAAGACCTGTTTCTCGAGCAGGAGGCCGATGACGCCGATCGCCGCCACGCCCGCGAGCATGACGTCGGTGTTGAGAAACTCCTGTGCGCCGAAGATCATCCAGCCGAGCCCCTTCGGTACCGCGGTCAGCATCTCGACGGCGACGAGGATGCGCCACGCCTGCGCGAGACCCAGGCGCATGCCCGTGAGTATGTAGGGCAGCGCTCCCGGCAGGATCACCTTACGGAAGAGCTGGCGGTCGGTCGCGCCCATCACCTCCGCCGCCCGTATCCAGACCTGCTTGACGGCCCTCACCCCTTTCCAGGTGTTGATGATGACCGCGAAGGAGGACGCGACGCCGACCAGAAGTATGGTGGGCAGGTCTCCGAGTCCGAACCACAGCACGAAGAGCGGCGCGTACGCGAGCCCGGGTATCGGATAGCCGATGCTCACCAGAGGCAGGAACACGTCTTCGGCGAACCGGTATCGTCCCATCGCGATGCCAAGCAAGACCCCGACCACGGCGGCAAGCAAAAAGCCGAGCGCGAGCCTGACGAGCGTGCCCTCGGTATGCGCCCACAGCACGCCCGACACCGACAGCCTCACGAACGCGTCGAATATGGTGACCAGGCTCGGAAACAGCTTCGGCTGGAATATGCCGGCTCGCGCCACGATCTCCCATATCGTTCCCACGACGAGGAAGGGCACGATCAGCCATGCCGCATTGACGGCCAGCAATTTCATGCGCTGCATCGAAGGGGCCTGCAATGTCCGAGACATGGGAATCAATGCTGCAGGTGGCCCAGCAACTCGCGCTGCGCGGCAACGAATTCTGCGGATAGCGGGTCGCGCGGGCGCTGGAGGTCGAACCGCAGGCGCGCCTTCACCGTGCCGGGGTGCGCGGCCAGGACCAGGATCTGGTCCGCCAGGTAGACGGCCTCCGCGACGTTGTGCGTGATGTAGACCACCGTTTTTTTCGTCGCTTGCCAGATTTCGGTGAGCTGTTTTTGCATCTCGTCACGGGTCATCGCATCGAGCGCCGCGAACGGCTCATCCATCAGCAGCACGGCCGGGTTGTAGGCGAGTGCGCGGGCGATGGCCACCCGCTGCTGCATGCCGCCCGACAGCTCGTGAGGGTAGCTCTCGGCGAACTTTTCCAGCTTCACCAGCCGCAGGAATTTCAGCGCCGTTTCGCGCCGCTCGGCATCGGCAACCCCCCGCATCTCCAGCCCGAATTCGACATTACGGCGTGCCGTGCGCCACGGAAATAATTGGGCGAAGTCCTGGAACACGACACCGCGGTCCTGTCCGCGCCCCGCGACCGGCCGCCCGCCGATGAGGATCTCTCCGCGAGTCGGAGTGAGGAAGCCCGCCAGCATGTTGAGGATCGTCGTCTTGCCGCATCCGCTCGGTCCGAGTATGCACAGGAACTCGCCGTCGGCGACGTCGAAGCTCACGTTCTCGACGGCCAGCACGCGGCCTTTGTCGCTCTCGTATTCGAACGTGATGCTGCGCACTTGGATTGTCTGATCCATACTTGCTCTGCGTGACAGGCGCGCTTCAGCGCGCTTCGTATCAGTGGGAAATACCGGGACAGACTACCATATCTCAGGAGACCTCGAGGACAGACCCCGATGCGATCCCCGAAATCAGTAGCGCCTGGTATTAAAGTCCGATGTACTACTATGCAACGTTGGTGGGTTGAAAGAGCCGGGCTCGAACTTCAACACACCTGATCGCAGCGATGCGCGCCCACTTCGTACTATCCGCAACAGCTCAGACCCATTCAAACCCACGGCCTGCTGACGGCGCGAACCTAATCAATCCGCGCGCCCGCCTCTGCGATCACCTTTGCGAGCTTCTCGACATCCGCCCGGAAGAGCCGCGCGAACTCGTCCGGAGTGTTGCCCACGGGCTCGGCGCCCTGGCTGCGCAGTTTTTCCTGAACATCAAGAATGGCAAGGACCTTGCTGAATTCGCCGTAGATCGCCGCCGTGACCGGTTTTTGCACGCCCGCCGGAGCGAACACTCCGAACCACGAGATGAACTCGTACCCGGGAACGCCCGCCTCGATGATCGTGGGCACGTCGGGCAGCAGGCGCGAGCGGTTCTTTGAGCTCACGCCCAGGGCGCGAAGCTTCCCCGCCTTGATATGCCCCGGAACCGACAGCGAATTATCCAGCATCAGCGACACCTGCCCCGCCAGCAGGTCGATGACCGCCGGCGCCCCGCCCTTGTAGGGCACGTGGATCATGTTCGTGCCCGTCATCTTCCTGAACAGCTCCCCCGCCAGGTGGCTTGGGGTCCCGTTCCCTGCCGACGAGAACGCAAGCAGCCCGGGCCTGGCTTTCGCCAGCGCCAGCAGCTCTCTTACCGATTTTGCCGGCACGGAGGGGTGCACTACCAGGATCATCGGCACCGACGCGACCAGCGTAACCGGCGTGAAGTCCTTATCGACGTCGAACGGCAACTTTCTGTAAAGACCGGCGCTGATCGCAAGCGCGGTCGTTCCCATCATCAGCGTATAACCGTCGGGAGCCGACTTGGCCAGCGCCTCGGCCCCGATGTTGCCCCCCGCCCCGGGGCGGTTATCCACGATCACCGGCTGCCCCCAGCGTTCGGTCAACTTCTGGCCCGTGATCCGGGCAAGGGTATCGGCCGTGCCCCCGGCCGGGAACGGCACGATCATCCGGACTGCCTTGTTCGGGTAGCCGCCAGCCTGCTGAGCGTGCGCCGCGCCCTGGCTCAATCCGAGGCCGGCAACGCCAGCAAATACGAATACGCCAATCGAACTCGATGCCATCTATTTTCTCCTCTAGTTGCTTCCTTTCGCGCGGACTTCGGCGGACCGCTAGATTGATCGATCCTAACAAAATCGGAGACAGACCACCATTTCCGGTGGATGGAATCCGCGCGGGGGTTTCTCGCTTCGATAATCTCCGTGTTTCATTCTTCGGCCACCGCGGCGTGCCAGGCGCCACGCGCAATAAACCTGGTCTGACCGCATTTTATTTTGTGGCGCGGTTCCGCCTCCGTGGTTACCATATCGCCTCGCGTTGAAAAAGAAGCCCGAGCGGTGTTCCGGTGAAGCGAACCGAACGAGTGTGGACCCGGGCACACGAGGTGAGGAACGTTGCCATACATTAGCGTAAGGGGGTCGAACCTTCACTACCTGGAGGCTGGCAACGGGAAACCGATCGTCTGTTTTCATTCGACCCCGGCGAGCGCCCAGTTCTACCGGCCCCAGCTCGAGCACTTCGGGCACGGCTACCGTGTGATCGCGGTGGACCTTCGCGGCCATGGCGATTCCGAGAAGCCGCGCGGTCCTTACCGCATCTCCGAGTTTCTCGAGGATTACGTCGCGATCTTCGATGCATTCGCCCTGAAGGACTTTGTGCTGGTCGGTTGCTCCGTGGGCGGAATTGTTGCGCAACTCTACGCGCTGGAGCACGGCAGGAACTTGCGGGGTCTCGTGCTCATCGGCGCGCCTTGCTCCCGCCGCGGCAGGGATGTCGCGGGGTTTCATAAAGCCGTGAAGGAAAAAGGGTGGGAAGGCGTCGTTCGCGGGCTCGTCGATAAGCAGCTTCACCACGCCACCAGCCCCGAAGTGAAGGAATGGGCGGTGCGAGAATATCTGAAAACTCCCCTGTACGTCCGGGAGGCCGAGGAAGCGGCGCTCCTCGCGGAAGTGCATCATACGGATCGGGTGCAGGAGATTTCCGTCCCGACGCTTCTCGTGGCGGGCGAGGAGGAGGAAAAAGAGATTTTCGAGCAGATGGAGCTCATGTCGCGCCGCATCGCGAATGCCGAGTGGCACGTGATGAAGGGCGCGGCGCACGTTCCCAACTTCGAGAAGCCGCGCGAATTCAATGCCATACTCGAGCAGTTCCTTCGCAAGATCGATTTTTGAGGAGCCGATGGGCTCCGATCAACCTCTGGGGAGATACCAATGAAAATACGAGGTGCCTTGTTCATGTTCGCCGCTGCGTTTGCGCTCACCGCCGGGGCGCAGACGTATCCATCCAAGCCGGTGCGCCTGGTCGTGCCCTTCCCTCCGGGCGGCACCGTCGACATCTCGGCCCGCGCGATCGCACCGGCGCTGTCCGAAGTACTGGGCCAGAACGTGATCGTCGACAATCGCGCCGGCGCCGCGGGCATGACGGGATCCGCCGTCGTCGCGAAAGCCGCACCCGACGGCTACACGCTCCTGATGGGATCGAACAGCACGCTCAGCGTGGCGCCGAGCCTGTCCCCGGGCGTCATTCAATACAACCCGCAGCGTGATTTCGCGCCGATCACGATGGTGAACACGACACCGTTCGTGCTCGTGGTGCATCCGTCCGTTCCCGCAAAATCGGTAAAGCAATTCATCGCGCTTGCAAAGTCCAGGCCCGACCGCCTGACCATGGGATCGGGCGGCGTGGGGCACCTGGTGGGAGAGCTGTTCCAGTCGTTGACGGGCACCAAATTCACGAACGTCCCCTACCAGGGCGCCGGACCCGCGGGCACCGCGCTCATGGGGGGACATGTCGATCTCATGTTCGACCAGCTCTCGCAGTCGGTGGGGCCGGTGAAGGCCGGAAGAACCCGCGCGCTCGCCGTGAGCTCGAAAGCCCGCGTTGCGGCGGTGCCGGAGGTGCCGACGATGTCGGAGGCCGGCGTCGCCAATTTCGAGGTAACCAACATCACGGGCGTGCTGGCGCCCGCGGGCACCCCGCCCGACATCATCAACAGGCTGAACGCGGCGCTGCTGAAAGTGCTCGCGCTTCCTGCGACGAAAGAGCGCTTTGCGGCGGTCGTGCTGGAGCCCGCGCCGAGCACGCCGGAGCAGTTCTCCGCGTATATCAAGGCGGACCTTGCGCGGTGGACGAAGGTGGTGAAGGACGCCGGAATCCCGACCCAATAACAAATGGACCGAGTAGACGAGACCAATCAGGTGTCGGATCGCGGCAGCCCGTTGATCCTTTAAAGCAACCTCACCGCCTCGAACCAAAATACAATTTTACGAGCTCGGCGCATATCGTGCCACGCGAACATCATTGCGCCGCACGCTGCTTCGCCGAGTACGGCTACCGCGGCCACTTCTGCTGCCAGGGTGCGGTGCTCGATGACGCGTCTGAATCAAGGCCAGCCGGTCCGTTACTCGCGATTCCTTGCAAACATCAACCAGGTCACTGTCATTCGTCTTTATTGCTGCCGCGCCCAACCACGAATGAGTGAAACCGTGTCCTCGATCTCTTGCTCGATGTTGTAGAAATGAAATGAAAAACGAAGGCGCCCACGCCGCAGAGAAAGCTTCACGCGACTGCTCCGGAGGTGCTGATAGAGACGGTCCAGCCTGCGCGCACTATCGTACGCGCCCCCAGGGCCGCCAACAAGCACTACTTGCGACAAGTGCGGGCCAGTTTGTCCCGCCAACAGCGGCAGGCCCATAGCATGTAATTCGTCGGCAAAGCGATGCGATAACGCGAGCACGTGTCGTTCGATGGTGCGGGTACCGCAGGCAAGCAGCAGATCAAGTGACACTTCGACGGCACTCGCCGCAGCGTAGTTATAGCTTCCAATATCAAAACGCTTTGCCGCCGTCTTGAGTTGGTAGCGCTCGCCGCCGGATTCCCCTTCGTGTAACGATGCCAGGTCAATGCTGTACCGTGCCAGATAGGCAGGCTGCATTTGATCCGCCCATCGACGGCGCACATACAAGAATCCCAGGCCGTGCGGGCCGCATAGGTACTTGGAGCTCGCAACGGCCAATGCATCGATATTTTCAGCGTCCACATCCATGTCCAGCGCACCGACCGATTGGGCTCCGTCCACGAAGAACAGCACGCCACGATCACGGCAAGCCGCACCGATGGTCTTAACATCGGTTCTCAGCCCGGTGCTGAACGGCACGGACGGAGCAATCACAAGCCTGGTCCGCTCGTTTATCGCGGCGATAACCTCATCGACCGGGATGCGGTAGTTCCGTGCCGGAACAGAGCGGATCTCAACACCATAGCGATCACGCACGTTATAAAGCGCGTAGATGCAGTTGGGATGATCAACGTCCGCACAGATTATCGCGTTGTCTCCGACACGCCAGAAAAGCGAGGCAATTACGATGTTGACGGCTTCCGAGACATTCTTGACGATCGCGATCTCATCGGAACCAGCACGAATTAACGTGGCGAACTTGGCGCGTATGCTCTCGATCGTCGCGCCGGCCGCATCTTTCTCGAAATCGCCGTTCATTTGAAGCTCGACACAGTGATCGAGCGCGCGCCGCGCCGCCAGCGGGATGAGTCCCCAGGCGGAAGTTTCGAGGTAAATGTGATTCCGTACGCCCGGGAAATGATCGCGTATTAATGAAAGCGCAATGCGGGAATCAGCAGAATCGTTCATTGCAACGGATAGTTATTGGGTCTGGATTCCCGCGACCTTGACGACATTAATCCACTTAGCGACGTCGCGCCGGATCCGTTGCGCGGTTTCCTCAGACGAACCACCGACCTTTTCGAATCCGAGCTCGGTGAGCCGTTGCTTGACTTCCGGCAAGTCCAGGATACGTACGATCTCGGCATTCAGCCGCTGAACGATGGCTTTAGGCGTGCCTGCGGGAACCAAAAACATCTGCGGGGTGTCTGCCTCGAATCCGGGGAATCCGGACTCGGCGATGGTCGGCACGCCCGGCAATTCGGAGAAGCGACGCGGGCTGGTAATTGCGAGAGGGCGCAAGGAACCGGCCTTTATATGCGGGTGTGCGGGTGGCAAACCGAGGAAAGCGACAGGCACCTGGTTCCCGACAATCGCAAGGACCGCTGGTCCCGCCCCGTTATACGGAATATGCGTGATATCGATGCCACCTTGTATCTTCAACAGTTCGGCACCCAGATGCGACGTGGTACCTGGTCCAGGAGAGGCGAAGCCGAACTTGCCCGGATTCGCCTTCGCCAGCGTCATGAAGTCCTTGAACGTCGTGGGCGCAAACGATTGATGCACGACGAGCACATTCGGTGAAGTCGCTCCATAGGTGATGGGCGTGAAATCCTTCATGGGATCGTATGGATTATTCCGAATGAGCGCAGGGTTAGCCACGAAATTGCTGCTGCCCAGGACGAGGGTGTATCCGTCCGGGGCCGCCCTCGCCACAATGGCGTGTCCAATATTGCCGCTCGCGCCGGGTCGATTATCGACTATGACCTGTTGTCCCAAGCTTACACTCAGCCTCTGGGATACGAGACGCGCGACAGTGTCGCTTCCGCCACCGGGAGGGAACGGCACAACCAGCCTCACGGGTCGCAGCGGATAAGCGGCGGTCTTGGCGGCCACGTCTTGCGCCATGAGATCTGTGGTTGTGGAAAGTGTTGCGGCCCATATTGCAAACGACGCAAGTCTGGCCGTGCTATTCATGGAGCCTCCTCAACGTTAGCCGAGAATAAATGTCATGGATGACTGCCTTCGGAGAAGCGCTCAACTCCCTGGGGATGTCCATCCAGAGCGAGTCCAATCGCCTTTTCCAGAATCGACACGCCCTCGTCGAGCTCGGCCTCGGTGATGATGAGCGCCGGAAAGATCTTCAAGACGTTACCGGAACCGCCGACCAGCAGTCCATTATCGATCGCGTTATAGCGGATGCGCTGCATCAGGGGCGCATTCCTCGCCTTGGTGGATTTATCGGAGACGATCTCCACGCCAACGTACATACCACGCCCCCGTACGTCGCCGACCACTTCGTAACGCTCCTTCAGTTCACCGAGCCTCTTTATGAAATAGTTCCCTAGCTGCGCGGCTTTCTGAGCGTAGCCATCGCGAACAAGGATTTCAAGTTGGCGCTTTGCGACCGCGGCATCGAGCGCCTCCCCGACGAAAGTACTGCCCCACGGAATTCCGCAGCCCGTTGCCTTCGCCTGATCGGAAATTTCGACGCTAGTGATGGCGGCACCGATGGACATGCCTCCGCCTACGGCTTTGCCAAGCGTCAAGATGTCCGGCTGTGCGCCAAACTGTTGAAAGCACCAAAGCGAGCCGGTTTTTGCCGGTGAAACCTGAACCTCATCCAGGACCAGCAACGCTCCCCACTTTTCGGCCAGCCGCTTGAGTTTCGACAGCCATCCCTCCGGTGGCACAACCATGCCACCGGAGCCCATGATCGTTTCGGCAAAGATCGCGGCCACTTCGCCAGTGGTCGTGCGTTCGATCATTTCGTCGCTTACATCCAGGCAGGCAATGTTGCAGGAAGGAAAACGGAGGTTGATTGGACAACGATAACAATACGGTGCCAGGACCGCATTCGCGCGGGCGGGCATTAACATCGGACCGAGACCGCGCTTACGCGGTCCGCCAATGCTCGTGAGGCCCTCCACGGCAAATGTCCCGCCATGAAGCCCCTGAATTACCGATACGAAATCGAAGCGCCCCGTTGCACCCCGCGCTAGTCGCATTGCGACTTCGTTCGCCTCGGAGCCGGTCGTCGTGAAATTGAGAACATCCAACCCCTGCGGTAGACTCTCTGCAAGAAGCTCGGAAAATTCGATAGTTGTGTCAGTCGTGTAGTACTTGTAATGCGTCCATAGCTTCGAAGCCTGCTCCGTGAGCGCCTGCACCAGTTCAGGATGGTTATGCCCAAGAAGCAGATTGATATGCCCTGAAACGAAGTCCAGGTACTCTCGACCATCGACATCCCATAACCGAACACCACGAGCCTTCTTGAATATGATTCGCGGTTGATGATGCCAAGCAAGCAACTGCTTGTCCTCACGCTCGCGATACCGTCGGGTGAGCGCGTCCTTTACTCTTGCCAGTGGGATTTCCGTCACACGCACTTTGAGACCTCCTGAAATTCGAGTCTCGGCACGAAGCTCGAGCAGGCGTCCTGACTGCCAAACCCGCCGGTTTTCCGACAGCGTGCTTCAGTGCGGGAAGTGTGCAGTTTATGCGGTAAATTTACAATCGCTAATTTGCGAAGCTGGCTTTCGCGAGGCGCGAAGGGGAACGATGGCCAAACAACACTGGAGCTTGGACTTTACTACGATCGAGACGATCGTGGCGGCGGCTGAGGAGGGCAGCATAAGCCGCGCCGCAAAGCGAACTCATCTGGCGCTCGCCGCCGCAAGCCGCCGCATCAGCGAATTCGAGCAACGCATTGGCATGAAGATTTTCGACCGCCAGGCGCGGGGGGTTCGAGTAACGAAAGCCGCCGAGCCCCTGCTTAACCATATTCAGGCCTTGCTTGCCGGTCTTGGAAGGCTTTCCGGAGCGGTGGAGGACATCCGGCAAGGGGTCACCGAGCACTTACGGTTGTTGGCAAACAGCTCCGTGATTGCGGAGCTTCTGCCAGAGCTTCTAAGTGAGTTTGTGGCTGCACATCCGCACGTGCGTGTCGAGGTAGAGGAACTTTCCTCGTCTGACATCGTGCGCTCCGTGGTGGAGCGGAGAGCCAGTATCGGAGTCTTGTGGGCCGACGTCGGCACGCGCGGACTTGTGGCCACGCCCGTTGGTGAGGACGAATTGCTAATAGTGGCGCCGCGGGAGCACCCATTGGCTGGGCGGCGGTCCGTCCGTTTTGTCGAAACGCTCGCGTTCGACTATGTCATGTTTGAAACCGGCAGCCCGATGTACCTCTGGCTTACGCGTGAAGCAGGCAAGCTCAGTGCCGTATTACGGGGCCGGATACAGGTGCGGGGCCTTGATGCCGTCTGCCGCATGGTAGAAGCAGGGTTGGGTATTGGAGTAATTCCACGCAGGGCTGCCGAAGTGTTTTCTAAGTCTATGCGCATAAGGCTCATCAGTTTGCGAGAGCCATGGGCACGCCGTCAGTTTTGTATCGTATATCGCGGCCAAGCGCAACTCGCACCAGTTGAGCGCCAATTCTTATTTCTCGCAGAACGACGGTGGTCGCATTGCGCACACCCCAAACGATAGTTGGCGCACCGGGGAGGCGCGTGACTACCGCTTACTCGAGAGAATCGTTCGTAATGCACTTACAAAGCTTCCAATCTGCGCCTCGCCAATGGCATGGTGAGTCACTACGCGAAACAGTCGGTCTCCGCGGGATCCAATTCTTATCTTCCGTTCCGCCAATGCGTTTACCAGCGTCTCGGTGGTCCAGCTGGCATCGGTCACCTCAAATAAGACGGTGTTTGTTTGCACTTGCTCAAGGTCGACCTTCACGCCTGGAATTTCACCGAGTTGTTCGGCAAGGAGGCGCGCATTTTCATGATCAATACGCAGCCGCTCGGGCATCTTCTTCAGCGCAATGATCCCTGCCGCACTAAGCCAAGCCGGTCGATGCATGGAACCGCCAAGCATTTGTCGCAATGTTCGTGCGCGCTCGACCACTTCACGCGAGCCACAAAACAGCGAGCCAACGGGTGCGGCTAGCCCTTTGGCTAATCCCAGAGCAATTCCGTCGGCTGGACTTGCCAATTCACTCGCGGGCACGTTCAATGCGACCGCCGAATTGAGCAACCGCGCGCCGTCAATGAACACGGCCGCACCCACGGAATGAGCTAATTTGCAAATGGCGCGGGTTTGCTCCACATTCCAGACCATGTTGCCGACACCATTGTGCGGATTCTCAATACAAACAAGAGACGTCCGGGAGATGAGGATCGACCACTGCCACTTTGGATTAACCACCCGAGCTTGAGGCTCATGGCGAATATAGGGCTGTATGTCCTCGGGCGTCAGAACCCCCCGGCGCCCGCGTACTGGCCGAGGCACTAATTGTGCTATTGCAGAAATACCTCCGCGTTCACGGTTGTAGATATGTGCATCAGCTTCGACAATTACTTCGCTTCCAGGGCGACCAAGCGTAAGTAATCCCAAGAGATTCGAAAGAGTGCCGCTTGGGCAGAGAATGGAAGCCTCCATGCCGACCATCTCAGCCCCCAGCGCCTCCAACTCATCCGTGAGCGGGCACTCGCGCGCCAGATCCGAGTAGACATATCCCATCGATCGAACCAGATCGATCATCTCATCGGTGGGCTGTGTAAACGCGTCGGTGCGTAGCTCGATGAACGGGGCTTCCGGCGTCATCGGTGTATTCTCGGGAATAGATACCTACAAAAGGATGGGAAAGTTTGCGGTTCGTTTGACGGATTTACAATTACTATTTGGCGTATGTATCCTTCGCGTTCGACGAAGGGTGTAAATGTGTAAATTGAATGTAAATGGGGTCTGTGTCTGAGGTCTCCCCACGAACAGGGGTTGTACCTCGTTGATGTAGTTGATAGAGTCTGTTCAAAACGGCGCATGCATGGCGCGCTTCACGTCTCTTTCGAGGCTCACAACCGTCGAAGGAGACCGCACCATGCATGCGTTGAGTATCGTACGGCAGTTGATCCGATCGTGCCGCCCCGGCGTGCACGCCGCGCGAGTGGCAGTGATTCTGGCGGCGGTGGCGGCCGCGGTGCGCGGCCGGCGGCTCACGTTGACCGAACTGGGCCGGGCGGTCGTGGGCCCGTCTCACGTCAAGCACAGCATCAAGCGCATCGATCGTCTGCTCGGCAACCGGCATCTCGCCGCCGAGCGCGCGAGCCTGTATCGGACCTTGGCCCACCGGGTGGCAACTGCTGCGCGCAGCGATCCCCATGGGCGGGCGCGAGGTAAGATCAAAAAGTGTGTAAATGAGGAAGGCGGCGTAGCCTTTCGGTTGGAAGCTTGACTTCAACCAACGCCCGGTTAGCGCCGGGGTGAAAGGAGACGCCACCCATGAAAGAGAAGACCACA
>Ga0194131_10004693_pt1 | contig 20371 bp, 14 predicted proteins | sample TA2KigO120mmetaG_FD_148631 | JGI IMG/M metagenome (GOLD analysis project Ga0194131, IMG submission 148631) | Freshwater microbial communities from Lake Tanganyika, Tanzania - TA2015053 Kigoma Offshore 120m | ecosystem: Environmental > Aquatic > Freshwater > Lake | place: Tanzania: Lake... | reverse complement strand
TCCCACCGCGGTCTTGGTGTGCCCAGGAGGCGGGCTGCAACGCCTGGCCTACGAGCACGAGGGCCTTGAAGTTGCGGCAAAGTTAAACCAGATGGGACTGACTGCGTTTGTTCTGAAATACCGAGTGCCCGCGCCCATTCGAACCGCCCTGATGGACGCTCAGCGGGCCATGGGATTGATCCGCAAAGACGCAGCCCGGTGGAAGATCGATCCCGATGCGATCGGGATCATGGGTTTCTCAGCAGGAGGAGAAATCGCGGCCTGGCTCATGACCCGGTCCGAACCACGAAGCTATCCACGACAGGATGAAGCCGATGAAACGTCCTCCTTACCCGATTTTTCCGCGCTGATTTACCCCGGGGGACTGCTGGGATCGAAGGGCGCACTCAAATCCGAGCTTTCGGCTGGATTGACACCGAATTTGAATCCCAACTTCGTGGTGCACGCGCTGCGCGACGCCTCGGACAACAGCTTGCAGTGGACCCTCGCGCTCAAACAAGCGGGTGCCCCCGTGGAACTCCACTTGTTTCAAGAGGGCATCCATGGATTCGGCGTGCGCGACGCGGGCCAGCCTGTGTCGGGTTGGTTGTCGCATTTCGAGCGATGGCTCCGTTCACAGGGTCAACTCGATCCCGTGGGTGTGCGAAAACTGGCGCAAAGCTTGATCCAATCCCGATCGGCCGGTGTCCCCGCTCCAGCATTCAAGGAGACCTTGCCTGGAGGATCCTGGGATCAGGCCTACCGGGTCCAATCGCGTGTCGTCCAAGAGCGTGGCCGGCACGCCCCCATTGCGGGTTACAAGGGTGCGGCCGTGACGGCCTCGGCCCAGCAAAGCCTGGGCATCGACCGCCCGCTGACCGGGGTCCTGTTCAAGCCGGGATGGTTGGAGATCGGCGATTCGCGGATCCGGGTGGAGTCGATCCCGAAGGCAGCCTTCGTGGTCGAAACGGAATTAGGCTATGTGCTCGGCACGGATTTGGCGTTCGAGATACTTCATGAACAACAGGCCCGGGACATGGTCTCCTCGATCGTTCCGGTCATCGAGTTGCCACGATCCGCGCCTCCCGGCATGGCGAGGCCCGGCGGCTACGATTTGGTCGCGGGCAACATCGGTTCCGATCGGTTCATCACGGGCAAACCCTTTCCCATCGCGGGATTCGATCCCAACAGGCTTTCCGTGGTGTTGAGGAAAGACGGAGCCACGCTTCATGAGGCCAACGGCGGGGATGTTCAGGGCGGGCAGTGGAGGAACCTCATGTCGATCCTGAACACATTGGTAAGACAGGGCCACACGCTGAAAGCAGGTCAGATCATTCTCTCCGGCGCCCTGGGAAAAATCCACCCGGGCGAACCCGGCCGATACGAGGCCCTTTACGGCGACCAACATCGCATCGAGTTCGAAGTCCGGTAACGACCTGAATCATCCCCACACTCCCTCCAACCCCGGACATCGCTCGTGCAAATTTCCATCGCCTTGGCGCGCGTCTCCGTTTCGCATGACCCCGGCTCCGAATTCCCAGCTTGATCCCGAAATGGGGCCGGATCAGGCGCCTGTCGAGTTGACCGTCCTCATGCCGTGTCTCAACGAAGTCCGCACGGTTGCCGTGTGTGTTCGAAAAGCCCTCGATTTTCTAAAGCGGCACGGCTTGGAAGGGGAAGTGTTGCTGGCCGACAACGGAAGCACGGACGGCTCCATCGAGTTGGCGAGAGAATCCGGAGCGAGGATTATTCAGGTGGCGTCGCGAGGTTACGGCAGTGCCTTGCTCGCGGGGATCAAGGCGGCCCGAGGGAAGTTCGTCATCATGGGGGATGCGGACGACAGCTACGATTTCAGCGCTCTGGCCCCGTTCCTCGAACGGTTGCGCGACGGAAATACCCTGGTGGTGGGAAACCGTTTTCGTGGCGGCATCGCTCCGGGCGCAATGCCATGGTTGCATCAGTATTTCGGCAACCCCGTGCTCACCGCAATCGGGCGTCTGTTCTTCCGTTCGAAGCTGGGAGATTTCAATTGCGGTCTTCGAGGATTCGAGCGGCGGGCGATTCTCGAACTCGATTTGCAGACGACGGGCATGGAATTCGTCAGCGAAATGATTATCAAGGCGGCCATCATGCACCTGCCGACCTCGGAGGTTCCCACCACCCTTTCCCCGGATGGACGGGGGCGTCCTCCGCATCTGCGGACCTGGAGAGATGGATGGCGGAACTTGCGGTTCATGTTGCTGTTCAGTCCACGCTGGCTTTTTCTCTATCCCGGCATGGCCTTGATGCTCGCAGGTCTCTTAGTGGGAGGCTGGCTTTTGCCCGGTCCCAGGCCGGTGGGCCAGGTTACTTTCGATGTGCACACGCTGCTCTACGCGGCCCTGGCGGTCATCATGGGATTGCAGGCGGTTTGGTTCGCCATTCTGACCAAAGTGTTCGCGGTGGGCGAGCGTCTCATGCCCCCCGATCCTTGGATCTCCCGCTTTCGCAAATATTTTCCCCTGGAACTGGGTTTGTTGGTCGGAGGGTTGCTGGTGGCGGGCGGCTTGGTGGGCTCAATCGCCGCGGTTTATGTCTGGAGCCAGCGCAATTTCGGTGTCCTGGATCCAGGCAAAATGCTTCGGATGATCATCCCCAGCGTGTCCGCCATGGTCATCGGAGGCCAGGTGATCCTCGCCAGTTTCTTCCTCAGCGTTCTAAGTCTCCGCCGTTCGCGCGTGGATCCGGCATGAAACCAGTGGACCGCCTGCTGCGCTCCTGGCGCTGCTATCATGCGGCGGCGCTCCTTCCGCCGGACGCGAAACTCCTCGACATCGGCTGCGGCGACGGATGGTTCCTGCGCCGGCTGGAACGTAAAGGACGACTGGCCTCCGGACTCGGCGTCGATCAGGATCCCGTCTCGCAACCCGGCGGGGAACGGATCGCGTTCCGCCAAGGCTCGCTGCCCGGCTTGGAACTCGGGTCGGCTGAATTTGACGCGATCACGATGATCGCGGTCCTGGAACACTTCCCGGAACAAGTGCTCGAAGACTCCGTACGCTGCTGCCACCGGTGGCTCCGGCCGGGCGGCAAGGTCATTCTGACCGTGCCGTCGCCTCGAGTGGATGACATCCTCCATCTCTTGATCCGCCTGCGGCTGGCGGACGGAACCCACGTGGAGGAACACCACGGCTACGAAGTGGATCGGACGAGGCCGTTGTTCGAATCCGCGGGATTCGTTTGCGAACTTCACAAAACATTCCAGCTCGGACTCAACCACCTGTTCGTGTTTCGGAAGCCGGGATGAACGCGAAAACTCCCCTCGCTTCGAACTGGGAACGCCTGATCCCCTGGGGATTCGGCGTGTTTGCCGTCTGGCTGGCCATCCAGCATCGCGAAACACTGAACACGGACGGCGTGGCCTATTTGCGGCTGGCTTCCTACTGGTCGGAGGGAAAATGGGGACTGGCGATATCGGGATATTGGGGACCCCTGTTGCCGTGGATCATGGCGCTCTTTCTCCGGATCGGGGTCGAGTCCTTGCTGGCGGCGCATTTGGCGATGGCTGTCTCCGCCGCTTTGTTTGCATGGAATGCGCACCAGCTGTTTTTACGATTGAAGATTCCGACCATCGTTCGCATGGGTGCGAACTTCGCGACCGGAATGGCGGCCGCGGTTTGGTCCTCGGCTCAAATCTCGCCGGACTTGCTCGTGGGTTCATGGATCCTGGCCGCATTGGGAGCGATGATGGAGCAGGAGCGAAGCGCCACGACCAAGGGCCTTCTCCGTGTGGCCTTCTATTGGTCGATGGCTTACCACGCGAAGGCCATTGCGCTCCCGCTCGCGTTGGCCACAACGCTGGCGGCATGGCTGGCTCAAAGGCTGCAGCAGCGGGGAGACGGCACCTCCACGCGATCCTGGGCGAAATTGGCCGGGCTCATCTTCCTCTTTTCGGCTCCTTGGATTCTGGTGTTATCGCTGAAGTACGGAACACCGACCTTCTCGACAACCGGCAAAATCGCGCACGCGATCGTTGGGCCGTCCGATCAGGAAAGGTATCATCCGTTTGGTCGTACCCTTCATCAGCCCGAGCCAGGCCGCCTCACGGCATGGGAGGATCCGAGCCGCATGGCCTATCGCTATTGGTCACCCTTTGAGAGCCGGGCCTATTTCGACCATCAACTCGGTTTGCTCTACGAGAATTCACTGACCATTCTCGGTTTGCTTTGGACACTGGATGGGGTGGGTTTCGGGTTGGCCGCGCTGATCGCCTCCCTGGCCTGGTGGCGTTCCAAGGAGCCGTTGCGATTGGCTGCTTCGCCGGTCCTTTATCTCGTGGCACCCGTCATGTTCGCGGCGGCCGCGCATGGCTTCACGTATGTTCAAACGGTGGACCTGCGTTATTTCTTCTTTGCTCAGCCATTACTTCTGGCGCTGTGCCTCGTGGGAATCGAGCGTTGGAATTGGATTCAGTCGAGGCGGCCACTTGGACGCGCGTTGGTGATCGCCTCCTTTCTGGCTGTGCCCGGATCGGAGCTATCCCGCGTGATTTCCCCCGCGCCGGCAACAGCCACTCAGGTTGGCAAAGCCATGGCGGACCGTCTGAAGCAAGCCAACGTCGTTCAACCCATTGCGGGAAGTGCATTCTACCAGGGACAGAGGATTGGACTCTATGTCGCTTACTTCCTCGGAACGACATGGATCGGGGATAGCCCGACTGATCCCGCTCCCCTCGTTGGAAGCGCTTCGTCCACAACTGTTATCATTCATCGAAACTCGCCGTTTTCCGCAGCATTGACCGCATCGGGCTTGTGGCGCTCCTTGGATGAACAACTGTTCACCTCTCCGACAGAAGCTCAAGGGTTTCCGCTTGAGGCATTTGTGCGTTCTCGTCCTTGAGACTGGCACAAAGCGTGCGTCAGGGATTCAGGCGGGGCAAATTCCGCCGATAGAAAGGAAAGAGCGTGCAAACTCGTTTCGGGAGTGTTAATTTGCCTTTAGAAGTCCAAAGGCAATTCGTGTTTTCCGAGGTTGACACACGTTCTCCCGCGGAGGTGGAAAGCCAGGTTCAAGCGATTTACCTGGAGATGTTTCCTCACGGCAACCCCGGTTTCACTTCAACCGCGTTTGCGCTCGCGAAGCGTTGCTTTGAGGGTGAATATCCTGGTTACCAAGCGATCGACGCTCGCTACCACGATTTTGAACACACGCTGCAAGGAACCCTTTGTTTGGCCAGAATCCTCCAAGGCCGGCATCGCGCAGGGGTCGCCCCTGTATCCGACGCCAGGCGTTTCGAACTGTCCATCCTCGCGATTCTGCTCCACGACACGGGATATTTGAAGGTGGTCGGCGACAACGAAGGCACGGGTGCGAAATACACGCTGGTTCACGTCCATCGCAGCGCCGAGTTTGCCAAGAAGTTGTTGCAGGGGCATGGAGTTCCTGCGGCCGACATCACCGAAGTGCAAAACATGATTCGGTGCACCGGCGTGAACGTGGATCTCTCCGGAATTCCATTTGGATCGGAGTTGGAACGTCTTCATGGATTCGCCCTCGGTTCGGCCGACCTGCTCGGGCAAATGGCGGCCAGGGATTACATCGACAAACTTCCCATTCTTTTCTCCGAGTTCGCGGAATCCGCCGCCTACAACGCCGGGAAAATGACCGCTGGGGGAACCTTCGCCAGTGCGGACGATTTGATGCGGAAGACCCCTCTCTTCTGGGAAAAATACGTCCTGCCCAAACTCCAGCGTGATTTCCTCGGCATGTATCGCTTTCTGGCCTTACCCTATCCCGACGGGCCCAACTGCTACGTGGCCAGCATCGAAGCGAACATCGACATGTTGAGACGGAAAATGGCTGAAGTCGCGGGCTGAATTCTCCAGGTTGCGAAGCTGCAGCGGTTGAACCTTCGATCGGCAGTTCAACGTGGTGAACATGGGCAAAGGCCTTTCCCAAGTTTGGATGAATCACCTTTCGGATTCACCTCAACTTTCGGCAGGCCTTTGACGCTCAAGCTCTGGCGCATCTCGACGCGGCTGAATTGCCGTTTCATGCAAAAAACTCCGCCGGGCCGAGGTGCGGAAGGGTGAGTATCTTCAGCATCAGGTGAGTCGGCAGGTTCAAGGAAGCCGAGGCTACGGTCTTCTTAATCGAAAAAACTGGCGCGCGGGGTCCAGCGTAACGCTGACACGATGCATTCCCCCGATGGGAATCCCGCCTGTACCGAGGTTTTGCCAATTCGGATTCACCAGGTCCAAGGCGCTTTCCAACACAAACCCCGTGCTGGTGGATGGCCAGGACAATTCGAACCGGTCCCCGTTCAGACGAAAGGTTAATATGGGAGGGATCACCACGGGTTCCGGGCTGATATTCAACTTGAATAGGGTGGAAGCCGATTGCCCGCCTGGATCCGTCACGGTCACTCGAACTTCGGTGCTCCCACCGCCGCCCCCGGCGGCTTTCACCACAAGGCGCCGTTCAAAACCTGTTCCCTGAAATTCGAGAAATGCCAAAGCCGGCTGGGACACCACTCCAGCCACCTGAAGTTCGTCGAATGGACTTTCTTGATCGGCCACGTAGAACACGATGGGAGCGCTTGTCTTGCCGGCTTCCAAACGCAACTCGGGGAAAGAAGTCAGTTCCGGCGGAGTGTTGAATCCTTGGAAGGTGGCGCGGAAGGACGCGGTCGAGATTCCCCCGGCCGGATCCTCGGCTTTCACAACGACCGTCACCGTCCCGCTCGCCTGCGGCATGGGCTGGGCGCGCAGCAGCCATCCACCGTCCACGAATTCGAACGTAATCGCCGAAGAGGGCAGCAGACTTGTGAAATCGCTGGTCGCGGAAAACTTCAACAACGCCAGGTCGTGATCGGCGTCCTGCACGTTCAACCGAAAGACAAGAGCCTGGCCGGACCCGCTGAATTTCTCGGAGATCGGCCCCAACCGCGGTGGCAAATTCGGAGGAGGCGCTGTCGGACTCACCAGGAGTTCGAAGGAATCCGTCGATTCCTGTGCGCTCGAATCACGCACCCGGATGGTCACCGTGGCCCGCCCCGACAAACCTCTCGCGGGCGTGATCGTCAATGATCTCGAGCTGCCCGCGCCGCCAAGCACCAAGCCGGAAGGTGGCACCAGCACGGAATCGGTGGAAGTGACGGTGACCAGAAGATCCGATGCGGGTGTTTCACGATCAGACACCGTGAAATCAAGCCGCACGGATTGATTTTGGACCAGCGACTGGTTGCCCGTGTCGGAGATCACTGGAAACGCGTTGGGTGAGCTGACCACCACGAGGAAGTTGACGCTGGCCACCCCGCCGTCCGGATCCAGCAAGGCCAGGGTGATAGTCGAGAATCCGCTTTGTCCCGGGAGCGGGCGCACGACCATTTTGCGTTGAGAACCGGTGCCCGTGAATTGAACCCGTCCATCGGGCACCACCGCCGGGTTGCTTGAAGTGGCGAAAAGCAGGAGGTTCGCGACCTCGGTCTCGACATCGCTCAAGGTCAACGTGATCTCGTCGCTCACCCCGTCCATCGCGATGGGAAGATTCGGTACCGCACTGAGACTCGGGGCGTCGTTCACCGGTGCCACATCCACCCGGAAGGTTCGCTCGACAAAAAAGCCGTCCTTGTCCTGCAATTTTATCGTGATGTTTGCGCCACCAACAGGCCCCGTCCCGAATTGGTTGGTTCGAGGCGAGAGGGTTAGGGATCGTGTTGCGCCCGACCCGCCAAGCCTCACTCCCTCGTCCGCAAACAAGTTCGTATTCGAGTGTTTGACCGACAGGATCAAATCCGCCGCCGCCGTGGTGTCGTCCGAAAGATTCAAACTGAGGTTCAGGACGGTATCCTCGTTCATGGTGACAGGGGATGCCGGTACTCCTCCGAGGACGGGCGTCACGGGCGAAACGCAGGATTGAAGTTCGCTTGTCGTCAGTTCCAGAGCCCAGCCTCCGGTCACCGATCCGCCATCCACGGTAATGGAGTCGGAGACAAACAAACTCCAAGTGCCTGGCGCCGATTTGCCATGAAGCGTGGTTAAATCCTGACTGTAAGGCGGCCCCGGCGCGGGAGCGAGCAAGGGCAGAGCGGACGGGGCGGCGGACGGACGGTAACTCCCGGAAACGAGTGGTCCAGCGGCCGCGATCGAGGCAGTGGCGCCGGCATCGAAAGTCAGAGCGACGCCACTCGCGGAGACATCCCCTCCCACCCCGTTCATGAGGATGATCTTGTCCCCTAGCGGCGAAACCAGCAGCGCCTGGAGATCGTGGGGCCGCGAGTGGGCAACGCCGAAAAGCCTCACTTTAACTCCGCTCACGGTCCCGGCAAACGTTGGCGGGACCGTCACCGTAGAGGGAAAAACGGAACCCTGCCCAATCGAAGGCACGAGGATGGCCGTGGCATTGGCAAAAGACGAAGTGGTGGTAACGTCCTTCCCGAGCCGAATCTCGAATGGCAAGATCTCGGTCCCAACCGCGCCTACGACCACCTGGACAGAAGGCTTTACGACATCGCCGGGAGAACCGATTGGGAGGAAAGACAGGTCCGCCTCGAAACGGTCACCCGGGGCGACGGGTCCGGCGATAAACCTCGCTCCGAACGATCCTGTCACACCGTTGGTATTCAGAACAAAGATCGAAAGGGAAACGAGTGGTGTGGAGGATTGATTGGTGAAGGCGAAGCGCATTTCCACGAACTCGCCAGGATCCACAGCGCCATTGCCGCCGGAAGTCCCGGCGGCCACCAGTGCGTTGCCGGGCACACCGCAGCTTTCGCGCACCAATACCACCGGGTTCGAGGAAGCCGCCCCAACCAGAGCGGCGCGCAGATCTGAGTTCGCTCCGAATCCCACAGACGCGAGGATCAACAAGCTGGCCAATCGGGAGGTATTCACAGGAAGATCGACGTTGTCAGGTTGATTGGAACCGTTTCGGGTCAGCCTAGCACAACCCCGAGGAAGTAGCCAGTCCGCCTTCGGAAAATCAATCGCGGGTGGTGAGACCGAAGTCTGCCGGATCCCCGACTAGAACTTGGAAGAGTAGAGACGGAGCAGGGCCTCCGTTCCGAAGTGGTCCATCATGCCGCAGGCCACCAGGGCGAGAACCGGGGCGAGATCGACCCGCGCGATGGCGAGAGGGATGAAACGGACCGGTTCGAGTACGCGCCGGGCGGTGGCATTCACGTAGTTCCAAAAATCGTGATTGCCCAAATAGACGTAGCTGTTCACGAGGTGGAGGCCAAAAACCCACGCCAACGGCATGGCCCAAGCCAGATAGACGGACAAGGCGAGGGCCCCGCCCTGGCGCCACACTTGAGCTGACGGACGTATCTCGGGCACCAAACCCAGGGCGGCCATCGGAGTTTGCAATCCTGCCCACAGGCAGAGCACGGAAAGGGGAACGCCGAAAATCAACAACCAGGAAGGTAGCCTCACCAAGGGACCAAGATGCAACCTCACGAATCTTTGATACGTGACCGTGTCGGGCAGCTTCCGGTGCACGGCGGCAAGAAAGATTACACACCAGTAAAAAACGCCTGCGATTTTAAGGAAGGCGAGGGTCGAGTAAAGATACACCTTGCCGAGCTCTTGAACGCGGAAAGAAAAACGGACCACGCCCAGATCCAACACCGGCACCCATTGGTAGGCATCGCCCAGCCGTTGATAAAAGATGGGGCGAACCAAAAGGAGAAGGATCAACCCGGCGAGATAAACCCATGTCTTTTCCTGCCGCACCTCGATGCGCTTCAAAGTGGACAGCAACGAACCCGAGCCCGCGCGAATTGTCGGCGAAAGGTCAATGGACCGCCAATTGAGCCAGAGAAGGAGTGCGACGCAGTTCAAGATGACGTCGAGCAAACTCATGGTGAGTCGGGGCGCGGTGGATCCCCTGGGTCGATGAAGCGAGAGCCCGTTGAAATGCCCTACATCATGCGCAACAACGTGTCAGCCATCTCGCTTGGAGTCGCGGCGACCCCAATGCCGGCGGCTCGAAAGGCCTCGATTTTGGCAGCGGCAGTTCCTTTGCCCCCGCTGACAATGGCGCCCGCGTGTCCCATCCGCCGTCCCGGAGGAGCCGTCGCTCCGGCGATGAACCCTGCCACCGGTTTGGTGCCGTGACGGCGGATCCACTCCGCCGCGTCTTCCTCGCCATTCCCGCCGATTTCCCCAATCATGATGATCCCATGCGTGTCGGGATCCTTCATGAAAAGCTGAAGGACATCCAGGTGACTGGTCCCATTCACGGGATCTCCTCCGATGCCCACGCAGGTGGACTGCCCGACGCCGCGGCTGGTCAATTGCCAAACCGCCTCATAAGTCAACGTGCCACTGCGGGAAACCACGCCGATATTCCCCTGCTTATGAATGTAGCCGGGAGCGATACCGATCCGGCAGCCTCCGTGCGAATCTTTCCCTGGACCGGGACTGACCACGCCTGGACAGTTCGGCCCCACCAATCGAGTGCGGGATCCTTGCATCGCGCGTTTCACCCGAATCATGTCCATCACCGGAATTCCCTCCGTGATGCACACGACCACATCGAGTCCGGCGTCGATTCCTTCCAGGATCGCGTCCGCCGCGAAGGGTGGCGGGACGAAAATGGCCGAGGCGGTCGCGCCCGTGGCTTGGACCGCCTGGGAGACGGTGTCGAAGATGGGGACCTTGTTCTCGAAAAGTTGTCCTCCCTTGCCCGGAGTGACTCCAGCCACGACCCGGGTTCCGTAAGCCAGCGAAAGCTGGGCGTGGCGGGCGCCAAATGCACCGGTGATGCCCTGGATCAAGATCTTGGTGTCGGGTTGAATCAGAATGGCCATGGGAGAAAGCGTGAAGAGTGAGAGCTCGAATTCAAGCGCGAACGGCGGCGACGACTTTACGGGCGGCGTCGGCCATCGTGTCGCCGGAGATGATGGTCAGGCCAGATTCCGCAAGGGTCTGTTTGCCGGCCGCGACATTGTTGCCTTCCAAACGAACGACAAGCGGCAGTTTCAAACCGGTCTCGCGGACGGCCGCGACGATCCCGGTGGCAATGACATTGCAGTCCATGATGCCTCCGAAGATATTCACAAAAATGGCCTGCACATGCGGATCCTGCAGGATGATCTTGAAGGCGGCGGTCACTTGCTCCTTGCTGGCGCCTCCTCCGACGTCGAGAAAATTCGCGGGGGAACCGCCGAAATGCTGGATGATGTCCATGGTCGCCATGGCCAGACCGGCTCCATTCACCAAACACGCGATGGAGCCGTCGAGTTTGATGTAGTTGAGCTGATGCTTGCTCGCTTCGATTTCGAGCGGCGCCTCCTCGTTCAAATCGCGCATGGCGACGATCTCCGGGTGCCGGAAAAGAGCGTTGTCGTCGATCGAGATTTTGGCGTCCACCGCCACCATGTTTTCCGCCCCCGCGGCATCGCGCACGATGCACAGGGGATTGATCTCGACCATGGAGGCGTCGCATTCCCACCAAGTGCGGTAAACGTTGCCAATGAGTTTGGCGGCAGCACTCGCCAGAGCGCCCTGCAAGCCCAATCCGGCGGCAATCTTGCGCGCCTGGTAGGGTTGAATCCCGACGGCGGGATCGACCCACTCTTTGAGAATCTTCTCCGGAGTCTTGACCGCGACCTCCTCGATCTCCACACCGCCCTCCGTGCTGGCCATGATCAATGGACGGGAGTTGTTCCGATCGAGCAGCACGGCGAGATAAAACTCCTTCACGATCGTCTCCGCGGCCGCCACGAGCAACGTCTGGACCTTCCGTCCGTCCGGTCCGGTTTGCTTCGTGACGAGCACTTGGCCGAGCATGGACTTGGCCAGTTCGACGACTTCCTCCTTGGACTTGGCGAGTTTGACTCCGCCTTTGCAGCCGGACTTGAAAATCCCTTTGCCGCGTCCGCCGGCATGGATCTGGGACTTGACCACGGCCAGCGACTGGCCGGAGCCGAAGATTTTGTCGGCGGCGGCTTCGGCTTCGGAGATCGTCACACACGGCTGGCCGAGGGGCACAGTGACTCCGCGCTGGGCGAGCAATTGTTTGGCTTGGTATTCGTGCAGATTCATGGAACGGAAGGGGAAGGAGTGAGGGGTCCCGTGCGATCGATCAGCGTTGTTCGATGGGCGTCACTTTCAGTCCCACGGGGCCGTTGTAATTGCTCTGGGGACGAATGAGCCGGTTGTCGGCGAGCTGCTCCAGCACGTGGGCGGTCCAGCCGCTCGTTCGGGCGATGGCGAAGATGGGAGTGAAGAGGTCGGTCGGAATGCCGAGGGAGTAATAGACCGTGGCGGAATAGAAATCGACATTCGCGTGCAGGTTCTTGCGCGAGAGCATGAGCTCGGCGATGCGCTCGCTCATCTGGATCCACTTCGACTCGCCCAGGCTTTCGCTGAGTTTTTGGGCCATGCGTTTGAGATGAGGCGCCCGGGGGTCGAGGACTTTGTAAATGCGATGACCGATGCCCATAATCTTCTTCTTCTGGGCCAGGGCTTCCTCAATGTAGGCGTCCACCTGCTCCAGGGATCCGATTTCCTGGAGCATTTTGATGACCCCTTCGTTTGCGCCACCGTGCAGCGGGCCTTTGAGGGTCCCAATCGCGGTGGTCACCGCGGAATACATGTCGCTCAGGGTGGCGATGGTGACGCGGGCGCTGAAGGTGGAGGCGTTCATGCCGTGATCTGCGTGCAGCACGTAGCACATGTCCATCGTGTTTTCCTGATCGCGGGAGGGCGCGTGCCCGGTGATCATGGAGAGAAAGTTGGCGGCCTCGCCCAAGGCGGGATTGGGATGAACGAGCGGCAGTCCCTGGCGATGGCGATGGAAATAGGCGGTGACCACCGGAATTTGGGCGATCAGGCGGAGGGCTTTGCGGCGTTGCGAGTGTTGGGAATCATCGTCGCAAGTGGTGTCGAAGCAGCCGAGCGCCGAGATGAGGGTGCGCACGGCGTGCATCGGCGGCGTGTCCTTCGGCAGGGTTTGCACGATCTCGATGACCCCCTGGGGCAGTTCGCGAAATCCAGCCAGCGTCGCCTTGAGCTCCTCGAGTTCCCGGCGGTTGGGGAGATGATTGTGGTGCAGCAAGTGAACCACCTCCTCGTAGGAAACCTGGCCCGCCAGCTCGTTGATGTTGTAGCCGCAATAAATCAGTTCGCCGATGTCGCCTCGGACGTCGCTGAGCCGGGTGTTGGCGGCAACGACACCTTCGAGGCCTCGGGGAGTGGCGGGGGGCGTGGAACTCATGGGAGCATGAATGGAGAATTCGCGGTTATTCGCACGGCAAATGTAGTTTTGCGTGTTTTGACGCGTCAACGGTTTTCCCCCCCCCTCAGGGCCGCCCGACGCGTGTATAAGCAGGCACCAAGGATGCATTAGCTCCTGTAACCCGTGTCCTTGGGACCAGCATGCGCAACGGAAAGGGGATGGCTGGGTCATATTGAAGGCAGCATGCGACCGACCCCACCCGCGGCCGGAATCACCTCCCCCTCCGCAAAGCTGCGTTGAAGGCAAGTTGGCCATCATCGCAGGCGCCGGCTCTTCCTCGGGCCTTCGAAGGCGGAGAGGCGCACCGAGTGGGATACGAATGACTTCCCGATCCAACGAGGCACGAGGCTCTGGCCACTGCCCCTACAAACGCACCGGAATGCCGGCCGCAGCCAGCGCCTTCTTCACGTCCGCCACCGTGTAGGTGCCGAAGTGGAAGATGCTCGCGGCCAGCACGGCGTCCGCCTTCCCTTGCAACAACACCTCGGACATGTGCTCCAGCTTGCCCGCGCCGCCGCTCGCCACCACAGGCACACCGACCGACTCGCTCACAAGACGCGTAATCTCCAAATCGTAACCCGCCTTGGTGCCGTCCGCATCAATGCTGTTGAGAACGATCTCACCCGCCCCGAGGGAAACCGCACGGCACGCCCATTCCCGGACTTCCATGCCCGTGCTCTTGCGTCCGCCATGAACGAACACTTCCCAATTCCCGGGTCCGACTCTCTTGGCATCGATCGAGACCACAATGCATTGACTTCCAAATTTCTCCGCGCCTTCGCGGATCAAGTCGGGATTGGAAACCGCCGAGGAATTGATGCTCACCTTGTCCGCCCCCGCCTTCAACATGGCCCTCATGTCGTCCAAAGTGCGAATGCCACCGCCCACGGTCAGGGGCATAAAACAACGGTCCGCCGTGCGTTCGATCACCTGCACCATGGACGCGCGTCCGTGCGCACTGGCCGTAATGTCGAAAAAGACCATCTCATCCGCGCCTTGGTCGTTGTAACGCACCGCCAATTCCACCGGGTCGCCCACATTCCGAAGTTCCCCGGCCTCCGCCTTGCCAAATTGCACCCCACGGGTCACGCGGCCATCATGGACGTCCAGGCAGGGAATCACGCGTTTCGCAAGCATCGAATCCAATTCTCTTTTCACACCAGCCGTTCATTCAGAACCTCCGGCACCACGCGGCCGTGGACGTCCGTCAGCCGGAAATCCCTTCCGGCATAGCGATAGGTAAACCGCTCGTGATCGAAGCCCAGGCAATGCAGGAGCGTGGCGTGTAAATCATGGACATGCACCACGTTGTCCACCGCCTTGAATCCGAATTCATCCGTGGCGCCGCACACCGTTCCTCCGCGAATGCCGCCTCCCGCCAGGACCACCGAGAAGCCATAGGGATTATGATCCCGTCCGTAAGTTTGATCCCCGGAGGGCTTGAGTTCCACCGTCGGGGTGCGACCGAATTCTCCGCCCACCAAGATCAACGTGTCCTCGAAAAGTCCCAGTGTTTTCAAATCGTGAATCAACGCCGCGATGGGACGGTCAATGTCCCGCGCCAGCCGTCGGTGGGCGTCCTCGATTTTGTCGTGGCTGTCCCAGGGCTGGCCCGCGCCATGCCACAACTGCACCACGCGCACACCCCGCTCCAACAACCGCCGGGCCATCAGGGTTTGCCGTCCATGAACGGTGTCCCCGTAAAGCTCACGCGCGGCCTTGGACTCCCGGCTGAGATCAAAGGCATCCATGGCCTCCGCCTGCATCCGGTAGGCCAGCTCGAAAGAATGAATTCGGGCCTCCAAGCGGGCATTGGACGCCCGGCCGCGGCGCTGGTGTTCGCGGTTGAAATACTGCAGCAGGTCGAGCTGCCGGCGCTGAGCCTCGGCCGTCACGTAGTGATTGCGAACGTGCTCAATCAGTTTCTCCACCTCGGTATGCTTCGGATCGATAAACGTGCCTTGAAACACACCCGGCAAAAATCCGCTCTGCCAATTCTCGGCTTCCTTGATCGGATACCCCCCGGGGCACATCGCGATAAAGGCCGGCAAGTTCTGATTCTCCGTTCCCAATCCGTACGTCACCCACGAACCGAAGCTCGGACGGCTCTGCACGGCATCCCCGCAATTCATGAGCATCAAGGACGGCTCGTGATTGGGCACGTCCGCCTGCATGGAGCGGATCACCGCCAGGTCATCCGCATGCCGGGCCAGGTACGGAAACAACTCGCTGACATCCAGTCCACTGGCGCCATGCCTGGAAAACTTGAACGGACTCGGAAACGCCGCGCCTGTCTTCCGCTCGGTGCGCAGGTTTTCCGTTGGCAAGGGCTTGCCCGCGTATCGCTCCAACATCGGCTTGGGATCAAAAGAATCCACATGCGACGCGCCGCCGTTGAGAAAGAAATGAATCACCCGCTTGGCCGCGGGGCGGATATGGGGAGGACGAGGCTGCAGGGGGTTCGGCGCGCTGACGGTTTCCGCCATCAACTGGGAAAGCCCCAGCCAGCCCACGCCCAGACCGGCGCGGCGAAGAAACTCCCGCCGCGGCACACCAGACTCCACGCCTTCGTTGAATTCGCCGCCCGTCACACCGCGAAATCTGCTCCCTCGTGGCACAAAACGCGAGCCTTGCTTTGCATGTCCAGCGGCTCCCCGTGCACCCCGATGTTGTTGGTAGGGCGGGCCTGTCCCAGCCCGCCGCCCACGGGATGCAAAACATCATGCTCCGGCGGCGCGCCGGGACGGACGCGCCCTACCTGCATCCCCGGCAACTTCGGGATGCACCGAGCGGCTCCTCCGCATCCGCAAGTCGTCGATCGGATCGCGACCGACGATGGACTCACGCCAAAATCGCTTGAACGACCTCGCCTTCCACATCCGTCAGGCGGCGTTCCAAGCCGTTGTGGTAGTAAGTCAGTTGCTCATGCTGCAATCCCAGCAAGGCCAGAATCGTGGCGTGAAAATCATGCACGGATACCACATTCTCCCGCGCTTGGTACCCCCACTCATCCGTCGCACCGTAACTGAATCCCTTCTTGACCCCCGCGCCCGCAAGCCAGCACGTGAACCCGCTGGGGTTGTGGTCACGCCCCATCGCTCCCTTCTGGAAGGTCGGCATCCGCCCGAACTCCGTGCACCAAACAACCAGGGTCTCCTCCAGCAACCCTCGCTGTTTCAAATCGACCAGCAATCCCGCAGTCGGCTTGTCGAAAACGGGTCCATGGACGCTGTATTGATTGAAGAGATCCTTGTGTCCATCCCAATTGCTGACGCCCTCGCCGCCGGTCTGGTAAGCTCCGTTGAAGAGTTGCACGAAGCGAACTCCTTTCTCGATCAATCGACGGGCCAGGATGCAATTGCGCGCGTAGGCGGCGCGGGTGTCCTTGACTTTCGTGCCACCCTCGTCGGCGCCATACAACTTCAAGATATGCGCCGGCTCTCCGGCAAGGTCCGCCACCTCTGGAACCGCCAGTTGCATGCGCGCCGCCAGTTCATAACTCGCGATCCGCGCGGCCAGCTCCCCGTCTCCGGGAAACTGCTCGGCGTGCGCCTGATTCAACGATTGCAAGAAATGGCGCGTGGCCGCGTCAGTGCTCACGGAAACCCCCTCGGGACGGGACAAATTACGAAGAGCCCGGGTGGCGCTGAACTCCGTTCCTTGAAACGCGGCCGGCAGAAATCCCGGCGACCAATTGTTCACGCTGTTTTGCGGTTTGCCCCGCGGATCCGGAATCGCCACGTACGCCGGCAAACTTTGGTCCGCACTGCCTAACGCATAGGTCACCCACGCCCCCAGGCTCGGGAATCCATCCAAGGTGTAACCGGTGGACATGAAATTCTCGCCCGGCCCATGCGTGTTGGTCTTGCCTCGCATGGAATGGATGAAGCAAAGCTCGTCCGCCAATTCAGCCAGGTGCGGAACAAGCTCCGAAATCATCTTGCCGCTCCGGCCGCGTGGACGAAATTCCCAGGGGCTCTTGTTCAATGCCCCTTGAGCTCCCTGGAAAGTGATCAACTTTTCCTGTCCCGGCATGGACTGTCCGTGCCTGCGAATCAGCTCCGGTTTGTAATCGAAAGTATCGAGGTGGCTGCAGGCGCCGCTGCAGAAAATCACCAGAACATTCCGAGCCCGCGCCATCTCTTGCGGAGGACGAGGCGCGTAGGGCTTTCCCGCCGCGAGGCCCGGTCGAAAGGGCTCCTTTTTCGCCACCCCGGCGCCGAGCAAACCGCCGCGCTGCAGCAAATGAACCAGGGCCACCGCCCCCAATCCGTAGGCCGACCGGCCCAGGAAACGCCGCCGGTCCAGAAGGGGATGCCGGATGTTGTTCAACCCGGACTCCACGCCCGTCTCCGCTCGAGCACCCACCTGCGGCTGTCCAGACTCCTGACTCATGGAATAAACATGAATTCGTTGGCGTTCAGCAGCGCGCGGCATAAAGCCGGCCATCCTTGTTCCTGGACAAATCGCAGCGCCCCAACCCGCTCCGAATCCGCGGGGTGCCTCCCCATCGACAGCTTCCAAGCGAGATCGATTTGATGTCCTTCCATCGTTCCTCGACTCATCGGGCCGCTCGAGTTCACCGAAGACCTCGTGTTCAACGATCGAGAAACCTCGGACTCCAACCTCACCGCGAAACGATCCGCCATGCTCATGACAAACCGGCTGTTGAACAAATTCAGCGCCTGCAAAGGAGTGGTGGATATGGAGCGCTTCGGGATGGTCAGGCTGCCGTCCGGACAATCCAAGGATCCGAAAATACCGTCCTGTTCCATGCGCACTTTGAAGGCGTAAACCATGCGGCGCCACTCGGCGGGGCCAAAGGTTTCCCGCGGATGATAGTGGTAGACATTCTCACGATCGACCTCGTGCAAATAGAAACCCGGCCCCCCCCCGGTTTCCCGCAACGCTCCAGCCACCGCCAGCATGCTGTCGCGGATGGCCTCCGCCTCGATCCGGCGGGGTGCGAAGCGCCAGAGCAAGCGATTGCCCGCATCCTTGGCCAGTCCTTCGGCGTGAGGCGCGCTGGATTGCCTCCACGTGGCGGACCGCAATATCATTCGATGCAGATGCTTCACGCTCCACCCGCTCTCCACGAATTCCCGGGCCAGCCAATCCAGCAACTCCGGATGACTCGGCCGCGCTCCATTGCGGCCGAAATCATTGGGAGTGTCCACCAACCCCACGCCGAAATGATACTGCCAGACACGATTCGCGAAAACGCGCGACGTCAAGGGATGCTCCGCGTCGGTGATCCAATCCGCGAGTTGAGCGCGGCGGTCGCGTTCGGGCGCGTTGGTGGCGAGGTTCAAGGGTTTGAACATCGCGAGCGTGCCCGGTCCGATGGTCTCACGCTTCTGCATGGGATCCCCACGATGCAGCCGGTGTGTTGCCGGCGGTTCGACAAAAACCCCGGCATACACCTGATCTCCCTTCGACGCGGCATCCCTCGCCTTCCGGGCCTTTTCGAACTCGGCCAGCCATGATCGAGCCTCGCGAGCCTCCGACTGCGGGAGATGGTCGAATCGGTATTGAGGAGGAGCAGGCGGATCGGTTTTTCCCTGGAAAGGCTCCCGATCGTCGGAACTGGCAACCTCCCGCCAATCCCGTGCGTCCAACGAAACTTCGATCTTGTACCGCGTCGCCACCCGGTCACCAAACTGGCCGTCGCGATCCCGCCCCCACACCATGCGCTCCAATCGCTCATTCCTCGGCAAATCGATGCGCACCCAGCCTTTCCCTCCCTCGTCAGAAATCCAGGAAAAGCTATTCCCGAATTTGCCGTCGTTGACGTGTTCGAGCCGGTGCATTTCAAATCCCCGCAGGGTACCCGAAGCCAGGGCCTTGGCACCCGCGGTGGCGGCCGCAACATTGCGATCACCGGCCCAAACCTCCAACTCGTCCAGGCAGGGCTCGCCCGAATTCGACGCCAAGATGGTGAAACGAACATGCCGGGCTTCCACCGGCTCAAATCTTTCCTCATTCCTTTGAGCATTGACCGCAGGCCGTTTCACGCCAGTGGACTTCGTCCCCGCGGCTGTGACCGCAGAAGGAACGAGGTAGGGCGCGAGTTTGCGTTCCCACTCCGACACGCGAGCCTCCCAGTATTCCCGGCGTTCCTTTTGAGGGGGAGTCGCCGGCAAAGACCGTTCGCCATGCTTGACCCCGGCAAACAGCGCCGCCATCGCGTAGTATTCCTCATGGGCGATGGGATCAAATTTGTGCGCGTGACAACGAGCGCAGCCGAGAGTCAGCCCCAGGAAGGCCGTGCCGGTCGTGCTGACCATATCGTCGATCTCATCCGCCCGCTGTTGCGCGGTCAGGGCCGGATCCGGACTCCCCACGATATCCACCGGCCCACCGACAAGAAATCCTGTCCCGACGTCCACTCCAAACCGGTCCCCCGCGATCTGTTCGCGCACGAACTGGGCATAGGGCGTGTCACGATTGAAGGAGGCAATGACATAGTCCCGGAATCGCCAGGCGTTCAACCTTTCCCGATTCGTCTCGAATCCGTTGCTCTCGGCGAACCGGACGATGTCCAGCCAATGCCGCCCCCACCGCTCCCCGTAACGCGGGTCTGACAAGACACGCTCCACGAGCCGTTCGTACGCCCCCGGACGGGGATCGGACATAAAAGCATCGACCTCGGCCGGGGTCGGCGGAAGTCCCAGCATCACGAAATGGATTCGTCGCACCAGCGCCGATCGGGACGACTCCGAAGCGGGACGCAGCCCGGCTTGGCTCAATCGATGCCGCACGAAGGCATCGATGGGATTGGAAGACGAGGAAATCCCCACCGGGTCGATCGGGATCTCGGGACGCCGGACCGGTTGAAAAGCCCAATGATTGGAAGAAGAGGAGTCGGCCCTGGCGAAACTCAAGACCAGGACCAACGCCCATGCCAAGCCGAGGACCTTCCAAACCGCCCGGCGCAAGGGGGCAACCTTCACCAAGTTGAGAGGTCGTGCCATGGTGGCCGGTGCTCCCACGCCTTCGTACCGGTGGGCTAAATCAACACGGGCAGAGAAATGCGGCACCACGTTACTCCATCGGAATCGAGGTTCGTTCCGAAAGCCAAATCATGTCTTGATTGTTGGGGGAGGGAACCACAAGGGCCATGCTCTGATTCTTCCAGGGCAGCTTGGTGCGGCCATCAAGCCACTTG
>Ga0194131_10004686_pt1 | contig 20389 bp, 16 predicted proteins | sample TA2KigO120mmetaG_FD_148631 | JGI IMG/M metagenome (GOLD analysis project Ga0194131, IMG submission 148631) | Freshwater microbial communities from Lake Tanganyika, Tanzania - TA2015053 Kigoma Offshore 120m | ecosystem: Environmental > Aquatic > Freshwater > Lake | place: Tanzania: Lake... | reverse complement strand
GGCGTGTGCTTGAGCTCGATCTTGAGGTCGGCCACGCCGTCGCCGGAGGTGTCGGCGTAGACGAAGGTCTTGGAGCCGGAGTTCTGGAACCACGCCCCGTTCATCGTCGCCGTCTGGTTGCCCCAGATGAGGTCGGTCGCCCCGAGCAGGGCGGCGAGGTCGATCTTGTCGTAGCCCTGCTTGAAGTCGAGGATGCGGTCCCACGCGCAGAGGTTCGATTCCGCCGCGCTCAGATAGACGAAGACGTCCTTGCCCTTGCCGCCGATCAGGATGTCCGCGCCCGCGCCGCCGTGAATGATGTCGTCGCCGCAGCCGCCGTTGATCTTGTCTTTGCCCGAGCCCCCGTAGAGCTTGTCGTTGCCCGAGCCCCCGTAGAGCTTGTCATCGCCCTTGCCGCCGAAGAGCTTGTCGTTGCCCTTGCCGCCGAAGAGCTTGTCATTGCCCTTGCCGCCGATGAGCTTGTCGTTGCCGGAGCCGCCGTAGAGCTTGTCATTGCCCTTGCCGCCGATGAGCTTGTCGTCACCGGCGCCGCCAAAGATCTTGTCGTTGCCCTTGGTGCCGACGAGCTCGTCGTTGCCGGGGGTGCCGACAATCGCTTTCGCGCCCTTGGGGGGCTTACTGCCGTAAGCGTGTTTTTTTGCCATCGTCCAACTTGTTCTTAGTCACTTTCTATTTCCGTCGCGGCTAGGCCGCTGCATGGCACGATGACGGGAATGCGTATCCAACGGACTGCGGCGGGGTCAGTCCCATCATACCTTTCGTGGCCGTCCGCTGGTAGAGCCACGGATTTCAATCATCACGTCGATCGTCTCAATCCGTTCTGCAGCACTGGCAAGGTTTCGCTTCGTGCAGCCATTTGCCGTTTCCGGACCCGGCCCGCTCCGTTCGACTCCTGTGTCCCCGATGGCCAAAGAAAACCGCCCGAAGCGCGGCGCGCCTCGGGCTTTTTCAATGCTTCCGTTCGTCGTCTCGTCAGCCGATCAGCACGTCGTTCACGTAGATGTCCACCCGGGCGAACGCGGCGTCTATGTCGGCAAACGGCACACCCACCGTGGTCACCGACCAGGTGTCATTGTTCAGGCTGATCATGCTGCCGCCCGCGGCGGGCGTGAGCTTGAAGGATCCCTCGAGGAAGGCGAGCTTGGCGGCGTTGTCCGCGAAACCCGCATCCCAGTCCGCCGCGGCAGTGACGTCGAAACGGAACCGGTCCGAGCCGAGGCCAACGCCCGTGATGCCGGTCCCGAAGTTGAAGATCGAGTCGAAGCCGTCATCGCTCGCGAGGGCGCCGGCATTCAGGTTGAACGAGTAGAGGAACGTGTCGTCACCGACCGCGAACCCGCTCTCGATCGTGTCGCCGCCCGGGCCGCCCTTCACTACGTTCACCACGCCGGGGCCCGACCCGAGGATGATCGTGTCGTCGCCGCTGGAACCGACGACGCGGGTGCTGACGCCCGCCGCGAAGAAGAAGATGGAACCGTTCGTGAGGCCGGAGGCGTCGAGATTTTCGAAGCCGGCCTGCACGAGCGGCTCGGGTAGGGGGTCGATCCCCTGAAACTGATCATCCGCGGAAAAATCTATCACGACCATGCCGCCGCCCGCGTTTCCGGCCAAGACCAGCGTATCGTTGCCCGGACCGGCATTGATCTTGAGCGGGTTCGTCACGGTCATCGTGATCCGGTCGTCCCCCGGGCCGCCGAGGAACGTCTGGGTCTGGTTGAAGCCAGCGGCCGTGGCCGCCGCGGCATCGGCGGGAAGGACCACGACGTCGTTGCCGCCGAGGGCGTTGTACTGGGTGCTCGCCGTGTAATTGACCGCGAGGAGCGTGTTGAAATCCACGCTATCGTTGTTCTCAGTGAACAGCGCATCGGCGCTGCCGTTGATGGTGATGGTCACATCCTGGGTCGCGGTGCCGCCCTGGCCGTCGTCCACCGTCACCGTGTAGGTCTGGACGCGCGTCACCCCGCCGAGCAGGAAGTCGAGGTCCGCATCCTCCACCTCGAAGGTCCAGCCCACCGAGTTGCCGGCTGCGGCACCGAGCGTGAACGTGCCCAGGTACCCGGCCGCTCCCGCGACGAAGGTCGCGGTGTGGGCGTCGCCCACGTCCACGTCGCTGAACGTTACCGCGCCGTTCGCCGAGTGCAGCGTCGCATTTTCACCCGGCTCGTTGTCCGTCACTTCCGTCACCGCGGCCGCCTGCGGGCCCGAAGTAATCACCGGCGCGTCGTTCGTGCCGTTGATGGTGATGGTCACGACCTGGCTCGCCGTGCCGCCCTTGCCGTCGTTTACCGTCACCGTGTAGGTCTGGACGCGCGTCTCATCGCCGCGCAGCAGGTCGAGGTCCGCATCCTGCACTTCGAACGACCAGCCGACGGAGTTGCCGGCCACGGGATCGAGCGTGAACGTGCCCAAGTACCCCGCCGCTCCCGCGACGAAGCTCGCGGTGTGGGCGTCGCCGGCGTCCGCGTCGGTGAAGGTCACCGCGCCGCTTGCGGCGTGCAGCGTCGCATTTTCACCCAGCGCGTTGTCCGTCACTTCCGTCACCGCGGCCGCCTGCGGGCCCGAGGTGATCACCGGCGCGCTGTTACCCGCGACGCCGATGAAGTCATTGGCAGTGAGCGTGAGCCCTGGCGTGTGCTTGAGCTCGATCTTGAGGTCGGCCACGCCGTCGCCGGAGGTGTCGGCGTAGACGAAGGTCTTGGAGCCGGAGTTCTGGAACCACGCCCCGTTCATCGTCGCCGTCTGGTTGCCCCAGATGAGGTCGGTCGCCCCGAGCAGGGCGGCGAGGTCGATCTTGTCGTAGCCCTGCTTGAAGTCGAGGATGCGGTCCCACGCGCAGAGGTTCGATTCCGCCGCGCTCAGATAGACGAAGACGTCCTTGCCCTTGCCGCCGATCAGGATGTCCGCGCCCGCGCCGCCGTGTATCGTGTCGTCGCCGCAGCCGCCGTTGATCTTGTCTTTGCCCGCGCCGCCGTAGAGCTTGTCGTTTCCAGAGCCCCCGTAGAGCTTGTCGTTGCCCGAGCCCCCGTAGAGCTTGTCATCGCCCTTGCCGCCGAAGAGCTTGTCATTGCCCTTGCCGCCGATGAGCTTGTCGTCACCGGCGCCGCCAAAGATCTTGTCGTTGCCCTTGGTGCCGACGAGCTCGTCGTTGCCGGGGGTGCCGACAATCACTTTCGCGCCCTTGGGGGGCTTGCTCGGTTCAACGTGTTTCTTCGTCATGTTGCCGCTCGCTTTCTGAAAACGTTCGGATGCGCCTCAAGGCCCTGCTGCATGGCGCGGTACCGGCCCGCGCATCCAATAAGCTCCGACGGGATCAGCCCCGTCCTACCCCGTTTACTGCAACAATCGGGCCAGCGAGATCAATACCGGGCCCCGCTGCCCGTGCAAATCGCGCGCCAGGCGTGAAAATCGCACTATTCAAAGGGTTAGCAACACGACTCCGGGCCGGGATCGGCGATTTTCGTGTGCAATCCTGCGCGCCAATGTGATGTATTTCACGGTCGCATGAGAAATTTTCAGTTCTCCAGCAGGGGCCCGAAAGCCTGCGCGGCGCTCCCGGGGTCGGTGGCGCGGCACGAAAGCACGACGAGTTTCCGGCTTCCGCGTCGGGCTTTCGGCACCGCGCGCGGACCGGAAATGGGGCGAAATTTCCTTTAAATTCATTTCACGAGGCAGATACACTTCGCGTAAACTCTTGCAATCAAGGTCGCACCGGAGATGGTTCAGACCGAACGCACTTCCATCGCGCCTCTGCACACGTTCGCGGCGCGTTTCCGTCCGTACTTCCTGTCCGCGGCGGCGTTCAGCCTCGTGCTGAATCTCCTGCTGCTGGTTCCCGCGCTGTTCATGCTGCAGATGTTCGACCGCGTGCTCGTGAGCCGTAGCACCGAGACCCTGATCATGCTGTTCGTGGTGGCGGCCGGCGCGCTCGTGTTCATGGCGTACCTCGACGTGATTCGCTCACGCCTGCTGACGGCCGCCGCGGTCACGCTCGAGCGGTTGTTCGGCCCGATCGTGCTCGCCGAGATGGTCCGCCGCAGCGCGACTCCAGGCAGCGGGGACGCGATGCATGGCCTGCGCGACGTCCATATGCTGCGCACCTTTCTGACCGGCCCCGGAATTCTCGCGCTGTTCGATGCGCCATGGATGCCGATCTACGTGCTGGTGATCTACCTGTTCCACCCGATGCTGGGCACGCTCGCACTTGGCGGCGCGCTACTGCTGCTGGCGCTCGGGGTCGTCAACGAGAAGCTCTCGCGCCGGCCGCTGGAGGCGATGCAGCTCGAATCGCGCAAGGCCGGGCGATTCGCCGACCAGGGCATCGCCAACGCCGACGTCGTGCAGGCGCTCGGCATGTCGGAGAACCTCGCGCGCGGCTGGGAGAGCCTGAGCCGCAAGGGCCTGGAGAACCAGCTGGAGGCGAGCCGCGCTTCCAGCGTGCTCACGGGCACGTCGCGTTTCCTGCGGCAGTTCCTGCAGGTCACCATGCTCGCGGCGGGTGCGTGGCTCGTCGTGAACCAGCAGGCAACGGCCGGCGTAATGATCGCGGCCACGATATTGCTTGCGCGCGCGCTCGCGCCGGTGGAGATCGCGATCTCCGCCTGGAACGGTCTGGTGGACGCGCGCAGCGCCTATGGCCGGCTGACGAGGTTGTTGGCAGAGATTACCGAGGAAGCGCGGACCGAGCTGCCCGCTCCGCTCGGCGCGCTTGCGGTCGAGCGCGTGATCTTCGGGTTCCGGGGCCACGACCGCCCGGTGATCAAGCAGATTTCCTTCGAGCTGCCCGCGGGCCAGGCGCTCGCGGTCGTGGGGCCGAGCGCCGCGGGCAAGTCCACGCTTGCGCGCCTGATCGTGGGCATCTGGAAGCCGATGGCCGGCGTGGTGCGCCTGGACGGCGCGGACATCTCCGGGTGGCCGCGCACGCGGCTGGGCCCGCACGTGGGTTATCTTCCGCAGGACGTCGAGCTCTTCGCCGGCACCGTCAGCCAGAACATCGCGCGCATGGGCGAAGTGGATTCCGCGGCGGTGATCGAGGCCGCGCGGCGCGCCAACGCGCACGCAATGATCCTGCGCCTTCCGCAGGGCTACGATACGCAGATCGGCGAGGGCGGCGCGTTCCTAACGGCCGGCCAGCGCCAGCGCGTGGCGCTCGCCCGCGCGCTCTACGGACGACCGCGGTTCGTCGTGCTCGACGAGCCCAACTCGAACCTCGATTCCGAAGGCGAGGCGGCACTGATCGAGGCGATCCGCGGCATGAAGTCCGAGGGCGTCACGATGGTCATCGTCACGCACCGCAGGACGTTGCTCGGTGTGGTGGACAAGGTCCTCGTGCTGCGCGACGGGCTCATCGAGAAATTCGGCTCGCCCGCGGAAGTGCTCTCGGCGGCGCGCCCGCGCGGGCCCGAGGCGCAGCCGGCAGTGATCGCAGGACAAATCATGCCGAAGGGTTGAGCCGATGGCCACCGCGTTCCGCGATCTCCTGCTTCCCGCGCTCGACGTCGAGCGCGCCGGCAAGCCCTGGCCGCTGATCCGGGCCGGCATGCTGGGCAGCGCGCTGCTCGTGCTCGCCATCGGCGCCTGGGTCTGGCTCGCGCCGCTGTCGGGGGCCGTGATCGGGTCCGGGGTGGTGAAGGTGGACATGAACCGCAAGACCGTCCAGCATCAGGAGGGCGGCATCGTGGGGAAAATCATGGTGCGCGACGGCAGCAAGGTCGCGGCCGGGGACACGCTGATCGTGCTCACGGACGTGCGCGTGGATGCCGGCAACGAGGCGGTGCGCACACAGCTCGACGCCGAGCTCGCCAAGGCCGGGCGCCTGTCCGCCGAGCAGTCCGGCGCGGCCGAGATGACCTACCCGGAGGAAATCCGCGCGCGCGCATCGGACCCGCGCGTCGCGGAACTGCTCGCGCGCGAGAGATCGGTGTTCCGCACGCGGCGCGACGCGCTCGCGGCGCAGCTCGCGCTCATCCGCGCCCAGGTGCGCGAGACCCAGGAAGAGATCAAGGCGCGCACCGAGCAGATGAAGGCCGCCGACGCCGCGATCCGGCTCCAGCGCGAGGAGCTCGCGCAGAACCAGACGCTCGCGGAGCAGGGCTTCGTGAGCAAGACGCGGCTGCTCGGCCTGCAGCGCAGCGCCGCGGAATACGAGGCCAAGCGCGCGGAGAACGAGGCGGAACGCGCGCGCGCGCACCAGAAGGTCTCCGACCTGGAGCTGCGCGCCGAGACGCTGCGCAGCACCTTCAAGCAGGAGGCCACCAACGAGCTGCGCCAGACGACGGCGGTGATCTTCGAGCTGCGCGAGCGCCTGCGCCCGGCGCAGGACGCCGAGCAGCGCCAGCGCATCACGGCGCCAATCGCAGGCGAGGTCGTGGACCTGAAGGTCACGTCGGTGGGCGCAGTGATCGCGCCGCGCGAGCCGATCCTGGACATCGTGCCCGAGAATCCGCTGCTGGTGGTGGAGGCGCGCGTGCGGCCGGAGGACATCAGTTTCGTGCAGCACGACGCGCCGGCCGACGTGCGCCTGACGGCGTTCCGCCAGCGCATCACGCCGACCGTGGAGGGCAGGGTGAGCTACATCTCGGCCGACCGGCTGGTGGACCGGGCGAACCACAACACGCCCTACTACGTCGTGCACGTGAACGTTTCGGCGGAGGCGCTGCGCAAGGCGGGCGATCTGAAGCTCCAGGCCGGCATGCCGGCCGAGGTCTTCATCCAGACCACGTCGCGCAACGCGCTCGAGTACCTGCTCGACCCGCTGCTCGGATTCGTTCAGCGCTCGATGCGCGAGCAATAGCGCGCGTCGCGCGCCGTTCCGGGTTCAAGGTTCAAGGTTCAAAGTTCAAGGTTCAAAGTTCCAACCCGGAACTCGGAACTCGGAACTCGGAACTCGGAACCCGAAACCCGGAACGCGGAACCCGAAACCCGGAACGCGGAACCCGGAACGCGGAACCCGGAACGCGGAACCCGGAACGCGGAACGCGGAACCCGGAACGGTTCTAGACCGCGGCGGCGGCCTTGCCGGAGACTTCGCGCGTGATCGCGCGCATTCCCTTTTCCAGGTCTTCCTCGTCGTTGAAGAACGACATGGACACGCGCAGCGCGTTGTCCTTGACGTTGGTCACCACGCGGTGCTTCTCGCGCAGCCGCTCGCAGAGATCGGCTGCGTTCGGCACGAGGAGGTTCACGATCTGCGCGCGCTCCTCCCACTCTTCCGGCGTCTGCGTCCGCAGCCCCGCCTGCTTCACGAGTTTCAGGCAGTGGGTGGTGAGGCTGCGCACGCGGCGCTCGATGTTCCCGAGACCGATCGACTGGATGAACTCCGCTCCGCGCCACAAAATGCGCACGCCGAGGAAGTTCGGGTTTCCGCCCTCGAAGCGGTGCGCGACGCGGAAGTAGTCGAACTGGCTGCTTGCGTAGGCGCGCGCGGGCGCGGACCCGGGCGAGAGCGGGGCCTTCACGAACGGCGTGGCGAGCGCGTCCACCAGCTCCTCGCGGCAATACACGACGCCGGTTCCGGTGAGGCCGAAGAGTCCCTTGTGGCCGCCGATCGCGACGATGTCGGCGCCGAGCTCGCTGAGCGGCGTTGCGAGGATGCCGGCGCCCTGCACGCCGTCCACGACGAGCCGCACGCCGCGCTCGCGGCACGCGCGCGCGAGTTCCGGCACGTTCACGCGGTAGCCGTTGCCGTAGGTGACCCACGCGGTGGACACGACGCGGGTGCGCGAGTCCATCTGCTCGAGGAAGGCGTCGAGCGTGAGCCGGCCGTCGCGGTGCTTCGCGAGGCGGATCTCCACCCCCCGGGCCTCCCAGTGCTTCCATACCCAGATGTTCGCGAGATGCTCCATGTTGGTGAGCACGACGTTGTCGCCGGGCTTGAGATCGAACGCGTGCGCCGCGATGTTCAGCCCCTCGGTGGTGTTCTTGGTGAACGCGATCTCGGAGGGCCGGGCCCCGAGGAGCTGCGCCATCACCGCGCGCGCTTCGGCGACCTTCGGCGCCGACCACGCGTCGGCGCCGGCGTTTTCGTACACGTCGCGGGAGTATTCCTGCATCGCGCGCTCCTGGCAGCGCGGCGGCACTGTCTTGCGCGCGACGTCGAGGTACGTGAAGTGGGAGAGCGTCGGAAATTCGCCGCGGATCGCTTTCCAGTCGGGTTTGCTCACGTGCTTCCTCCTGCTTCGTGAATGTTTTGGAGCCGGTAACAAATTCAAGAAAGAATAGCCGCGTTCATCGGCAATTTCATGTAGTCCGGGTCTCGTTGATGCGGGCTCTGTAATGCCTGCCCGCGGACTTCGCGCCCGGCGTTTTCCTCAGGCGCCGATCTCGGCCGCCGCGCCGATCGTTCTCACCGCTGGCTGCGGGAGCACGGGGATCGACTTCAGGCCCGAGCCCGTGCTCACCAGGACTACGCGCTCGTCGGATTCTACCAGTCCGCGCGCGAGCGCCTTGCGCAGGCCCGCGAGCGTGGTCGCGCTCTCGGGGCAGGCGAACACTCCCTCGGCTCTCGCCATCTCCGCGACTGCGTCGAGCGCTTCTTCCGTCGTGACTGCGAGCGCCGCTCCGCCGTGCCTGCGTATGATCTCCAGGACCAGGCGGCCGCCCGGAGGGTTGGGCGACTTGAGCCCGCCCGGGGGCACGTCGAGCCTTGTCCACGGCTCGACGTCCAGCTTGCCTTCGTCGAACGCCTTCACCGCTGGCGCGCAGCCGGCGTATTGCGTGACGATGAGGCGCGGGAGCTTGCCGCCGGTCCAGCCGAGCTCGGCGAGCTCGTAGAACGCCTTCCAGATCGCGATCGCCCCGAGCCCCCCGCCCATCGGATAGACGACGACGTCGGGCAGGCGCCAGCCCAGCTGTTCGGCGATCTCGAGCCCCATCGTCTTCTTGCCTTCGAGGCGGTACGGCTCCTTCAACGTGCACACGTTGAACCAGCCGTATTGACGGCAGGCATCAGCGACGATGCGGCCCGAGGCGTGCCAGTCTTCCACGAAATACGTGCGCGCGCCCGCGCTGGCGCAGTGGCTCAAGCTCGAGGCCTGGGCATCGGTCGGCAAGATGTCCACGCAGCCGATGCCGGCGCGCGCGCAATAGAGCGCCCACGAGCCGCCGGCGTTGCCCGAGCTGTTGAGCGCCACGGTCTTCACGCCGAGTTCGCGGTAGCGGCTGACGGCCACGGCGGCCCCGCGGTCCTTGAAGGTGCCGCTCGGGTTCCGGCCTTCGTCCTTCACCCACAGATCGCGGCAGCCCACCTGGGCGCCGAGGCGCTCCGTCCGCAGCAGCGGGGTATACCCTTCGCCGAGAGTCACGGCGTGCGCGGGATCCGCCACGGGCAGCAGCGGGGCGTAGCGCCAGAGCGTCGCCGGCCCCCGCTCGATCGCCTCGCGCGTCACCTCGCGCCGCACGCGCCGCAGGTCGTAGCGCGCGAACAGCACGGCGCCGTCGCTGCCGTTGCGCGGCGCGTCGGGTGGGAACGTTTCTCCGCCCGGCAGCGCTTCGAGGTGGGTGAGGCAGCTCGCGTTCACTCGAGCTCGATCTTCGCCTGTTTCGCGACTTTCGCCCAGGGCGCCAGTTCCCGCTTGATGTGCGCGTCGAAGTCGTCGGGGGTGCCGCCGATCGGGATGACCGCCTCGCTGGCGAGCCGGCCCGAAATGTCGGAAGCCTTCACGACCGCCGCGATCTCGCGGCCGAGCTGCTCGACCACCGGGCGAGGGGTCCTGGCGGGCGCGACGATGCCGTACCACGATCCCGTCTCGTATCCTGCGACGCCGGCCTCGGTGACGGCGGGGATGTCGGGGATCGCCGCTGAGCGCTGCGCGCCAGTCATCGCGAGCGCGCGCAGGTTGGGATTGATGCCGTGCGAGGCCACGCCTGCGAGAAACAGCGTGTAGCCGTCCGGCGGCGTGCCGGAACGCAGAGCAGGGGCCCCTATGAAGGGGATGCGACCGTGAAGGCGCGCGTAATGACCGCGGTTCATAGATGGCACGCTACAGCCCGCTCCCGGGTCGCATCCACGCAGCAAGACGCGCGGAACCTGCTCCGCCGTCCGCGGTCTCCTTCGCCGCGAGCTCGGCGCCGATCGTGCCCCCCGCGCCGGGGCGGTTGTCCACCAGCACCTGCTGGCCGAGCGACTGGCCGAGCTTCTGTCCGACCAGCCGGGCGATGGTGTCATTGCCCCCGCCCGGAGGAAACGGCACGATGAGCCGCATCGGCTTCGCCGGATAGCTTTGGGCGAACACTCCGGCGGCCGGGACGCCGAGCAGGCACGCCGCCAACACGCACACGAGTTTCCTCATCCTGACAACCGCAATTCAGCCACAGAGAGCACAGAGGTCACAGAGGGAACAAGGGCTTGAAAGCCGTACCGAGGCCACCCGAATGGTGTACGGTCGCACGGTCGCAGCGTTTTGAGTTTCCTCGGTGTTCTCTGTGTTCTCTGTGGCCGACTTCTTTTTCCAGGCTCACAGGACCCCCGAAATGCCGCCGTCAAGATTGATGCTCGTGCCGGTCACGTAGCTCGCCGCATCCGAGGCGAGGAAGGCGATCACGCTGGCCACTTCCGCGGCCTCGCCCATGCGCCCGAGCGGGATGTCCTTCGCGACGCGCGCGTAGTACTGCTCGGCGCTGATGCCTTCGCGCGTGTAGCGGCGCTCGTGCTGGCCCGACAGGATCTTGCCGATGCACACCGTGTTCACGAGGATGTTGTCCGGCGCGAGTTCCTTCGACAGCGCCTTCGTGAGCGCGAGCCCCGCGGCGCGGGTGACCGTGGTCGGCACCGAGTTCGCCCCGGGCTGCTTGCCGCCGATCGTGGTGATGTTGATGATGCGCCCGCCGCCGTTTTTCTTCATGTGGGGCACGGCGAGCCGCGTGCAGCGAATCGCGCCGAAGAGCTTGAGGTCGATGTCGGCCTGCCACACGTCGTCCTCGACCTTCCCGAACGGGCTCGCCATCGAGGTCCCGGCGTTGTTGACGAGGATGTCGATGCGGCCGTAGCGCGCGATCACGGCGTTGATGAAGCGCTCGCAATCCTCGGCGCGGCCCGCGTCGGCCGTCACCGCGAGCGCCTCGGCGCCGAGTTTCTCGATCTCGGCGGCGGTGGCGGCGAGCGGCTCGGCGCGCCGCGCGCAGATGGCGACTCTGGCGCCTTCCGCGGCGAGCTTGAGCGCCGTCGCGCGCCCGATGCCCTCGGTGCCGCCGGTGATCGCCGCAACCTTGCCTTTCAGTCCCAACTCCACGAACGGCTCCTTGAAAACCCGCTGCTGCGAACAACGCGCGCCGGCCCGGAGATTGCAGGGCTCCGGAAGGGGGGCCGGCTACTCCGGACGCCGGCGCCGCGCCGGGAGCGCGCGCGTTTTCCGTGTAAGAATTCCGGCCGCACTGCCGACCAAGACCGTGGGAAAGAATTTTCCGCGAAAGGGGGAATTGTAACGCGAACTACGTCACGGTTTGCGACCCGTTGCCCGGTCGGCGCCCCGACCGGGCAGCTGTGGGTCCGGCGGGACGGCCCCGGCGTGCCGGAATTCTCGCCGCACGATTACAAATGCCGCGAAATGGTCGTAAGATATACGGGAAATCTCTGGAGGACCACGATATGAACAGGATCTCCGGGTTGGTCGGTCAGACAGGTAGAAGACTGCGCGCCGCGGCAGGATGCGCCATGGGCGTGCTGCTCTTGAGTCTGTACGTTCCGGTTGCGGCGCAGACGCAACCCGCGCCGCCCGCCGCAGGACAGCGCCCGGACCTTACCGTAGATGCGCTCTCGGTCGTGAAGGTGCGCACCAAGGTGGTGGCCAACGCGCGCACGATGCGCTCGCTCGGCAACCAGCGCGAGGGCACCGGGGTGGTCATCGATTCCGAGGGTCTCGTGCTCACGATCGGCTACCTGATCCTGGAGGCCGAGACGGTCGAGCTGTCCACCGCGGACGGGCGCGCGTTCCCGGCGACCGTAATCGGCTACGACCATGCAACGGGTTTCGGCCTGCTCAAGGCGCTGCGCCCTCTTCCGATCAAGCCGGTCCAGTTGGGGGCCTCGGGAAAGATCTCGGAGCGCGAGCTGGTCCTGATCGTGGGCTATGACGGCGTCGCGCCCGCCTACGTGGTTTCGCGCAGGCCTTTCGTGGGCTACTGGGAATACCTGCTCGACGAGGCGATCTATACCGCGCCGGCCACCGTCAATTGGAGCGGCGCGGCGCTGCTCAATCGCGAGGGCAAGCTGCTCGGGATCGGCTCGCTGGTGGTGGGGGACGCCCTGGGCACGCAGACGCAGGTGCCGGGCAACATGTTCGTGCCGATAGACCTGCTCAAGCCGATGCTGGGCGACCTGATCGCCAGCGGCAAGTCGGCCGCCCGGCCGCGCCCGTGGATCGGCATCAACTCCCAGGAAATCCAGGGCAAGCTGATCGTGACGCGCGTCTCTTCGGAGGGCCCGGCCGAGGACGCCGGCATCAAGATCGGCGACGTGATCGTCGGGATCGCCGGCAGGTCCATCAAGGGGCAGGCGGACTTCTACACCAAGCTGTGGGCGGCCGGTGCCGCGGGCGACGAGATCGTGCTCGACGTGCTGCAGGACACGCAGGTGAAGAAGGTTTCGGTGAAATCCATCGACCGCGAGCGCTATCTGCGGCAGCGCACGTCGTACTAGAACATTCCCATCCCGAAACACCCGGTGGCGAGGTCCATCTCCTCGACCAGCTTTTTCCCCACGAGGTTGCGCAGCGTCTCGGTGGTGCCCCCGCCGAGGCTGCCGTAGCGGGTCCCGCGAAAGTAGCGCGATACCGGGAATTCGTCGGTGTAGCCGTAGCCGCCGTGGACCTGGATCGCCTCGGACGTGACGCGGATGCTCATCTCGTTGCAGTAGATCTTGGCCATCGCGGCGAGCGCGGGATCGGGAAACTCCGCGCCGCTGACCGCGGCGCGGTAGAGCAGCCCGCGCGCCGCCTCGATCTCGATGTACATGTCCGCGACCTTCCAGCGCAGCCCCTGGAAGTCCCCGATTTTCTGGCCGAAGGCCGAGCGCTCGCGCATGTAGCGCACGGCTTCCTCCAGAGCGCCCTCGGCAAGACCGAGGCAGATCGCCGGGTTGAGGCAGCGCTGGGTGTTGAAGGCGGAGAGCAGGCGCTTCATCCCGTTGTCGCGGACTACGAGGTTTTCGAGCGGCAGCTCCACGTTTTCGAACAGCACCTCGCTCAAGTACTCCCCGCCCATGGTGTGGAAGCTCGCCTTCGCCGTCAGCCCTTTCACGCCGCCCGGCACCAGCACGCATCCGATCCCCGCGGCTCCAGCCACCCTGTTGACGCGGGTGAACACCACGAACATTTCCGCGATGTCGGCGCGCGAAATCAGCGTCTTCGTCCCGTTGAGGACGACGCGTCCGCCCTTGACGTCGCAGTTGGTGGTGTAGTTCGGCACATCGGTCCCGGCGTTGGGCTCGGTCATGCAGATCGCGAGGAACGCCTCTCCGGCGGCCACGCGCGGCAGGATTTTGCGCTTGATGCTCTCGGGAGCGTAGGCGGCGATGATGCGGGTCTGCGTTCCGACTTCCCCGAGGGCCGCCATCGCCGTCACGTAGCAGACCTTGCCGATCTCCTCGAGCACCAGCACGGTATCGAGTATGCCCAGTCCGGAGCCGCCGTACTGCTGGGGCACCGCCATGCCGAGCACGCCGATCTCCGCGAGCCGCTTCATGTTCTCGGCCGGCCAGGTGCCGTCGAGGTAGCGCGCGGCGCGCGCCTTGAATTCCGTCTGGCACGCGCGGCGCACGACGTCCACGAAAGCGCGGTGCTCGTCGGTGATCGTAAAGTTCATTGGGTGGCCGCCGATGGACGCCGATCAACGCGGATAGTACCCGCCAAGGAGTTACGCACGGTGTCGCCCGCAATCCGAACCATTTCGTATCGCTCGCGCGTTGAGCCGCGGCATGCCGTCGGTTCCAACGCGCGAAATCAAACCGGGGCGTTGCCTCCGGTTTGATCAGTATAGGACGCGCGGCGCCCGCGGCAAACCGCCGCTCTTCATTTGACGCTGCGGGAGCCGATCCCCTAGACTTCACCCTTCGTCCCGAAGGCATCCCCCCGAAGAGGTTCCCGTGGATCAAGCGCAAGCCGGCAAGAAGATCGTTGGCACCGAGCACTGGACGCGCAAAGGCGAGGTCAAGCTCTACCTGTGGCAGAAACACGCGGGTGCCGTGGCCGAGACGAAGGACACCATCCTGTTCGTGCACGGCTCCTCGATGGCTTCGACCCCGACCTTCGACCTGCAGGTGCCGGGGCGGCCCGATTCCTCGGCGATGGAATGGTTCGCACGGCGCGGGTTCGATACCTGGTGCGTGGACATGGAAGGCTACGGGCGCTCGGACAAGAGCCGCGACATCAACTGCGACATCGCGAACGGCGCCGACGATGTCGCTGCCGCGAGCGAGTACATCGCGAAGACCCGCGGCGCGAAGCAGCTCCTCGTGTACGGCATCTCATCCGGGGCGCTGCGCGCGGCGCTGTTCGCGCAGCGCCACCCCGACCGCGTGAAGCGCCTCGCGCTCGATGCCTTCGTGTGGACGGGCGAGGGCAGCCCGACGCTGCACGAGCGCCGCAAGAAGCTGCCCGAATTCAGCAGGATGAACCGAAGGCCGATCGACCGCGCGTTCGTGCATAGCATCTTCAACCGCGACCATCCGGGGACTGCGGAGGAGCGCACGGTCGAGGCCTTCGCCGACGCGATCCTCGCGCTCGATGACTCGGTGCCGACGGGAACCTACGTGGACATGTGCTCGAAGCTGCCGCTCGTGGATCCGCGGAAAATCACGGTGCCCACCATCGTCATGCGCGGCGAATTCGACGGGATTGCGGGCGTCGAGGACCTGCTCGAGTTCTTCAGGCAGCTGCCCAACCCGGACAAGCAGTTCGCGGTGATGGCGGGCATCGCGCACGCGAGCTTCCAGCAGATCAATTTCCTGACTGCGTACCATATCCTGCACTCGTTCTTCACCCAGCCCGAGCCCGTCTATCGCGGCTGAGGCCGCGCGGCGGAGCGGATTCGGTTTCTGCATTCGCAACCACACCAGGAGAAAGACCAATGAACACACGTGCAATACTGCAGGCCTTCCTTGCGGCGCTGGGTCTCGCCGTCGGCGGAGCGGCGCTTGCCCAGGCGTGGCCGGCGAAGGCGGTGCGCATCATCGTGCCTTTCGGCGCCGGCGGGGGCACCGACATCCAGGCGCGCCTGCTCGGGAAGAACTTCCACGACAGCATGGGGCAGAGCTTCGTGGTGGAAAACCGCGCCGGAGCGGGCGGCATCATCGGCGCCGAGATCGCGGTGCGCGCGCCGGCCGACGGCTACACGATTCTCTTCACGACCGCTTCCCTGGCAGTCAACGTCACGCTCTACGGCAGCCGGGTCAAGTTCGATCCGCTGAAGGACCTCGCGCCGGTGAGCTGGATCTCCTCGACCCCCCTCGTGCTGGTCGCGCATCCCAGCGTGCCGGTGAAAAATGTGAAGGAGCTGGTGGCACTCGCCAGGAAGACCGGAGCAATGAACGCCGGCTCGAACGGCGCCGGAACGACGAGCCATCTCTCCGTCGAGATGCTCACGCAGGCGACCGGCATCAAGGTGGCGCACATCCCGTACAAGGGCGGCGGGCCGTCGATGATCGGGCTGATCAGCGGGGAGATCGACTTCCTGTTCTCGACCGGGCCGGTGGCCATGCCCCAGATCAAGTCAGGCAAGGTGCGGGGGCTCGCGGTCACCACCGCGAAGAAATCCTCGGCGTTTCCGGAGTTCCCGACCATGGGCTCGTTCTTTCCGGGCTTCGAGTCCGACAACTGGTACGCAATGTTCCTCCCGGCGGGCACACCGAAGGAGATCGTCGGAAAGCTCAATTCCGAGATCGCGAAGGCGCTCAAGGCGGCGGACATCCGCGATTTCATGGCGCGCGAGGCGCTGGACCCGGTGGCAAGCACGCCCGAGGAGTTGCATGCGAACTTCAAGCGCGAGATCGACCGCTACGCGAAGGTCATCCGGGCCGGCAACATCAAGGTGGACTGATGCGCCCGGCGTTCGTGAAGGAGCCGCTGTTCCGCAAGGGACTGCGTATCCGCAGGCAGGTGATCGGCGCCGATTACGTCGCGCGCCGGCTGAAGGCCGCCAACGACTATACGTGGCCGTTCGAGGAGCTCGCCACCAAGACGGCGTGGGGGATGATCTGGAGCCGTCCGGGGCTGCCGCGCAAGACGCGCAGCTTTCTCAACCTCGCTGCGCTCACGGCGATGAACATGCGCGACGAGCTGCGGCTGCACATCCGGGCGGCGTTGCGCAACGGGCTCAGCCGCAAGGAGATCGCGGAAACGCTGTTGCATTGCGCCATTTACTGCGGATACCCGAAGGCGGTGGACGCGCTGCGCCTGATGGGCGAGGTCTTCGCGCAGGTGGACGCCGAGAAACCGCGCAAGGGGCCGAAGAAGCGCGCAGCGCGGCGCTGAGTTCACGCGATTGCGAGAAAGGGAGTGAAAAGAACGGGAAAACGCCGATGTCATAATGCGCAGTGCAGGGCCGGGCCGCCGCGAGCGGCCTTTTTTTTGCGCGAATCTTCCCAAAACGGGGCTGTCCAATTAAGTTGTAACTCAGGCCGCGCGGCAGGTCGGGCGCGCGGATTCGTTCTTGGAACAAGAAGACAAGGAGGGCCTCATGGAGCGGAAATCTTCTGGAATGGTGTCGGCGCGGCGTTCGTCGCGGCCGCAATCGTCGCGGCTTTCCCGGTGCAGGCCGCAAGCTGGCCGGAGAAGCCGGTGCGCATGATCGTGCCGTTCGGCACCGGCGGCGGCACCGACATCCAGGCGAGCCTGCTCGCCGACAAGCTTCAGCGGATCACCGGGCAGCGGTTCCTGGTCGAGAATCGTTCCGGCGCGGGCGGTCTCATCGGCGCGCAGCTCACGGTCCAATCGCCCCACGACGGCTATACGCTGCTCTTCACCACGGCGACGCTCGCGATCAACACGACGCTCTATTCCAAGACCATCAAGTTCGACACCCGCAACGACCTCGTGCCGTCCACGCTGGTCTCCAATGCGCCCAACGTTCTGTGCGTGCATCCCAGCGTGCCGGCGAAGTCGGTGAAGAGCCTGCTCGCGCTTGCCAAGAAAAACCCCGGCAAGCTCATCAACGGCGTCAACACGCCCGGGAGCACCAGCCATCTCGCGGCCGAGATGCTGGCGCAGCTGGCGGGCCTCGACACGCTGATCGTTGCCTTCACCGGCGGCGGCCCGTCGATGACGGGGCTCATGACCGGCGAGATCGACATGCTGTTCGCCACCGGCCCGGTCGCCGCGGCGGCGTTGAAGACGGGGCGCGTGCGTTGCCTCGCGGTGACGACGGCGGAGAAGAACGTCTCCTTCCCGGAGCTGCCGACGATCAACACGTTCGTGCCCGGACTGGAGATCGGGAACTGGTACGCGATGTTCTTCCCGAAAGGCACGCCGTCCGAGATCGTCGAACGGCTGAGCGTGCTCATCAAAGAGGCGCTGAACGACGAGAAGATCAAGGGCTTCTACGAGCGGGAAGGGCTCGAGCCGGTCGGCAGCTCTCCGGCCGCGCTGCGCGAGCAGTTCGAGAAAGACATCGAGAAATACGCGAAGGTGATCAAGACGCGCAAGATCCCGTTGCGATAAGCACTTCCCGGGTGCGGCGTTCATCGCCGCATCCCGGCTGCTACAGGCGCTCGCCGTGGAGGCGAGCGCTTTTTATTGCGATGCCCGCCGGCGTGGCCTGCCGCGAAGCCGTGGAGCCGGCGCGGCGAAGGGACCGTCCGCCCGGGAGCTGTTCTATAATCGGCAGGCCCGCCCGCGGCCATCGCGAGCGGGTTCCAGCGGGAAAAGGAACGCACCATGGACACTTCCGTACGCGCGCGCCGCCTCAACGAATCCAGCGCGACCGAGGTCGCAAAGATGGTGGCGGCAGGGGAGGCGCGCTGCGAGGACGTGGTGCGCGCCTGCCTCGAGCGCATCGCCGAGCGCGAGCCGGCGGTAGGGGCGTGGCAGCACCTCGATCCGGATCACGCCATCGCGCAGGCGCGCGCGCTCGACAGGGCCGGCGTGCGCGGTCCGCTGCACGGAGTGCCGTTCGGCATCAAGGACATCATCGATACGCACGACATGCCGACCGGGTACGGCTCGCCGATCTACGCGGGCCATCGCCCCGTAGCGGACGCTGCGTGCGTCGCGCTCTCGCGCAAGGCCGGCGGGATCCTGATGGGAAAGACGGTCACCACGGAGTTCGCCAATCGCTACCCGGGCAAGACCCGGCACCCGCGCGACTCCAGGCGCACGCCCGGAGGCTCATCGAGCGGCTCGGCGGCGGCGGTCGGCGACCACATGGTGCCACTCGCGATCGGAACGCAGACGACCGCCTCGACGATCCGCCCGGCGGCGTTCTGCGGCTGCGTCGGCTACCGGCCGACATGGAGTGATCTGCGCATGCACGGGGTCAGGGAAGCCGCGGGATCGCTCGACACTCTCGGTCTCATCGCGCGCTCGGTCGGGGACGTCGCGCTCTACCGCGACGTGCTCCTGCGCAATGCGCCGCAGCCGATTGCGGCCCCGCCCGCGCGCCTGCGGGTGGGCTTCTGCCGCACGCACCTCTGGCGCCTTGTCGATCCCGTCTACCAGTCGCGGCTGGAGGACGCAGCGCAGCGGCTCGCCCGCGCGGGAGCCGCCGTCGCCGACGTTGACCTTCCGGCCGAATTCGAGCGCATCGAGGACGCGCACCGCTGGATCTCGAGCTTCGAGTTCTCGCGCAACTTCACGCACGAGATCGAGCATCACTGGGAGAAAATCAGCGCGGCCCTGCGCAACGGGCGCCTGAAGGACGGGCTCGGCTGCAGCATCGAGCGCTATGTCGAGGCGCGCTCGTTCGCGGAAACGCTGCGCCTCAAGCTCGATGCGATCTTCGCGGATTACGATGTGCTCATGGCCGCGAGCGCCGACGGCGAGGCCCCGCTCGGGCTCGACTCCACCGGCAACGCCGCGTTCTGCGCGATCTGGACTACCATGCACGTGCCCGCGATCACGTTGCCCGCCTTCACCGGCTCGAACGGGCTCCCGCTCGGTCTGCAGCTCATCGCGCGACGCAATGGCGACCGGCGGATGTTTGCCGCTGCAAGCGAAGTCTGGCGCGTGCTCTGCTGAGACGGCGCCCGGCTATTCCACCTTGATGCCGGCTTCCTTGATCACCCGCGCCCACTTGTCGGTCTCGGAGCGGATGTAAGCGGCAAACGCATCCGGCGTGCTCGACGCCGCCGCGATTCCCGAGTCGAGCAGCCTTGCCTTCACGTCCGGCATCGCGAGTATTTTCACGATCTCGCCGTTGAGCCGGGAAATGATCTCGCGCGGCGTTCCCGTCGGTGCGAATACCCCGTACCAGTTGTTGACCTCGAAGCCCTTGAGACCGGCCTCCGCCATCGTCGGCAGCTCGGGCATCAGCTCGAAACGCTGGGTCCCGGCCATGGCGAGCGCACGCACCCGGTTGGCTTTGATGGAGCCCAGGGCCGTGGACACCGTGGAGAAGACAAGCTGGATGTTGCCCGAGACGAGATCGAGCATCGCGGGCGCGCCGCCCTTGTAGGGCACGTGCACCATCTTGACCTTCAGCAGCGAGTTGAACAGCTCTCCTGCGAGATGGTCGGCGGCTCCGGATCCGGAGGAGCCGTAGGTGAGATCTTTGGGGCGCGCCTTGGCGAGGGCCATCAGATCCTTCACCGATTTCACCGGCAGCGAGGGATGCACGACGAGCACGTTGAGCGCGTTCGCGGCCTGGGTGATCGGAGTGAAATCCCGGATCGGGTCGTACGGCATTTTGCTGTGCAGGCTCGGATTGATCGCGATCGGGCCGATGGTGCCAATCAGCAGCGTGTAGCCGTCGGCTGGAGCCTTCGCCGCGAGTTCGGTGCCCACCATGCCGCCGGCGCCGCCGCGGTTCTCGACGACCACCTGCTGCCCGAGCACGGGGGTGAGCTTCGCCGTGATCGCGCGCGAGGTGATGTCCGCGCCTCCGCCCGGCGCAAACGGGCTGATCCAGCGGATCGGCTTGTTGGGCCACGCCTGCGCCAGCGCGGGCGAGGCGGCGACGGGAGCGAGGCACGCGAGGGCTACGCAGCAAAACACTCGTTTCATGACGACGGGTTCTCCATGAGGGTGGACGGGGATCGGCACGCTACAGTGTGCCAGAACCCAGGCGGCTCACCAAGCAGGAAGGAGGTCGGGCCGGGGGCAGGGCCGACGCTTTTGCTTAGGCAACGTCCTAGTTAGTGGGTAAAGCTGCCTGTGGCGCGAGCAGACGTTGAAGCACCAGAGCAATGAAATCAATGTCTTCAGGCAGCCGATGTTTGAAGTCTGCCTCGACGAGATATCTCTGAAGA
>Ga0194131_10004684_pt1 | contig 20394 bp, 17 predicted proteins | sample TA2KigO120mmetaG_FD_148631 | JGI IMG/M metagenome (GOLD analysis project Ga0194131, IMG submission 148631) | Freshwater microbial communities from Lake Tanganyika, Tanzania - TA2015053 Kigoma Offshore 120m | ecosystem: Environmental > Aquatic > Freshwater > Lake | place: Tanzania: Lake... | reverse complement strand
GCGCTCGACTCCTGGGCGGCGGGCGCGGGGACCGGGGTCTCCGTCGCGCACGCGGGCGCCGCGGCGGGCGCGGCCGACGGTTGCGCGCCGTTCGTCGCCTCCACGAGCAGGATCAGCTGCCCGGGCTTGATCGTGTCCCCCACCGAGACCATCACCCGGGTCACGCGCCCGGCCACCTCCGAGGGCACCTCGACCGTCGCCTTCTCGGTCTCGATCTCGATCACGCCCTGCTCGGCGCGGATCTCGTCGCCCTCCTTCACGAGCACGCGCAGGACGTCCGCCTCCTCCACGCCCTCGCCGAGATCCGGGAGCTTGAACTCGATCGCCATCGTCGCGCCGTTCCCTGCCGTCGATCCCGCGCTACCGGTACGCCGGGTTCGGTGCCTCGGGATCGATCCCGAAGCGGGCGATCGCGTCGGCGGCGACGCTCGTCGCGATCTGCTCGTCGCGCGCCAGCGCGCTCAGCGTCGCCACCACGATGTGCTCGGCGTCGACCTCGAAGAAGCGCCGCAGCTCCTCGCGCGTCGCGCTCCGCCCGAAGCCGTCGGTACCGAGCGCGATGAGCGGCGCCGGCACCCACTTCGCGATCGCGTCCGGAAGCGTCTTCATGTAGTCGGAGACGCCCACCACCACGCCCGGCTGGCCGTCGAGGCAGCGGGCGATGTGCGGCAGCCGCTCGGGCTCGCCGGGGTGCAGGCGGTTCCAGCGCTCGACCTCGAGCGCCTCGCGGCGGACCTCGGTCCAGCTGGTCACCGACCAGACGTCGGCGGCGACGCCGTAGTCGGCGGCGAGCATCTCCTGCGCGCGCAGCGCTTCGTTGAGGAGCACGCCGCTCGCAAGCAGCTGCGCGCGCGGCTTGGGGTCGGGCTGCTCGGCGGCGCGGAAGCGGTAGATGCCGCGGATGATGCCCTCGCGCACGTCCTCGCCCTCGGGCATCGGCGGGTGCGCGTAGTTCTCGTTGTGCACGGTGAGGTAGTAGAAGACGTCCTCGTTCTCCTCGTGCATGCGGCGGATGCCCTCGCGGATCAGCACCGCGATCTCGTAGGCATAGGCCGGCTCGTAGGAGACGAGGTTCGGGATCGCCGACGAGAGCAGGTGGCTGTGGCCGTCCTGGTGCTGCAGCCCCTCGCCGTTGAGCGTCGTGCGCCCCGAGGTCGCGCCGACGAGGAAGCCGCGGGTGCGCGAGTCGGCGGCTGCCCACACGAGGTCGCCGATGCGCTGCATGCCGAACATCGAGTAGAAGATGAAGAATGGGATCGTCGGGATGCCGTAGTTCGTGAGCGACGTCCCCGCGGCGATGAACGAGCTCGTCGAGCCCGCCTCCGTGATCCCCTCCTCGAGGATCTGCCCGTCCTTCGATTCCTTGTAGTAGAGGAGGCTGCCCGCATCGACGGGCTCGTAAAGCTGGCCGGTCGATGCGTAGATGCCGTGGCTGCGGAAGAGCGCCTCCATCCCGAACGTGCGGGCCTCGTCGGGAATGATCGGCACGACGTGGGGGCCGAGTCCCTGCTCCCGCAGCAGCGACGCGAGCATGCGCACGAAGACCATCGTCGTCGAGGCCTCGCGGTCCCCGCTCCCCTCGAAGAACTCCGCGAAGAGCTCCTCGGACGGTGCCCGCAGGTGGCTGCGGCGGCGGGTGCGCTGCGGGAGGTACCCGCCGAGCGCGCGCCGGCGCTCGTGGAGGTAGCGGATCTCGGGGCTGGTCGGCGCCGGCCGGTAGAGCGGCGCGCCGACGACCTCGTCGTCCGACAGCGGGATGTCGAAGCGGTCGCGGAAGTCCATCAGCTCGCTCTCGTTGAGCACTTTCTGCTGATGGGTGATGTTCTTCCCCTCGCCGGCCTCGCCGAGCCCGTAGCCCTTGATCGTGCGCGCGAGGATGACGGTCGGCTTGCCGCGCTGCTCCATCGCGAGCCTGTACGCCGCGTAGACCTTCGCCGGGTCGTGCCCGCCGAGCCGCATGCGCCAGAGCTGGTCGTCGCTGAGGTGCGAGACCATCTGCGTGAGCTTGGGGTCGACGCCCCAGAAGTGCTCGCGGATGTAGGCCCCGCCCGCGACGCTGTACTTCTGGTACTCGCCGTCGACGACCTCGCCCATGCGGCGCACGAGCAGCCCGTCCCGGTCGCGGGCGAGCAGCTCGTCCCACTCCGAGCCCCAGATCACCTTGATCACGTTCCAGCCGACGCCGCGGAAGACCGCCTCGAGTTCCTGCATGATCTGCCCGTTGCCGCGCACCGGCCCGTCGAGCCGCTGCAGGTTGCAGTTCACGACCCAGATCAGGTCGTCGAGCCCCTCGCGCGCGGCGAGCGAGATCGCCCCGAGCGACTCCGGCTCGTCGGTCTCGCCGTCGCCGAGGAAGCACCAGACGCGCTGATCCGTGCGCGGCTTGAGCCCGCGATCCTCCAGGTAGCGCATGAAGCGCGCCTGGTAGATCGACATGATCGGTGCGAGCCCCATCGAGACCGTGGGGAACTGCCAGAAGTCGTCCATGAGCCACGGGTGCGGGTAGGAGGCGAGCCCGCCGTCGGCCGCGAACTCGCGGCGGAAGTTGTGGAGCTGCTTCGGGGAGAGCCGCCCCTCGAGGTACGCGCGCGCGTAGATGCCCGGCGAGGCGTGCCCCTGGAAATAGATGAGGTCTGGCCCGTCCGGGTGCTCGGCGCCACGCCAGAAGTGGTTGAAGCCGATCTCGAGCAGCGTCGCCGCGGAGGCGTAGGTCGAGATGTGGCCGCCGATGCCGTGCGACTTCTGGTTCGCCTCTACGACCATCGCCATCGCGTTCCAGCGGATGATGCTCTTGATCCGCCGCTCGATGTCGCGGTCGCCGGGGAAGCGCGCCTGGTGCTCGACCGGGATCGTGTTGACGTAGGGGGTCGTCGAGGTGACGGGGAGCGACACGCCGTGTCGCTGCGCCTCGATCTGGAGCGCGCGCAGCAGCCGGCTGGCGCGCTCGGCGCCCGTCGCGCGCACCACGTCGCGCAGGCTGTCGACCCACTCCTGGGTCTCGACCCAGTCCTGGGTCCCGGCCCAGTCCTGCGTCCCGGCCGCCTCGGCGTGGGGCAGCCCCGACCGCGGCCTCGCATCGGTGCTCATCTGGACCTTCGTCCCGTGATCCGGCGCGTCCTGCACCGCGCCGGTTCGCCGTCCAGCCTAGAGTATCGCCGCCCGACGAGCGTAGGGGAGACGCCGGGCCCGACCGCACGTAGACCCCGACGTGCGAGGGGAGGCCCCGGGAGTGAGGGGCCGGAACCCGTTGCTAGACTGGGATCGCCATGCAGAGACCGAGTGTCGAGCGCGCGCCCGTGGAGCTGCACCGTGCCGACGGCGTCGCGTACGACCGCGCGCTGCGCTGGCAGCGCGAGCGCCACCAGTCGGTGCGTGAGGGCGGCCCCGAGGCCGTCGCGTTCGTCCAGCACCTCCCCGTCTACACGCTCGGCGTGCGCACCAGGCGCGAGCACCTGCTCGTCGACCCGCAGACGCTCGCCGCGCGCGGCGCCGTCGTGCGCGAGGTCGACCGCGGCGGCGACGTCACCTTCCACGGCCCCGGCCAGCTCGTCGCCTACCCGATCCTCAACCTGCGCGCGCGCGGGCTGCACGCGGCCGACTACGTGCGGCGGCTCGAGCAATGCGTGATCGAGACGCTCGCCGCGTTCGGCGTGCACGGCGAGCGCGTGGCGCGTCGGCCGGGCGTGTGGGTGGCTTCGGCCGCGTCCACCGAGGACGACCGGCGGCCGCTCGCCAAGGTCGCTGCCGTCGGGGTGCGCATCGAGCGGGGCGCGAGCCGCCACGGGCTCGCGCTCAACGTCCGCACCGACCTCTCGTGGTTCGACGCCATCGTGCCCTGCGGGATCGCGGACGCGAGCGTCACCTCCATCACGGAACTGCTCGGGCGCGCCCCCACGATCGACGCGGTCGCCGGCGCGCTCGGCGCCGCGTTCGAGCGCGTCTTCGGATCCCGGCTCGAGGCGGTCGCGCGCACGCCGCTCGCTCCGCCCGACGCTCACGCGGAGGCGGCGTCGTGACCGCGCCGCGCGCCGCCGAGCCGCGCCAGCGCGAGCCGAAGCCGCCCTGGTTCAAGGTCCGCTTCCCGGGCGGCGAGCGCTACGCGCACATCGTGAACCTGCTGCGCGAGCAGGAGCTGCACACGGTCTGCGAGGAGGCGCGCTGCCCGAACATCGGCGAGTGCTTCAACCGCGGCACCGCGACGTTCATGATCCTCGGTGACACCTGCACGCGCGCGTGCGGCTTCTGCGCGGTCACCTCGGGACGCCCGGGCCCGCTCGACCTGTTCGAGCCGCTGCGCCTCGCGCGCACGGTGGAGGCGCTCGGCCTCGACTACGCCGTGATCACCTCGGTGAACCGCGACGACGTCCCGGACGGCGGCGCGAGCATCTTCGCCGCCTGCATCCGCGCGATCCGCCACCGCCTGCCCGACTGCCGCGTCGAAGTGCTGATCCCCGACTTCGTGGGGAACGGCGACGCGCTGCGCACCGTGGTCGAGGCGGGCCCCGTCGTCCTCAACCACAACACCGAGACCGTGCCGCGGCTCTACCGCGTCGCGCGCCCGAAGGGACGCTACGAGCGCACGCTCGAGCTGCTGCGGCGCGTGAAGGAGATCGACCCCGCGATGCCGACGAAGACCGGGCTGATGGTCGGCCTCGGCGAGGAGATCGCGGAGGTCGAGCAGGTGCTGCGCGACCTGCGCGCTCGCGACGTCGACCTGCTCACGATCGGGCAGTACCTGCGGCCGAGCGCGAAACACCTGCCGGTGGCGCGCTACGTGCACCCCGACGAGTTCGCCCACCTCGGTGAATTCGCACGCGGGCTCGGGTTCCGGCACGTGGAGTCCGGGCCGCTCGTGCGGAGCTCGTACCACGCGGGCGAGCAGGTGGAGGCGGGGCGGATCGTCACACTGCAGGCCTGACGCGAGCGGGGCGGCGCACCGAGCGCCGCGCTAGCCCGCGCCCACCGCGTACATCGACGACCGCCGCGGGTCCGCGACCTCGTATTCGAGCCCGGACGCCGCCGCGGCGCGCGCGCCCGCCTCGGTCAAGAGCAGCGTCCCCCCGCTCCCCACGACGTGGCCGTCGACCATGATCGCCCGGCCGCGCACGAGGCTGAGCGTCGCCACCCCGCGCTCGAGGTCGAGCACCGTGACGTCGGCGTCGGCGCCGGCCCCGAGGTGCCCCTTGCGGTCCAGCCCGAGCATCCGCGCGGGGTTGAGCGACGCCTTGCGCACGTAGTCGGCGAGCGTCATCGCGCCGGCGCGCACGAGCGCGAGCCCGCGCTCGACCATCCAGTTGCGTGGGATGCCGCCGCCGTCGGTCGCGAGCGCGTCCACGGCGAAGGCCCCGTCCGCGCGGCGCGCGAGCATGAGCGCGAGCGCGCTCTCCGGCGGCGTCACCGGGAAGCTCACCCCGACCTGCGTGCCCGCCTCCTCCCAGGCGCGCTGGGCCTCCGCGCCGTGCGCGAGCACGACGCGGCCGGCGCGCTCGACGAACACCCCGCAGTAGCCGTCGCGGATCGCGCGGCGGAGGTCCGCGCGCGTGGGGACGTAGCCGCGCATGGCCAGGCAGTTCCGCGTGACGTGGTCCGTGACCTCGTCGCCGTCGCACGCGCCCGAGGTCGCGTTGCCCACCCCCACCGTCGTGCTGAGGTACGACTCCGAGACCGCGCGGCCGCCGAGGCGCGCGAGCACGTCGATCGCCTCCGCGCACTCCTCGAGCGGCGGCGCGATCATCCCCCGGCAGTAGGCCGCGACGTGCGCCACGTGCACGCGACCCTCGTCGCCGAGCAGCGACGGCAGCTCGCGCACCCCGAGCAGGTTGCTGCTCGAGGCCGTCGTCCCGATGTGGTAGGCGACGTGCACGCCGCGGCGGTTGGCGACCTCGACGCAGCGCGCCGTCGCCTCCGGCGTGAGCGGCGTGTGGCCGCCGATGATCTTGAGCCCGTACGCGCCGCGCTCGAGCTCCTCCTCGAGTGCGGCCCCGATCTCGGCGCCCGACGGGTCGAGGCGCTCGCGTGGGAAGGCCGCCGCGCTCGAGAGCAGCGCCGCGACGTTCAGCCCCGCGCCGGCCGCGCGCATCCCCTCGACGATCGTCTCCATGCGGCTGCCCATGTCGAGCACGGTGGTTACGCCGGTCTCCGCCGCCATGCGGTGGCCGGCCGCGCGCGTTCGCCCGCCGAAGCCGCCGACGTGCACGTGCGTGTCGACGATCCCCGGGATCACCGTGCGCCCGCGCAGGTCGATCGCGCGCGCGGCGCGCGCCTCGTCGATCGCCTCCTCAACCGCGGCCACGCGCCCGTCCGCGATGCCGAGGTCGCGCGGCGCGTCGAGGCCGTGGGCGGGATCGACGAGGCGTCCCCCGCGGAGGATCAGATCGAACTCGGGCACTCGGTGCCTCCCCTCCCGTCTACCGGGGCCGTGCGTGGGTCGACGCGATCACCACGAACGGAGCAGGCGTCGGCTGCGCTCGACGCGGCGCCGCCATGACAGCAATCGCGCACCGTCGCGTCGCCCATCCGCACGCTCGCGTCGCCGCGCCGTCAGCCGGTGACCAGCGAGGCGAGCGCGGCCTCGTCGTCGCGCTCCATCGCGAGCTCCGCGCGCAGCGAGTCGACGTCGCGGTAGATCGAGGCGACCGCGAGCGTCTTCCCACCGCGCCGGTAGGCGACGACGACATCGCGGTCGGCGGCGCTGCCCCGCGCGACGAGCTCGTCCCACGACGGCGCGTGCCCGACGTAGTTGATCGGGACGTCGTAGTGCTGGCTCCAGAAGAACGGCACGTTGCGGTAGGGCTCGTTGCGGCCGAGCATGTTGCGCGCCGCGGTCATCCCCTGCTGCTCGGCGACCGCCCAGTGCTCGACGCGGATCGACTCGCCGCAGCGCCGGTCCGGGTAGCGCGCGATGTCGCCCGCCGCCCAGATCTCGTCGGCGCTCGTGCGCAGGTGCTCGTCGACGACCACGCCGTTCTCGACGCGCAACCCCGCCGCCTCCGCAAGCGCGACGCGCGGTCGCACGCCGACGCCCATCACGACGAGGTCCGCGGCGAGCGTGCTCCCGTCGTCGAGGGTGACGGCGGACTCGCCGATCTCCTTCGCCGTGTGGCCGAGGTGGAAGCCGACGCCGTGCGCCTCGTGGATCGCCTGCACGAACTCCCCGAGCTGGCGGCCGAGGATGCGCTCGAACGGCAGCGCCTCCGGCGCCACCACGTGTACCTCGAGCTCGCGCGCGCGCAGCGCGGCGGCGACCTCGAGCCCGATGAAGCTCGCGCCGAGCACGACCGCGCGGCGTGCACCCGCGACGCGCGCGATGATCGCGCGGCTGTCCGCGACCGAGCGCAGCGTGAAAACGTGCGCGCGGTCGGCGCCCGGCATGTGCAGCCGCACGGGCTCCGCGCCGGTCGCGAGCAGGAGCGCGCCGTACTCGACGCGGCTCCCGTCGGCGAGCACGACCGCGCGACCGGCGGGGTCGATCGAGGCGACCGTCGTGTTGAGGCGCAGCGCGATGCGGCGCTCGGCGTAGAAGTCCTCGCCGCGCAGCGGCACCCAGTCCTCCGGCGCGTGGCCGGCGAGGTAGTCCTTCGAGAGGTTGGGGCGGTCGGGCGGGACGAAGTCCTCGGCGCCGATCATCGTGATCGGCCCCTGATAGCCCTCCGCGCGCAGCGTCTCGGCGGCGGCGTTGCCCGCGGCGCCGGCGCCGAGGATCACGACGGAGGCCGGCGCCGGGGTGAGGGGCGCGGGCGCCGGGTGCCCCGGCGCCTCGGCCCCGACGAACCAGCGGCCGTCGCGCGCGGTGACCTCGTAGCGCGTGATCGGGTTGAGCGCGGGGGCGCCCACCGCGGCGCCCGTGCGCACGCTGAAGCAGGCGTGGTGCCAGGGGCAGCGCAGCTGCTCGCCGTCGAAGAGCCCCTCGGCGAGCGGGCCGCCGTAGTGGCTGCAGGTCGCGTCGAGCGCGAAGACCTCGGAGCCGCGGCGCGCGAGCAGCACCGGATCCTCGCCCACGTGCCCGAGCAGCATCGCCCCGTCCGCGAGCTCGGCCTGCGCGACGCCCTCCGCCGCGAGGTCCGGGCCGCTCGCGTCGCCGCCGTTCCCGGCCATCGCACACCCCCATCCCGTCTCGTGCGGGGAAAGCCTAGACCCCCGTGTCGAGGCCGCCGGGGCGGAGCGACCGGCCGGGCGACGGCGGGTGCTACGTTCCCGGGCGGCCCGGCGGGCCACCACGCTGCCCGGCCCCGCATCACGGAGGAGGTGTGGCGCGATGACGGTTGGGCGCGTGCGCACGGTGCTCGGCGATGTGGATCCGGCGACGCTCGGCCGAACGATGACGCACGAGCACCTGCTGATCGGCTTCGGCCGCTGGCGGCGCGAGGCGGGGATCCTCGCCGGAAGCGCGCCGCCCGCGCTCCCCGAGCTCGCCGGGCCGCTCACCTGGGAGAACAGCGGGCTCGCGCGACGCCGCGGCCACCCCGACAACTCCGCGCTCGACGACGTCGACCTCGCGGTGAGCGAGGCGCTGCGCTTCATGCGGGCGGGCGGCGGCGCGATCGTCGACGCGACGAACCCCGACCTGACGCGCAACCCGCACGCGCTGCGCGCGATCGCCGAGCGCACCGGGCTGCACGTGGTGATGGGGTGCGGCCACTACGTGCACGGCCACCACCCGCTCGACATGGACGCGCGCACGGTGGACGCGCTCGTCGCCGAGATCGTGGAAGATGTGACGCGCGGCGCCGACGGCACCGAGATCCGCGCGGGCGTCATCGGCGAGATCGGCTCGGAGTACCCGATGGTCCCCAACGAGGTGCGCGCGCTGGGCGCCGCGGCGCGCGCCTCGCGCATCACCGGGGCCGCGCTGCTGATCCACCCGGGCCGCGACCCACGCGCGCCGCTCGAGACGGTGCGCGTGGTGGTGGAGGCCGGCGGGGCGACGGAGCGGACGATCGTCGGGCACCTCGACCGCACGCTCTTCGACCCCGCCGACATGCTCGCGCTCGCCCGAACCGGCTGCTACCTGGAGTGGGACCTGTTCGGCGACGAGTCGTCGTACTACGCGCTCGCACCCATCGACATGCCGAACGACGCGACCCGCATCGACCACCTGCGGCGGCTGATCGCCGAGGGGTTTGGGGAGCGCCTGCTCGTCGCGCAGGACATCTGCCGGAAGACGAGCCTCTGCCGCTACGGCGGGCTGGGCTACGCGCACATCCTCGAGAACGTCGTCCCGATCATGCGGCGCAAGGGGATGTCGGAGGACGAGATCGAGGCGATCCTCGTGCGAAACCCCGCGCGAGTGCTCGCGCTGGCCGCCCCGGCGCCGGACCCGGCGGCCCGCTGAGCGCGCGCTCCCGGTGCCCGCGCTCTGACGGGGCCGATCACGCCTCGCGCGCGCGACGGTATCCTGAGATCGGGTCGCGAACAGGGCGCGCCGGGCGCGGTCCCTCGCAGCTCCCGCACCCGGTGACGCGCGGCAGGATCGGCGGCGCAGGCGGTTGCGCTCTCGACTCATCATGCGATCGCACTGCCCGACGGGCGGCGGCTCGGCTACGCCGAGTACGGGCACGAGGGCGGGTTCCCGATCTTGTACTTCCACGGGGTGCCGGGCTCGCGGCTCAGCAGGCTGCTCCCGGGGGTGCTCGCCGCGCCGCGCGGCGGCCGGGTGATCGCGATCGACGGTCCCGGCTCCGGGCTCTCGGATCCGCAGCGGGGGCGGCGGCTCATCGACTGGCCGCACGACGTCGCGGCGCTGGCCGCGCTGGGGCTCGGGCGGTTCGCGATCCTCGGCTACTCGGGCGGGGGCCCGTACGCGCTCGCGTGCGCCTACGCGATGCCGAGCGCATCAAGCGGGCCGCGGTGGTGAGCGGGATGGGCCCGGTGACGACGAGGGAAGCGACCCGGCGCCTGACCCGGGCGCAGCGCGTCTTCCGCTTCGCCGCGCGCTACGCCTCCCCGCTGATCCGCGTGACGATGGCGCGTAGCGCCGGACACGCGCGCAGGGGTCGCGCGCGGCGACCGACGACGTGGGTCTGCTGGCGCGGCCGTGGGGGTTCCCGCTCGAGGAGATCCGGGTGCGCGTGAACCTCTGGCACGGCGAGCGCGACGGGATCGTGCCGGCGTGGCTCGGGCGGTACGTGGCCTCGCGCATCCTCGGGTCGCGCGCGCTTCGTGCGCGACGCCGGTCACCTGCTCTTCGTGGACTGCATGGACGAGGTGCTCGCCACGATCATCCCCGGCACGGACCGCCACCCGCCGCACCGTCGGGTGCGTGCCTTGCTCGCCGGCACCGGTTGACCGCGGCCGCCCCTGCGCGGAGCATCCGCGCGTGAGCGCCGCCGCCCGTCCCTCCGCCCCGCCCCACGCGGCGGCGTTCGTGACCGACCCCTCGTGCCTCGAGCACGAGGCCCCGGGGCATCCCGAGCGACCCGATCGTCTGCGCGCGATCCTCGACCACCTCGAGCGGAGCGGGCTGCGCTCGCGCATGCTCGAGCTCGCCCCTCGCGACGCCACCGACGACGAGATCCTCGCCGTGCACCGTTCGGAGCTGATCGCCGAGGAGGCGCGCGTGGCGGCGGGACACGGGTGGGCGGACCCCGACACCTACCTCACGCCCCGCTCGCCCGCGATCGCGCGGCGGGCGGCCGGCTCCGTGCTCGCGGGGCTCGACGCGGTGCTCGGCGGCCAGGCGCGAACGGCGTTCGCCGCGGTGCGCCCGCCGGGCCACCACGCAACCGCGTCGAAGGCGATGGGGTTCTGCCTGCTGAACCACGTGGCGATGGCGGCCGCGGCCGCGCTGCGCGCGGGGGTCGAGCGCGTGGCGATCCTCGACTGGGACGTACACCACGGGAACGGCACCCAGGCGATCTTCGACGCCGATCCCCGGGTGCTCTACACGAGCACGCACGCCTACCCCTTCTACCCGGGCACCGGGCACTTCCGCGAGCTGGGCGTGGGCGAGGCGGTCGGGACGAACGTGAACGTGCCGCTCCCGCACGGGGCGGGCGACCGTGCGTTCGCCGCGGCCTACGAGCGGGTGATCTTCCCGGCGCTCGAGCGCTTCCGTCCGCAGCTCGTGCTGGTCTCGAGCGGGTGGGACGCGCACGCGCGCGACCCGCTCGCCCCGCTGCAGGTGACGACGGTCGGCTACACCCGCGTCGCGCGCGAGGCGATCCAGGTCGCGGGGGCGCTGTGCGACGGCCGCGTGGTCGTGGCGCTCGAGGGCGGGTACGACCTGCACGCGCTCGCCTGGTGCGCCGGGGCGCTGTGCGCGCTGCTGCTCGGCGACGAGCCCGCCGCGGACCCCGAGCCGGTGGCGCCACCGGCCGAGCCGGACGTGACAGGGGTGCTCGCGGCCGTGCGCGACGCCGCGGGGCTGGCGTAGGGCGCTGAGTGCCCCTCCGCGCACGCCACCATCGGCGTGACGAGACGGCCGTCATCAAGACCTTGATATCCTCGTCGGCCGACAGGGCCGAAGATCACTCCGTTGACCGGGACTTGCCAGACCTGAGCCGCGCACGACGGCACACACGCACGTCCAGCGTTCCGTATCTCCCGCTATCGCTTGATATCTCACGCGAACGTACACGTACGATCGTTCTCTTCCGATTTGTGCTTGACATCACGACTATGGTTCACGTATATGGAAGCATGGAATGCGAGGGCCCGTTCCTCGTCCCAGAGGGGATCCCGGAGCAGAGGACCGAGTCATGTCGGCAATGAACTACTGGACCCGGCGGAACCTGAGCCGTCGCGGCCTGCTGCGCGGCGGCGCCGTGGGGCTCGGGGGACTCGCCGGCGCCGCGCTGATCGGCTGCGGCGGCGCCGGTGAGGAGACGAGCGCCCCGAAGGCTGCGGCCACGCCAGAGGTGCGCGAGACACCGGCCCCGCTCGCGCAGGACACGAAGGGCATCCTCAGCCCGCGCGTCGACACGACCGCAAACGCCGTCCCCGGCGGCATCGTCCCGATCGTCGACACCGACGCGACGAGCCTCGACCCGCTCACCTCGACGTCGTTCCGCGGGCAGTTCATCGCCCGCCGCGTCTACCCGCAGCTGCTCGAGTTCAAGCCCGGCGTCATCAATCCGGGTACAGGGGAAGTCCGTCCGCAGCTCGCGCTGAGTTTCGAGTACGCGGACCCGCAGCGGCTGGTGTTGAAGCTCCGCAAGGACGCGAAGTGGGACCAGCGCGAGCCGACGAACAGCCGTGCCGTCGACGCCGAGGACGTGGTCTGGTCGTGGAAGCGCTTCGAGACGCAGCACGTCAACCGCGCGGCCGTCGCCAACTCCGTCAACAGCGCCGCCCCGATCAGCTCGATCACCGCGATCGATCCGTCGACGGTCGAGGTGAAGACGGCGATGCCGTTTGCCCCACTGCTGCAGACTCTGGCGTACACGCGCTGGCTGCAGATCATGCCGCGCGAGGCGGAGAGCAAGTTCGACCCGCGCAACGACATGCGCGGCGCCGGCCCCTGGGTCATGACGAAGTATGAGCGCTCGGTGAAGTTCGAGTTCCGCAAGAACCCGAACTACTGGCGAAGGGACCGCCCGTTCATCGAGGGGCTGGACTTCCCGATCATCGGCGAGTACGCGCAGCGGCTCGCGCAGTTCCGCGCGGGGAAGGTCTGGACGAGCGTCGTCAACCAGACGGACGTCGTGACGACCAAGAAGGAGCTTGCCGACCTGGCCCTCACGCAGAACGAATTCGGTCGAGGCGCGTGGCAGATCTATTTCAGCCTGCGTCCCGGCTCTCCGTTCCTCGACGAGCGCGTGCGCCAGGCGGTCTCGTACAGCATCGATCGCGACCTGATGATCGAGACCTTCGACAACACCCCCGAGTTCAAGAAGAACGACTACCCGGTCTCGACGCGATGGCACGGGGCGGGCGTGGCCGGCGGCTACGACGGGACTTGGCTCGACCCGCAGGGGAAGGAGCTCGGCGACGCCGCGAAGTTCTGGAAGTACAACCCGGCCGAGGCGAAGAAGCTCCTGCAGGCCGCCGGCCTCCAGGACAAGCTGAAGTCGAAGCTCTCGTTCATCGCCACCGCCGAGTACGGCACGACCTATCCGAAGGTGGGCGAGGCCTACGTCGGCATGTTCAACGCGTCGGGGAACTTCCAGATCGAGCAGAACCACGCCGAGTACCAGACGGAGTACCTGCAGAAGATCTACTTCTCGAAGGGCGACTTCGACGGCATGGCGTGGGGGGCTTCGACGACGTTCCCCGTGCCCGTGCAGCACCTCTTCGACTACTACCACTCGAAGGGGTCGCGTCAGAAGGTCGCGCTCAAGGGCGATCCCGCGAGCGTGAAGGGGACGGCCGAGTCCGACGCGCTGATCGAGAAGGCGCTCAGCACCCTCGATCCGAAGGAGCACGTCGCGCTGCTCCATCGCTGGCAGAAGGAGAACGCAGCCCGCTTTCCGATCGTCGTCAGCCCGTGGCCCGGCGGCTTCCCGGGCTTCCGGCTCGACTGGCCGATCGTGCAGAACCTGCTGGTCTACCGCGACTACCTGGAGCAGTGGGAGCAGGTCTCGGCGCCGAACTGGTGGGTGGACCGGAGCAAGCCGCCTCGGGCATAGGCCCCCGAGCAACGGCATGTGACGAGGGAGCGGCCCGCTCGGGCCGCTCCCGTCGCGTGAGACGGGAACGCTCATGGGTCGATACATCATCCGCCGGCTCGTGTACGGGGTGATCACCATCTGGCTGGTGACGCTCATCGTCTTCTTCGGCCTACGGCTCATCGTCCCGATCTTCTACGGCGACGCGATCGAGATCGCGGTCGGCCTATCGGGCGCGATCGACGACAAGGCGCTCATCGAGCGCCGGCGCGCAGAGCTCGATCTCGACAAGCCGCTTCCCGTCCAGTACGTCTCGTGGCTGACCGACGTGGCGCGAGGCGACCTCGGGCGCTCGCTGTTCAACGGGCGCCCGGTGCTCACGGAGATCAAGAACCGACTCCCCGTGTCGCTGGAGCTCGGGCTCGTCGGGCTCCTCTCGGCGGTGATCATCGCAATCCCGTTCGGGGTGGTTGCCGCGCTCGCGCAGGATCGCTGGCCCGACTACGCGCTGCGGGTCTACGCGGTCGGTTCGAGCTCGGTGCCCGGGTTCTGGCTCGCTATCCTGATCATCACCTTCGCGTCGATCTGGTGGCGGTGGGCGCCGTCGATCGACTTCGCGTACTTTCACGACGATCCGATCAAGCACATCAAGATCATGCTGCTGCCGGCGCTGCTGATCGGGCTGACCCCGTCGGGCGGCCTCGTGCGCATCATGCGGTCGCAGATGCTTGAGGTGCTCCGGCAGGACTACGTGCGCACGGCGCGCGCGAAGGGGCTCGCCGAGAGCGTGGTCGTGATGCGTCACGCGGTGCGCAACGGGATCATCCCGGTGATCACGATCATCGGGCTGAGCCTGCCCGGGCTGATCGCGGGGACGCCGCTCTTCGAGCGCATCTTCGTCCTGCCCGGGATGGGGAACTACCTCATCGCCTCGCTCGGCGACCTCGACTACCCGGTGATCCAGTCGACGAACCTGATCTTCGCGATCCTGATCGTGGGCGCCAACTTGATCGTCGACATCTCGTACTCCCTCATCGACCCGCGCATTCGGTACTCCTAGGGGGTCCGGGATGGCACGGACGCAGGCCGCAGACCACTACGCGGCGATCGCGCAGCGCCGAGCCGAGCGACCCTTCATCGTTCGGCTCGCGTCCGGGATCTGGAACTTCTCACGGCGTAAACCGCTCGGCGCCATCGGCGCAGCGATCGTGCTCATCTTCGTCTTCGTCGCCGTGACCGCTCCCGTGATCGCGCCGTTCGACGATGGGGCGCAGCACCTGCGCGACAAGCTGCAGGGCCCGAGCGCCAAGTACCGGCTGGGAACCGACAACCTCGGGCGCGACGTGCTCTCGCGCCTGATGTACGGCGCACAGCTCTCGCTGATCGTGGGGTTCGGCGCGGTCGGCATCAGCTCGCTCGCCGCCACGCTGATGGGACTGGTGATGGCCTACTTCGGCAGGTGGGTCGACCAGATCATGTCCCGCGTGATCGACGCGTGGATTGCGCTGCCCGATCTGATCATCCTGATCACGTTCCTCGGGATCGTGAGGCGCACCGGGGCGAACATGATCCTCGCGATGGTGCTCGGGCTGGCGTTCCTGCGCTCCGCGACGGCGTCGCGCGTGGTGCGCTCGGCCGTCCTCGAGCTGCGCAACCGCCCGTTCGTGGAGGCAGCGGAGGCTGCCGGCGCCGGGCCGGTGCGGATCATGTTCCGGCACGTGCTGCCGAACATCCTCCCGCTGATCATCGTGACGGCCAGCGTCGCGCTCCCGAACGCGATCCTGGCGGAGGCGAGCCTGAGCTTCCTCGGCTTCGGGCCGGAGGGCACGTCCTCGTGGGGCCAGATGCTGAGCGTCGAGGGGCGCGAGTTCTTCCGGAAGCAGCCCGGGCTCGCGCTCTGGCCCGGCGTATGCATCGCGCTCGCCGTGTTCGGGTTCAACATGTTCGGCGACGCGCTGCGCGACGTGCTCGACCCGCGCCTGCGGGGGACGCGCCGCTAGCGCGTCCGAGCACGCGTCACCGTCGCAAGAAGGTCGCAAGCAGCGCGCCCGCCGGAGATCGGGCGGGCGCCTCGCTCTGCCCGGGGGCGGTGCTCGGCTCGCGCTAGGGGCTCGGCGCCAGATCGGCCTCCGTGTTGTAGTCGTACCGTGGCGGCGGCACCTAGTCGCCCTCGGAGCGGCGGCGGCGCTCGCTGCCCTTGACGGAGGCGTCGACCTCGCGCTCGACGACGTAACGGGCGCGCGTGTCCTCGACCGCGACCTTGCGGAGGATGCGCTGCTTCTCCTGCTCGTAGCGAGCGCTGCCGCGGCGGCGCAGCGCCTTGCGCATCTTCTCGTCCTGCTGCTGCATCTGGACGTCGTGGACGACGGCCTGCGTCGAGAGATCGTGGTCGCGCTTCACCTCGCGCAGCACCTCGTAGCGCTCCAGGTCCTCGATCGAGGGCTCCGGCTCGTCGTCCGGCTCCGCCAGCTCCGGGTGCGTGTACCCGTCGGACGCCCCGGTGATCGGGGAGGAGACCTTCTGGCCGAGGTGCCAGAACTTCCCATCGTCCGGGATGCGGCGGGGGTAGCCGTCGCGGAAGATGAACGCCGCCCACTGCTTGGACATGATGCGCTCGGCGTCCTCGTCGCACTCGGGGCAGGGCTGGGCCTTGGCGGCTTCACGAGTGGGACGGAGCAGCTCGAACACCCCGTTGCAGTCGCGGCAGTAATACTCGTAGAGCGGCATTCTCGAACCTCCGGTGGACGTGGGCCGAAGCTCCCGGCCGGGCGCGCCCGGCGTCCATCTTCGCATATCGGGGGTAACACGCAGGGCGCCCGCGCGGCAAGTTTGCAATCCTGATCCTGACAGGGGAACGCCGCATTCGCGGGCCCCGCGTGCGCCAGAGAGGGGGACCGATGGCGTACTACGTGGTCGGAGGGCGCTACCGGGACACGACGTTCCGGGAGATGGTGCGCCCCGACCCGCCGGAGGGGCCGTTCGCCCGCTACGAGGATGCGCTCGCCACGTGGCGGGCGAAGTCGGTCCGGCACATCGACGAAGCCTTCGTGCGCTTCGAGATCGTCGCCGCAGAGGGCGTCGAGGGGGCGGGGGCGGGGCGCCGCCGGGGGTAGGCGGCCGCGCCATCGCGAGGCGCCGCGACGGTGGCCGCGGAGGGCGCCGGCAGGCCCCACGCAGCGTCTCGCGCCGCGCCGGCCGGCCCGCGATCGCCTGCGCCGCGAGCGGCCCGGTAGAGCGCAACGCACGCGGTCGCTAGCATGACGTCCGCGGAGGAGGCAGAACCGCCATGGCGATCACGCCCCACGCCTCGAAGCAGGACTTCGAGGCGGCCTTCAAGGGCTTCCAGTACCCGATGTCGAAGTCCGCGATCCTGAACATGGGGCGCGACAAGGGCGGGCTCGACCGCGAGGTCGCCCGCGTGCTCGCGCGCATCCCCGATCGCAAGTACCGCGACGTCGACGAGGTGCGCGCGGCCGTGCGCGGCGTCTACCGCGCGATGGGCGTCCCGGAGGACGGGCTGCCGCTGTAGCCCCCGGCATGCCCGCGCGCGCCGCGATCGCCGATCGCGGCGTTACTTGACCTGGACGAGCTCGATCTCGAAGTTGAGCGCCTTGCCCGCGAGCGGGTGGTTCGCGTCGACCGTGATCGCCTCCGACGTCACCGACACGACCGTCGCCGGCGCTCCGTTGCCGAGCTGCACGCGATCCCCTTGAGCGAGGCCCGCCGGGGCGTTCGCTGTCGACACGCTCACCACGAGATCGTCACGCCGCGGGCCGTAGGCCTGCTCGACCCGCAGGTGCACCTTCTTCTTGTCGCCGACCGCCATGCCGCGCACTCCGTCGTCGAAGCCGGAGATCACCTGCCCCTGCCCGACGACGAAGGTCAGCGGGTCGCGCCCGACCGACGAGTCGAAGACCTCGCCATCGTCGAGCGTCCCCGTGTAGTGCACGGACACCGTGTCCCCTACGTCTACCACGCGTCGCTCTCCTCCCCCACCACACGCGGCCGGCAGGAACGCGACGAGCAGCACGAGCCCCAGCCACCCGGAGGCCGGACGGCGACGGACGCGGATCAACCGGCGAGCCGGCGGCATGCAGCGAATTGCATCGCCCGCCACGGTAGCACGCGCCCCCGCAGGCGTGACTCCAGGCGCGCGCCCGCTTAGATTTCGCCCAATGCGCGACCCGAATCGCCTCGCCTGGATCGACCTCGAGATGACCGGGCTGGATCCCGACCACCACGTCATCATCGAGGTCGCGAGCCTCGTCACCGACGCGTACCTCCGCGTGCTCGCTGAGGGGCCCGTGATCGCCGTCCATCGATCCGCGGCTGAGCTCGCCGCGATGAACGAGTGGAACGTGAGCACGCACACCGCATCCGGCCTCGTCGAGCGCGTGCGCGCCTCCACGATCGACGCGCGCGAGGCTGAGCGGCTCACGCTCGGCTTCCTCGACCAGTGGCTCCCCCGCGGCGTCTCCCCGCTCTGCGGCAACTCGATCGCGCAGGATCGTCGCTTCCTCCGCCGCGAGATGCCCGAGCTGGAGGCGTTCTTCCACTACCGCCAGATCGACGTCAGCACCGTGAAGGAGCTCGTCCACCGCTGGTACCCGGAGCGCTACCAGCCGCCGCAGAAGCGCGAGCTGCACCGGGCGATCGACGACGTACGCGAGAGCGTGAACGAGCTGCGCTGGTACCGCGACCGCGTCTTCCGCACGCCGCCCGAGGAGAGCGCGCCGGGCGCGCCTCTGCGTCGGCTGTGGCAGGCGATCGCGTCACTGCGCACGCGCGTGCGGCGCGAGGCCTAGCGGCCGCCCCGAGCCGCCGCGCGCCGGGAGCCCCCGCTCGCCCCTCGCCTGGCCCGGCCTCCTCAACGGACCCTCCGAGAGCCCGGTTCGCACCCGCCCCATCGCGGGGCCCGCCCCGAGGCCGGCGGCGCATCCCTGCGCTCGCGCGCCCCGCCGGTCGATGCTCATCACAGGAGCCGAAGGAGCACCGATCGATGCGGAGCGACGCCCCCCGACCCCGCCCGCGGGCGCGAGGCCGCGTCGCTGCGCCCTGGCACAACCACGACGACATCCTCGACGGCGTCACCGTCTCCAAGGTCATGTCGACCGACCTGAAGACGATCTCGGCCGAGGCCGACCTCCAGGAGGCGCGCGCCGCGTTCAAGCGACACGCGATCCACCATCTGCTCGTCGACGACCGCGGGCGCGTCGTCGGCGTCCTCTCGGACCGCGACGTGGTGCGGCGCCTCAGCCCCTACGCGGGGACGGCCGCGGCGCAGCGCCGCGACGAGGACACGCTGCGCCGCAAGGTGTTCCAGGCGGCCACGTACGCGCTGGTCGCGGTGCCCCACACCGCGCTCGTGCAGGAGGCCGCGGCCACCCTGCTCGAGCGGGGGATCTCGAGCCTCCCGATCGTCGACGACGAGGACCGCGTCGTCGGCATCGTGACCACGCGCGACCTGCTGCGCGGGATGCTCGCCTGCACCGTCGCGCCGCACACCCCGTAGGCGCGAGCCCCGCACTCGGTAGGCGAGCGCGCTCGGCGACGTACCCCGGCGCCGCGGCCGGCGGCGGCGGGCCGTGCGTTGCGCGGCGACTCCGCGCCCCGACGCCCGTTGCTATGGTGCGGCGATGACGCGCCGACTCGCCCGCCGCCTGCCCCCGCTCCCGGTGGCGGCGGCGGCGCTCGCCATCGCGGCCGCGCTCCTCGGCGACGCCATGCTCTACGTGGTGATGCCCGCGAGGCCGCAGGCCTGGGGCCTCACGATCGCGCTCGTCGGCGTGTTGCTCTCGGCGAACCGGCTGATCCGGCTGCTCTCCAACCCGCTCGCCGGTCTGGCTTTCCAGCGCCTCGGCACGACCGTCCCGTTCGCCGTCGCGATGGCGGTCGCCGTCGTCGTCACCGCGACGTATGGCTGGGTGACGGCGTTCTGGGCGCTGCTGCTCGCGCGCGTGACGTGGGGCTTCTGCTGGTCGGTCCTCAGGATGGGCGGCCAGTGGGCGGTGCTCGATGCCGCGAGCGACGCGAACCGCGGGCTGCTGATGGGCTCGTACTCCGGCATCGTTCGGCTCGGGAGTCTCGGCGGGGCGCTGCTCGGCGGGCTGCTGAGCGACGTGGTGAGCCACCGCTTTGCGTTCACGCTCTTCGCGGCGCTGACGGCGGCGGCGGGCCTGGGGTGGTACACGGCGAGCGGGCGGCGCGCTGCGGCTCGCGCGCCGGTCGGCGGGCACGGGAGCGGCGGCGGGCTGCGCGACGTGGTCGCGGACGCGCGGCTGCTCGTGATGAGCACCGGCAGCTTCGCCTCGGGGCTCGTCTTCTCGGGCATCCTCGGCGCCTCGCTCGGCTTCCTCTTCCGCGCGCGGTACGGCGAGGAGGTGCCAGTGGCCGCGGCCGCGATCGGGGTCGCGACGTTCACCGGGCTCGTGCTGGGCGCGCGCAGCGTGCTCGACGTGGTGCTCGCGCCGGTGGCGGGCCACGTCGCCGACCGGCTCGGGCGGCGGCGCGCGATCGTCGGGAGCCTGCTCGTCGCCGCGGCCGGCCTCGCCGCCCTCGCGGCGGTGAGCCATGTCTGGCTCATGGTCGCGGCGGTCATGGCGGCCTTCGCAGCCTCCGTCGGGCTCTCCGTGCAGCTCGTGACGGCGGCGGGCGACCTCGCCGCGCCAGCGCGCCGCGCCGCCGTCCTCAGCACGTACGCGACCTTTCAGGATCTCGGCGCCGCGATCGGGCCGCTGCTCGGGCTGTCGTGGGGAAGCCTCGGCACCCTGCGGCTGCTGTTCGTCGGGTCGGCCGCGGCGCTGGCGCTGCTCGCCGCGGCGGCGGCACGCACGCTCCCGCGCGAGGCGCT
>Ga0194131_10004682_pt1 | contig 20396 bp, 20 predicted proteins | sample TA2KigO120mmetaG_FD_148631 | JGI IMG/M metagenome (GOLD analysis project Ga0194131, IMG submission 148631) | Freshwater microbial communities from Lake Tanganyika, Tanzania - TA2015053 Kigoma Offshore 120m | ecosystem: Environmental > Aquatic > Freshwater > Lake | place: Tanzania: Lake... | reverse complement strand
ACGCCAGCGAACGCTTTTTCGCCTGCTTCCCTTCCCAGGATGGCCGCACGGGATTCAAGAATCGCGCCGGGTTCGTGTCGATGTACGAGGACCAATACCGCGAGCTTCTTGCCGGCCTGGAACTTGTCGGCATTCATTTGCAAATGATCCGCGAGTCGGTGGACGAAATTCTGCCGCTCTTCGGGAGGGCGCGCGAGCTAGGCGACGTGTTGAAGCGTTACCTCGAAGGCGAGGAGGAGGACTACGTGCATTGGATCGAACGGCGCGGGCGGGGTGTGTTCCTGCAGGCCACGCCGATCAACGTGTCGACGCTTCTGACCGAGAAGTTGTTCGATCGCGTACCCGTCGCGGTGTTGACTTCGGCGACGCTGTCGGTCGGCGGCGGCTTCGACTTCGCGATCAAACGCCTCGGGATTCCGGCGCCGCGTTCCATGGTGGTCTCCAGTCCGTTCGACTATCAGCAGCAGGCGATGCTCTACGTGCCGCAACACCTTCCAGAACCGCGCGAGCCGGCATTCACAAAGGCAGCCGCGCTGGAAATCGTGAAGCTATTGGAGCTCAGCAAAGGCCGCGCGTTCGTCCTGTGTACGAGTTATTCGTCGATGCGCGCCCTGCACGACATCGTGTCCTTTGAAATCGACTATCCCACGCTGCTGCAAGGCACCGGTCCGCGCAACGCGTTGTTGGACGAGTTCAAATCGACCAAACATGCGGTGCTCTTCGCAACGTCGTCGTTCTGGCAGGGCGTCGATGTGCAGGGCGATCAATTGAGCTGCGTGATCATCGACAAACTGCCGTTCGCGGTGCCGAGCGATCCGGTCGTTGCCGCCCGCACCGAAGCCGTTAAGCGCGCAGGCGGTGAACCATTCCGTGAGTATCAGATTCCGCAAGCGGCGATCGCCCTGAAACAGGGCCTCGGCCGGTTGATCCGCAGCCGCACGGACCGCGGTTTGCTGGCGATTCTCGACAACCGCATCACGCGCCAGCGCTACGGGCAGATCTTCTTCGACAGCCTGCCCGACTACGCGTTCACCACCAGCTTCGACGAGCTGAAGACATTCTGGAGGGGCTGATGTACGAAGTCCATGTTTCGACCATGTTCCCCGCGGCGCACGCACTCCGCAACTACTACGGCAAGACCGAGCCGATCCACGGCCACAACTGGCGGGCGAAGATCACTATCGCCGGCGAGAAGGTCGATTCAATGGGCCTCTTGATCGATTTCGTGCCGCTGCAGAAGGAGATCGCGCGCGTGATCGGACGGCTCGATCACCAGTTCCTGAACGAGGTGCCGCCCTTTGACACGGTCAATCCGTCGGCCGAAAACATCGCGAAGTACCTGCTCGACGAGTTCGCCGCCTCGGTGCCGCCGATGCAGCCCGAGTTCACGGTCAACGTTTCGCGCGTCGAGGTCTGGGAAACCGACAACTGCAGCGCGGTCTACTTGCCGAAGTAAGCGGCGTTCCGGGGCGCGAAATCGGCCCATTTCTCCGGCAGGTCGTCAATCGCGAAAATCGCCGACACGGGGCAGACGGGAACACAGGCGCCACAGTCGATGCATTCGACCGGTTCAATGTGCAACATCTCGGCGGATTCGAATTTGGGATCGTCCTTCTTCGGGTGGATACAATCAACCGGACATGCGTCGACGCACGCGGTATCCTTGGTCCCGATGCAGGGTTCAGCGATCACATAAGCCATTGCGAGAGTTGCTCCTTGAAATACGGCGGAAAAGACTGTTGTACCACAGCGCGGGCTGCTGGCTCAATGTTAAGCGGGCGGCGCAACACTGCGCGCCGCCCGCCTCCAACGATTGCCTAGAGGGTCTTGAGGTACGCCATGAGGTCGGTCTTCTGTGCCGCCTCGAGCTGCTCTTCGTAAGGTGGCATTCCGTTGCCGCCCTTGTTGATTTTGTCGAGAATCTTGGCGTCGGTCATTCCATCGCGCTTGGTGACGCCCTTGAGCGATGGCGCGTTCCCGCGTTTCTCGTCGTTATCGGTGTTGTGGCAGCCCATGCAGGCCGAGTTCTCGAAAACTTCCTGGCCCTTCTTGGCGTCGCCCTTCTTATCGGCTCCAACGGCGAGAGCCGCCGAGATGATCGCCGCGCTTGCAAAAGCCACACTACGTTGTGTAAAACTCATTGTGATTCTTTCTCCTGATCTTGCGTGTACCATTTCATTCTACAATTGCCGCGATGCGTCCCGCTATCGCCGTTTTTGCAAAAGCTCCGATCGCCGGACGGGTAAAGACCCGGCTAGCAGTATCGCTGGGCCCCGAATCGGCTGCCCGTTTGTACGAATCGATGGTCTCGCGGTTGCTCGATCGCTTGATCGGCGGCGGCCTTGCGGCCGATATCGAGCTCCAAGCTGACATCTCGACAGATGCTTGGAAGAGCTTTAACGTTACCCGGCGGCTGCAAGTCGATGGAAATTTGGGGGACCGGATGCGGAGCGCGCTGTCGCTCATGTTGGCCGAAGGACGGCACCGAGCGATGATCCTCGGCGGCGACGTTCCCACCGTGCCGATTTCCCATCTCGAAAAACTTCTGGCTTTCGACGCCGATGTCGCGCTTGGGCCAGCCGAAGATGGCGGTTACTACGCCATCGCCTGCCGCCGTACCACAGAGACAATGTTCGACGGCGTGGCGTGGTCCACAGTCTCGGCGCTGACCGACACCAAGGCCGCTTGTGAGCGGGCTGGGTTAACAGTGGCGATAGGGGAATCCTGGTTTGACGTCGATACGCCCGAAGACCTGGCGCGGTGGCCTCAAGTCACGGTTGCGGATGATAGCGACGCGGCAGGGATAGTTACGGTCCGGTCCGCCGCCGCAAACCGGCTGACCCACGATTTCGGCAAGGGCCACTGGTCGTCGTGCCCGACCGAGAACGGCGTGCTGCGGCAAATTCGAACCGAACGTGCGCTGGTCGCGCGCAGCGGTGATCGAATTCTCGGAACATTGGTGCTGGCAACCAAGAAGCCCTGGGCGATCGACGTCGCCTATTTCACCGTCGTTCCGAAGGCGATCTACCTGCATAGCATGGCAGTGACGCCCGACGCGCAGCGGCGGGGGATCGGCCGTATTCTGCTCGAAGAAGCCCAACGAATCGCGCGGGCGTGGCCAGCACAGTCGATCCGCCTGGATGCCTACGATGCCGCGGCCGGAGCGGTGGAGTTCTACGCGAAATGCGGCTTTCGGGAGACGGGCAGGGTGGTCTATCGCGGAACGCCGCTCGTCTATTTCGAGTCTGTGTTGAGCCGCTAACCGCGGGGCAACTCGCGGTCCACTGTTTGGGAAACCGGACCCGGATCGCACGCGGGGCGGCGCTAGGGGGCTCTGGTGAGCCCGTTAAGCAAACCGCCGGAATAACGCTTCGTAAGCCGTTGTCACCGCGTCCCAACTGTAGCGTTCTTCCACCCGGGCGATCGCGGCGGCTGTTAGGCGCGTGCGTTCCTCGGCCGAAAGAGTCAGCGCCTCGGCAAGGACGGCCGGCAATGTTTCTTGCGTGAAGGCCAACCCACAGCCGCCCGCGACTTCCCGGTTCTCAACCGTATCCAGATAGAGCACCAACGCCCCGCGCCCCATCGCCTCGATCAACGCCGGGTGCGTTCCCCCGACTTCGGTCGCGTGGATGTACGCGAAGCAGTGCGATCCCAGCTCTTTGTAGCCATCGCCGAAGATGTATCCGGGCATAACGATGCGGTCGTCGTTGGTCGATCGGACCTTTGCCTTGTACTCCGGCGCGTAGGGAGCGTCACCGATGAGCGCCAGCTTCATCGGCGTGACTACGCTCTCAAACGCTTCGCGAACAAGCAGTGCATTGTTCTCCGGTTCCCAACGCGAAACGTACAAAAAATACCGGTCCGGAGTAAGCGCCAATTCGTCAAGCACCTTCGTTGATGGCACTTTGCCAGTCTCGGCACCGTAGGGGATGAAAGTGGTCTCGCATCCGTAAGTTTTGCGGTAATAGGCGCGAATGGCCTCGGCGTCGGAAACAGGATGCGTCGGACAGAAAGTCGAAAGCCACTCCGACAGCCGGTACCATGCCTTCGCAAGGCGGTTCCACTTCCTCCGCAAACGTTCAAGGCCATCGACGTTCAGCAGCACCGGCGTTCGAAACAGACGCGGCAGCCAGCAAAAAACAGCGTTGGCGGCGTTGCAGCAAAGGATGATGTCATAACGCTGCGTGACCGCGTGAAGAGTGGATATCGCCGTGTGCGCCAGCGTATCGGTGTATTTGTGGCGCAGCGTCGGCAGTGTGACCAGCCGCACACCGAGATAAGTGGGCGCGCTGTGCCGATCACGGCAATAGACAGTGACGTCATGGCCGCGCGCGGCAAGGCGCCGGCCTAGTTCCTCGGCGAAGGTCTCAAACCCGCCATAGCGGGCCGGGATACCACGAGTACCGAGAATCGCGACGCGCATCGCGCGCTATCCGCGGGCGGCTCGGACGCGCGCCAGCACGCGCGGAGACGGCTTCGGCGCGGGCCGGCTAACCGGTCGCGGACGGAACCAGGATGCCATGTACTCGTCGGTGGCCTTGCGGCGCTTCATGATCTCGGCGCGCTTTTCGAGCATTCCGCGCCAATTGCGGCAAACCATCCAGAATGCCTTAAGCGAGGTCTGTTCCCGCACCAGACACGCGCCGACGACGACCAAGTCGCGCAGCGTGATCGACAGCCAATTGCGCCGGTACAGATCCCAGGTCATGTTCTTGACACGCATCAGAAAACGGTTCTTCACCGAATGCATGTTGATCTCGGCGGGCAGGGCGCGGCGGTTGCCGGGCAGTACGTTGCGAACGTGGTAAGCCCGCGCGTACGGCGTATAAAGACAACGCCACCCCAACAATTGATGACGCCAGGCGACATCGGCGTCTTCGCGGTAGACAAAGAACTCGCTGTCGAAGAACTCGCCGCCGACCGCGACATCCTCGATCATCTCGCGGCGGTAGAGCGCCGCCGCTGCGGTAGCGCCAAAAACGTATTCGAAGTTCGAGTATTCTCCGTTGTCCGGAAGTTGGCTGCCGCGATCCAGGTGCCGCAGCATCGGAGTGAAGTACATCCCGGTCGAATCGATGACCGGGCGATCCGGCAGTTCAAACGTCGACTTGATGGCGAGCAGCTTGCCGCACACCGCCCCGATCCGAGGATGAATCTGGCCGGCCTCGACAAGTTGTTGGACGAACCCGGGCATCAGCAGTACATCGGGATTCAGCGTCAGAATCCATTCGCCACGCGACTTTGCGATCGCCTGGTTTTGCGCCGACGCAAACCCGATGTTTTCGTCGTTGTACACAATCCGGCATCGGTCTTCGAGCTGTTCCAGAATGTCGATGGTGCCGTCGGTGGAAGCGTTGTCGATGACAACAACTTCCAGATCCGCATATTTCTGGGCCAGCACCGATTCAAGGCACTTCTTGATGAATCGGCCACTGTTGTAGGTCACCAGGGTGACGGAGACGAGTTCAGTTAAAGCCATTTGGTCGATGGTGAGAAAGAGCTTGCCCGTTGGAAAAAACAAGTTCCAGCCATTCTCCAGATTTGTAGGATGATTGCAATTGCTGACTGCTGCGGGGCCCGCCGGCTACGAAAAAGAACGCGGGGAACGACTCCAACGACAACGGCCGCCGCAACCACCCGCCGCGCAAACGGCGAGAAGTGCTTCGACACGTATTTAAGAAGGCTAGCATACCAAACGTTCATCCGCTTGCCAAAGTCAATCTTTTGAACGGAATGGCCACCGAAATGTGTGGCCTTGGCTGCCGGATCGTACCGGATACTACCCCCGGCGGCGAGAATCCGTTTGCAAAAGTCAACGTCTTCGAGCCAGACAGGATGAAAGCGCTCGTCGAACCCGCCCAGCGACTCCCAGACCTCGCGTCGAAACAGCAGAAACGCTGCCGCAGGCTGCTCGACCGTCCTCGCAGTGAGGAGATCCGCATCCAGGCAGCGATACCGACGATTGACAGGGTTGGCCGGCCAGATTCGATTAATCCCCAGCACTTCAAATGCCAATGCCGCTGGAGTCGGTAAGTTGCGGTATGTGAAGCCCTTCTGCGGAGAATTGTCCTCTGCAACAAGCATTCCCGCGGCGGCCATGTGTCCTTCTTCCCTGACCGCCCGTTCCAACGCCTCAATACCGGTCGTCAGCCGGGCGTCGGGATTGAGCAGTAGTACATATGGCGTATCGACCGCCCGGACGCCTTGATTTACGCCTCCAGCGAAACCGGCATTTGCCGAATTGCGAACCACCGTCACCTCTCCGCGCTTGGGAATCCTGCCAACCGTGTCATCCACCGATGCATTGTCAATCACCCTGACAGCGATTCCAGCGGCCAGACACGACTCGACCGCATCTCGAATATACTCCTCGGAGTTGTAGGTCACGATCACGGCCGTGGTCTGCGTCATGGGACTACTTGTAAGGTTTACCATCTACTCGGTCGCCAGACCGGGAATTTCTACCGACGACGGCCCGGCGCGAAGCGTTTCTTAACCAGAAACCAGAGATTATGGAAGCCATCCCGCCACGGGTTCAGCTTGATCTCCCCAAGCCGGGAGGAGTAAAGAATCGAAATCTCAGAAAAACGAACGTTTGAATGACGAAGCGCTTCGATCTTGATCTCCTCCGAAAAGGCCATTCCGTCACTCTCAAGCACGAACTCATCGAGAATCGCCCGCTTAAACACCCACATGCCGGATTGCGAGTCGCGCACCCAACGGAAATACAGCACGCTCATCGCCAACGAGAGTACAAAGTTTCCGAACTTGTGCTTGAAGCTCATGGCCTCCCGGTCTCGGACCGGGAAACGCGAAGCATTGAGGAAATCGACCTCCAGGTGCAGGTACGCTTCGATCAGGTACGAGATGGCATCGGGCGGGTAGGAGTGGTCGCCGTCGAGCGTCACGATGATGTCGCCGGTAGCGGCGGCGAACCCGCGTTTGTAAGCCCGCCCATAGCCCCGGACATTCTCGCGGATGACAGTCGCGCCGAAGCCTTTGGCCACATCCGCCGTACGGTCGGTCGAGCCGTTGTCGACGACGATCACATCGTCGACGAATTCGGGCATGCGGCGCAGCACCTTTTCGATGCCCTGCTCTTCGTTCAGGCACGGGATGATCACCGTGATGCGGAGATCTTTGTACAAGATGACATTGTAGCTGGGTTGGAAGGAAGCAGGGACCCCGTCAAATTTCGGTGTGACGGCTGCTCAGCTAAGCGGACGTCTTGCCAGGAGCGAGCAGGTGGTAAACCTCGCGGCCGATTGTGTCGAGTTGGGGAAGGGCGTAGTCCCTCTTGATCACAGCGCCCTCCTCGGATTTCTTGCGATAGAATTCCTGGAGTTTCTGAAAACTAGCATCCCTAACGAGCTCTTGATGCTTAGCCTTCAGAACGTTTTGGACTTGCTCGGTGGTTGTCATGGCCTTAGAAGTAGTTCTTGCTATGAAGGAACGTCTTGTAATCGCCTCGCGCGATGAACTCGACGATGAAGTCATTGTAGCTCCGAATGATCTTCCGTAGGGAACGGTCATTGGAGTAGTCCTCGATTTCAAGCCGAAGGACCCCGCTCAATGTCTGCGGGCCAATCATTCGGCCATGGGAATGCCAGGTCCGATTGTCGCCAAGCTTCTTCGCAATATCCTCGGCGCGCACCTCCTTCTCGCCGTGGGTAACCGGCTGGCCAAGCTTTAGCGGGTCGGTGCGGTGCGCGATCCAATCCTTGAATTTGTACTCGACAAGCCATTTCTTCAGCAAGGTCACGGTCAAAGCCCTTGCCTGCTCGTATCGGCTTAGCATTGCCAGATCCAGACTCTGGAGAATTAGGAACTCGGCATTGGTGAGTTTGTCGTCCGCGGCCTTCTCTAACATCTTTTCGACCTGGTCGAGGTATCCGAGCGCGGGTACCCATTCTTTCCCGTTGAAGACTTGGGGATCGATAGGACCGAGGGAGGAGGAATAGTCCATGAAGATCCTGTCGCCCGAGGCGCAAAAGACTGTTCCCGCGGACATTGCGTAGTCGGGCACTACAAACGACACTTGGCGGTAGTGGAACCGAACGATCTCGACCAGTTTTTCGACCGTCTCAACGCTTCCACCTGGTGTATTCAAGAAGAGGACCAAATGGTCGCCCCGCGAATCCTCTTTAAGTTTCTCGATGAAGTCACGAAAACGCTTCTGGACCGCGGGGTGTATCGGACCATAGTAGAACGCCACATCCGCTCCGAAGTGTTCCTCCAACTTTGCAAGGCGATCCTTCAACTCTGCCTTGATCTGATCGTCGTATAGTTGCAAAATCGTTCTCCCTCTGTTGTGTCCGCTGTTGATCGGCAACCTGATCGCGTGATAGCTGCTTACAGGATAGCCTTCACTGTTCGGTCAGTCGACCCGGGCGGCGGCCGCGTAGTCGTTCGGCGCGATCCAACCGGGGTGCGGCCGAACCGAAGACACAATATCGCCGTCCGGATGCAGCGCTCGCCAGTTGTCGAGAACTTCGCCAAGCTCCTTGACTTTCGCCTGGTTCCTCTCGGCGACATCGGACTTCTCGCCCGGGTCGGTAGAAAGATGAAAAAGATGATCGGCAGGCTTAGGGGTCCCTTCCTCAACGATCCGCACAAGCTTCCAATCCCGATGCAGCACCGCAAACCGGTAGTCGGCGCGTTCGTTGGATTTGACCGCGAAAACAAGCGGCTCGCGATCGGCGACCGCGCCACTCAAAAGCAGCGGCCAGAGATTCCTGCCATCGAGCGGTTTCTTCCCCGCGGGTACGACACCCACCGCCGCCGCGAGCGTCGGAAAGATATCGGCCGCGTGCATCACCTGCGCGGAACGCCCGCCCTTCGGCAGCTTACCCGGCCAGCGAATCGCGGCAGGAACGTGTATGCCGCCTTCAAATGTCGTTCCCTTCGCGCCTCGGAACGGACCGTTGATCGCGCCCTGCGCCAAAGGCCCGCCGTTGTCGCTCATGAACATCACGATTGTGTCGTTGGCAAGGTTCTGTTTGTCGAGATATTCGAGCACCCGGCCCACGCTCGTATCCATCACATCAATGGCGCCGGCGAGGATCCGAAGCTTGTCCTGCTTGCGGTCGCGATACTTGAACAACACCTCGTCCGGCGCCGACAGCGGTGTGTGCACCGCGTTGAACGGGAAGTACAAAAAGAACGGCTTGGTGGCATCACGCGCGGCAAGCCAGCGCAGCGCTTCATCGGCAAGTAACGTTGTCGCATACCCGTCTTCGTCCACCGATTTCCCGTTCCGCTGCCAGTCCAGCCCGCCCATGAACCTATGCGAAAAGTAGTGGATCTCGGCGTTGACGCAGCCGTAGAAATGATCGAACCCGCGCGCGTTCGGCAATAGCCTGCGATGCGCGTGCCCAAGGTGCCACTTGCCGATGCACGCCGTCTGATAACCGGCCGATTGCAACGTTTGCGGCAGCAGATGTTCGTCAAGCGGAATGCCGTTCGGCGACCACGCCCGAATCACGTTGTAGACCATGCCGAATCGCACGGGCATGCGGCCGGTGAGCAACGCCGCGCGAGTCGGCGTGCAGAACGGATAGGTATAGCAACGGGTGAGGTCGAGGCCCTCGCGTGCGATGCGATCGATGTTCGGCGTGGGCGTCGCGCCGCCGTGGAAACTAACATCGCCCCAACCAAGATCGTCGGCTAGAAAGAGGACGATGTTTGGCTTGCGCGAGCCGGGCGTCTGCGCGGCAAGGGCGGCGGCTAAGCTGCGTCGAGTCATCACCTTGTTCCCATGGTAAACCGCGCACATGCGTACAATGAGGACGTGAAACGAATTCTCTTTGCCGCGGCCTTACTGCTTCCCGCCGCCGAACCGGAAGCGCGCAACGTAAAGACGGTCTATCTCCTCAAGATGACCGCCGGCCTCGATCAGTATCTGGCCAATGAGCTCACCACAGGCAATGTGTATGCAGTGACCACCGATCCGCAGCGCGCCGATGCGTTGTTCACCGACTCGGTGGGCGAAGCGTTTGAAAAGCGAATCGCCGAACTCTACCCGCCTCCGGCCGCGAAGAAAGACGAGAAAGAAAAAACCGAGACGGAGTCGAAGGACCAGGTCGTGCGCCTCGGAACTTCGACCTGGAGCCGCGGCCACGGAACGGTTTTTTTGGTTGACCGCAAAACGCGCAACGTGTTGTGGTCGATGCACCGAACGACCAAGAACACGCAGCGGGCCGAAATGGTGGAGCAAGCGAAAAAGATCGCGGCACAACTCAAGAAAGACCTTGGAATGACGCCGCCGGGAGCGAAGTAATGAAAACGATTCTGATTGGTCTCGCATTGGCGGCTGCCTTGTTGGCGGGCGATATTCGTTCGGGCGGCTCGTTGGTCGGGCGCGTGGAGTCCGATGGAACGGTTCGGCTGCGCGGGACGATCGTCGGGAAATTTGAAAGTGGCGGTTCGATTCGCGTGAAGGGGTCGCTGGCCGGGCAAATCGAATCGGGTGGCCACATCCGTAAGAACGGATCGCTGGTGGGCCGCGTGGAATCGGACGGCACGGTTCGATCGAACGGCTCGATTGTGGGCAAAGTCGAAAGCGGCGGCACGGTGCGGAAGAGCGGGTCAATTGTCGGAAGCGTGGAAGGCGTGGCCAAAGAACTGGCCGCGGTGATTTTCTTCTGGGACTTCTTCGACGTTCCCTGAAACACCCCAAGCGCGTCGGCGGGATTCGGACAGGTCGCACTCCTATGGGCGCGGATGCGAATGCCCTGCTTCCGGCACGGCGCGAGCTATCGTAACTTCACCAGACAATGCAAGGCGCCGAGCCCGATGGTCCTCACGGCCGCTTAATCTTATACAGACTCTGCGCGCCGCGAATGTAGAGCGCGTCCGCGCCGATAGCGGGCGTCGCCATGATCATCTCGCTGATCGTATTCTTGTGCAGCAGCTTGTATTCCGCGCCCGCGCCAATAACGAACGTGTCGCCATCCTCGCTGGCTGCGTATAGCTTTCCGCGAGACGCCCACGGCGAAGCCGTAAACGCCGCCGCCGCCGGATCAATGCGCTGCTTGCCGTAAAGTTCGTTGCCGGTCCGCGCGTCGTGCGCCGTGAAGAAACCCCGGTCCATCAGCGTGTAGTAATTGTCGCCGTAGATGATTGGCGATGGATTATACGGTCCGGCTTGCGGCAACTTCCACGCGATGTGCGCCTCGCCCAGCGTTCCCTTCGCGCCCGGCTTGACGACAAAAACCGGCCGGTTCTGATCTCCCACGTAGCCCGAAGTCAGATAGAGAAGTCCGAACCGTTCGAGCGGCGTCGGAATTGCGATCGTGCTCATACCGCCGAACTCCCAAACGACTTTGCCGTCGAGGTCGTACGACCGGTTCTTCAACGTGCCCGTTGTGACGATTTCAGTCTTTCCATCGTGCTGCCAGATGAAAGGCGTCGACCAGTTGGACTTCTCATCGGAGCGATCCGCCTTCCAAATGACCTTGCCCGTCTTGGCGTCGACAGAAAGAAGCTGGCTCGAGTCGTCGTTATCTTTGAGAATGTACAAGCGGCCCTGATGAAGAATCGGCGAGGCCGCCGTGCCCCAGCCATACCGCGTGTTGTTGGCGCCAAGCGGGAGTGTCCAGGCGATCTTGCCGTCTTTCGTCAGCGCCCACAGACCGTTGTTGCCGAACAGCGCGTAGACCATACTCCCATCGGTCACAGGCGTCTCCGACGCGAAGCTGTTCTTCAAGTGGCGCGACTGCGGCGGCACTCCCTTCCACACTTCGCGCTCCCACACAACCTTGCCCGTCTTGGCGTCGAGCGCCATCACAAGCAACCGGTGTTCGTCGGTTACCTTGCCGCGATTACCGCCAAAATAAAGGCCTTTCTTGGGCGGTTCAATGTCGCCCTTCGAAATCGCGGTGGTGAGATAGATTCGATCGCCCCACAACACCGGCGACGACCAGGCCATGCCGGGGATCGGCGTCTTCCAGGCGACGTTTTCGGTTTCGCTCCAACGCTCGGGGAAAGTCGAGTGGTCGGCTAGGCCGGCGGCGTTGGGTCCTCGGAACTGCGGCCAATTCTGTGCGGCCAGCGCGGCGGTTAGAAATAGTGTGCGGTACACGCAATAATGATCTCATGTTGATGCTGTTCCAGGTGGCGGCGGCGATGCCGCTTTTGCAGGACGGGCGTTTCGAGGATGCCAGCGCGCCGCTGGTCCTGGCATGTAAGCAGGGCGAGGCGAACGGTTGCTACCTGCTCGGCCGGACGCTATACACACTCGAAAAATACGACGCCGCGCTGGCAACGCTACTGCCGTTGCGGGCGACGGATAAAGATTCATGGCGGGTCGATGACGCGATTGCGCTGGTGTACGAGGGCCTCCGTAAACCTGCCGAAGCGGATAAGTATTTTCAATCGGCGATCACCGGCCGCGCGCCGGATTCGAGATATCACTACGGACGATTCCTGATTCGCGAAGGACACGCCGAGAAAGCTGTCGCAGTGCTCGCCGCGTCCGCGAAGGAATTCCCCAAACACGAACTCACGCGGTTCGAATTAGGCCGCGCGTATTCTCAACTCGGGCGCCTTCAGGAAGCGGAGATACAACTAGCGCTGGCGCCTACGCTGGACGAAGCGCGCCGATTGCTTATCAAAGTTCGAGCTAGAAAATGACTACGAAGCCGCGGCCTTTTTGCGCGTCGTCTTCTTTTTCTTATCCGGCGCCTGCCGGTCGCTCTTCTTCAGGTTCGGAAGCACGATGGAGAGTACGAATTTCTTCTCGCCGTGGTCGTCGAAATTAATCTTGATGTGCTCTTCATTGCACTCGACGACTCCGCCGAGCCCGAACTTGGGGTGTTCAACTTGCGCACCAGCCGCGAAGGCGGGTTTGGCCATGAATAGTCTCCTTTTCAAATGGTAACACGATTGCTCTGGCAAAATGGGAGGACGCCGGCAGTTTGGCGTCGAGAACACCTTGACTAAACTCACGCTTATCTTATTGACCACATTCAGCTTGCTCGCGCAGCGAGAACGCGTGAAGCGGGAAAGCGACCGGCCCTTGGTTGCCGCCGAACCGCCCGCGAATATTCCCGAAGGGGAATTGAGTCCGCGGGCCGGTGGTTCATTTGGGAGATATGCGGTTGTTTTTGAGCAGGATCCCGTGGCCGCGACGCGAGAGTCGATGACGGCGTCGGCGCGCCAGCGGGTGCTCGAAGGGCGGTCGCGTGCGAAAGCCGCGGTTGCGGCGCGAGGCGCGCGCGAGTTCGGATCGGCCGAGGTGCTCGTAAATGCCGTGTTTGTTGAGTCTTCCGATGAGACGGCCAAGGCGCTGCGCGAAATCCCGGGCGTGAAATACGTGCAGGAAATCCGCGGCTACCGGCTGAAGCTGAACAAAGCGCACGATGTAATTCGCACGGCGCAGGCCTGGACGCAGTTCAATGGACAGCCGAACGCCGGCGCCGGCGTGAAGATCGGCATTATCGATTCCGGGATCGACCACAATCACCCGATGATGCGCGATGCGTCGCTGACGATGCCGGCGGGTTATCCGAAGTGCGCGGGCGACGACTGTAACTACACCAATTCGAAAGTCATCGCTGCACGCAGTTATGTCGATCGTCTGGTCTATGCCTTCGACGGCGACACGCGGCCCGACGATCTTTCACCGCGCGACCGCGTGGGGCATGGAACGGCGGCCGCTTCCGCCGCGGCCGGTGCGATCGCCGATACGCCTCTTGGGCGAACGTCGGGCGTTGCACCGAAGGCGTATCTCGGGAATTACAAGGTCTTTGGATCTCCCGGCGTAAACGACATCACCTTCGACGATACGATTATCGCGGCACTGGAGGCGGCGCTGCTGGACGGCATGGATATCGTCTCTATGTCGCTCGGCGGGGCGGCGTTGTGGAGTCCGGAGGACCGGGGGCGGGTTTGTATGAAGACCACTGGCGTGGCGTGTGATCTGCAAGTCGAAGCCGTTGAAAACGCCATTCGGCGGGGACTTGTCGTGGTTGTCAGCGCGGGCAACGAAGGCGAGCTGGGGCTGGAGGTCCCATCGTTGAATACGATTGGATCGCCGGGAACGGCGCCGTCGGCGATTACAGTCGGTGCGTCTGTGAACGGGCACATCTTGTACCAAACGGTTCGAGCTGGCAATTTGCCCCGCATCAACGCCTACTTCGGCAACGGACCCCGCCCCGGTTCGCCGCTCCAGGCGGCGGCGCGAGATGTCGCGCAATTGGATAATACCGGCCGCGCATGTGGCAATCTCGCGGCGGGATCCCTCGCCGGACGGATCGCACTGATTCAACGAGGCGACTGCGCGATTTCGATCAAGGTCAACAATGCCCAAAAGGCGGGCGCGGTCGGCGTTGTGGTCTATCAGCAGAGCGGGAACGGAATCTTTACGCCTGGCGGTTTGAGCACCACGGGCATTCCGGCGGTGATCGTAGGCAAGGACAACGGCGCGGCGCTGGTCCAATTTGCGAATTCGAACCCGAATGGTGTTGTGACGCTCGATCCCGCGCTGACAGAGATCAATGGACCGGCCGTCGAAGTGGCGATTTTCTCGTCGCAAGGCCCGACGATTGGGACGTATTCGATTAAGCCGGAAGTAGTCGCGGTCGGCACGGATCTATTGTTGGCGACCCAGACCTATGATCCCAATGGCGACATGTACGACGCATCGGGCTACACGCGCGCCGAAGGCACCAGTTTTTCGGCGCCGTTGGTCGCGGGCACGGCGGCGCTCGTGAAACAGCGGAATTCGCGGCTGACTCCGGCGCAGGTGAAATCGGCCGTGGTGAATACAGCCGATCCGGATATCGACGATTTCGACTACGACGGAGATCGGGTGAAGGCGTATCAATCGGGCGTCGGCGCGGGACAGTTGGATGTCGCCCGCGCGGTTCGCGCCAATGTTGCGGCCGAACCGGCGACGGTAAGCTTCGGCGTACCCGCGTCGTTCCCACGTACCGCCCAGATCCGGTTCGTAAATACCGGCACCGCGGCGGTGAATTTGCGTTTCTCCGTTGCGGAGCGGGTCAAAGCGAACGGCGTTACCGTCGCGGTCTCGCCCACGACCGCGACTGTGAATGCGAACCAAACGGTAACGGTGACCTTGACGATTTCCGGGACAAAACCAACCGCGAGCAACTGGTACGAAGGCTCGGTCGTCGCCGACGGCGGCGCCGTGCAACTCCGCGTGCCGTATGCCTACTTCGTTGGCGATTCGACGGTGTTTAACTTGTTGCCCCTGACCGGGCTCGGCTTCGTCGGAGTCGCGGGGAATCCGATCTCTCGCTTGAACCTGAAGGCGATCGATAAACAAGGCGTGCCGGTCGACAAAAGCCCCGTGCGGTTCCGCGTGGTGTCGGGCGGCGGGTCAATCTTAGAAGGTTCCGAGCAGACGGACGTAGTCGGGATCGCCGACGGGCGAGTGCGGCTAGGGGCATCGATCGGTCAGCAGGTTTTCAGCGCCGAGACCGGTGGAAAAACTGTGGAATTCATCGGGCGGGCGATTCAACAGCCGGTGATCCAAAATGGCGGTGTCGTCAACGCGGCGAGCGGGCAAGCGGGTAACGGGTTGGCGCCGGGATCCTACATTTCGATCTTCGGCGCGGCGCTTTCGGACGCGACTGTGAGTTACTCGACGACCTATTTGCCGGTGTCGCTGGCCAACATCAGCGTTGGGCTCGACGTTCCCGGCGCGCGGAAAAGCCAGGCCGGGCGATTGCATTTTGTCAGCGCCGGGCAGATCAACTTGCAGATTCCATGGGAGTTAGCCGGCGAATCGTCGGTGAACTTGAAGGTTTCCTACGGCGATCACTCCAGCGCCTTTGTTCGTGTTCCGCTTAACGACCATTCTCCGGCGGCGTTCGAATTCAACGATCCGGGATCCGGACGGTTGATGGCGGCGGCGCTCGATGAGAATTTTGCATTGATAACATCGGGCAACGGCGTGCGCCGAGGTTCTGGAATTGCACAGATTTACGCGAATGGACTCGGCCCGGTTACGAATACGCCGCCTTCGGGCGAACCCGCGCCATCGCAACCTCTGGCGACATGCAGGGTTCAACCGGAAGTGACGATAGGAGGGAGAGCGGCCGCGGTGCAGTTTTGCGGGCTTGCTCCTGGATTTGTCGGGTTGTACCAGTTGAATGTTTCGGTTCCGGCCGATGCTCCGACTGGCGTGCAACCGCTGATTATTCGCGCCGGGGGCGTGGCCTCGAAAACATCCGCGATCGCCGTACGGTAGGTGAACATGAGGTTTTTCAGCCTCGGGGTTTGGTTTGCGCTGGCTGCGGCCGCGCAGATTCTGCCCGACTGGCACATTGTCGAACTTGCAGAGCCGTCGAGGGTGAAGACGCGCGAGGCACAGGCCAGCGTGCGCGCGGTGGTCGCGGCGCGGTTCGCCGGGCGGGCGGCGGTGCGGGAGTCGCTCGAGGTCGTTGCGAATGCGCTTGTCGTGCAAGGCGATGTCTCCGAGGCGGAATTGGCCGCGATGCCGGGCGTGAAGAAGGTATGGCCGGTTTACGCGATTCGGCATGAGATGGACCGGGCGGCGTCGATCATTGGCGCGACGCGCGCTTGGGAGTTGATCGGCGGGCCGGAAACCGCCGGCGTAGGAGCGAAGATCGGGATCATCGATTCGGGTCTGGACGTGAAGCACCCAGGGTTTGCGTCGGGTGGATTCGCGCTGCCGGAGGGATATCCGAAAGGCACGAGCCAGGAGACGCGGGACTTGGCGGGCGGCAAGGTGATCGTTTATCGGACCTACGATTCGCTGCTCGGCAATCCGGAATCGGGCGAGGACCGATCGGGGCACGGCACGGGCGTGGCGATGGTCGCGGCGGGAGTCAAAAATAAAGGGCCGTTCGGCGAGATTCAAGGCGTTGCGCCTGGTGCATACCTCGGCGTATACCGCGTTTTTGGCGGCGCGAATGGCGACGAATCGAATACCAGCGTGTTGGTAAAGGCGATCGACGACGCGGCGGCCGACGGTATGGATGTCGTTAACATGAGCCTCGGTTCCGTTCCCGCGATTCGCCCGGAGCGCGACTTTGCGATCACGGCGCTTGATCGTGCCGCGTCGCTGGGCGTTACGGTGGTAAAGTCGTCGGGCAATAGCGGACCGGCGAGGCTGACGCATACCTCGCCGGCGATGGGATCGCAAGGCTTGACGGTTGGAGCGAACTGGAACGGGCGCATTTTCGGTTCCGGAATCCGCGTGAACGACGGCGAACCGATTTTGGCGGTACCAGGAGATGGTCCGGCGCCGGCGGGGCCGGTCCGCGGCCCATTGAAAGATATCGCCGGGGTCGATAAGACGGGTTTGGCTTGCGACGGTTTGCCGGGCGGATCTCTGGCCGGTAACGTCGCGCTGATCTTACGTGGCACCTGTACGTTCGAAACCAAGCTGAACAACGCAACGGCGGCGGGCGCGATCGGAGCGGTCGTCTATACGCACGCCAACGAACCGGATCCTGTGCGAATGGGAACCGGCAGCGCGCAGCTACCGGCGGTGTCGATCAGCTATCGGAACGGCTTGGCGGTGAAAGCGCTGCTGGTGGAGATGCCGGATTCGACCGTGGAACTCACGTTCACGGCCGGGCTCGCCTTTCCGATTCCACATGAAACGATCGTGTCGTTTTCGTCGCGCGGACCGGGCGGGGACGACTCGATCAAGCCCGACCTAGTCGCTGTCGGCGCGGAGGTCTATACGGCCGCGCAGAAGGCGAACCGGAACGGCGACTTGTACGACCCGAGCGGCTACACGTTGATAGACGGCACCAGTTTCGCGGCGCCGATGGTGGCTGGCGCGTATGCAGTCGTGAAGTCCAATCGCCCGGGCCTGCGGCCGGATCAATATCGGTCCTTGTTGGTGAATTCGACGACTCCGTTCCCGGCTTCTGTGCAGAATGCGGGATCGGGGCTGCTCGACGTGGGCGCGGCGATTCAGGCGCGGTTGACGATGGATCCGTACTCGGTGAGTTTCGGTCTCGGCGGCCAGCGGGCGAACTTGGACCGGCTGATTCGAATTCAGAACGCGAGCGCGAACGTCGGGACTTGGCGCGTCGCCATCGACAGCAAAAATGCGGCGAAGGCGACCGTCGAGCCGGCGGAGTTTTCGCTCGGCCCGGGCGATCGGACCGATATCCGCATCCGCCTGACCGGAGACTTCGCGATCGGCGAATACGAAGGATTTCTGGTGTTCCACCGCGTCGACGCGCCGGAAGACGAACGTCCGCAGCGGCTCGCCTACTGGTACGGTGTACCGAACGGACAGCCTGCCGCGGCGACGCTTCTTCCATCGCCGCCCTCTTCAGCGAGCGCGGGATCGACCGTCGATCTGAACCTTCTGGCGACCGACGCGATCGGCGCAACGGTGGCCAGTGAACCGCCAAAGGTGACGGTGCTGGAGGGGTCTGGAGAATTCGTGAGTGTAACTTCGCAGGATTCCACCTTTGCGGGGTACTGGCGGATCCGGTTGCGGATGGGTCCGGTTTCGGGGCAGATCAATCGTTTCCGGGTGGAGATGGGGCCGGTCATTCGAGAGGTGTCGATCCGAACGCGGTAATTGCTATACTGCCACTAGGCCGCATGGAAGAACTGAAAAAGAAGCTGCAAGACGAAATTGCGGCTCTTGAGCACGAGTTTCGCACCGAGCTCCCGAAGGAGATTCTGCGGGCGCGCGAGCTCGGGGATTTGAGCGAAAACGCCGAGTATCACGCCGCCAAAGAGCGGCAGGGCTTGGTCAACGCGCGGCTGGGGCAGTTGCGGAAGCGACTGCAAGATCTTTCGATGATCGATCTGACGAAGGTCCCTCGGGACCGCGTTGGATTTGGGTCGACGGTGATCGTTTTCGATATGATCAAGGAAGAAGAGTTGACCTACCGGTTGGTGGCCAGCGAGGAGTCGGACGTGAAAAACGGCCTGATTTCAACGAGTTCGCCGATCGGCAAGGGTCTTCTTAACAGGCAAGCTGGGGACGAGGTCAAGATCCAGGTTCCGGGCGGAACGCTGCAGTTCGAAGTCGTCCGCCTAACGACAATTCACGGCGAAGTACTGGAGTAGTTCCGAAATGACCATCACGCGCGCCATCGGGGCGGGCTGCAACTCGATCATCCTGCTGATTGTCCGGGGATTGGCGCTATCGCGCATTCATCCGAACATGCTGACGCTGATCGGCCTTCTGATCAACGTTTACGCGGCGGTGTTGCTGGCCCGCGGCGAGTTTCTCTATGGCGGACTCGTGGTGATCGGCGCCGGGCTGTTCGACATGGTCGACGGGCGTGTGGCGCGGCACACGAATCAGGTCACGCGGTTCGGAGCGTTCTTCGATTCCGTGCTTGATCGTTACTCGGATCTCGGACTGCTGATGGGCTTGCTGGTCTACTACGCCAACATCGACCGGTTTTTCTACGTCGTGCTGACGGCGGTTGTAATGACGGGTTCGGTGATGGTGAGCTACACGCGTTCGCGCGCGGAAAATCTGATTCCGACCTGCAAGGTCGGTTTCGCCGAGCGGCCGGAACGCGTGGTGCTGCTGATTATCGGCGCGTTGTTTGACCGGATGGCTCCGGCGTTGTGGATGCTGGCGATTCTTTCGAACCTGACCGTGATTCACCGGATGCTGTACACGTACCAGCAGGCGAAGGCGCTGGAAGAGGCGCAACTCCGGCCGGCGGGCGGGCCAAGGGAATCGGCCGCGGCGGCGCGGAAGGGTTAGGCGGCACGGCGGCGCTTCATGATTCGAACGACTTTGCCGTACGCTTTTCCTTCGAGCGAATCGAGGGTGAGGTGGCAGATGTCGTTTTCTTCGCCGAGTTTGCTGCTCCACCTTTGGTCTTCTTTCCAGCTTCTGGCGGCGTGCCTGACCAAACCGTCAGCGCCGGCATATCTTGCGATCTTGTCGAACCCAGGTTCTGGGTCCGCGCTGGTGCACTCAACGAAGAGCAATCGCTTGTATAACGCGAGAAACGCCTCCAGAGTCTCTTCTTGCGGGACTTCCGCAAGCCATCGTTTTCCCGGCCAGAACCCGGGCGGGGCTGGCCAACAGTACGTAGCGGTGTCGTTGACGGACCAGGAAACGGAGTTGTAGGTTTCCTCGGGCGGGCTGGTAATTTCGAAAGGCTAGCCGAAGAGGCCTGGAAAAACCTCTTCGATCTCCTCGCGCGTCATTCGCCGAGATAACCCTTCGCGGTTGCGTATTCGAGCCAAGCTCGTTTCTGTTCATCCAAGGTGGTGGCATTCGTTGCCGGGTTGTCGCCCGTAATGCCGTCTAGCGGGAGTTTACTGCGAAGAGCGCTTACCTCGTGCGGGAGCGCGAGGTAAGCGGTTCATTGTGAATCACTTAGCGGGCATGCGCTCGGGCGATTTGTGTATTACCCTATATTTCTGATCTCCGTAGGCATCAGGCATCGTATGGTTGACTT
>Ga0194131_10004680_pt1 | contig 20397 bp, 12 predicted proteins | sample TA2KigO120mmetaG_FD_148631 | JGI IMG/M metagenome (GOLD analysis project Ga0194131, IMG submission 148631) | Freshwater microbial communities from Lake Tanganyika, Tanzania - TA2015053 Kigoma Offshore 120m | ecosystem: Environmental > Aquatic > Freshwater > Lake | place: Tanzania: Lake... | reverse complement strand
GAGCCCGGCCGCGCCGTCGAGCAGCGGGTCGAGTCGCTCCGCCGCTTCGCCCAGCGTCGCCGCCTCGGCGCCGAATTCCGCACGCGCGAAGCGGAACAAGCCGCGCAGCCGCTCGGCGCAGCGTTCGACGTCGGCGCCGCTCTGGACATAGGGCGAATTGCCCGGCACGAGCTCCGACGAGTGCAGGAACACGTGCAGCAGCGGGTTGCCGGATTCGACCAGCGCGCGCGCGACGCGCTGCATCAGCGGCAGGTCGAAGCGCGCCGGATACAGCCACGCGAAGTCGACCAGTCTCAGGTAGTCGTGCGACAGCAATCCGCGCAGCCGCATCCGGCGCGGCAGCCGCACGTACAGTTGTTCCAGCGCGCGCGGCAACCGGCGGGACAGCGCGATCGACAGCGGGATCTCGACCAGCGGCATGTCGCCGCTCGCGCACAGGTCGGCGCGCGACGGCCGGTAGGGGCGCTGCGGCGCCGAACGGAAATCGGGTCCGCCGTCCTCGTCGTGGTGCACGAGCGGAGTGACCGAGCTGTCGACGCGATAGCCGAACTCGGGCAGCACGGCCAGCGTGCGTTCGTCGATGCCGAAGCGGCCGGCGCGAAACGTCGTCGGGGCACGACCCGCACAGCCGGTGATCGCTTCGTGCAGGCAGGCGAGCTTCCTGCGGAACTCTTTGGGGCCGAGGTCGCGCAGGTAGTACGCGTGCTCGCGTTCGCCGCTGCGTCCGCCCGCTGGACCGTCGAAGGGCGGCGTGTTCCACGGATGCAGGTGCGTTCCGATCTCCCCGTCACCGCGCCGCGCGATCTGGGCCAGGATCGCGCGCGCGCGGCGCTCGGTCGCCATCGGATACGTGCACAGCCAGGATGGGCGCACGCCCTCGGTCGCGCACAGATCGGCCAGCGCGGGCAGCCGTTCAGCATTGCCGGTCGAGATCGGACTCTGGACGCGCCAGTTGGGCATGTCCTCCTCGACGTCGATCGAGAAGCACAACAGCGGTCGCATCACAGGTAGCCCAGCGCCTTCATGTTGGCGCGGATCTCCGGCGAGAGGAGCAGCGTGGGCACGTCGCGCAGCCCGTGCTCCTGCAGGAACTGCGCGTGGGTCTGCAGCGCCTGCACGAGCTTCTCGATGCGCGCGCGAACCAGCGGGTCGTGCATCAGGTCGTGCCGCTCCAGCGGATCGGTCGCCAGGTCGTACAGCTCCTGGCGCCCGCCCGCGCCCACCGGCCGGTACGCATCGCGCTCGGTCAGCACCAGCTTGAGCGAACCGTCGCGGATGCCGCTGAACACGAACGAGCGGATGTCGTGCTCGTCCTGGCCGAACTCGCTCTCCAGGAAGAACGGCCCCGCGGGGGGCGCCGTCGGCGACGCGCGCAGCGCGCCCGCGAAGGACTTGCCGTCGCCGAGCTCGGTGATCCCCAGGCCGACGAGGTCGAGCAGCGTGGCCGGCAGGTCGCGCGTCGCGATCGTCTCGCTGAGCACGCGTCCGGCCGCCACTCCCGGCCCGCGCAGGATCAGCGGCACGTGCACGACTTCCTGATAGAGGTTGAAGCCGTGTCCGAGCGTGCCGTGCTCGAAGAACTCCTCGCCGTGGTCGCTGGTCAGCACGATCAGCGTGTTCTCGTACAGGCCGAGCGAGCGCAGGTGCTCGAACAACCGCGCCAAGCCGTCGTCGCTGTAGCGCACCTCCGCGTCGTACAGGTCGCGGCCCACCAGGCGCTTGCGCTCGTTGAAGAGCGGGAAGCCGTGCGCCTGGCGGAAGCGCGCTTCGTACTCGGCCGGAGGTGCGTACGGCTCGTGCGGATCGATGTAGTGCAGGTACAGGAAGAAGCGCCGCTCGCGATTGGCGTCCAGCCAAGGCAGGATGCGCGCGTTGAGCGAATCGATGTCGTTCGCGTACTTCCAGTTGAACTGGTAGCGCGTGAACTCGTGCACGATGCGTCCGAACCATGAATCGCGCAGCGCCGACAAGGTCAGCGTGTCCTCGGCCACCGCGTCGTACCAGCGGTCGAAGCCGCGATTGAAGTCGAAGATCGCCTTGATGTTCGGGTTGGTCACGAAGCCGGCGGTCACGTAGCCGGCGCGTTGGAAAACCTCTGCCAGCGTCGAGCCGTCCTTGGGCGTGTGCAGCCGGCTGCCGTGGTAGAGCGCGCCGTGGCGCGACGGGTACAGGCCCGTCAGCAGCGTGCCGGTCGCGGGCTTGGTCCAGGCCGCGGCCGACAGCGCATCGGCACAGCGCGTGCCCTCGGCGGCCAGCGCATCGATGCACGGCGAGGTCGGGCGCCCGTAGCCGTGGCAGGACAGCACGTCGGCGCGCAGCGTGTCGACCGTGATGAACAGCACGTTCGGTGCCTGCGCGGGCACGCCGGCCAGCACGGCCGCGCGCGGCGGCAGCACCTCGGCGGCGACCTCCGCGGGCGTCGGTGCCGGACGCGCGTTGGAGCCGAGGTCGAAGCGCGCGAGCGTGAGCGCCGCGCACACGAGCAGCAAACCGAGCAGCGCGCCGCGCAGCAGGCGCGGGACACGTGGCGCGCGCTCCCACCATTCCAGCAACGGTGGCAGGCCCGCGCCGAGGCGGCCCATGCCGATGCGCGCGACCACCAGCGCGGCCGGCGCGCAGAGCAGCGCGATCGACCACTGCAACGCGCCGCGCTCGCCGACCGAGACGCTGCGCCAGGCCACGTGCAGGAACAGCGACAGCGCCAGCGCCGCGGCCAGCGCGCGCGCCAGCGGATCCTCGCAGGCGCGCCCGGGCAGCCGCCGCGCCAGCGCTTCGAACAGCGCGTACAGCAGCCAGCCGCCCGCCAGCGCGAGCGCGTCGAAGGCCAGCACCTGTTGCAGCGGCAGGAACGGCAGCGCCTCACGCGCGAGCCAGGCGCCGAAGGCGATCAACAGTCCGAAAGCGGCGGTCATGCGCACGCAGCTCGCGGCCAGCGCGCGTCCCGGGTCCGGCCGCGCGCCGCGCGGGCCGATCCAGCGCTCCAGCGGCAGCAGGCAGACCGCCAGCACGGCGATCAGGAAGGCGAGCGCGCCGATGCCGACGGCCTCGACCGTCGCGCGCTGTGCGATCGCCAGTCCGCGCTCCGACCACGGCGCCGGATCACCGGCCTGGAACTCGCGCACGTGATCGCGCCACGCGTACTCGAGCACGCCGCGCAGGCCGCCGACCACGAAGGCGAGCAGCGCGACCCGGTACGCGCAGCGCGCAGGCATTCGCCACACGCTCATGCCGGTTCTCCGGCCGCAAGAACGCCGGGGTTCCCGTCCAGTGCGCGGCTGCGCGCGACCGCGCGCGGGAACAGCGCGGCCAGCTCGCGCGAGACGCGACAGGTCGAGCCCAGCGGCGTCTTGAGGCGCCAGAAGCGCCCGCGAGGCGCGAAACCCAGCGCGGCCAGACCGCGGCGGGACACGTCCTTCTTCACGTGCGCGTAGCCGATCAGCTCGCGCCCGCCGCGCGCGGCGAGGTCCGCCAACACGAAGCGCATCCCGGCCTCGTAGAGCTTGCGCCCGCGATGCTCGGGGCTGGTGTAGGCCTTGTAGATGAAGACCTGATCGGGCTGCAGCGCGCGCTTGACGTGCCCGGGCACGTTCAGGTGGCGCGGGTTCACCCACATGCTGAACACCGCCGTATCGCGCTCCTGCGGACCGCGCTGGAAGCCGATCACGACGCGGTGACCCAGGTCGAGCCGCGCGCTGCCGAGCGCGCGCTCGCGCGCATCGAGCTCGGTGTGGTGCTCGTCGCAGCCCGCCACGTCCTGCGCAGTGCCCCAGGCGAAGCGGTAACCGGCCGGCGCCTGGAAATCGCGGTGCGCGGGCTCGACCCCGCGCGCGAACACATCGTACGTGTCGAGCTCGACGCAGCGCCGGACATGCCCGAGCGCGCGCCGCAGCGGCAACCACCAGGGCTCGCCGCGAGAATCCTGCTCGTTCGTCGTCACGCCCTCCATCATCTCGCGCTCAAGGGCCGAGATACAACTGCGCGGTGGCGCCGACGGTCGCGATCCCGTTCGGCGCGCCGGCATCGAACGCGACCCAGCAGAGGTCCAGCCAGCCATCGATCGAAAGCAGCGTCGCGCTGTTCGGCAGCAGCAGCGCGGTGCCCGGCACCGAGCGGCCAAGCCCGTCGAGCACGCCGACGAAGCCGGGCATCAACGCCGGCTTGCCCACGAAGTTCGCGAGCAGGTCGAGGTTGAGCGGCAACATGCGCGCATCGGTCGGATCGCCGAGCCAGGCCAGCGGCAGGCCGGGCAGCTTGCCCGACAAGGTCGGCAGGATCACGTAGACCTTGCCGGCGTCCGGCGCATGCTGGACCGCGACGGAGATCGTCGCCGCGGGAGCGGCGGCGCCCTGCACGACGAGGTCGGCATCCGGCGCGGCCGAACCCGCCACGAGCGGAGCCGCCAGGCCGTCGATGCCGTGTTCGTAGACGGCCCAGCGATCGAGCACGTACAGGCTGCTGCCCTGCGCGCCCGCGAGGCCGGGCGTGCCGGTCGCGAGCGCGACGCCGCGCGGTGCGTCGTAGTTTCCGGCGCTGAGCGCGCGCGGGCCGCCGTCGCGGCGCAGCCGCCACACGCGGCCGCTGCCGGACTCGCTCGCGTACACGTCGCCGGTCGCGTCGAAGGCCAAGCCGCCGTCGAACTCGCCGTGAACGAGCGTGCCGTACGCCTGCTGTCGCAGGTGTCCGGCGCGCGCCGGCGCGACCGATGCGTCGACGCGCAGCAACTCGCCCGTGTTCGCCCAGGGCCCGGACGCGAGCGCGCCCTGCTCGCTGATCCACAGCTCGCCCGTCAGCGGGTCCAGTGCCGGACGCAGTCCGCGCGCCGCGTGCACGAGGAATTGCGCGGCGCCGCCCTCGATCCGGTACAGCCGGGACGCGCCGCTCGCGGGACGTTCGAGCAGGACGGGGCGGCCCAGCGCGTCGACGCACGCGCCGCGTAGGTCGCCGAGTTGGTTGCCCGCATCGTCGTGGACCAGTGAGACGGCATGGCTCGGCGCTGCCTCGAGCTGCCACAGCCGGCCGTCGCGCGCGGCGACCAGCAGCGTTCCGTCAGGGCGCGGCGCGAGTGCGACGAGTTCGCCCTGCAGGCCCTGCGCCGGGCCGGCGACCTCGCTGACGGCGCGCGTGAGCGGCTCGATGCGCAGCACGCGCGACAGCGCTGTTCCGATGTACAGCGCACTGCCATCCGCGGCCGCGCACAGCGACAGCGGCTCGCCCGCGGCGGGGGACACGAACCCCGCGCAGCGCCCGGCCGGCGGCGCAAGCGGATCGACGAGCCGCGGCGCGGGCGCCGGCACGCCGCCGAGTTCCCACAGGAAGTTCCACTCGGCCACGTACAGGCTCCAGCCGGTCGCGCTCGGCGTCTGACCGCTGCTCGCCGCGATGGCCAGGCCGGCCGGGTGGTTCAGGTAGCCGGAGCCGACGCGCACGAGCTTGCCGCTGTCGCGCTCCCAGCGCTGCACGCTCCAGTCGTCCTCGCTGCACGTGTACACGTTGCCGTACGCATCGGCGACCGCGTCGCCGTCGGCCCAACTCGACGCGTTCGAGTAGTTCATGCCGGCGAAGCCGGCCAGCGGCGTGAGCGCAGGGGGCGCGAGCCCCAGCGCGTCGACGCTCCCGACGAAGGCCACGCCGTTCCACTGCGTGACGAGCGCGCGCGCACCGAACGGATCCGCGGCGATCCCGCGCGATTCGCTGGTCAGCACGAGCGAGCTGAGCGTCGTCGATCCCGGCGCGAGCTCGTAGACCCGGCCGGTCCCGAAGCCGGCGCGCTCGGCGATCCAAGCGGCGCCGCCGCGCGAGATCAGCAGATCCTTGGCCACCTGCAGTGTGTTCGCGGCATCGTCGTAGAGCGTCGTGACCGCCACGGGCCCCTCGTCGACGCGCTGCAGCACGCCTGAGCTCGACTGCACGTGGATGCGACCCTGCGCGTCGAGCGCGATGCCCTCGATGCGATCGCTCAGGCCCTGTGCGGCGCTCGCGATCACGCTGGCCGCGAAGCCCGGCAAGCTCAGCCGCCGCAACTGCGGGTTCGCGCCCCACAGGTCGCCGCCGACCAGCAGGTTGCCCGCGGCGTCGGTCGCCAGTTCGAACATGTTCATGCTGCCGGTGAACCAGACCTGCTTGCCGCGGCCGGGCACCGCGCCGAGCGGGGGCGCGAGCGGGCTCGCCGGCGCGAGCGCGTCGCCGAGCTCGCGGATCGCGGTGGGATCGGCGCCCTGCGCGAAGTACAGGCTCCAACCGCTCGCGCTCGCGACATTGCCGCTGGAGGCCGCCACGCACAGTCCGCGCACCGCTGCTCCAGCATCGTGCAGCAGCACCGAGGTCGCGTTGGCGCGCACGTGCCGCCACAGCCGTGTGCCGGCCGCATAGTAGATGTCGCCGTTGGCGGCCGCGGCGACGTCGCCGTCGAGCGCAGCAACCGAGAAGCCGGGATTGGTCAGGCTCTCCAGCAGCGCTGCGCCGTGCGCGGGATCGCTGGTGTCGACGCGCCGCAGCGCGCCGCTGCCGGACGCATCGGTGAAGACCACGCCGGCACCCAGCGGATCGGCGCACAGCGCGAGCGGCTGGTCGGCGACGCGGTAGTAGGCCCACTGCGCGCCGTTCGCGCTGATCCAGTTCAGCGCGCGCACGCCGCTCGAAGGCGTGCGGCTCGCGACCAGATACGTGCCGGCGGAGTCGACCGCGAGGTCGGTCGCGTCCTGGATCATGTACAGGTCCGCGTAGATCGTCACCGGGCTGCCGCCGTCGACACGCAACAGGTATCCGTGCTGGTCGAGTGCCGCGATGTTCGCGTCGGGGAGCGAGACCAGCGCGCGCAGCTGATGGCCGGGCTGCCCGACGACGCCGCTGGCGAGCGGCGTGAGGCCGCCCGGGAGGCTGATGCGGCCGACATCCCCCGTGCGCGTCCCAACCAGGAACGATGCCTGCGTGCCGACCTCGGCCGCCAGGTCGACGACCTCACCGGGCACCTCCAGCAACGTGCCCAGGCCCTGCGCTCGCAGCGGGGCTGCCAGACATGCGATGGAGCTTGCCAGCGCGGCGCAGCGGAGGCTGGTGGACATGCGAGGACGGAGACCCAGGTATGACTCTAACATCGATCGGCAGGCGCGGGCGCCGCGCGCCGCCCGCCACGAGCCCCTCGGCCGGCCGGCGCGCGGCAGGTATTTTGTTCATCCGGTTTCCGCGTGCAACGCCACATCCTCCCGATCGCCATCGCTGGACTCGCGCTCCATGCGCGAGGCGCGGCGTGCTGAGCTGGCTGCGTCCTGGCGCACGCGATGCGTCGCGACCCGACCTCGCGCAGGCCGGCGCGTTGGCCTTGCACGCGCTGCTCGGTTTGCTTCCGTGCGCGTTCGAAGTCGGGCGCTCCGATCCGCACGTGCTGCCGGTGTGGTGGGCGCTGGTCGCGCTGCCGCTGGGCGTGCATGCCGGCGCGCGCGGCGCGGGGGGCTGGCCCTACGGACTGCTGCCTCCGATCGCTTGGATGCTCGGTTACGGCTTCTGCTCGCTCGCGCTGCTCGAACCAGCGCCGAGCCCGGCCTGGTGCGGGCTTGCCGCGTGCGGGCTGTGGTCGTTCGGGCTCGCGCTGGGCGCCTGGGTCGCGCCGCGCGCGCGCGGTGTCTGCGCCGCCGCCTTGTTCGCCTGCGCAATCTGCTGCGCGTTGCCGATCCGCGCCGGCCGCGCCGAGCACACCTGGGCGGAGCGCTCGCCGCGCGCGGCGGCGCTGCTGCTCGACCTGTCGCCGGCCACGCTGCTCGTGGAGTCCGCGGGCCTGGACTGGATGCGCCATCGCGCGATCTACCACCCGGCCGGCACCGACTGGTTCTCCGACCGCCGCGCGCCCTATCGCGGCGCGCTTGCCAGCCCCCTCGTGTTTGTGTTGGGATGGGCGCTCGCTCTGCTGGCACGTCGTCGCGCGCGCGCGGCGCATTGACCGGGAGCGCCACGGCCATGCCCCTGCGCAAGTACTTCTGCACGTTTCCGCAGCACCTGATCAAGGAACCGATCATCTCCTATACGCTGGGTCACGAGTTCGGAGTCGTGCCCAACATCCGCGCCGCGAGCATCACGGACCAGATCGCGCTGGTCGCCGTCGACATCGAGGGCAGCAGCGATGCGATCGATCGCTCGGTCGTGTACCTGAAGGAGCGCGGCGTGACGGTCGAGGAGATCAGCGAGGGCGAGGAATCGTCCTCACGACTGTGAAGACGCGCTCGCGGCCGGGCACGCGGCTGCCAGCCGGACCGCCGCGTGGATTCGCCTGGCTGGTGCTCGGGCTGTTGGTGTGCGCCTGCCGCGCCGCGCCCGGCGCCTTCGCTCGCGGACCGCGCTGGCCGACGCCGAAGCAGGGGATGGTCGTGTGCCAGGAGCCGCGCGCCGCCGAGGTCGGTGCGCGCATGCTCGAGCAGGGCGGCAATGCCGCCGATGGGGCCGTCGCCGCGGCGCTCGTGCTGGCCGTCACGCACCCGCAGGCGGGCAATCTCGGCGGCGGTGGCTTCGCGCTGTGGGTGCCTCACGATCCGCGCTCGGCGGCGCGCTTCCTCGACTTCCGCGAGACCGCGCCGCTGGCGGTGCAGGCGGAGGACTACCTCGACGACAGCGGCAAGCTCGACCCGCAGTTGGCCCGGCGCAGCGTGCAGGCGGCCGGCGTGCCGGGCTCGCCCGCGGGACTGCACCTGTTGCAACGCGAGCTGGGACGGTTGAGCTTCGCGCGCGTGGCCGCGCCGGCGATCGCGCTGGCCCGCGACGGTTTCGACGTGGGCCCCGATCTGGCGCGCGACCTCGCGAACGGCGAGCTGCGCGCGCGCCTGGAAGCCGATCCGGGCGCGCGCGCACTCTTCTACCCGGGCGGCCAGCCGCTGCGCGCAGGCGCGCGGCTGGTGCAGCCGGCGCTCGCGCGCACACTCGCGGAGCTGGCCGAGCGCGGACCGGACGCGTTCTACTCCGGCCGTTGCGCCGGGGAGCTGGTCGAGTTCAGCGCCGAGCGCGGCGCTCGGCTCAGCTCCGAGGACCTGCTCGCCTACGCTCCGGTGTGGCGCGAACCGCTGTCGGGTTGGTTCCGCGGCTATGAAGTCCTGACCGCGCCGCCGCCTTCATCGGGCGGCATCGCGCTGTTGCAGGTGCTCGGGATCCTCGACGGTTTTCCACTCGACGCCGAGCGCGCCCAGGCCCTCGCGCAGCAGCGCTCGCCGCTGTCGGCCCTGGCGGCGCCCGGGAGCGCCGACGAGCAGGCCGGCCTCACCGAGCGCGCGCTGCACTGGTGGATCGAGGCGCTGCGCCTGGCCTTCGCCGATCGAGCCGAGCACCTGGGCGATCCCGATGCGTGGCCGGTGCCGGTCGCCGAGCTGCTCGCACCGGAGTGGATCGCGACGCGCCGCGCGCAGATCGGCGAGCAACCCAACCCGCAGCCGCGCGCCTTCGAGCCGCGGCCCGAGAGCGAGCAGACCACGCACGTGTCGGTGCTCGATCGAGAGGGCAATGCCGTCGCACTGACCACGACGCTGAACGAGACCTTCGGCAGCGGCATCCTGGTGCCCGAGCTCGGATTCCTGCTCAACAACGAGCTCGACGATTTCGCGCTGCAGGCCGGCACTCCCAATGCCTACGGGCTGCTCGGTGCGGCGGCCAATGCGCTGCGTCCCGGGCGCCGGCCGCTGTCGTCGATGACACCGACGGTGCTGCGCGACAACGGCAACACGGTCGCGCTCGTGATCGGGTCGCCGGGCGGTCCGCGCATCATCAGCAGCGTGGCCGAAGTGCTGTTGCGCGTGCTCGTGTACGGCCAGACGCTCGAGCAGGCGGTGGCTGCTCCGCGCTTGCACCAGCAGGCCGCGCCGGCGACCACCGAATGCGAGCAGGACTTCACGCCGGTCTTCGTCGCGCGGCTGCGCGAGCGCGGTCACGCGATCGAAGTCGTGTCGCGACGCTGGTCGAGCGTGCAGGCGATCGCCGTCGAGCCCGGCGGCGTGCCGGTCGGCGTCAGCGATCCGCGCAGCGGCGGCGCGGCGGTGGCGGAAGAGCGCTGAGTCGCGGACCCGCGAACGTCCGGCGAGCTAGGGCTGGGTCCGAACCCGCAGCAGGTACTCGCAGGTCGCATCGGGCTGGTTCCATCGAGCTCGGACCTTCGGCCGGATCGAGAGCGCGTCCGGGATCACCAGCTTGTGATTGGTCGCCGTCCGCAGCGTCTCGACGAGCTGTTCGATCGAGCGCCAACGCGTGTTCTCGCCCTTCAAGAGCGAGGTCCAGCTGCGCGTCCGAGCGTCGATCGCCAACGCGAGCTCGCTGCACGAAACGAGGTGGATCTCGATCATCTCGTGGGCAGTCTCGATGGCCGAGTAGTCCATCAGGCCCGAATCGTACGTCGCGACCGCTTCGGCTCGCATGTCCGCTTGCGTGATCCGAGCGATTCCATCCTCGTCCGTCAGGAAGGGGAACAACCTGATGTCGTTCTTGTGGGTCGCGAAGGTCTGGATCGAGAGCACGACACCTGCCTGCCGCAATGGCCTGCCATCGAGGTGGGCGATCTGAACCGAAACGGATTTCGGCAGGTGCAGTGTCATGTCCTCGCAACTCGCTTCGTGGCCGGCAGCTTCGGCCGCGGACTCCCGGGCGGCAACGCAGCGCCGAACCTCAGTCGTCGGCCGGCGCGGACTCCGGCAGCGTCTTCGCGCTCGTCTCGACCAGCGGGGCGGCCGCGTCCTGCGCTGCGGAAACGACCGGCGCCGGCTGCGATTCCTGCAGCGGCTCCTTCGCCTCGACGCGCGTGCCGCCGTTCTCAGGACGGTCCGTATCGCGCAGGAAGAAGAACCAGCCGAGCCCTGCGAGCACGATGGCGGCGAGCGCGCCGATCCCGATCGGCACGGCCTTGCTCGGAGCGCTCGGCGGGGGAGGCGCGGAGCGCTTGCGCGGGGCCGGCGTCGCGGCACGCGTGACGGACGGAGCAGGTTGCGACGCGGCCGCGGGCTTGGCCGCCGGCGCTGCTGTGACCGGGGCGGGCTTGGGTGCCGCCGGCGCGGCCGGCGCCGGAGGGGCGGCGCGCGCGGGCTCACTCAGGTGCAACGACTTCGCGGCGGTTGGCGGCTCGGGTTCGCGCACCGCGGACAGCGTCGCAGCGACCGGATTGGCGTGCGGCTCGCGTCGCTCGCTCCGCGGCGGCGCTGCCTGCCCCTCCACGGCTCCGATCTCGACCACGCCGCCGCACTGTCGGCAGCGCGCTCGGTCGGCGGCGAAGCTGGCGGGGATGCGGTAGGTCGCCTTGCAGGCGCTGCACGTGCCGATGCGGTGGTCCATGGTTCGAAGCCGTCAGAGTGTGCCCGATCTCGCTCCCGGCTTGAAGGGTCTGGCGCGCTACCATGCGCGTTCCGCCATGCCCGAACTGGCCCGATTCGAACTCCACACCCCGCATGCGCCGCAGGGCGATCAGCCGCGGGCCATCGAGCAATTGTCGGGCTGGTTGCAGGCCGGCGTCCCCGACGCGTGCCTGCTCGGCATCACCGGCTCGGGCAAGACCTACACGATGGCCGCGACGATCGCGCGGGTCGGGCGGCCGGCGCTGGTGCTGAGCCCGAACAAGACGCTTGCCGCGCAGCTGTACGGCGAGTTCAAGGAGCTGTTCCCGAAGAACGCGGTCGAGTACTTCGTGTCGTACTACGACTACTACCAGCCGGAGGCCTACGTTCCGTCGAGTGACACCTTCATCGAGAAGGACGCCAGCCGCAACGAGAACATCGAGCGGCTGCGCAACTCGGCCACGCGCTCGCTGCTCGAGCGCCGCGACGTGATCATCATCGCCTCGGTCTCGTGCATCTACGGCCTGGGCAGCCCGAGCAACTACGAGCAGATGTCGCTCGACCTGGCGAAGGGCCAGCCGCTCGAGCGCGACGACCTGCTGCGACGGCTGACGCAGATGCAGTACTCGCGCAACAACCTCGACTTCCGCCGCGGCACGTTTCGCGCGCGCGGCGACGTGATCGAGGTGTTCCCGTCCTACGAGGAGGACCGCGTGATCCGCATCGAGCTCTTCGGCGACGAGGTCGAGGCGCTCTTGGAGGTCGATCCGCTGCGCGGCGAGATCCTGGCGCAGCGGGATGCGCTGCGCGTGTGGCCGCAGGGCCACTACGTGACGCCGCAGGAGCGCGTCGACAAGGCCGTCGTGGGCATCGAGCAGGAGCTGATCCAGCGCCTGCACGAGCTGCGCGACAAGGGTCGCATCCTCGAGGCGCAGCGGCTCGAGCAGCGCACGCGCCACGACCTCGCGCTGCTGCGCGAGATCGGCGTGTGCCCGGGCATCGAGAACTACTCGCGTTGGATGGACGGCCGCGCCGCGGGCGAGGCGCCGTTCACGCTGCTCAACTACTTCCCCGAGGACTGGGTCGTCTTCATCGACGAGTCGCACGTGACCGTGCCGCAGGTCGGCGGCATGTACAAGGGCGATCGCTCGCGCAAGGAGACGCTGGTCGAGTACGGCTTCCGGCTGCCCAGCGCGCTCGACAACCGGCCGCTGCGCTACGAGGAGTGGCAGAAGCTGCTGCGCCAGGTCGTGTACGTGTCGGCGACACCCGGCGCGCACGAGCGCGCGCGCTCGGGCGAGCACGTGGCCGAGCAGGTGGTGCGGCCGACCGGTTTGCTGGATCCGGCGATCGAAGTGCGCCCGGCGCGCACGCAGGTCGACGACGTGCTGCACGAAGTCCGTCGAACGACGGCGGCGGGTTGGCGCACGCTGGTCACGACGCTGACCAAGCGTTCGGCCGAGGAGCTGACCAGCTACCTGTCGGAACTCGGCGTCAAGGTGCGCTACCTGCATTCGGAGATCGACGCGATCGAGCGCATGCAGATCCTGCGCGACCTGCGCCTGGGGGCCTTCGACGTGCTGGTCGGCATCAACCTGCTGCGCGAGGGCCTCGACCTGCCCGAGGTCGCGCTGGTGGCCGTGCTCGACGCCGATCGCGAGGGCTTCCTGCGCTCGGCGACCTCGCTGATCCAGACCTGCGGGCGCGCCGCGCGCAACGTCGAGGGCCGCGTGATCCTGTACGCGGACGCCGAGACCGACTCGATCCGTGCGACGCGCGCTGAGGTCGAGCGGCGGCGCATCAAGCAGAGCGAACACAACCAGCGGCACGGCATCGTGCCGCGCACGATCTTGAAGCCGATCCGCGACTCGATCGAAGCGCTGGGGGAGATGGACTACGTCGACGTCGCGCCGCTCGACGGCTTCGCGGCCGAAGGATCCGCGCGCGGCCGCCCGGCTGGATCCGGCCGCAGCGCGCGCGGCAAGGGCGCGGCGGCCGTCGTCGAGGATCCGCGGCTGTGGCCGCCGCAGAAGCTGCGCGACGAGCTCGAGAAGCTGCGCGGGCAGATGCTGCGCGCGGCGGAGGAGCTGCGCTACGAGGAGGCCGCCGCGCTGCGCGACCGCGTGCGGCAGCTCGAGACGCTGGAGCTCGCGCGCTGAGCCCATGGCCGCGCTGAGCGTCGCGCCCGAGGCCTTCGACGCGGCCGCGTTGAAGCGGCTGCGCGCGGCCATCGTCGGCTCGACGCACTTGAAGCGCGATCCGCTGAACCGCGACTTCGTCGGCGCGCGCGGCTTCGCGGTCGTGTTCCGCGCCTCCGAGCGCGCGCGCGTCGCGCGCGAGTTTCCGGCCTTCGCCGCGTACCTCGAACGCGCGCTCGATCCCGGTTGCAACGCGTTCTACCTGAACCCGCTGCTCATCGCCGGCGGCGGACGCGTGGACCCGCACGTGGACCGCAGCCTGCGCGCGTACTGGAAGGAGGTGCCGGTGCCGCTGCGCGTCAGCGTGCTGTACGTCGAGGTGCCGCCGGGCATGGCGGGGGGCGAGCTCGTGCTGCGGCGCGGCAAGCGCGAGCTGGCGCGGCACCGGCCGGCGGCGGGGGAGCTGGTCGTGTTCGACGGCGATCTCGACCACGCGATCACGCGCGTCGAGCTCGCGGCCGGTTCGAAGGCCGAGCGGATCAGCCTGGTGTGCGAGCAGTACGCGCTGGAGCCGGACGAGCTCGAGCGCGTGCCTGCCTTCGCGCTCGAGAGCGGCGCCGGCAGCCGTTACGGACGATGAGCGGCACGCCTCCTGCTACATTCGCGCGGCGATGAGCGATCCACGCTGGAGCCTCGACGGCGTACCCGAGCGTCCCGGCGTCTACATCTTCCGCGACGCGGCTGGCGCGGCGCTGTACATCGGCAAGGCGGCCAACCTGCGCGCGCGCCTGGCGAGCTACCGCCGCCCCGGCGGCGACGGTCGCCTGTTGATCCGCTTCCTCGAACAACAGGCGGCGCGCGTCGAGACGATCGTCACGCGCACCGAGTCCGAGGCGCTGCTCTTGGAGGACGAGCTCGTCAAGCGCGACCAGCCGCCGCACAACATCCGGCTCAAGGACGACAAGTCGTTCCTGATGGTGCGCATCGATCTCGACGAGCGCTTCCCGCGCCTGAAGCTCGTGCGCGAGCACTCGCCGCACGCCGGCAAGCGCGTCGCGAAGGCGCCCGGGCGCTCGCGGCTCTTCGGCCCGTACGCGAGCACCCGCGCGCTGCGCGAGATGCTCTCCGACCTGCACCGCGTCGTGCCGCTGCGCGACTGCACCGACAGCGTGATGAACCACCGCACGCGGCCGTGCCTGAAGCACCAGATCGGCCTGTGCGCGGCGCCCTGCACCGGCCTGATCGACGCGGGCGGCTACCAGCTGCTGATCGAGCGCGCCGTGCGCGTGCTGGAAGGCGACATCGACGAGCTGGTCGGCGAATTCGAGTCGCGCATGCGCGCGGCCTCGGCCGAGCTGGCCTACGAGCGCGCCGCACAGTGGCGCGATCGGCTGGCCGCGCTGCGCCAGGCCTCCGAGCGCCAGGGCGTCAAGACGCGCGAATCGGTCGACCGCGACGTATTCGCGCTGGCGCGGCGCGCCGATCGCGCCGTCGTGCACCGGCTCGCGTTCCGCGCCGGCCGCATGACCGAGAGTCGCGCGCACACGTTCAAGAGCGAACTGCCCGACGAGGAGCTGCTGCACGTCATGCTCAGCGCGATCTATGCGCCCGGGCGCGCGCAGCCGCCGCGCGAACTCGTGCTGCCGTGTCGGCCGGCCGAGCACGAGCTGCTCGCGCGCGCGCTCGGCGCGGGGGTCGAGTTGGTCGTGCCGACCTCGGGCGAGCGGCTGCGCATGTTGGCGCTGGCCGGCGAGAACGCGCGCAGCGAGCTCGAGCGCACCAGTGCCGCCGACGCGGCGGAGGGCGAGGCGCTGGCGCAGCTCGCGGCGCTGCTCGGGTTCGACGCACGCGAGCCGGACGAGCCGCCGCTGATGCTCGACTGCTTCGACATCTCGACCTTCCAGGGCAAGGAAACAGTCGCCGCGCGCGTGCGCTTCCGCGGCGGCATCCCCGACCGCGCCGGCTACCGGCGCTATCAGGTCAAGACCGTCGCCGGACAGGACGACTTCGCCGCGCTGCGCGAGGTCGTCACGCGCGCGCTGCGGCGCGGGCTGGCCGAGGAGGATCTGCCCGACCTGATCGTGATCGACGGCGGCGCACAGCAGCTCGCGTCCGCACTGACAGCGCGCGACGAGGTCGGTGCGTGGGACGTGCGCATGGTCGGGCTGGCCAAGGCGCGCGCCGAGCGCAACGTGCGCGGGAAGCGCAAGGAGCACAGCGAGGAACGCGTCGTGCTCGATCCCGACCAGCCGCCGCTCGAGCTGGCGCGGCACACGACGCTGCGGCACCTGTTCGAGCGGCTGCGCGACGAGGCGCACCGCTTCGCGATCACCTACCACCGCAAGCAGCGCGGCAAGCTCGAGAGCCGGCTCGATGCGATCCCCGGCGTCGGGGAGGCCAAGCGCAAGACCCTGCTGCGCGCGTTCGGCAGCTTGCATGGCGTCAAGGAGGCCAGCGTCGAGCAGCTCGCCGCGCTGCCGGGCATCGGAATGGAGTTGGCGAAGGTGATCGTCGAGCACCTGCAGCGGCCGGCGCCGCGTGCGTGACGGCGCGCCCGGATTGCGTCGGCGCATGGATGCGGAGAGTCTGGTGCGGAGAGTCGTTCCGCCATGCCGTCCTTGCGCCGGTGATGGTCACGGCGTGGAACTATTCGTCGGAAAATCGAGCCCAGCGCAACGATCGCCGCGGCGGCAGGTCCAGCCGAATCGGCGCTGCGCTAGAATTGCGAGTTCCATCGGACCCCGCGCCCATCCGTTCCGTACCGCCCACCCTTGCAGATGCGAACCCACTCCCTGACCGCGCTGTTCCTGTTCACCATGGCCTGCCCGTTCGCCGCGCAGAACGCGATCTTCTCGACCGGTGCCCTGACGTCCCCGTCCGGGCTCAGCGCAGACGGGACCGTTGCGGCCGGCACCAACAGCTCGCAGTACTTCGTTTGGACCGAGGCGGGCGGCACCCAGTTCATCGGCGGCGTGGCGGCCGGTACCGGACTGGTCGGCGGACAGCCCAAGATCTCGAACAGTGGCACGCGCGTGTGCGGCGTGACCCTCAATTCCGGGAGCGGCCTGCACGAGATGTCGCTGTACAGCACGGCGAGCGGAACCTGGACGCCGCTCGGCGGGATCGGCGCCTCCTGCTCGGTGGAGATCTCGTCGGGGTGGGGCATCTCGGGTGACGGTCTTTCGTTGGTGGGCCTGGGCTGGCTCGGCTGCGGCGGCGCACACGCGATCCAATGGAAGCAAACCACCGGGGTCGTGACCGACCTCGGCTCGACCGTCGTCAACCGCAGCTCGCGCGCCAACGGTACGGATCTCGACGGTGACGTCGTCGTCGGTTGGCAGGATGCCTCGAGCGGTTTCCGCCAAGGCGCGGTCTGGGTGAACGGCGTGCAGACGATCATCACGCATGCCGGAACCGGGGCCGTGCTCGGTGAAGCACAGGAATGCTCGGCCGACGGCACGTGGGCCGTCGGTCTCGGCGTGAGCTCGAATTCCTTCCAGGCCTATCGCTGGAGCGCGGCGACGCTAGGACAGTCGCTCGGCACGCTGCCCGGCGTGACGAATCCGCGCGGGGGGGCGTCGGCTATCTCGGCCGACGGCAGGATCATCGTCGGCTTCGTGCGGCCGTTCGCGTCCCCGGCAGCGTTCGGAGAGGGTTTCCTGTGGCGTGAAGACCTGGGCATGGTGAATCTCACCACCTGGGCGAAGGACATGGGAATCGCGGTTCCCGCCGGCACCGTGTTCGCGCTGCCGCTCGCGATCTCCGACGATGGCAACGTGATTGCCGGCCAGTCGCGCACCGCGAGCGGTTTCCAGGGATTCGTGCTGCGCATCAACGAGCTCAGCGCGAATACCTGGACCCTCTCGCAGGCCAGCGGCGGCTCACAGACGCTTGCCCTGAAGTCCGCGCCGGCCAACGCCGGCAAGCTCTACCTCGTGCTCGGCTCGACCTCGGGCACGATGCCCGGCCTGAGCTCCGGCGGCTTCACGCTGCCGCTGAACCTCGACGCGTACTTCAACCTGACGCTGAGCGCGCCGAACCTCGCGCCGCTGTCGACGACGCTGGGCTTCCTGAACGGATCGGCGCAGGGCTCGGCCGGCTTCGCGCTGCCGGCGGGCTATGACCCGAGCCTGGTCGGCCTGACCGCGCACCACGCGTACGTCGTGCTCGACGTGCCGGGCAGCGGCGCGCTGCTCGACACGAGCAACGCGGTGTCGCTGAAGCTGGTGCCGTAGTGCCTGCGCTGCGACGCGGCGGTTAACGGGCCGGCGTCAGCGGCGGAATCCAGCGCGTCGCGGCGCGCGTGTTCCATTCACGTCGCCAGCGTCGGTGCTCCTCGCCGTCGGGGAACGACTCGCCGGGGCCGTACGGATAGCCGCTCATGCCATGGAACGGCAGCGGCTCGACGAAGTCGGCCGCCAGCGTGTTCGGATCGCGATCCTTGGCCCAGCCGTCCAGGTACAGCAGGTAGTCGCGTCGCCAGCCCGGCGCCAAGTCCGGCAGGCCGGCCGCGGAGAAGCTCAGCCGCAGCGCGTCGCCGGCGCCCAGGATCGCGAAGCGGTCGTCGGCGTCGCCGAGCAGCGGGCCGACCTCACCGAGCCGCGTGTACATCCCGGGATGCTGGTTCCAGCGCGCGAGCGGTTCGCGCTCGTCCCAGGCAAACCACTCGCCGAAGCCCGATGGATGCGGAACGATGCGCGAGAATCCGCGCTGCCAAAGGTGCGCGCCGGTCAGTTGCACCGGGGTGGTGATCAGCGCGGCGTCATCGGCGTCGACGGCCAGGCGGATCGAGTCCCAGCCCAGTCGCAGCGTCGAGCGCAGCAGGATCCGCGGATCCGCCGGATCGATGAGCCCGCTCAGGTCGACGACCATCGTCTTCGCCTTTCCGGCCGGGAACCCGATCGATCCACAGTCGCGCCAGCCGCCGGTGTCGCAGGGCACGTAGAGCGTCGGCGGCGCGAACTCCAGATCCGGATGCGCGGCCACGGCGAGGTTCACGCTCGCGTCGGTCCAGTAGAACCACCCGTTCAGGAACAGCCGCAGCCCGGGCGCAGGCCGAGTGCGCTCGGCGTCGAAGCCGAGTTCGAGCGTGTGCTCGGTCGCCAATCCCAGGTAGGGGCCGGCGAGCGGTTCGAACGGCACGGCCAGCACGCGGTCGTCGCGCGCGAGTTCGCGCGCCCAGTCCCGACCGTCCTGGTCCAGCGCGCGCAGCGGCGACAGTGGGTCGCGCAGCGTGTGCGTGTGGGGTTGCGGGAACGGCGGAAACGAGAAGCGTTCGTTGGGGAAGACCTCGACGTCACCGGGGTGATCGACCGCTTCCAGGCGCACCGCGTCCAGGTACGTGACCTCGCGCAGCTCCTCGGTCAGCTGCAATTCGAACACACCGTCGCGCGGCGTGAGCTGTTCGCCTCGGACAAGCACGTATTCGTCGTGATCCGGTGGCACGAGCACGCCGGGCGCGATCGGAAGTCCGAGCGGCGTCGTGCCGAGCACGTCGGTCACGAACTCGTAGGTCGAGCCGTTCCACGCGTAGAGGAACGGGCAGGAACCGACCAGACCGGCGCGCTGCACGACCATGCATGCGCTGCCGGCGGGCAGGTCGAAGTGGCTCTGCACGACGCCGTTCGGCCAGGTCACGCGCACGACATCGAGCGGCGCGTCGCCGAAGCCGACCAACTCGGGCTGGCCGCGGTAGTACAGGCGCCGGTAGCGCAGTCCCGCGCGCAACTCGACGATCGCGCCGACGCCGCGCGCGTTGTCCTTGTGTCCCTGCAGCGACAATGCGATCCCGCGCGGCGCGCCGTCGCGGATCCACGCCGCCACGCCGGATTCGTCGGTGCGCAGGAGATCCAGGTCGCGATCCGCGTCGAGGTCGGCGACACACAGCCGCGCGGGGCCGGTGCGCGGGCTCGCGAAGCGCGGTCCCACGAGCCGCGGTACCGCGCCCTGCGGCATGCCGGGAGCGAGCAGAGCCGCGCAAGGATGCGACGCGCACGGCCACAACAGATCCAGCGCGCCGTCGAGGTCCCAGTCCGCGGCGACCGCGTCGGAGGTCGCGGGTGCCGGCAGGCGCACGCGGATGGGTCGGCTGCGCCAGTCGCCGAGCGGAGTGCGCGTGTGCAGCACGAGCTGATCGCGTTCCAGCACGGCGAGGTCGGTCCACGCATCTCCGTCGAAGTCGGCGGCCAGGACTGCGAGCGCGGGGGTCAGCGCCGGCAGGCTCGCGCTCTGGTCGGAGTAGCGGCCGCCGCGCTCGTTGCTCGCCAGCCGCCATTCAGCCGTTTCCACGCGCACGAACAGCACGTCGACGTCGTTGTCGCGATCGAAGTCCTCGCTGATCGCGCGCCAGTCCCCGGCGGACAAGGCAGGCAGTCCCGCCGCGGCACCGACCTCGTGCAATCCGCCCGTGCCGTCGAGCCCGTCGTTCCTCAACAGCCGCGCAGCGGGTCGCGCGAGCAGGTCGAGATCGCCGTCGTGGTCGTAGTCGAGAGCGAGCGGCGCGCAGCCCTGCGCTGCGCCGGCAAGCGCCGGCCCGAGCGGCTGCGCGCTCCACGCGCCCGAGCGGAACTCGAGCAGCTCGAGCGCGCCGCGGCGTTCGACGACCAGGTCGAGGCTCTGATCTCCGGCGGCGGAGCGCGCGATCGGACCTCGCGCGGCCCCGATGTTGTCGCGATCGAGCGGCTCGAGCGCATCGATCGGGCCGTCGAGCGCGTGTGACAGTCCGTCCTGCAGTGTGCCGATGCCGACGCCCTCCGGACCGTGCGCGACGATCGCGGCGCGCGGCTCGAAACCGCTGAGCTCGTCCGCGTCGTCGCGCGCGGACAGTGCCTCGCTCGGCACACGCTGCGGCAGCAACTGCACGACGCGCGCTGCGCGCGCCGTTTCCGCGCCGCGCAGCGGCAGCTCGCGCAGTTCCTCGGCGCCGGCCGTGGGCCGCGGCCAAGCCAGGCTCCCCGCCGAATGCGGTGGCA
>Ga0194131_10004678_pt1 | contig 20411 bp, 15 predicted proteins | sample TA2KigO120mmetaG_FD_148631 | JGI IMG/M metagenome (GOLD analysis project Ga0194131, IMG submission 148631) | Freshwater microbial communities from Lake Tanganyika, Tanzania - TA2015053 Kigoma Offshore 120m | ecosystem: Environmental > Aquatic > Freshwater > Lake | place: Tanzania: Lake... | reverse complement strand
CCACTATTGGCTAATTTTAGAAGGCCTGCAATTTCATCTTTTTCATCTTTAAAAGCTGTTAAAAGATCAAAATCATTAATATTGACTTCAAAAATGTTAAGATTAACTGAAAAAACCAACAGTCAACCTTCCACAATGCATAATATTTTGCAATCATTAGAAACTATGGATTTTGATGACTTTAATTATTCGTGTATAGTAAGTGACATAATAAAAAATAAAATTTTAAATGTTTTAGATACTAGACTTGATGAATACTTAAAACAAATATATTATTTTATTGAACTGGATAAATTTCAAAATATTAAGTCAGCACTTACACTTAATTTATCTGGAGAATCAGAAAAGATTTTTTCCAATATTAGAAAAAATATCCCAATGATTTTACTTCAACATGGTTTTTCAAATTATCATGATTTTAATTCTTATACTGATACTTTAGATGATTATGATTTATTAAATGATAGAATAGCAGTATGGGGAAACGAAATAAAACAGTATCTTTTAACTACTCGTAAATTAAAAAATGAACAAATCATAGTTACTGGTTCTCCTAGACATGAAAATTTTTTCGATAAAAAATTCCTTACAAATAAAAAAATTATTTTAATTACACTTAGACCTCTAATAAAACATGTTGAAGGAACTAAATTAAAATTACTTATTAGATATAATGAGATTTTAAATTCAGTTATTAACTTTCTAAATTCAATGAATGATGTTCAAATTATTGTCAAATTACATCCACAACAAAATGTACATAATCAAATCATAAAATCACTTCTAAGTGAATCAAAAGCAGATATTTTGGTCTTGCAAACAGAACCGATTAAGCCCTTATTAGAAAAATCTTATCTTTTAGTGAATATTTCCCCGGATAATTTTGATGTATCTACAGTAATTTTAGAATCTATGTTAGCTAAGACGCCAATTTTGAATATTAAATTACAAAAAAACTCATGGATATACGATTTTGAAAAAACTGGTGCTGTATTATCTTTTGATTTTGATTCCAATTTTAAAGAGACACTAATTCGATTTATTGAGGATGATAAATTTTATGATCAACAACTAAATAAGATAAAGGAATTTTTAGATTTCTATTTAAAACAGAATCAATCTCCATCCAAAAAATTGATAGATAACATAAAATGCTAAGTTCTTGGTCTTGCAAGTTTTATCATATTATAAAATCTGCATGTAGATAATTGTTATCTGATTAATCTTAAACTAATTTCGCTTTTTTAATTATATTTTTTAATTCTTCTTTAGGAATTTTATCCACAGTATTTGATGAATAATCTTTCATATTTTTTACATGTTTTATTCCAGGATATGCATTTCTTAATTTGGAAATAGGATAATTTGTTACATTGTCATTTAAAATCATGTACATGTTATTTATTTCCCATGTGTTCGGAATTTCATAATCATTAATTAAAACCTCATTTAATTTTTCACCTGGTCTTATTCCAATAATTTTTTCACCATGGTTTTTTAATAATTCAAAAAGTGCTATTTTTAATTCGCTTATTTCATATGCTCTAATTTTAGGAAGGAAAATCTCACTGCCTTTTCCAATGTATATTGCGTTAATAATAAATCCTAGTGCTTCATCCATCAATATACTAAATCTTGTCATATTATTATTGGTAATAGTAATTTTTTGCTTTTCTTGAATCTGTTGAATAAATTTTGGTACTACAGATCCACTACTTCCCAATACATTTCCGTATCTTACAGCAATAAATTTTGTTGGATGTTTTTTTGTATTAAGGTAATTATTTGCTGTTACAAATAATTTTTCCATCAATAATTTGGTAGCACCGTACGTGTTTAATGGAGAAACAGCCTTATCAGTTCCAATGCATATAGCTTTATCCACATTATTTTTTATGCAAGCGTCAATTACATTTTGAGAGCCAATCACATTTGTTTTTATTGCTTCAAATGGATTGTATTCTACTTTTGGTACGTGTTTTAAAGCTGCTGCATGAAAAACATAATCTACATCTTCAAACGCCAAGTTTAACCTTGATAAATCTCTTACATCTCCAATAAAAAACCTCATTCTCTTATCAGAAATTTTGGATTCCATTTCAATTTGTTTAAATTCATTTCTACTCAAAATTCTAATCTGATTGACATTAGATTTTAGAAGTTTTTTTGTTAATTCTTGACCAAATGAACCAGTTCCGCCTGTAATAAGGACGTTTTTTCCTTTAAACATAGAAAGTATTTTTTCGTCTCTCATCATGTTTATCAAAATTCTGTCGTATATTAAGAATTTTCATTTAATATTGAGATTAATCCTTTTGATTTCCAATTTTATAATTCACTGATTTTTGGAGATTATTTCTATCGCGTTATTTAATCAAATACAAAAATATGTTCTGTTATCAATGGAATCGTTAATTTTTCTTCTCAATTAGAATCTAAATGATGGATGTGTGAAATCAATTCATATATTGATTCTTGAAGAAGATTTAGATATTCTGAAGACTTATTTCATTTATGTCAAAACCTAATATTTTATTAATTGTTATAGATTCCTTACGCTCTGACAAGTGTTTCAGTAAACAAAAAACCTCCATTACTCCAACTATTGATTCATTAATACAAAATGGAGTATTTTTCAATCAGGCAATAAGTTCAGCAGCGTCTACCATTTTGGCCGTTAGCAGCTTACTAACCGGGGCATATCCTTTTCGAATTGGTTTAGGTGGTAGTTCTTATAGTAAACTCGATCCTACTATTCCTAATTTAGCCAAAATTTTAATCAAAAATGGATACTCTACATATGCAACGGCTCCTGAAATTGCTGATGATTTTGGATTAGTTTTTGATTTTCAAAACCCTGATGCCTCTTATGAAAACTATTATAGTTTATTTGCTGGATTAGGAGATGAAATTTTAAACAAATTCAAACATAATGAACTAAAGTCTCCCTGGTTTTTTTATATTCATTTGTTTGATTTACATACACCGGTTATAGTTCCACCTAATTTTAATAATGAAGAATTTGGTTTAAGTCAATATGAAAGAATGGTTTCAGCAATAGATGATTGGCTTTCTCATTTGATTGAGAATATAGATCAAGAAAACACAATAATTATCTTAACGTCTGATCATGGTGAATATATTCCAGTATTAGAAACAAAACAAGGAATAATAAATTTAGAATCTTCTGAAACAGAACAATCTTTATGGAAATTAGGTAATAAAGTACCAAAAAATCTTTTGCCGATTAAACGAAAAATGGGATCACTACTACGAACTTCAAGAAATAAATTAAAATCTTCAAAAATTGCATTTGACACCTTGTCTACATATGAAAGAAGAGTATTGTTAGATTCACGAATGTCACTTGGTCATAGAATGTATGATGATTTATTGAAAATTCCATTACTTTTTTCTGGGAGCAATATTCCAAAAAATCACATAATTTCAGAAATGGTAAGGCAGATCGATATTTTTCCAACAATTCTAGATGTTTTATCATTAGATACGCCTAATTCAATTGATGGAACAAGTTTAGCTCCACTATGGCACGATAAACAAATTAAAGAACTGACTGCACATATAGAATCTCCACCTTCAACTCAAAGTGAATCTATAAAATATATCGGAATAAGAAATAAAAAATACAAATATCTTAGAGATCTACAAAATTCGCCAAATTCTTTTGAATTATATGATATTATGTTAGATCCATTAGAAGAGCATAATCTTGCTTTAATTCATCCTGAAAAAGTCAATGAATTAGAATTAACACTAAATTCTATTAGAAATAAAAAAATTCTTCCTGAAATAAAATTTGATGAAAAAGAAAGAGAAAAAATAGATAATATCTTAAGAAAGTTAGGATATACTTAGATATTTTTACAGTTAAATTCTTTAAATTAGACTTTTAATACTTTAGCTTATAGGTGTAATAATTGAATAAAAACAAATATGATAATTATGACATCTATCGATCGAAATCCTATATTTTGGAATTTCTTCATAAAAATCTAAAATATTCTAAAATTGAAAAATTGTTTTACTTTAAGATAAAAGATTGGGAAAATAATCGTTCAAAAATACTTTCAGAAATCCAAAAAAAATTCTCAAAACCAATAATTGTTAGAAGCTCTGCTATTGGTGAAGATTCTATAAATAGTTCTGGTGCTGGTCTCTATCAAAGTATCCAAAATGTCAATCCTAAATCAAAAAAAAATGTGATCGAATCAATAGAAGCTGTAATTGATTCCTACAACAAAAAACAAAATATCAATCTACAAAATCAAATTTTAATCCAAACTCAATCTAGAAATATTATTACTAGTGGCGTAATATTTTCTCGAACTCCAGATATGGGTTCGCCATATTATGTAATAAATTACGAAGATGGAAATGCAACTGATAGCGTAACCAAAGGTACTGCTAATAATTCTGTAAGAATTTTTAGAAATGCAAATCTAAATAAACTTCCTAAAAAGTGGAAATTTCTTTTATTTTCTGTTAAAGAAATTGAAAAATTATTAAATTCAGAAATTCTTGACATTGAATTTGGTATAACAAAATCCTATAAAATCATCATTTTTCAAGCACGACCTATTGTTTCACTAAGAAATTTATCATTAATTTCGGAAAATCGTATTGAAAAACTCATTCTTAAAAATAAACAGCTTTTTAGGAAAAAATTAAACTCGAAAAAGCTTCCTGGAAGATTAACAATTTTTTCTGATATGGCGGATTGGAATCCGGCAGAAATAATTGGGAACAATCCTAACATTTTGGACTATTCTTTATATGATTATTTAATTATGGATTCAGCTTGGCATTTAGGCAGACATAACATTGGTTATCAAAGACTTTTTCATCAAAACCTCATGATTAAATTTGGAAATAAACCGTTTGTTGATGCTAAAGCTAGTTTTAATTCCTTAATTCCAAATCTTATTTCTCGAACAATGAAAGAAAAATTGATGAATTATTATTTAACCAAATTAATACATAATACATTTCTTCATGATAAAGTTGAATTTGATATTCTTTTTACATGTAATGAACATCTAATTAGCTCAAGAATGTTAGAATTAAATTTCTGTTTTTCCTCTCAAGAAATTAAAATTTTTAAAAATGTTTTAATTGATTTTACCAATAAAATTCTCTTAGATTTTCCTAAAATTTTAAGAAATAATGCAATCACAATAAAACAAATGAGACAAAAACGTTCAATCACATTAAAAAAATTAACCAATAGCCAGAGATCTTATAAAAATCTAATTTTAGCAGCTGAGAAACTATTGAATGATTGTATAATTTACGGCACTATTCCTTTCTCTACAATAGCGAGGATTGCTTTTATTGCATCAATTAATCTTAAAAGCTTAGTTAGAAATGGTGTACTTACTCAAAAACTTGTAGATGATTTCTTAAACTCCATTGAAACCCCTCTATCACAATTTCAAAATGATCAAATTTTATACATAAATAATAAGATTACTAAGTCATCTTTTTTGAAAAAATATGGTCATCTTCGACCTGGCACTTATGATATTACTGCACCCAGATATGACTCTGATTCCTTTTTCTTAGATAATTTAAAATTCAAAACTTCTATGTATCCCAAAAATCAATTCGTAAAACCCCAATCTGTTTCAAGCTATCTTGAGAAAGATGGGTTTACATTTACTAATATTGATTTTTTTGATTTTGCGAAATCTGCTATAATAGAACGTGAAAATTTAAAATTTGAGTTCACTAAAAATCTTAGTGATGCGTTAAAACTTATTTCAGAAGCTGGTACAAGATTAAATTTTTCTACAAATGAAATGTCTTGTTTAGATATAAAAACAATTTTTTCTGATGTTAAAAAATTGAACAAAAAACAACTTCTTTCTAAATGGAGAAAATTAATTCAACAACAGAAAACCCAACATGCTATAATGAATCATTTAGCGTTTCCTCCTGTTATTTCATCTGAAGAGGATTTTGATTTTATTACATACCCGTTATCAAAACCAAATTTCATCACCAGTAAGAAAATTTCCTCCGAATTAATATTTCTAAATAGTAATCATGAAAAAATTAATTTAGAAAATAAAGTCATTCTTTTAGAAAATGCTGATCCTGGATTTGATTGGATATTTTCAAACAATATTCTTGGATTAATCACGAAATATGGCGGTGTAGCTTCTCATATGGCTATTAGATGTGCAGAATTGGGAATTCCTGCAGCGATTGGTTGTGGCGAAATATTGTATCAGAAACTCCAATCTGCTTCAAAAATTTTGTTAGATTGTGATAATGCTCAGATTGTTATTCTTGAACATTCAAGTTCTGATAGGTATGTTGAAGAAAAACGAATATTGAAATTATTAGGGTATATTAAATAAAATTATGACTAAATCTAAATTTTTGAAAATTGGCATTACATCTAGAATTACTGAAAATACCAATTATGTAGAAAGAAGAGATGCCATAAGTCATGATTGGCCAAAATTTTTAGAAAAAATAAATGCATATCCAATTATCATACCTAATAGCATTTCAAATCTGCAGAGTTTTTTTTCTGAAATGGATTTGGATGGTTTTATTCTTTCTGGTGGCGATAACATTGGAGATAATCCTGAACGTGATCGTGTAGAAAAATCCATTATTGATTATGGAATAAACAAATTGCTGCCGATTCTTGGTGTTTGCAGAGGAATGCAAGTGATTAATGCGTATTTTGGCGGTTCAATCCATAAGATTTCTGGTCATGAACATGTGAACACTAATCACACTGTTCAACTTGAAAATAATAAATTTTTCACAGAAAGTAAGAATCTAATTCAAGTTAATTCCTATCATAATAATATTATTAAAAAAAATTCTTTAGGTAAAAATTTGATACCATTTGCTATTTCTCAACATGATGACACTGTAGAAGGGTTTTTTCATAATGGATTTCTTATAACTGGTGTTATGTGGCATCCTGAACGACAACAAACAATTTTTGATCAAAAAATATTTCAAAACTTTTTTTACAATTCCTACTGAATCATAATTATGAATGTAATAATTTTAGCAGCGGGAGAAGGAAAACGCTTATACCCATTAACACAATTTAATCCCAAATGCCTTACACGTCTTTTTGGAAAAAGTCTACTTGAATGGCAATTAGACGTTTTTCATAGTTTTGGCATAAATGATATATCGGTTGTAAAAGGATATTTATCTGAAAAAATACATTTATCTCAACTCAATTATTTTTACAATCTAAATTATAATCAATCTAATATGGTAGAAACGCTATTTTGTGCTCGAGAAAAATTATCTGATAGTACTATAATCTCATATGGTGATATAATTTTTGAAAAGAGAGTTTTTTCAAAGCTATTTCAATCTGAAGATGATATTTCCTTAATAATTGATAAAAATTGGGAAGATTATTGGAAAATTCGCTTTTCTAATCCTTTGGATGATGCTGAAAGCCTAGTGATAAATTCTGATGGATATATTACAGATATTGGACAAAAAACCAACGACATAAACTTGATTCAAGGTCAGTATATTGGCCTAATGAAATTTCAAAATGATGGTATCAAATTTTTAAAAGATTTTTATGATAATGCTAAGCAAATTTCAAAATCTGCAACAAATCCCCTTAACCCAAATCTTACTTTTGAAAACTCCTTCATGACTGATCTTCTACGTGGTATGATCAATAATGGATATAAAATAAAAGCCATACCGGTTTTTAATGGCTGGTTAGAAGTTGATTCATATTCTGATTTTTTAAAATACGAATCAATGTATAAAGATAAAACTTTATCCAAATTTTATAATATTGTAAATTAATTCATTCAATTTAATAATAGAATTATTCCAATGTTTTTGTGGCATCTAATTTTAATATAATTTTAATAAATTTGGATGGTTTTCGTAAAGACAAAATTGATCTCTGTCCTACTTTGAAAAAATTTAAAGAATCATGTTATTATTTTTCTGAAATGAATACAGTAGCGCCTTATACTTTTGCTTCATTACATTCTGTATTTTCTGGAACATATCCTTCAACGAATGGTGTAAATGGATACTACAATATTTTTCGTTTTAAAAAAGATGAACTTTTTACTTTTACGCAATTTCTCGAAAAATCTGGTTATTATACATGTTATGATATAATTGATGATTCTGTTATACCTGCGCAAGGATTCATTGATAAAAATGTGTTTAATGAAAAAACTGTAAATTTTAAAGAGCGTCACAAAAATATTATTCAACAACTTGCATCTAAAAAATTTTTTCTATTTTTACATTTTACTGAAACTCATAAGAATTTAGTCGATGCTGTTATTCAAAAATATAAACAAGAATCAAATGACGATGATTATTTTAAGAATATTGAGGAAAATGATGAACGATTTAACTCTTACTTGCCTTCATGCGATGATTATGTTAAAACAATAATCAATACTCTTAAAGAAGAAAAAATTGATGATAAGACTATTTTGATATTTTTTGCTGATCATGGTACAAGTATAGGAGAAAAAAAGGGTGAAAAATTTTATGGTGTATATGTTTATGATTATACTATCAATGTTTTTTGTATGCTAAAAATTCCAAATAAAGCTCCAGCACTTATATCAAAACAATGTAGTACAATAGATCTTTTCCCAACCATTATTGAGCTAGCAAACATTTCTGCTAATGAAATTTCTCAACTCCAAGGGAAAAGTCTTCTGGATTTTTTAACCACCCCTAATTCTCCTGATAGAGATGTATTTGTTGAAACTGGCGGCTTATATGGTCCTTGGCCTTCTCCAGAGAATCATAATGTTTTTTGCATCAAATTTAATTCAAAAAAATTAATCTATAATAAGTCTCCAAATACCTGGGAATTTTATGATCTCAAAAATGATCCTGCAGAATTAAATAACATCTATGATGATAACCCAGAATTAATAAAAATATACAAAAAAAAATTAGTTGACTATTTTTCAAAAAATAATATAGAAATTGATTCTCAATTGGATTAATCACTTCGATTAATCCAATCTAACAATTTTTCTTTCATATTTTTTTCAATATCTGTTTTTTCTGTAAAAATATTTTGTAGTTCTTTTGGATCATTTTTCAAATCAAAAAATAACCATTTTTCAGGAGTTTGTAAATACATCAACTTGTGTGTAGGTGATTTTATCGCAAAAACATTTGATTTTTCTGGAGAAGGCCAAGGACCATGTAATGCTCCAGTTTCTGAAAATGTAAATGATTTAGGCTTCAATTCTTTCTCCTCTTCTAAAAGATATTTTGCAAAACTTTCTCCAGGTCTATCAAATTCTAATTCAATTTTAGTAAGTTCAAGAATTGTTGGAAAAATGTCTATTGTTGCTCGTAGAGAATCTGAAACCTGATTTTTTCTAATGTTTTTTGAAATAAAAAGGAAAAATGTCCTAATTGTTTCTTCATAAGTAAATGATCCATAATTTCTTTCTCCAAATCTTTCACCAATTCCTGTACCATGATCAGAAAAAAATATCAGAATGGTATTATCTTTTAATTGCGTCTTTTCCAATTCGGTTGTGATTAGTTTAGCATAATCCCCAGCTTCTTGAAATGCAGAATCATATCTGTTCAAATTTTCTTCTTTATTATCATAAAATTTTTCATTATTCCATTCATACTTTTTTAATACTTCAGAAACCGTTACAGTATGAATTTTAGAAAAATAAAGAAACAAAAATAGTGGTTTTCCATTTGCTTTTTCTATACAATGTTTAATAAAATTCGGATGTTTACTTGTTAAATCATCTTCATATTCGTTATGTATTTGATGAATATCAAAACCTCTGTTAGGAATGATTTTTTCTGTTAATACATCACATGCAGTAAAATATCCCTGTGATTGAAAAACTTCTGGTAGATTTTTAATAGATTTTTTTAATCGAAGCATCTTAAAATATGCATCAATACCATTCTCTTTTCCATATAGGCCAGAAAATGTAACATTGATTGAACCAATAGTATATGGCATTGCTGTACTTACATTATTGAGAAGTGTTCCTTGTTTACAGATTTCTTGAAATTCCGTTGATTGATTTATTCTGTCCCATCTTGCTCCGTCTAATAAAACAAAAATAACATTTGGTTTCAATTAAAATATCGATCAATTGTTTACATATAAATTAAATTTAAAAAACTCTTTTAATCGTAACCTAAATTTTTTAATTCATCTCTAATAATTTTTGATTCACCTTCATCAATAATTTCAAATTTCGAATTATCGACATAGTTAATTTTTGAAATATATTTTTCCATTTTTTCTACAATGTCGGGTCTTGAAGAAGCTATGTTATTTTCTTCAAATTCATCTTTTTCTAAATCAAATAAATGAACTCGCTTTGTAATGTCTTCTGCATCTCTAAAATATTTGAATTTAGATGTCCTAACACCTATTGCAATATTTGCTCTCTTTTGAATTAACGGTGTATTTTCTATAAAACCAAATCTTTCTTCATTATTTTCATTATTAATAATGGGAAGTAAGCTTTGACCATCAATATTTCCAAAATTAAATTCAGAATTTATAATGTCTAATATTGTAGGAGATATGTCTATAGATCTTATCGACTGGTTAATTTTTACATTATTAGGTAATTCTGAATCTACAATAAGTAATGGAATATGAACATTTTCATCAAACAAAAATTTGTCTAGATCACCTCTTTGAAACATTACTTGTCTCTTTTGATGTGGTTTTAAATTTAAATGGTCAATATCTTTTTCTTTTTGTTTTTTTCTTATTTTTTCTAATGCAAAAAATGCTTTACTTTTTAAAGGTAAAAGTTTCTCAGGAATAATTTTACCGATCTTTGGAGCTACTGAATCTAATATTTGATCTTTTTCTATATCTACCAATTTATCATTAATTATTACTTCATTGATATGTGTTCCATGATCTGCTGTAATTACCAATAATGTGTCATTCATATTTATACAGTCTATGAATTTTCCAATCCAAAAATCTATTGATGCCATTACTCTATCGTATTTCGTTTTCCCAAATTGCTCTTGATCAAATTTTTCTGCAATTTTAATAGGAAAATGCATTTCATATGAATGTAAAATATAACACCATGGTGATTTTAAATTAGATGAAAGTTCAGAAATAATTTCATCTCCCAAACCATCTTCTAAATTTGTATATTTATTAAAAAAAACATTTTTGTTTTCAAAATTTGGAAATAACCCAATTTTTGAAGCCACTTCTGGTAAATGTCCATAAAAATAATAATTGTTTTTTCTCAAATGATCAAACAATACAGTAATTTTTTTATCTATCTTAGCAAATCCTCCTAGATTAATTCCTGTTCTGAATGGATATTGTCCAGAAAAAATACCAGCCCATCCTAATAATGTTCCATCTGATGGTGATACAGTGTTTGTAAAATAAACACCATTCGAGATTAATTTATCAATATTAGAAGTATGTGATGTTTTATGTGATCCAAAAAATTTATCCGCTCTTACAGAATCTAGAATTATGATAAAAATATTTTTTTTCTTCACGCTGAATTGAATAAAAATTGTGCTATAAATTTTATTTAATTTTCATTATTCTAATCATGCTTTTTATACGTGCCATTAAAGTAATTATATGATGAAAAAACTTCTGTTCTCAGCATACAAAAAAGTAATCACATTATTCTATGGTTCTAATCTTTCCAAATATGGGATTGTAAGAAAGACATCACGTTATATGACTCAAAAATTACATCCCGAATTTGTTGAAATAGAAGGTAATAAGATCTATCTAGATGAGCGTGATTCTTTATTTTTATCGTCAAACATTATTCATGAAAAAACGATAGTTAACTTGGTAAAGAATGAAATAAAGAAAGGTGATGTGGTTATAGATATTGGTGCGCATATAGGTTATTACACTGTATTATTTGCAAAATTGGTTGGTCCAGAAGGAAAAGTTTTTGCATTTGAGGCCTCTCCAACTAATTTTGAAATTTTGAAAAAAAATGTGGCTGTAAATGGATATCAAAATGTCGCTTTGAATAATAAAGCTGTTTCTGATAAGAATGGAAAACTAACTTTATACATTACAGGAGAAACTAGTACCGCGAATTTTTTATTCAAACCTGAAAAAAGTAAAAATATTATTGAAATCGATTCTATTACTTTAGATGAATATTTTCAAGATTTCAATGGTCAGATCAATTTTCTTAAAATGGATATTTCAGGTGCCGAACCTAGAGTCATCAAAGGTATGGATTCAATATTACGCAATAATACTTCTCTAAAAATTCAGCAAGAGTGGTGGCCAAATGCGATTAGAAAACATGGATTTGAACCAGACGCTCATCTAAAATTACTTACAAAAATGGGTTACAAAATTTACGAAATTGATGGCACGACAAATAAATTAAATCTGGTCACTTCTGACTATTTAATGAAAAAATACCCAAATTCAAAATTAGAAGATATCAATATTTTCTGTACAAAAGAACCATTGTTATAAACATGAATAAGAAATCTGCAGAACCTCATCAATTACACAGAATCTTTAGGAGTTTAGTTAAATAATCATATTCATTGAAAGGTTTGTATATGAATAAACAATTAATTCTGCAACCTTCATTCTTTATTTTGATAAACTTATAATTTTTGTGATGATCAATTGAATTGGAATAATTTTAAAAAAAGTAAAGCATTTTCTGGAATTTTTACTATTGGAATTGGAAATCTTATAGGAAGTGTAATCACATATTTTTTCTGGATCTATCTTGCAGGATTATTAGGCACTGAAAACTATGGGCAAATCAGTTATTATTTGGCTATTATGGGGCTTACATCTGTTGCCGCAAGTTTTGGTGGGCAATTTACAATGCAAGTTTATGTTTCCAAAGGATTAAAAATTGAGGGAATATTATATCTCATTTCAATCGTAACTAATCTGATTGGATCAATAATTCTATTTTTTATGTTCAAAGATGTAGGATTATCTTTGTTAGTTGTTAGTACTAGTATATTTAATCTCTATATGGTTGAATTAATTGGAAAAAGATTATTTTCTAAACATAGTGTAATTTTCATCATACAAAAATTATTATTTGTGATTTTATCATTATTGTTTTTTTTTGTTTTAGGATTGGAAGGAATTTTAATTGGATTTGCATTATCGAATTTCATTTTTATGAAACATGTGATAAATATTCTTAGAAAGGAAAAATTAAATTTTCACATTCTTACAGAAAAGAAAAAAATAATTTTTTCCAATTATCTATCTAATCTTGCATCGGCAACAAGGAATAACATTGATCAACTTCTCACAGTACCTTTATTTGGATTATCATTTCTAGGCAATTATTTTTTAGGACTTCAAATTAATGGATTGATGGTTTTTTTACCATCTATTGTTGTTAAATACACGATAAGTGAAGATTCTCGCAGAAATTCTACACGGAAACTCAAGGGTTTAACTATATTGCTCACAATTCTTATAACTATTTCAGGTGCAATACTTCTTCCAGAATTACTGCCAATTTTTGTACCAGAATTTACTACAACAGTCTTACTTATTCCAATTTTATGCTTTGCTGCAATTCCTAGAACAATTACATTAATGATAATGTCTTCATTTTTAGCAGAGGAGAAAAATTTTCATATTGTAGTTGGCCATGTTATCTCAATAGGTATTATGGTAGTTGGCATTTTAATTTCATTTCAAATGAATTCTGAAATTGGAATTGCATATTCTTATGTTCTTGGACATTCTGGAAGTGCTGTCTATTTATCAATAATTTCTTGGAAGCACAAATTTTTAAAAATTTAATTTTTTAATTATTATACCAATAACTAAGATCTTTTTTTAACATTAAACTTAATTCGTCAATTTCATTCCTTAAATCCATTTGAAGAGATTTTTTTAAATTTGGATCAAGCGATTTTCTTTTGAATTCACTATGATTAATTTTTCTGTATATCTTTGCAATCCCTGGAATATTCCTTAACACTCCTCTAATTCCAAATTTATTTTGCATCATAACTGAATGTATTTTTCTACTTCTGTACTTTCTACCGGCATTCGTATTTACATGTTTAATTTCAAAATTTTCATCTACGTCCAAAAACTTCAAAATATCTCGCAAGACTACTGATTTGTTTTTAATGTATTCATCAAAAATTATCACTTTAACATTTTCTTCTCCAAAATGTTCAAAATATTTTTTAACTTGTTGTGGATATCGTACAGTTTCTCTATACAGTAACCATGGATGATATTTCAAAGGTGTCACGCTGTTTTCTTTTTTTCTAACTTCTTCCATTTTTAGTGCTTCTTCAAAATCTTCAATGTCTTCTAATGTATCACGATAAAGCATAGAAGCATGTAATGAATACATGAAATCAATTGGATTTCGTAAAATCATTATTATTTTCGCATCGGGAGAAAATTTTTTAATTTTTTCAGCACTCCATGGACAAGAAAGATAATCTCCGCTTTTTTGACCTATTCGTTTTTCTTTAACATCTCTAAACTCTTCAAGAAATTCTTCATCATCTTTAAAACTAGACTCAAAACCAAATGGTCCAAGATTCTTTTTCCATGATTTTGCATAATAGAGAAAAATATCATAATGCTGGTTAAGTTCAGCTTTTAATGACGTTGTACCTGATCTCGGATGGCCAACAATAAAAAAATTTGGTCTAGTAATTGATTTCAATTCTTGGCCCAATTGAAGTTTTGTTTTCTTAGAAAATTTAAACTTTATCGTCAAAAAATTAAGATTTATAATTAATTTTTGACATTTAGTTTATCAAAAATTAATTTTGCAATAAACTCATTTCCAATTTTAGAATAATGTCCGCCATATTGAGAGTATTCTGAAAATAATTCATTCAATTTTTCATAATTAAGAAAATTTTCCATAATGTCTATATAAATTAAATTTGGTTTATTTTCTAATCTTTTAACAATTTCATTATAAAAATGAAAATTGTTTTTTATAAACAATATGTCATTCTTTTGTGGTAAAAATATGAAAACAGGATGAAACTTTTCTTGTTTTGAATAATTCACAAATTCATCTATTATCATTTCTAACAATAATATGATATTCTTATTTTTATATAATTTAATTCTCCATTCTAAATTTCTTTTCATTATTATTTCAAGTGCACTTTTATTTTTATAAACTCTAAAAATGATCCGAATATTTCTTTTGAAATTTTTTAAAATACTAATTGAATATGGAAAGAAAAGTATTTCTTTTTTGAATTTATTTTTATAAAAAAAGTCATTTTTTTTAATTTCATCTAAATAATCTTCATAATTATGAAATTTCGATTCTTCATTTATGATGTTATTAATTAAGACTAATTTATTTTCTTCAATCTTAAATCTAGGTTTAAATCCAAAAGTATTTCCATATTCATAATAATGCTTCCACACGCTAACTATTCTGGAAATAGTATCTGGAACTACCCCCATAATAACAAAATCTGTTCTGTTTTTAGTAAATTCTCTTTTTAATCTAAGTAATGCTTGATCTACTCCATAATTTCCTACTCCAAAATTTTTTACATTACTTTGGATTAATTGTGATAAATAATATTCCCAAGTTTCGTTATCATTAACTTGTCTTCCAAATGTAAAAGAGTCTCCATAACAAGAAATTTGTGAATTGCCTATTTTATAATATGGGTTTTTCCTATCACCATTGTTATCTATATGCCAAACAGTTTTTCCGTCTTTTCCAACTTCTTCGTGTGATGTATTTGGCTTCCTTACCCATCCAAGCTCAGGATCATACCCATGTCTAAAAAATTTCTTGAGTCCATTTTTGCTTAATGTTGGCTTCTCATCTTTTTTGGTTATCAACCATTGAAAGTTTCTATTAACATCCAAAACGATTTTTTTCAAAACTGCTTCAGTTAATAGCCATATTAAAAAAGTTATGATTATTATTTCGATCATTTAACTATAAACACCAAATCAAGTTTGATTGTCAGTTTGGTATCTCATCAAGTTAGAGCAATTAGGACATTGAACATTCCAAACTTTATATTTTGTTGATTCTAGATAACAACTAGTTTCGGCAATTAGAAAATCAAATGATTTTCTACATCTCCAACAATTGATAATAATCGGTTTACTCAATTTTTCTTCTATTTTATTTTTACACAGGCTCTACCATTACCATCGATGGCTAGATAATCAAACTTTACATTATTTTGTCCTACAAATTCGGAAAATGCTTTGTATTCATGTTTCTTCCAATTAACCGTATTCAAAAACTCGTCAAACAATATGATAGTACCTTTTTGTATTCTATTCCCTAATAAATCAAATACAGTTTTTGTTGCACTATAAAGATCACAGTCTATATGTAAAAATGCAATATTGTCTTTGTTTGACTTTATGAATTCTGGAATTGTATCTTCAAACCACCCTTTATGTAATAATACATTTTTTTCTACTTTAGGTAATTTCCCTTTAAGATTAAAATATTCTTTATCATAAAAAGTACCATCCCAATCTTGAGGTAGTCCTTCAAAAGAATCAAAACCATGTATTGTTTTATTCTTCATTTTTTTTGCAATAATGTTTATGGAATCGCCCTCAAACACCCCAAATTCTAAAATCAACCCATCAATAGTAATATTGTTTAAAGAAAAGTCTCGAATTCCATTACGATTTTCAAATATCATGATGTCTGACATGTTGTTATTAATAAATTCAATAGATTCTTTAGTTGCCTGAATTTGTAATTGATGTTGTAAGTCTATTTCTTTATCAGTAATTAATCTTGCATGTGCTTTTATAACTCGAGAAATTAAGTTTTCAAGTTTAGACAATTTAATTCCCACCTTATCTTAATCTATACAAGTTTGTTTCGTCCTTTTGAACTTGATTTATAATTTGTAACTTTATTTTCTCTTATAGTCCAGTTTGTAATCACGGTCACATTTTTTATTATTGACATTATAATAAAGGCGCCATTTTTTCTATTATTAAGGTATTGTTTTCTTCGATAGAATTATCTGCAAATCCTATAATCAATTCTTCTATCCAATCTCATTTCAATCCCTCAGCAGTATTGTTGGGCTATTCTTCAAAATTAGTATGTTTCTTTACGAGTTTCAACCATTTGAAGTTTCTATTAACATCCAAAACGATTTTTTTCAAAACTGCTTCAGTTAATAGCCATATTAAAAAAGTTATGATTATTATTTCTATCATTTAATTAAAAACACCTATCAGTTTCTATCTTTCAATAACCTGACAATAGAATGTAAAATTGAAGCGCTTATCATAAGAATTATTCCAATTAGTATTGAACCGCCACCAATTAATGCAATATTTGTTATCAATTGGCCTTGTTCTGAGAAAATCTGAATTGCCCAAATTGAAAAAAACATTCCTATGACTAAAAAACAAACTCCTGGAATTCCATAAAATGTTAAAGGTCTTTGAATAGCTACATATTGTAAAGTACTAAAAATTACTGAAGAACCATGATACAGTGGATTGTGAGTAGATGTATCACCTTCATATTTTATAACAACTGGAACTTCTGAAATTTTATAACCTAGTTTTTGAGATTTGATTAGAATTTCAGTTGATATGCCCATTCCTTTTTCAGCTAATGAAATATTATGTAAAATTTTCTTATTATATGCTCTAAACCCACTTTGTGAATCAGAAATTTTTGTTCCTCCTAATGTATTAGTTAAAGTTGTAATTGCCCGCACTCCAAATTTTCTATATCTAGGCATTTGTTGTTCAGTGTTCAAAAATCTTGAGCCAATCACAATATCTGCTTGATTATTTAGAATTTTTTCAAGAACTATGTTGATATCTTCTACTCTATGTTGCCCGTCTGCATCAAATGTAACTAATACATCAAAATCTAATTCTTTAGCTTTCTCAAAAATAGTGTTTATTGCTGCTCCATATCCTTTATTTTTTTCATGCTTAACCACTATAGCCCCCAGTTTTTCTGAAATTTCTGCCGTTAAATCTGAAGATCCGTCATCACACACTAGAATATTTTCATACATGTTTTGTAGCTTTAAAATTATAGTTCCAATATTCTTCTCTTCGTTAAATGCAGGAATCCCTATTCCTATTTTCATAAAACCTATCTGATGTTTGGTTATTTAAATTTCCAATAAATTAGTTTTTAGATGATGATCGTTTATTGTATTTCTACAAACAATATTATAAGCAATTAAACCATTCTTTTAATATTGAAAAGCTATTACACTCATTTATCGTCTCGATTAGAATTTGGTGAAACAAATGATATTAAAAGAAAACCAATCCTTAGGAGTTCCGCAATCTTTCCAGTTTTAAAAAACCCAAACCTCACAACTCGCATTTTATTTCTTGGATATTGGCTTATCAAAAGAAATATTCCTGAAGTACATTTACTCATAACATTAAGAGCACAATCTGGAGAAATACTCCTGAGAAAATCCAACATTATTTCAACAGTTCAAGCTTTTTCTATCGAATTGGATTCATTATTGAAAGAACTGAATTACATTAACCAGAATTTTACTGGTTCTATTGAATTTGAATTCCAGACTACTAGAGATATGGTTTTTCCTTATCCTGCTTTAGTTTTAGAATACTATGGCAACCAATTTGATACATGTGTTCACACTACTCAGAGGATCTATAACGACTTCGAAGATCTTATTGAGAATGAACAATTTTCAGTTCCTGAATCTGGCTTTGATATTTACTGTGACAACGATCTAGAACCCTTTATGGCATTTGTTAATGGACCTTTACAGAATAAGGAAGGAAAAATTACCTATGAAATAACAAATCACAAGTCTGAAAAATTTTCAGGCAGTTTTAACATTGGTAAAATTCTTCCATGTGAAACTAAACTCATCAAATTCCGCGACTATATTAAAAATTTGGATAATTTTCTTGATAATAATTCTGGTTCAATCTCATTAACACATAATTTTGAGGGTTTTTATCCTAGATTATTAGTTGGTAATTTTCAATCAAGTTTTCCATCGGTTAGTTTTACTCATTCTTATTATGATTGTTCAAATTGTAATAATGAAACAGATTATTGGAATAGATTAGACTCAAACCTATATGACTCATCTGTATATGTGCCATTGTTTTATCAAAATGATTTTTACACTAATCTAATTATTTATCCTAACCTTCCACACTCAAAATTTAACATACATTTGATTTTTTATGATAAAGATGGAAATGAAATATCATCTATGAAAAATTTCTTACACGTTGATAGCGTACATTCCAAACTTTTTAAAATAAATTTTAATGAAATTATAACAGCGTACAAATTAACTGGTTCTACTTCTGTCCATGTAATTACTGAATTTGAAGATAAAATCCCCTCACGAATAAAATTTGGTTTGGATGTAGGTATTTCAAAACTTAAATCGAAACTCCCTTGCAATATTTGTTTTAATGCTAAAGTAGGTAACCCATCTGTTTTAAGTAAACCAGGATCATTTCATTGGGCTCCTTTATTCTTTAACGATTCGCTTATTACTGTGGGAAATTTCTCTACTGTAAAAAACTATCATCAAAATGCTCATCTTGAGATTAAATTTTATCGAGAAACCGATTCTGATATTATTACTAGAGAATATTCTTTAAAACCAAATTCGGAATTAAGACTAAACATTGATAGTGAGATACGAAACTTCCTCAAAGGTCAAGATGGATGGATTACAATAAAATCTGATAATCCATTCATCCAAGGTTTTTATTTTAATTTTCATTCAACAGGATCCGTTGCGGGTGATCACTTTTTTTAATAATATTATAAGTAATTTTTATACCTCACGTACTTTTTAGATTGCTGCATGAAATACAATGTTTTTTTCCTTTTAATTGATTCTTTACGAGAAGATGAATTTAGGAAGTTTTGCATTTCTCATCCCAATTCAACTTTTACAAACTTATCAAATCAAGGAACATATTTTTCAAATTGTATTAGCTCCGCTGATGCTACTCTGTTGTCTTTATCAAGCATATTCACGGGTTTATATCCTAATAAAACTGGAATAAGATCTGAAAAATTTAATCAATTAAGCCCTAATGTACATACGTTTTTTCAAAATCTTCAGCTGGAACATTACAATTTCTACGGTTATTATCCAACCGTTGTTGATCTAACTAATCTTATTCCTAAATTTAAAAATAAAGATAGTGCTAAATTTATCTCACCATGTATTACCAACGAAATCGGTAAAAATCTAATTTCTAATTTTAATGATTTAGTCGATCCCTGGTTTCTTTATCTTCACTGTATGGATTTACATGAACCAATTGTAGTTCCAAAAAACTTGGATGATAAACAAATCACTTCCACATATCAAAAACAAATAATGGCTATTGACAAGGTATTAGGTGATATAAT
>Ga0194131_10004675_pt1 | contig 20414 bp, 16 predicted proteins | sample TA2KigO120mmetaG_FD_148631 | JGI IMG/M metagenome (GOLD analysis project Ga0194131, IMG submission 148631) | Freshwater microbial communities from Lake Tanganyika, Tanzania - TA2015053 Kigoma Offshore 120m | ecosystem: Environmental > Aquatic > Freshwater > Lake | place: Tanzania: Lake... | reverse complement strand
CATCAACCGTTTGGCGCTCAAATCCAACGCGGATTTTGGCACAACGCGGGGTGTCGACATAAAATTCGAACGCAGGCGCGCCCATTATATCGCAGGGAGCTTGGCCTATACGCTTGGCTATGCCACGGGAACCGGCTCGGTGGCGGACGACTCTTTTGATCAAATTTTCTTTGCTCTCGGTCCGAGCGCTGCCGATGTCCACCTTCCCAAAGTGTCGGAGCCGCTCAGTTTCGATCAGCGGCATACGCTGGTAGCCAATTTGGACATCCGAGCGGACGACCTGCGCGGCAAGTCGCCGCTGGTACGCCGTCTGCTCGCCAACGCCGGGGCCAATATCCAGTTCTCGGCGGGTAGCGGGCTTCCGTACACGCCGACCAACATATTCCCAGCCATCGGCGCCAGCCAGGCGCAGGGCCGTCCGCTCGGACGCCCCAACTCGGCGCGTCTACCCTGGCAGCTTCAACTGGACCTCAAGGCCAACAAGGCCATACGGTTCGGCGCCGCAAGTTTTAACATATATCTCTGGGTGCTCAACCTGACCGACCGCAAAAACGTGCTGACGGTGTATTCAGGAACCGGACGGCCCGATGAGGACGGTTTTCTGGCAAGTCCGGAGGGGCAGGCTGCTATCGAAGCGTTCGGAGATACGAAAAACCAGTTTGGTCAGACGTTTGAACAGGCCTACCGCGATCTTATGCGCGACCCTACCTTCTACGGTCCGCCGCGCCAGATTCGCGTCGGTTTTACCGTAAACTACTAAGCGCCCAACGAAGGAGTTGACGGATGAAGACAAATCATATCCTGAAAGCGGCTTGTGCGGGCGTTCTGGCGTTCTGCCTGCTTCTCGGTCTAAGCGGTATCGGTGAATCCGCCACGCCCAAACGCCGGATCAAAACCAAACCTTCCGCTGCCCAGATCCGAGATCAGGTCAAGATCGACGGCAACAACCTCGTCGTGCCCACCACCAACTATGGCGTGCACGGTCAGGACGTGACGGGTGGAAACGCAGGCACGGAATGGCCCAAGGGTTCAGGCAACTACTACATCTTTGGCGCCGGTCCGTATATCGGTGCCAAACTCCCCGGCAGCAACAAAAAGGTGGTCACCGTTGGGTACAACCCCAATGACGGCACGAGTGAGTTTGGTCCGGGAACCATCGTCAGCGGTGTCAGCACGGATCCGGATGCCAACAAAATTCGGTACCGGGTGTATAAACTCGACCCCGGATCCAAACCGGGTGACGCCGACTACGACGAGTGGCCCAAAGACGACGGCGCGCCGGTCGATGCCAACGGCAAACCGGTCCTCGTGTCGGATCAGGACACATGGACCGTTTACAACGACGCCAACTTTGACAACCACAGCGGTGTAAACACCCCCGGCGATCAGCTTTTCATGGAGGTGCAGCAACGCTCGTTCTCGTTTGTCGGTGCCGGACCGGTCAATGACATCGTTTTTCTGAGCTACAAATTTATCAACAAGGGGACCGGTGCCTTGTCCGACGTGTATATGGGCGTACTGGTGGATCCCGACCTGGGAAATTACAACGACGATCTGGCCGGGTCCGACACTACACGGAGCATCGGTTACGTGTATAACGCGGCCAACACCGACGCCCGTCTCAAGGGAACTCCCGGGTCGATGGCCTACGACTTTTTCAAAGGTCCTATCAACTCAAGCGGCAACGAACTGGGCATGACCTCGTTTACCATCTTTACCCTCGCCAACGACCCCACGACCGACGAAGAACGCTACAATCTGATGGCCGGGTTTCAGAAGGACGGCACGGCGAGAGCGTCAGGCCCCTTTGATCTGCCGGGCGATCCGACCAACCAGTCCAACCCCGATATAGACACCGCGCCCGCCGACAAACGGTTTATGATTGCTTCCGGACCGTTTCAGATGGCTGTGGGCGATACCCAAACCATCGTCATCGGCATCGTAGCCGCGGCTGGCGCAAACAATTTCGATGCCGTACGCGCGGTAAAGCTGTCGGACGAACAGGCCCAGACGATTTTCGACAAAGACTTCAAAGTACCGTCTGCGCCTTCCAACCCGGCGGTCACCGTTACCGAACTGGACAACCAGATCATCTTGACGTGGGACGATACCGTGGAGCGCGTCATCGATACATTCGGACGCGGGCTGGCGGACTACGACACGCTTGATTTTCAGGGATACCGGGTGTACAAAAGCCGCACGCTCAACCCCAACGATTTCAAGTTGGCGACCGATCACGAAAACAATCCGGCGCAGTACGATCTGGCCGATGGGGTGACCAATATCTCCGACACCCAACTTGACGCCTCTACGGGTTTTACCCAAACGCTGGTGGTAAAGGTGGGGACGGACAACGGACTGCGGCACTACTTTATCGACAACGACGTGGTCAACGGTCATACGTACTACTATGACGTACGGTCTTACGACTATCAGTCGGTCTTTCAGCCGCGCACGTTGGAACGTATTTCGACTTCGCCTTTACAGGCGGTTCCGAAGGCCCCCTTTGGGCGGGACGGCTCCAAAGTAAGGTTGGCCGGCTCCGACACCTCCAACGTTGCCATCGAAGCCATACACAAATTTGGTACAAGCGATGGCGCGGCCGTGATCCGGTTGATCAACTCAAACGCCATTACCGGTGACCATTACGAAATCCGGTTTAACGAAACCACCAAACCCATTGTTTCTCAAGCCAATCGATTACAGTCCGCCGAAAGCGACGAACTACGGATTCCGACAAAACCGACCAACCCGCTGGCCGGGGAGACGGTCTGGTCGCTTTTCAACGTGACCAAAAGCCAGACCGTGATTTCCGGCCAAACGCAATCGACCAATACGGACGATCTTTCCGGACCGGTGGTCGACGGCATGGTGGTGACGGTTTCCGGTCCGCCCCCAGGAATAAACCACGATACCCCTACCGCCTTTGGCCCCGATCCTTTGGCGCGATGGTTTACAGGAAAAGACTTTGGCGGTGAGTTTTTCTTTGGCGGTCTGGACATCGGGGAGCACTTTTTAGGAAGCGCCATTACCGCCGGAAAGGATTTCGTGACCATAGAAATCCGTTTTGCCCCGCTTGGCACACCCGGCAAAACACAGAAAGCCTACAAGTATTTGCGTGGCGGCACCCCCAACTATCTCAATACCGGGTATTTCGAAGTCCCGTTTACGGTATGGGATGTAGACGCGAACCCACCTCGCCAGCTCAATGCGGCGTTTGTCGAGCAGAACGGTGGACCGGCCGCCAACGATACGTGGCTACCCACGTCATCGGCCTCGGACCGTGAGTATCTGTTTATCTTTAAGAGCACGTACAGCGCAACTGCCGATCCGTTCTATACCAGCAAGCTCCTCAATGCAGAGGCCAGCGATATGGATATTCTGTATTCGCTCTGGCCGCTAGCTCGTCCCGGTCATGATCCGGCGACCGAACTGGCCGATGGTCAGGTGTTTACCATCACCGCCAACCATGTCAACACCGCGACCGACGTATTTGCCTTTAGCACTGCGGGGCCGACAACCGGAAAAGCGGTACAGCAAAACGACATCGATCGCATCAATGTGGTTCCTAATCCGTACATTGTCCGGAACGCGCTGGAGGACAGCCCGTACAGCCGATAGATACAGTTTACGCATCTGCCGGCGACCTGTACGATCAAGATTTATACGCTGACGGGAGAGCTTATCAAAACCATCGCCCATACCAACGGCGCGTCGATAGAAACATGGGATGTGCTGACGGACAACGGACTTCCACCAGCCAGCGGTATTTACATCTACCGAGTGGAGACTCCTTTAGGGGCCAAAATGGGCAAACTTGCGCTCATCATGGGTCGCACCATTCTTCAGGTCCAGTAGAGGCCCTTCCAAACAGGAGCGTATGCTATGAGCCGAATCACGAGCTTGATCTTGCTGGCTGGTCTGTGTCTCGCGCAGTCCGCGTATGCGGGCGACGAGCGACGCGGAACTGCCGGCGCGCTGTTTCTCCGGATCGCGCCCGACGCCCGGTTTGTGGGCATGGGCAATGCGGCCGTGGCGCTGTCGAACAACGCGCACGCGCTGTACTGGAACCCGGCGGGTGTTACCTCGATTACCCGCACCGATGTAGCCTTTACGCATCTGAACTATGTGCTCGACATCAACTACAACTTTGTCGGCATCGCGCGGCCCGTGTCGGACTACTCGGTGGTCGGTCTGTCGATCGGCGTATTATCGATCGGCGACATTCCCGTGACCACCGTAGACGCTCCGGACGGCACGGGCGCCACGTTCAACCCGTACGACATCGTCATAGGGCTTTCCTATGCCCGTCGTATGACCGACCGGATTTCGCTCGGTATCACGGGCAAGTACATCCGTGAAAACATCGACCAGTTGTCCGCCAGCGGTATCGCGGGCGATATCGGGTTTCAGTATGTCACCGGACTGGAAGGGCTTCGCTTTGGCATCGCCATGACCAACTTTGGTCCGCGGATGAAGTTTTCGGGCGATCAGCTCAACCTGCCGTCGAGCTTTCCGGGCGCGGCTCCCGACGCCGAAGAGGAAGTGTTCGGTCTGGTGTCGGACGCTTTTGAACTGCCTTCGGAAATCACCGTGGGAATCGCCTACGACGTGTTGCGGGGTCGTAGCGAGAAAAACCACGTTGTCGTCAGTCTGGACGGCATCCATCCTAACTTTTCGGGCGATCGGCTCAACTTCGGGGTGGAGGGAAGGATTAACAACATCTTGTTCGGACGGGTAGGCTACAGCGCCTCAGAGCAGTCCAACTTTACCGAGGGGTTGTCCGCCGGGGTGGGTGTTCAGCTTGACGTCAACGCCGTAGGACTTCGTCTCGATTATTCCTACTCCGACAGAAGCGAGCTGGGAAACAACCAGCGGATTTCCGTGGGGGTAACGTTTTAGAAATAGAAAGAATGAAGGATGAAGTAGGAAATAGGCGGGCCGGTCCGGCTTTTATGCCGGACCGGCCTTTATTTTTCCTCGGAAAGCGACCACCGGTAAGCGTTACGCGGGAAATGATACCAGTTGTCCAGCGTTACCCCGTCTTTGATGCCCTGTACGGTCCGCCGTGCGGCAAACACATAATCCGGATAAACCAACGGAATAAAAACGGCGTCCTGATACAAGTGCGTGAGGAGTTGGAGATACACCTGTTTTCGTTTCTGCTGAATCCGCTCCTTTCGACCTTGTTCCAACAGACGATCCGTCGCCCGACTGCTGTAGTGCATAACGTTCTGTCTGCCGCCTGTCTCAAACATTCCCGACAAGGTCATATCCGGGTCGAGCAATCCGCTCCAACCGCCGATCAGCGTGTCGTGCGTGTTTCCCATATCCTCGCCGATCTGCCCGTATTTCGTCTCGTCCACCGAATCGAGTACGACGTTGATACCCACTTCCGCCAGTTGTCGTTTGATAAGTTCGCCAGCTTCACGCCGGAAGACGTCATCTTTCCAGATAGCGATCCGGTAGTCAAACCGCGCGCCGTTTTTCCGGAGTACGCCGTCCGTGCCCGGCTCCCAGCCCGCTTCGGACAGCAGCACGCGGGCCTGATCTATGTCGCGTCCCGGCATAAATACCGACGTGTCGTAGATAAAAGACGACGGAAGAACCGGCAGATAGGCCGATCGGGCCACCCCCATCGCCGCCTCCTTCGCAAGTGCTTCTCGGTCGAGCGACAGACTGATCGCCAGACGGACACGCGGATCCTGTAGAAACGTCCGCCGCAGATTCTGCGGCATCCCGCGCCATACCCCGCTCGGCAACCGGTATATGACGATATCCGGGTGCGCCAGCAGTTGTTCGATATGCTGAGGTTTGATCTGGGTGACGTCCAGCGCTCCTTCCAGCATCTGACGGACACGCGTATCGTCGTCCGGGGTGATCTTTAGCAGAAGCTTCGGCACTGGGGCGGAAGACGGTCGATAATACTTCTCGTTCCATGCAAACCGCCATTCGACGTCGCTGGCTTTTTCGACAAAACGATACGGCCCGGTTCCTACCGGATTCCGGTCAAACGCTCCGGCATCGATTTCGGCAACGGAAACATCCTTGAGGATATGCTTGGGCAAGACGGCTACATGGCTCAGCCGCGACAGAAACGAGACGGTAGGCGTTTTCAGCTTGATGACAAACAGATTGGGCTGGGCATGTACAAACGTGTCCACCATAGCGAGTTCTTCGTCATGGTGGGTATCAGTTTTGGGATCAAAAATTGACTTGAGGGTAAAATCGACATCCTCTACGGTAAACGGTACGCCGTCGTGCCAAAAAACGCCGGTTCTGAGATAAAAACGATAGGTCAGACCGTCCGGAGAAACCGTATAGTCGGCGACAAGATCGGGTTCCAACTCGCCTTGTTCGCCGATTTGAAACAATCGGCTAAGGATAAGCGAGTTGGCCTCGTTCCAGCCGTTTTTCGTCAAATTGGGGTTGAGACCGCGCAGAACCGTGCCTCCACCGTACACCAGCATCTTGTCGGGTTTTTTCTGACACCCGGCCCAAACCGTGCTCAACAGACAGAACAGAAGAAAAATGAGATACACCCGTCTCTCCTTGGTTTAACTTGGGGGTTCCGGCAGTGCCGCGAACCTGTGCCGAACTGTGTTTCTTGCGAGGCGTTCCGTGCCCCTACTTTTATACGCATTCCAGCCTGATTGTCAAATAGATTGAAACCCATTCGTCTCAACCGAATGAGTCGGATAGCCAGTTTCGGATTGACAGACGCCCTTGGTTTTCATATCCTCTCCGGAACGGGTTCAAGGAACGACGTTCCCGTTATCGGCGTTTTTCAATCTTCCCGCAACAGGTTGTGGGGTTGGCCGCCACACCGTTCAGGATACGCCTTTCGTGTCTTCCGGTCTTGCTTCCTTCCTGATCGAACCCGAAGAACTCCTTGCCAGCGACGATACGGTCGTCGTCGATACGCGCCGACCCGCCGAATACGCCACCGGTCATATTCCCGGTGCCATTTCGTTTTCCTCGTACGACATGTTGGTAAAGAGTACCAGTGAGATCGGGCTGAACCGATTTCGGCGGGCCATGGAAGCGTTATATGGTGACGCCGGGATCGACGCGGGCCACCCGGTGGTTGTATACGAATCTCAGATGGGTATGCGTGCCGCACGCGAGTGTTTTCTACTCCAGCATGTGGGCCACCCGAACGTGCGCATCCTGAACGGCGGGCTTGTGGCGTGGCAGCAGGCCGGAGGCGGGATTTCCACAAACGCCTCCATGCGTCCACCTACGGTGTTTTCCGGTATGCCGTCGCTCGGTAGGGTAATAGACGTGCGCGGTATTCTCGGGCAGACCGGTATGCTCGGTTTTGAACTGATCGACGTGCGCACCGCTGAAGAGTTTACCGGAACCGACGGGGTGTCCTGTTGCGCTCGTCAGGGTCGCATCCCCGGCGCACGGCGGATCGAATGGAACCGGTTTTTCGACAAAGAGACCGGTCGGTTTCTGCCGCCAAATGCGATACGCGGTCTGCTGGCCGAACAGGGCATCTCCCCCGACGGAGAAATCGTCGTCTACTGCCACCGCGGCGCCCGGTCGGCAATCGCCTATTACGCTCTTCTGCATGCAGGGTGCTTGCGTGTACGCAATTTTATCGGCTCATGGCACGAATGGGCCGCCCGAAACGACCTTCCCGTAGAAACCGGCGAATAGCCTGCTCCGCTCGATTTTAGTTGACGCTATCCCTTTTCCCGTATAGATTTAGACGGTTCTACGCGTCTGCCCGAAACACACGGCTTTACAAAAAGCGACCGGGCCGGCCCCCTTCTTTCGGAGACAGAACGACTATGACGGTTCCCGCCGCAAAAATCGCCAAACCACGAGATGTTTTGCCCGCACCGCGCAAGTTTACCGTCTCGGAATACTACCGGATGGCGAAAACCGGCATTCTGCGTCCGGACGATCGAGTGGAACTTCTGGAGGGCCGAATTTATACCATGAGTCCTGTTGGAAACAAACATGCTATGTGCGTCCGATGATTGACGCGGTTACTGACTGCCCTCGTAGGAGATCAGGGGATAGTAGATGTTCAAAATCCGATCCGCTTAAACAATCGGACCGAACCGGAACCGGATTTTGCGGTGTCGAAACCGCGCGCAGATTTTTACGCCGACCATCACCCCACGCCCGACGACGTACTCTTGGTGATCGAGGTATCGGATACCACGCTGAAATTCGACCGTCAGATCAAGCTGCCGCTGTACGCCAAAGCCGGCATTCCGGAAGTATGGACCGTAGATATCACCCGAAAACAGGTGATCTGTCATACCCGACCCGAAGACGGAACGTACCGGGCGGTCGAAACCGTAAAACACGGGGAGACGCTAAGTTCGGTCGTCGTACCCGTATTGACGCTCAAGGTGGAAGATGTCCTTGGATAGACACGCTTCAAAAGCCCTCTACGTAGAAACTTACGGTTGTCAGATGAATCGGGCCGACTCGGAGGTGATCTCCGGCTTGCTGGTTCGCGATGGCTATCGGTTGGCGGAAACTGCCGAGCAGGCGGATGTGATACTCGTCAATACCTGCGCGATCCGTGAACACGCCGAACAGCGAGTGCTAAGCCGGATGGCCGAACTCAACCACCTCAAATCGACCCATCCCGGTCTGATTCTCGGACTGTGCGGGTGCATGTCGCAACATCTAGGCGAAAAACTGATGGACAAAGCGCCTTATATCGATCTTGTGGCCGGTCCCGACACGTATCGTCGTCTGCCGGAGATGTTGCGCTCGATCGATCAGAAAGACGACCCGGCGCTTGATCTTACGTGGGACCGTGTCGAGCATTATCTCGATATCGACCCGGTGCGTGAGACGGGGGTCAACGGATGGGTCACCATCATGCGCGGCTGTGACAAGATGTGCTCGTTTTGCATCGTGCCGCATGTCCGAGGTCGAGAACGCAGCACCCCGCACGAGGAAATCGTCCGTCAGGTCCGGCGGTTGGTTGAAGAAGGCTATCGCGAGGTGACGCTACTCGGACAGACGGTCAACAAGTATCAGGACGGCGACGTGGATTTTGCAGCGTTGCTGGAAATGACGGCGGCAGTGGACGGGATCGAACGCATCCGGTTTACCTCGCCGCATCCGAGCCATTTCCCGGACCGTCTGCTTGACGTGATGACCCGGCATCCCGGCATCTGTCCGCATACGCATTTGCCGCTCCAGTCGGGTTCGACGTCGGTGCTCAAGCGGATGCGACGCGACTATACGGCCGAAGAATACGTCGATGTCGTTGACCGGCTCCGGTCTCGGATTCCCGGTATCGCAGTGACGACCGATGTCATCGTAGGGTTTTGCGGGGAAACCGAAACGGATTTTCAAGCGACGTACGACCTGATGGCGCAGATCGAGTTCGATTCGGCTTTTATGTTCAAATACTCGCCCCGTCCCGGCACCTTTGCCTACAAACGGCTGGAAGACGACGTACCCGAAGAGGAAAAAGGCCGACGCCTGACGGCCATCATCGATTTGCAGAAAACCGTTTCGGAACGACGCAACACCGCCTATGTGGGACGGACGGTTCGTGTGCTCGTGGAGGGCGCGTCCAAAAGAAACGCCGATCATCTTTTTGGGAAAACGGACACCTTCAAGACCGTTGTCTTTCCGGAATGCGCCGGTGTTCATTCGCTTATGACCGTTCCGGTGCGCATAGACCGCGTGTCGTCGTTTACGCTGTTCGGAGAAGCAGTCGTCTGAGTCGTTTTATCCTTCATACTTCATAATTCATCCCTTCTACGGAGGTCTGTCATGTCGTTTACTTTGCCGGATTTGCCTTATGCCCATGATGCGCTCGAACCGCACATCGACACCCAGACGATGCAGATTCATCACGGGCGGCATCACAATACCTATGTCACCAATCTGAACAACGCGCTGAAAGACCAGCCGGCGCTGGAAGGAAAAAGTCTCGAAGAACTGTTGGCCAACAACTGCGCCATCGTGCCGGAGGCCATCCGCAACGCCGTACGGAACAACGGCGGAGGACACGCCAACCATTCCCTGTTCTGGAAGTTGATGAGTCCGGACGGCGGTGGCGCTCCGGTCGGCAACCTTGCTGCGGCCATCGACAGCGCCTTTGGCAGTTTCGACGCTTTCAAAGAAAAATTTGCCACTGCCGGTACAACCCGGTTTGGCTCCGGCTGGGCCTGGCTGACCAAAGACGCTTCGGGCAAGCTGGAAGTGTATTCGACTGCCAATCAAGACAGCCCGATCATGGAAGGCAAAACCCCCCTTCTCTGTCTGGACGTCTGGGAACACGCCTACTATCTCAAATACCAGAACAAGCGGCCCGACTATATCGCCGCATGGTGGAACGTAGTCAACTGGGCCAAAGCGGAAAAACGGTACAACAAATAACGCCCGGAATCGACCGGACGGGACTGGGAAGGGGAGACAGGGGTGGCCTGTTCTCCCCTTTCTGTTTATCCCCACAGGAGGTGGGTTATGGCGCGTATCGGACGTGCGGCGATTCTCGACAAGGAAAAGGGGCGGTTTGTCGTCGGCGAGGCGCCCGTACCGGATCCAAGACCCGGCGAGACGCTGATCCGCCAAGCGATGTGCGGCGTCTGCGGGACCGACGTCCACATGTTTCACGGGCATTTTCCGTGGACCCGGTTTCCGCTTGTCCTCGGTCATGAAATCGTAGGAACGATAGAGCGGCTGGGAGAAGGCGTCGAACGGGATGCAACGGGTGAGGAGGTCCGCGAGGGCGATCTTGTGGCGGTCGTTCCGGGGGTGCAGTGCGGAACATGTTATTTTTGTGCCGTCGTGCGCGAACCGGGGCTGTGTCTCAACGGACGCGCCTATGGTTTCCGACCCTATCTGGATCAGCAACCTCATTTTCAAGGCGGTTTCTCCGAATACGTCCTGATGAGCGTACCAAGGTCTCAGTTTCTCAAGGTACGCACGACACCGGATATCGCGGTGTTGCTCGAACCTTTTACTATAGGTATCCATTTTGCCGACCGCGCCAACCTGCGTATCGGTTCGACCGTGGTGATTCAGGGGGCAGGGGCGATCGGCATCTTTAGCCTTGCCGCGGCCAAAGAAGCCGGAGCGCACAAAACCATCGTGGTCGGCGCACCCGCCTCCCGGCTGGAACTGGCCAAAGCCTTTGGCGCGGACGTAACCGTCAACATAGAAGAAATCAAAGACCCGCAAGAACGCATCGCGCTCGTCAAAGCCCAAACACCGGGCGGTCACGGCGCGGACGCCGTCTTCGAATGTACAGGTGTTCCGGCTTCGATACCCGAAGGCGTTGAGATGGTTCGCCGGGGCGGCGTCTATGTGGAGGGAGGCCATTTTACCAATGCGGGCGACGTCGTCATGAATCCCTTCAACCATTTCGTGATGCGTCATATCACGCTTGTAGGCGTGTGGGGCAGTACCATCGGCCATTTCGTGCGCGGTCTGCCCATCCTGGAGTCGGGCCGGTATCCGTTTGAACACATGGTGTCCCACCGCTTACCACTCGAACGGGTCGGAGAGGCGATAGACTGTCTTTCTTCCAACTACCGGCTCGATGGCCAGGAAGCCCGAAAAATAGCCGTTGTAGCCTCCCAACGATAAGGAGTGGAGATGAAATTCAAATTGGCTTACAGCAGTCTTAGGTGGCAGACGCCCGATATCGAGGCAGGGTTGAAGGCGATGCGAGAAACGGGATGGGAGGGATGGGAAATTCGTCAGTCGCTCGATTGGCTTGGTTCCGCAAAGCGCGTCAAGAAAATCTCGGACGATGCCGGCGTGCCGGTAGCGGTCGTCTGTGGAACCGGTATTTCGCTTGACAACAACTATGAAATGAAAGAACGCAACAAACGTCGGATCGATTTCGCGGCGGATGTAGAGGCCGATACGTTTATGTTCATGGGCGCGGGAAGACCTTATGGACGCACGGTCACATCCGACGAGATCAAGGCGCTGGCCGATCTGTCGGACGAACTGGCCGATTATGCGGCACAGTACAACCTCGACGTGTGCTACCATATCCATACAGGCACGACGATCGACACGCGCGAGGAGTGGGAGCTACTGATGCGGCTCATGAAACGCGCGCAACTCTGTATCGACGTGTCACACGCCGCGTTCTGGGGATACGATCCGGCACAGTCGATCCGCGACTTCAGCGACCGACTGGTGTATGTCCATTTGCAGGATTACAAAGGATACCGGTTTGTAGAACTCGGCGACGGCAACCTGCTTGATTTTGCCGCATCCATGAAGGCGCTCGAAGAGATCGGCTACAACCGCTGGATTACGGTATGTCCGAGCGCGACGGACCTTCCGGATCGAGAAAAAATGCAGCGCGACCGGGAATATCTGCGCAAACTGGGATATTGATCCGCTACCCCCCCACCCTTCCGAAAAGACAGACTACCTTACCCGTCCGATTCGTCCGTCTTGCTACCTGCCGATAGCCTGTTTCGAGCGACGGCCGATAGGACGCGGTTTCGAGTTCCGCTTCCGTCCCGGAAAACAGAAAATATCGATATATTTTTTGGTCGAGTTTTTCCGCCGTTGCCGTCAGGGTGTCCTCCAAGTACAGCGTATGTACCTCAAACGCCGGCAGATAGTAGCTCGCGGTAGCCAGAAGCCCGTGGCTTACCAGCACGCTGTCGACGGGAGCGGCGACGGTTTCGAGCGTGTGGATGACAGCGGCCAACTCCGCGGTATCTTCGGGGCGCTCCAGCTTTTCCAAGACGACATTTACGACCATCACGGCGGCCAGACCGCCGACAATGGTGACTCGGCGGACTCCGGTGGTAGACAGCCGGTTTGTCCATCTCCACAACCACGCCGCCGCAAACATAAACAAAAACGGATACATGGACATCGCATACGTGTTGAAAGCGGCCCGGTTTAACAAATTGGCACAGAAGATCGCCGTGGGATACAGATAGATAGGCAACAACGTCTTGTCGATAGTGCGGGTAAAAAATCCGTACGCGCCGTATCCTGCTCCGACCAGCAGGAGACAGGACCCTACGGGATCTGCCGCGAATCGGGATAGCCAGACCCTCACGATATCCTGATCGCCATAGGCCAGACTCTTTTTGACAAAAACTACGTACGCCTGAAACAGATAGCCTTTGAGGACCGAAAGTTTGAGGAGAGCGCCCGGCCAGAGCAGAACAAAAACCAGTACGAAAACGGCGATACCCCCGACCAGATGATGACTTGCCCGCACACCGGCGCGATCCACCGAGAAAAGCGGGTTGGAAATCAGCAGAAAACCAGCCAGACAGGCGCATAGCAAAAATAGCGCGTATTCGCTGGCCAGAAAGGCAAGCGACAACGCGCTGCAAAACCAATAAAAATTTCGGAGCGCCCCGGACCGGAAATATCGAACCAGCAAGGTGAGGGTGATCAGGGCCACCAGAATGTAAGGCGGGTGTATGGACACCGTAGCCGACGTCACGTCCATCATGGGAGAGACGGCGGTCAGTAGAGCGGCGGCAAAGGCGCATCCTACCCCGGACTCTTTCCACGTGGTGCGCACGCTCCAGTATACGGTGGGAACGATCAACGCCGCCATGAGCCACGCGGTCAGCCGAAATACCCGGTCTGCAGGACCAAACGTACGTTCCGCGATAGCGAGTGCATAAAAGGTAAGTGGGGGATGATAGTGGCGATAAAACGCAACGTCGCCCTGTTTGCGCACCTCTTTGGAAAAATCTTCGTGCCCCCCGATCAGGGCGTCTTGCACGCCTTTGCGGACAAACGCCGCGAAAGACATGGCGGTAGCGTCCACATAGTTTGCCCATAACCCCTGCCGAGCCGCAGCCGCGTAATCCGCTTCGTCATACTGAAGCAGTCCCCGGTTCAGGTTGGCGTATAGCAGAAAGGCGCCGAGTAGCGTCGGAAAAAACCATACCGCAGAGAGTGGTTTGAAGGAGGAAAGTCGGAGTTTGAAAAAGAACATGGTTTCCCATACCCTCTTTATCCCTCGTGCAAGCTTCTTACGATACGTAGCGCTGTTTCGGCGACGCCTAACGGGTCGGTTCCTATGATGCGGATCATCGGCTCTTTTCCTTCGTCGCCAAGATCGTAGATGATATCGGGAACCGTGCCCATACGACGAATGACTTCTGCGGTTCCCCATTCGAGCGAGGAGCCTTCGCGTTCTTTGACGTCCTTAGGTTCCTGATGACGGTCAAACGAGCCGATGGAAAGACCAAGTGTTTGACAGGCGGCGAGAATCTCCTCGGTGTATCGAATGTTCATCACGGCCCGGCGATCGGGATCGTGACGCATGGCCGTCAGAACGATCTTGGCGATATGCGACGAAGCGCCAAATTCAGGTGCGGCTACAGACCGCATATCCTCCCGGAGCCGGATCAGTCTTCCCGGAAACGCGGCTACGTCTTTCGGTGTTCGAGCGCCGGCAAGTCCCATGCCCAAGTTGGACTGGACTTCGGGCACAAGCCGCCCGGCTTTTCCGGTTTCGAGCCGTTGCACTCCTTGCGACAGGCTTTCCAGCACTTGTCGTTTTTCCTCTTCCCGGTACAGGGTGTAAAAATGGTTTACCGGGCCGTGCCCTGCGCCTATTGACGTTGCCTGTTGCAACGCGCCGGTCAGATACGCTTTGGCGTTTTCTACCGCTTGGGGGACCTTGCAACCTTTGGCAAGTTCGGCGGCGATGGCCGAGGCAAAGGTACAGCCTGTTCCATGCGTGGAGGTCGTTTCGATACGATCGGTCTCGAACGCCTGGAAATCGTGACCGTCGTACAGGATGTCTATCGCCCGTCCTGCGAGATGCCCGCCTTTGACTACCACAAAAGCGGGACCCAGCGCGCGGAGCGCGACGGCAGCGTTTCTCATCCCCTCGATGTCGGACACCTCGAGACCCGTCAGCGCGCGCACCTCGTGCAGGTTGGGTGTGAGAACCGTTGCCAGCGGAAACAGACGGTTGACAAGGGTGGACACGGCATTAGGGTCTAAAAGCGCCGCTCCGCTCTTAGATACCATGACCGGATCAATGACCAACGGTATGTCCGGATAGGGTTTCAACGTATCGGCAACCACCTCGATGATCCCGGCATGAGACAGCATCCCCGTCTTGATCGCCTGCGCGCCGATGTCGGAAAGCACGGAGACGATTTGGGCGGCGACAGCGTCCGGAGCAAGGTCGTATACACCTTGAACGCCTACGGTGTTCTGTGCCGTTACGGATGTGATGGCCGACATGCCGTATACGCCGCAGGCGGCAAACGTTTTGAGATCGGCTTGGATACCGGCTCCGCCGCCGGAATCCGAACCCGCAATGGTCAGTGCTCTGTAGCGCATCTCCGTCTCCTGAAATTACTCGTTACATGACAAACCGCCGGGAACGGCGTCCCCGGCGGTTTGTCTCGTCTCTCAAAATTCGCCCGGTAGGGCGTATAAAACCCTTTTTACAGCTTGCGAGCGTTTTTGGACATGTAGGCGGCGACGCCTTCCGCGTTGGGTTTCATTCCGCTGTCGCCTTTTTCCCATCCCGCCGGGCACACTTCGCCGTGCGTTTCGAAAAATTGAAGCGCATCGACCATACGCAGCATCTCATCTACATTACGGCCCAACGGCAGATTGTTGACCACCTGGTGCTGTACGACACCGTTTTTGTCGATCAAAAACGAAGCGCGCATCGCCACCCCTACCTGCGGATGTTCGACACCGTATTTCTGTGAGATTTCGTGTTTGAAATCCCCCACGATCGGAAATTGGACCGCCCCGATCCCACCCTTGTTGACGGGCATGTTGCGCCAAGCCGCGTGGGTAAAATGCGAGTCGATGGACACACCTATCACCTCGACACCGCGTTCTTTGAATTTGGCGACGCGATGGTCGTGCGCGACGATTTCGGTCGGGCACACAAAGGTAAAATCGAGCGGCCAGAAAAACACAACGACATGCTTGCCCCGCAGGTCCGACAGTTTGAAATCCGGTTTGATCGACCCATCCGGCATAACGGCAGGGGCGGTAAAATCCGGTGCTTCTTTGGCAACCAAAACACTCATGATAGTCTCCTTTCATAATAAAACGGTTATAAAGTCAGCACATTTCAACCTTCAACCTTCAACCTTCATCCTTTATCCTTTATCCTTTTGTGGGGTTGTTTTTCATAAAATTTTTTGATCAGCGTGTCCAGATAGACAGATGGTTCGTGGACAGCGTCCGGAGGTAGGGTGAGCGCGGTAGCGTGGATCAATTTGAGACCGTGTCCATAATTCCCAAACAGCTCCATCCCCATATCTTCAGTAGTTTTTCCTCCGGCCCTTGCTGTAGCGATCAGCGCGTTTTTGGCGTCCGGTTCGAAGGTAAGGACGATGCCATGCGTCTCCCGAAACCGGTCTTCAAAACGGCGGACTTCGGCTTCGGACAACAGGGCTTCGAGTTCCCGTTCCGGATATTCGACGACGCCGCGTGTGACGATAAACCCTTTTACCGGGCTGGAGGGAAGACGTTTTTCGTATTTGATGAGGATTTTTTCCATCACCCCCACCAGACCACGCGCGCCGGTCTGCTCGCGATGGGCGCGTTCGGCCACAAGACGCAACGCTTCGTCGTCAAACTCGATATCTATGCCGTATGATTTGAAATCCAGTTTTTTGGCTAGAATGACGGGGCTGTTGGGATTTTTGAGAATATGCAGCAGATCGTCGGTGCTCAAGGGGTGCAGGACCGCCGTAACCGGCAGACGCCCGATAAACTCCGATTCGAAACCGTATTCGACAAGGTCCTGCGGGGCGACGTACGGCAGCCATTCCCCGTTGTGCGGCTTGGCGGCAGGCTCCCCATTGCGCGTAAAACCGATGGCATGACGGGTAAGACGGCGTTTGACGATCTCTTCGAGATTTGAAAACGCGCCGCTTACGATAAACAGGATGTTACGGGTATTGATCCGTTTCCGTTGCACCTTGCCGGTTTTCTGAAACTGGAGCGCGTTTTCCATCTGCGAGGCAAGATCGTGCGGGGCTTGAAGGTCTACCTCGGTCTCTTCCATCAGCTTGAGCAAGGCACGCTGTACACCCGTGCGCGACACGTCCGGCCCGACGACATTGCCCGAAGAGGCGATTTTATCAATCTCGTCAATATAGATGATACCGTACTGGGCCAATTCTATGTTGCCGTCCGCCTCGTGCACCAGCGAGCGGACCAGATCGTCCACATCTCCGCCGACATAGCCGGTTTCGCTAAACTTGGTCGCATCGCCCTTGACAAACGGCACACCGATTTTTCGGGCAATCAACTTGATCAGATAAGTCTTCCCCACCCCGGTAGGGCCGACGAGAATGATGTTGTTCTTGATATTGCCGACCGGTTCTTCGCATTCCTCCTGAAGCCGGATTCGGTTAAAGTGAGTACATATCTTGGTTGCGAGAATCTCTTTGGCTTCAAACTGCCGGACTACATAATCGTTTAGATAGGCTTCGAGTTCTTCCGGTTTCATATCGAAACGGATGCCAGGGCGCTCGTCGTGGACCGGCGGATCGGCGGAAGAGCCTTCCTGTTCCGGTTGGGCAAACTGCACTTGCGCACCGTATTTCTTCGAAAAGAAATCCCGGAGATCTTTTTGCAATTCGTTCAAATCGGGTGTCTGAGCGGACATAGGGGGAAGTCAGAAAGGTCAAGGATGAAGTTTGAAAAGCAAAAAGGCAACTCCGCCGGAATAGCACAGAACAATATACGGATTGCGGTTCGTTTGGGCAAGCCCGTTTAAACGGGAATCAAGACAGCGGGTAGCCCAGCAGATCGTCGAAACGACAAAAAATGACAGGATAGGTCCGGGGAAGCCCGATCAGATGGGCGATGGCGGCGCGGTTCATCTCTACGGTTTCAAAATCGTCTCCATCCAGAACCACCGAAAAAATGTTGTGGGTTCGGATCGTTCGTTCGATATCGGTGTAAAACTCGGACATATCGTCCGCCACAGCGCGTCCGGGAGTTCGGTACAGACGCGGGCACAGGAGAAGCGTTTCGCGGGTACGCCACGGGATGGGCGTAAAATCCTTCCAACTATCGATTGCACCGGAGACCGATTCGGAGGGAAGTTCGGACAGCGAAGACAGAACGCCCAGCCCGGTCAATCCTCGTATGCCGCAGAGACGCGCGGTCTGTACAAATTCCGCATCCGGCGTATCGACACCCACGACTGTGGGGACGGGGTAGCCCAGCGTCTGCCAGCGTTGGCACAATTCCGTCGCCGTATTTACCGCGTTGCCATCTCCTAGCATTTGCACGCCGGCGGGGTCGAGATAAGGAACCACCGTATCACCGTAGACAAGATGGAAACCGAGGAGCGTTCTGTGGACGTCCCACGCCGGATCGAGCGACCGCTCGTCCGTGATCGTCGTCACATAGTTGGCCGGAACGGGACGCGCATGTATATCCGGGTGGTAGTGATCCAGTCGATTGCCTCTCGGATACCGGCTTGTGGCAAAGGGAACGATAATCAGACCCGCCGCGTACGTCTCATCGATCACGGCAAAGGGGCGGCGCAGTTCGCCAAAACGGATCAGGTAGTTGCCGGGTGTTTCCGGCGTAAAGGTCGCGGTTCCCCGTTTGACGTCGCCGGACGTATCCCAGAGGATTCGAATGCCTTCTCCAACGGTAAATTCCTGTTCTAAATACCTTTCGGTTATTTCTACGGTAAGCGGCGTGTATTCCATCCGGGTAGCGAGCGACACCGTTACGGTGTCACCCGGGCGGACCAGACGTGGCGATACGACAAACGACTCTTGGAGAAAGGAGGGCATGTTCATCGTCCGCTCATCGCCCGCTTTACGGCGTCTTTCCAGCCCGCGTACAGCCTTTGGCGCGTCGCCGTGTCCATCTGTGGATAAAACCGTCGTATCTGTGTCTGTGTGGGGAGCGCCGCGTGGATTTTCCAGAATCCCACGGCCAGACCGGCCAGAAACGCCGCGCCAAGCGCCGTAGATTCGGTGATCGCAGGCCGCTCAACCGGCGTATCAAGTAGATCGGACTGAAATTGCATCAGTAGGTCGTTGGCCGACGCCCCGCCGTCCACACGAAGACCGTCAAGCCGCAGGCCGGCGTCTGCGCCCATACGCTCTACCACGTCGCATGTTTGGTATGCAATCGACTCCAGCCCGGCACGAACAATATGTGCGCGGGTCGTTCCGCGTGTCAAACCGGTCAGGATACCGCGGGCATGCATGTCCCAGTACGGCGCGCCAAGCCCTGCAAACGCAGGAACAAGATACACGCCGCCGGTATCGGGAACCGATTGCGCAAGGGTTTCGCTCGCCGCGGCATCGGTGATCAGACCGAGTTGATTTCTCAAACACTGGATCGTTGCACCCGCGACAAAGACACTGCCTTCGAGCGCATACTCGGTTTTGCCATCCGTCTCCCACGCCACGGTGGTCAGCAGTCCGCCCCCAGAAAACGCCGGGCGGTCTCCTGTGTGCATCAGCAGAAAACATCCGGTTCCATAGGTGTTTTTGGTCTGTCCAGGGGCAAAACAACGATGACCGAACAGCGCGGCTTGCTGGTCGCCTGCCATACCGGCGATGGGAAGCGCCGCGCCGAGATGTTCGGGGGCGGTTTCCGCTATAACGCCGCTTGACGGAACCACCTTAGGCAGGATGCTGGCCGGGATGTCGAGTGCCGCAAGGAGGTCTTCATCCCAGCATCGTCTAACGATGTTGTACAGCATGGTACGCGACGCGTTGAAGGGGTCGGTTACGTGCGCTCGGCCACCGGTCAACCGATAGGTCAGCCAAGTGTCCACCGTGCCGAAGGCCAGATCTCCGCGCGCGGCACGGGTACGGGCGTCCGGGATATTATCGAGCATCCACCGGATTTTGGTAGCGGAAAAATAGGCGTCTAAAACCAGTCCGGTCTTCTCCCGGATCATCGAATCGAGACCGTCTGCTCTGAGCCGTTCGCACAGTTCGGCGGTGCGTCGGCACTGCCATACGATGGCGTTGGAAACGGGCTGTCCGGTGTTTCGATCCCACAGGAGGGTGGTTTCGCGCTGATTGGCGATGCCGATACCGGCGATGTCGAAAGGAGCGATGCCGCTTTCGCGTATTACCGTCCGCGCCGCGGTGGTCTGGCTCTTCCACAGATCCTCAGGGTCGTGCTCGACCCAGCCGGGCTGGGGAAAATGCTGGGCAAAGGCGTAGTTGGAAACCGCGACGACCCCGCCTGTCTGATTAAAAAGGATAGCGCGTGAACTGGTGGTGCCCTGGTCGAGGGCGAGAAGGAAGGAAGACATGGGAGAGGCTACACAGCGATACCCGTCCTGGGAGGCAACCTGTACGGTTCGGTCGTGTAGGTGCTCTCAGGATGGACGCTAAAAGTTGTAGAAAACGGTAAGACGCGCGATGAGGTCATCCTTGGGTTTGGGGTTGACTCCATCATAGAACACCGCTTCAAGAGTGGGCATCAGGTGAATG
>Ga0194131_10004671_pt1 | contig 20424 bp, 21 predicted proteins | sample TA2KigO120mmetaG_FD_148631 | JGI IMG/M metagenome (GOLD analysis project Ga0194131, IMG submission 148631) | Freshwater microbial communities from Lake Tanganyika, Tanzania - TA2015053 Kigoma Offshore 120m | ecosystem: Environmental > Aquatic > Freshwater > Lake | place: Tanzania: Lake... | reverse complement strand
AACGCCAGGGGGATCCTTCGGTGATCGACCGCCGCGTTCTGGACCGCGGCCACCTCGATAATGCCGGCGGTCTGCAGCGTGGCGAACGTCGCAACCAGGCAGACGACCGCGCCACGACCGGCAGACCGACCCCAGGCTCTCGCGAGCGCTCCCACGTACAGACCACCGGAGAGGATGACTGCCCCCACGAGCGAGGCGATGAGCAGAATCTCGCCGACCTGAGCCGGCGGGCCTGTCCCCGCGGGAAGCCCCAGGCGCGGACCCACCGTGAATAGCGTCCAGAAGACCAGTGGTGCGAGGGCCAGCGCCGCTCCAGCGCGGACTCCGTTCACCGCGCGGTCAATCGCGTCATCGCTCTTAGGCGTGGATGGTCGACCGGACCGCGCCTTCCATGCTCGACGTGTGCTCGACGACAAGCAGCGCGTGGTTGAGCCGCTTGAGGTTCTCGGCGTCGGTTTGGACCGTCAGCCCGGCCACAAAGGCCATCGTGCCTGTCTCGTCGACGGTGCCGACACCCGAACCGCTCCAGATCGAGCCGCCCCCATCCTGGGTCGTGAGCATTCCCTGCCCGGAGCCGAAGAGCTGGCCGGAGATGCGCTCGTACACCTCGAACGTCCCCATGTTCCACATTCCGACGCCGAGCAGCGTGCCCTGCTCCTCGAACGAGATCTCCATCTTGAGGTAGCGGCCATCCCCCGGCAGTGCCCGCCGCCCTGTGACCTTCCCCTGGCTCTCGCCGACTTTCGTGCCTGGCATGTCCTTCCTGCTCCGCGCGATGCGCGGCCCCATTATCGGTCCTCCGCGCACGGCGTCCACGTCCGGCTCCACGCCAGCGCCCGATCGGCGACACTGCGATGACCATCCGCGAAGGAGAGCCTCCCTATGCGCGTCCATCGCCTCTACGCCGACGCAGCCGGCGAGTCGCACTTCGACGACATCGATCTCGACTACTCGCGCGTGAGCGCGGGCGGCGCAATGACCGAGGTGCTTCCCGCGACCGGCATCGCGTTCCGGAAGGTCGCGGTCGGTCACGCCCCGGACTGGCGGCCAGCGCCGCGGCGCCAGTACATCATCAATCTCGTCGCGCCCTGCGTCATCACCGCCAGCGATGGCGAGACGCGCACGCTCGACGTGGGGGAAGTGCTCCTCGTCGAAGACACGACCGGAAAGGGGCACCTCAGCCGCGAGGTCGGGTCGGCCATGCGCGAGTGCATCTATGTGACACTGGACTGACCTCACCCCCAGCTCCTCTCCTTTTCAAGGAGAGAGGGAAGCGAATCACCTCGGGGCTCCGTCGCCGGACCCAGAGGGGGTGGCGCCCTCCTCCGCCCAGAGGTGCCGCATCTCGGCCGAGCCAAGCAGGAGATCCTCCAGGCGACCCCGGTCGATAAGTCGACCCTCGGCCATCAACAGGATCTGGTCGGCGCGCCGAAGCGCGGTGGGCCGGTTCGACACCGCAAGGCAGGTAACCTCCCGGCCGCAGGCGAAGAGGCGGGACCACAGTTCGGCCTCGGTCTCGGCATCGAGCGCCGAGGAGAGGTCGTCGACCACGAGGAGTTCCGCCTCGCGGAGGAACATCCGCGCCGCAGCGGCGCGCTGGATCTGGCCGCCGGAGAGTTTCACCCCGCGCGTCCCGATCGGCGTGTCGAGGCCGTGATCCAGGCCGGCGACATCCCGCTCCAAGACCCCGGCGTGAATCGCCCGCGCCAGCGCCTCCGCATCATCCGGACGCCCCAGGAGGAGATTCGCGCGCAGCGTATCGCTGAAGAGGCGGGGCGCCTGGGCGGTATATGCCGCGCGGGGGGGAACGAAGAACGCGCCAGGATCGGCGATCGCGCGGCCATTCCAGAAGGTCGCCCCACCGTCGCGGGGAAGCAGGCCGAGCAGAGCCCGCAACAGGGTCGACTTCCCGGCTCCGACCCGACCGGCGATAACGGTGAATGCGCCTCGCTCGAGGGAGAAGCTCACGTCGGCGATCCCACGCGCGCCGGATGCGTGGGTGCAGGTGAGGCCGCGTACCTCCAGGCGTGCGAGCGGCTCCCGCTCGCGTGGCGCGGTCGCGGCGGGGAACGGCCCATGGAGGTGCACCGGCGCGGGAGTGGCGACGGCATCGGGCGGCTCGCCGGGAACCACCGCTTGCATCCGGTCCAGCGAGACGCGCAGGCGCTTCAGATCGGCGATGATCCGTCCGACCTCGGCGGGGTACCAGGTCAGGCCATCCAGGTAGATGACAAACAGGGCGAGATCGCCGATCGTGAAAGGGGTCTGGTCGGGCGAGGCGGCCTGGTTGACGGCCTGTGCTCCGAGGAGCAGGACGATACCTGTCCCGAGATGGACGAGGTTCAGGTTGAGCGCGTTCATCGTCTGATCGAGCACCGCTTCCCGCACGTCGGTGCGGCGCCGCTCCTCGCCCAGCGCAGCAAACCGCGCCAGAGCCGCCGCGGTCGTGCCCGCGACTTTGAAGGCGAGCTGGCTGGCGAGGATTTCACTCAGGAAGGCTGCGACCCGACCGCTCGCCTCGCGGGCGGCGGCGCGGTAAGAGCTGATCTGCCGGTCGAGCAGTTCGGCGAGGAACGAGGTCAGGAAGAGCGGGATGAGCACGAGCGCGGCCATAGTCGCGTTGATCTGCGCCATCACGATCGCCGCGACGATGGCGAAGAGCGATCGCCCGATCAGGTCGGAGAGCGCGTCGAGCGCATCGGCGATTTCGACCGGATCGTCGCGGAAACGGCTGATCGCCTCGCCGGTGGCGACGGGCAGGCCGTGCCGCCCGTACCCGCGCAGGACACCGAGGAAGAGGTTGCGTTGAAGGAGCACCTGGCACTTCAGCTGCAACGGGCTCCATGGACTGCCCAGCGCCGGCCCGGCCAGCGCCTCGGCCAGCTGCAGCGCCACGATCGCGGCGATCGCGCTCCAGGCGTTGAGTCCGGCCGCAGACGCGCCCGACAGGCCATCGAAGAACGCGCGGGTCGCCAGGCCGAGCGGGAGGGGAATGACGAAGAAGACGACGACGGCGTACGACGTGTTGCCGACGAAGTAGGCCAGACAGAAGCGGGAGAGGCGCAGGACGATGCGGAACTGCTTCACGCCAGGTCCTCCCGCACGCCGGTCCGACGCAGTTGCGCGAAGCGCGAGGTCGGATCCGCGGCGAGTACTGCGCGGAGACCCTCCTCGGCGACTCGGCCCTCGTCGAGGATCACGATCCGGTCGGCGCGATCGACGGTGGCCAAGCGGTGCGCGATCACGACGCCGGTCCGTCGGTTCAGCAGCCGATCGATCGCACCGGTGAGATAGCGCTCCGTGGCGGGATCGAGGCGGGCCGACGCCTCGTCGAGGATCACGAGGCCGGGGTTCTTCAGGAAGACGCGCGCGAGCGCAATCAGTTGCGCCTCGCCAGCGGAGAGGCCGCGTCCGCCCGCGCCGAGCACGGTCGCGAGACCCTCCGGCAGCGCCGCGAGCCACGGCGCCAGACCGAGATCGTCGAACAGCGCGGTCAATCGGTCATCGGAGACCGTGGGGTCGAACAGCGTCACGTTCTCGCGCAGCGTCGCGTGGAGGATCTGGACCTCCTGCGTCACGAACCCGACCCGGCCGCGCAGGTCCTCCAGCGAGGTCTCGCGGAGATCGATGCCACCCAGACGGATCGCGCCAGCGGCGAGGTCGTGGAGGCGGAAGAGGAGGCGCGCGATGGTTGTCTTGCCGGACCCGGTGCGCCCGAGCAGACCCAGCACTTCGCCCGGTGCGAGTTGGAAGGTGACCTCACGCAGGACCGGCTCCGCGCCGTACTGGAAAGAGACGCCGTCGACGGCGAGCCCGAGTGCGCCGGCGGGCAGAGGGTGTCCGCTGGTGGCCGCGATCGCCGGGTGGGTGGCGAGCAGGTCGCGCACGCGGGAGATGCCGGCGGTGGCCTGCTGGAAGCTGTGCATCTGCTGGGAGAGCTGTTCGAGGGGCTGGCGGATCATCCCGGCGTAGCGGACGACGACGTAGATCGTGCCGAGGGTGACAGCGCCGGCTTCGTGAAGCGCGACGCCGAGGGCCAGCGCCACGCCGGTGCCGAGGATGAAGAGGACGCCGACGGTGGCGTTGTAGAGTGAGCCTGCCTGGGCCGCGGCGCGCATCCGCTGGAAGCGGGCGGCGAGCCGCTCGTCCAGTCGGCGCATCGTGTCGCCATCCGCCCCGCTCGACTTGAGGTCGGGCAGGCCGCCCAACCGCTCCTCGACGAAGTCGATGAGCCGGGCCGACGCCTGCCGCGCCGCAACCGCACGGCGGGCGACGAACCCGCCGCCCCGCTGCATGAAGAGGAGCGCGGCCAGCGCGAAGGCGGTGAGGACGAGACCGATCCGCCAGTCTGCCCGAAGCAGCAGGACGAGCATCCCGATCAGGAACAGGCCGCTCCCCAGCACTTGGACGACGAAACGGGAGAAAAAGCCGGCGATCGCGGCCACGTCGCCATCGATCCGTTCGAGAAGCTCGCCGGCACCGTGCTCGGCGTGGAACCGGTCGTCGAGGCTGAGCGTATGGCGGGCGAGGTCGACCCGAAGGGCGTTCGCGCTCTGCCAGCCCAGGTTCTCCGCCAGGGCGCGTTCGGCGATCGACGCCGCCTGAGTGAGCATCGCGACGAACAGGAAGAGCAGCGCGACGTCGACCAGCTCCGCGGCCGACTGCCCGGCGAGCGCCCGATCAATAAAGGCGCGGACGATCTGCGGGTTGGCGAGTTGCAGCGCGATCCCGCCGCACAGCAGCGCGGCGAGAAGGATGACGCGCGAGAGGTGGGGCATGAGATAGGTCGCGAGCAGGGACCGATCGAAAGCCGATAGCACCGGGGGCACTCCTCACCAGCGTGAATTCGCGGAAACGTCAAAGCCGTGTGCGGCCGCCGGAACGGGAGCGACGGGGATTCGCGCGCGATGCGGACCCGCGCGAATCTAGCGGTGCGCCACCCTCTCGGAGGCCTGGGCGCTAACGGCTGAGGTCATCACGGCCCTCCGGGTGCGGGTGAAGTCGCGGCGGATCGTAACCGGCCTCCGGCGGCGGCGCAACCAGGGACGTGCATCGGAGATCCCGGTTTCTCCACCGCGAGGGAAACCCAAATCCGTCCCTGCAAACGGCCGTCGGAAACGGGTCACCTCATCAGGATTGGCCCCGGCTCACCGGCGGCGGAGTCATCCATACGGGGATCGCGGGTCGAGTTGAGCCACCAGCGCGAACCATCCGGGCTGAATCCGGCGGCCCGGTAGAGTGCCTCGTGACCACGGTGGGTCGCGGTGATGCCGCGGCCGGGCGAGACTGGGGCACCGGGCCAGTATCGGCGACGTTGGTGCCGGGGCATCTCTCACGCAGGGGTGGCCTCCGCGGAGGTCTCCTCGGGCGGCTCCGATTCTTCGCCGACACGCCGGTCGCTCTCGAGGTACTGAGGTGTCTGTCGAACGAATACACGCGATTACGCTTATGGCGCGTCATCTCCCGGAGCCATCCGATCGCTTCCGCCCGCTCCACCAGGCGCGCCGCCGCGTTGAAGCTGATACCCCGATCCGTCTGAACGATGCGCACGTTGAGGATGAGGCGTCGGAACATCAGATCGAGGAGCCGGTTACCACTTCGGCCCAGCCCTCTCGTGGCCTGACTCGCGGCAAGGCTCTGCTCGCGCATGGTGATGATGCCCTTTGCCGCCGCGATCGCCTCGTTGGCGGCATCCCCCACCCCGCGCCGGACGAACCTCAGCCAGCCCTCCCAGTCGCCTTTCGATCTGATCGCGGTGAGCCTGTAGAGCAGCGGCCGGCGCAGGACTCCCCGGTGCACCAGAAAAAAGGTGATGAGCAGGCGGCCCACGCGACCGTTGCCATCCAGAAAGGGGTGAATCGTCTCGAACTGGGCATGGGCGAGGCCGGAACTGCCGTCGGCCATCGCACGACACATCCCGTCAAAAGTCCGGCGCCTGCGCGATAGCCTCTGCCCGAAGACCGGTCGCGCGCGCGTTCAGCCCGGCGCAGGTCCGGAGAGGCTGGCGTTGGGCGACGCAGACGGCGTTGTGCTCCTCAGCCGACCGATCAGGAGATACGCCGGCATCGAGCCCTTCCCCTTGACGCCGACCTCTCCGCGCGGTTCGCATCGATAGGCATCGCGAATGAGATCGTGCGTCGCCTGGGTGATCTGGATCGCCCCGCCGATGCCCACCGATTCCATGCGGCTCGCGGTGTTAACGGCGTCGCCCCACAGGTCGTAGGCGAACTTGTGTCTGCCGATGATCTCGGCCACGACCGGCCCGGAATTGATGCCGATGCGCATCGCGAGGCGGTGGCCGTGGAACTGCTCGCGGGCCAGCGTCTCCTGGATACGCAGAGCCAGTTCGGCGATCGCGATCGCGTGATCGGCGCGCCGCATCGGTACGCCCGCCGCGGCCATGTACGCGTCGCCCACGGTCTTGATCTTCTCCAGACCCAGATCGTCCACGAACGCATCGAAGCGCGAGAAGACATCATTGAGAAGTCCCACGAGCGCTTCAGGCGTCATCCGAGATGACATCTGCGTGAAGTCGACGATGTCCGCGGACAGCACGGAGACGCCGTCGAACTCCTCCGCGATCATCTCGTGTGAGCTCTTTAGACGCGTCGCGATTGGCGCGGGGAGCATGTTGAGCAGAAGTTCATCTGATTCGCGCTGGTAGCGATCGCGCTGTCTGACGAAATGGGCCAGGATGGCGGAAACCACCGCCCCGGCCCCGATCAGGTTCACGGCCGCATCGGACGTGGGATCTTCAACACGATAGACCGGCGCGATTCACTGCGGACTAAGCACAGAGAAGATGACCAGACCCACAAACACCACGAACCAACCGATAGGCTGCGCGCGTCCCCAGTGTGACGACCGCGGCGAGTGTGAGGACGAATCCCCACACCGCACTCAGCCCGGAGCCGTACAGTCCGCCGAGGAGCACGGTCTCGGCGCACACGCCCAGCACCACCGCGACCGCCAGAAAGAGATTAACCAGGATCGTGAAGGCGTGCGGGAACCACCTGATCGCGGCGAGCGTCAGCAGAATTCCCAGGACCAGTCCCGTGTTGGGAACAGCCGCCCAGTACTGTTCAGCCGCCGTTCGCTGGAGCACCGAGAGACTCTGCCCCAGGAGACCCAGCAGGAGCACCACGATGAAGGCGCGGCGTCGCACCCGCCGGGTTGGCGATTCGCCGGGCCACTCCCCGAAGGAGAGCAGCCATTCCAGCGGGCGGCCCAACGGGGGGATCAGCCTCGACCTGCTTCCGTTCATCTCCCGGTCGCTCCTCTCGCGACGAGGAGCGTTCCGGTCCTCACCGTGGTCCGGCCTTCCCTGCCCCCGCGGAATTAACGATGCGCCCTCAGGTGGCCTGGCCGCGGGCCGCTCTGCCCCAGCGCACTCTGGATGGTAATCGAGCCCGGCCTGAGCCTGGTCGCCGCGCAGCCAGACAGACAGGCGCACCCCGGGGACCTTCGCTTCCCCCTCTCCCGCCGACGCGGGAGAGGGGGAAGCGAGCGGGAGGGTGAGGGCCCGCGCCGATGGGCAAAGGCTGGCTAGAACGTACGCTGCGCGAGGTTTGATTCACCAACGTCAACGGGAGGGCCGATGCGGCGGGCGGGCGTCCTGGAGGACTGGAACCACTTCTTCCCCGGCGGCCCGGCGCAGGAGCGGCTACGAGCCCGAATCGCGATCGAGATCCAGCACGACGTCCGGCGCGGTTACGGCGGGGAAACCGCCCCGCGGCAATCCCCGCTGTCGGCCCGGCTCCCGAACGCGAATCCCCCTCTGCTACCTGGAGGTTCCGCAGTCGTTGGTGTGGGACGTGGATCTGTTGCGCTGCGGCCGCCGTTCGCCGCCGTGATCCCACGGGGCGGCCCATGGTGCACCCCTCAGCGCGGCGCCGCTGCCTCCACATTCACGGCGACCCGGCGCCCCTCCGCCGCCGACCGCTCGATCGCGGCGATGAGGCGATGCCGCTGAACGGCGTGGGCGAAGTCCGTGGGATAGCGCTCGCCTGAGGCGATCGCGGGGGCGAAGCGGCGGTACTCGTGGGCAACGTTGCGGGGCGGCCCGGCCGGTGCGTCGGGCGCGAGGGTGAGTGCCGCGGGGGTAGCCAGCGCCTCGAGCGCGGCCGACCCCTGGGCGCCGCGGAGAGCGCTCGGACCGATGTTGAGCGACGGCGCGGCGATGTGGAGCGACCCGCGGGTGCCATAGATCGCCAGATCCGTTCCACGCGGATGCGTGGGGACGGTTGCGGTCAGGAAGGAGACCTCCGCTCCGGAGACGAGGCGACCGGCGACGCTGATCCAGTCGGGCGAGTCCACCTCGAGCGTCTCACCGGTCTCCGGATTCCGCCACTGTCGGATCGTCGTCGTGAGGCGGGCATCGACCTCTGCGAAGTCACCGACGACGTGGCAGAGCGCGTCGATCGCGTGGCCGGCGGCGATGGTGAGGGTGTTCGCGCCGTTCGCCCGGCGCCCCTGCCAGATGCGACCGGCGCCGCGCTCGACGATTGCCTGGCCGAGCGAGACGAGATGGACCGTCATGACTGTGCCGACGTAGCCGTCCGCGACGAGGGTTCGGGCATGGTTGAGCACGGGGTCGCTCTGTGCCTGGAAGCCGACCGCGGTGCGCAGGCCGCGCGCCGCGGCGAGGTTCGCCATCTCCTCCGCCTCGGCCACGGACGCTCCCAGCGGCCATTCGCAGAAGACGTGTTTGCCGGCGGCGAGCGCCTTCATGACCAGCGAATGGTGGCCCGGTACGCGCACGACGACCGAGATGAGATCGATCGTTGGGTCCGCGACCATCGCGTCGAAGTCGTGGTAGGCGAGAGGCGTGCCGAACGCTCTTGCCGAGGATGCGGCGGTTTCCGGATGCGCGGTGCAGACCGCCCGCAGTTCGTATTCGGGCAGCGAGCGGAGGGCCGGGACGTGGGCGTTCGCGCCCCAACCGCTGCCCCCTACGGTCGTGGTAGCGCCGACAATCCCGACCCGGATCGGTGCCATCTGTCCACCTCCTCAGCCGCGTGGGTTCGGTGACATTCTCACCGATCCGACGAGAGCGTCGCGTCAACTAGTATTGAACCCGTGCTCGAAGGCCGCGTCGCGATCGTCACCGGTGCGAACCATGGCATCGGCGGCGATTGCCGAGGCGCTCGCCGGTGCTGGCGCGGCGGTGCTCCTCACCTACCTGCGCCTCGCCGACACCGCTGATCCGGGCACGCCGCCGGCGTACGGGCTGGCGCGGAGGGGTGACGCGACGGAGGTCCTGGAGCGGATCCAGGGCGCGGGCGGGCGCGGCGCCGCGTGCGAGGCAGACTTGAGCGATCCGGCGGCGCCGGGCCGCCTCTTCGACACCGCCGAGGCGGCGTTCGGTCCGGTAGACATCCTCGTCAACAACGCCAGTGGCTGGGTCTCGCCGCCGGACACCTTCAAGGGGCCGCCGAGGGCGACCGGATCGGGCGGCGACTCCAGCCGGTGAACGCGGCGGTGTTCGACCGCCTGTTCGAGGTCGATGCCCGAGCGTCGGTGCTCCTGATCGGCGAACTGGCGCACCGCCACCGGGCCCGCGCCGCCACCTGGGGACGGATCGTCAGTCTCATCTCCGGCGGTCCGAGCGGCTTCCCGGAGGAGGTCTCCTACGGCGCGGCCAAGGCGGCCCTCGCGAGCTACACCATGGCTGCCGCGACCGAACTGGCCTCCCAGGGCATCACCGTGAACTGCGTGCATCCGCCGGTGACCGACACGGGCTGGGTGGCCGACGCCGTGCGCGCTTTCGTCGCGGCAAGCCCGGACCACGTCCATGTCGCGGCTCCCGCAGATGTGGCCGCGGTGATCCTCTGGCTCGTGTCCGACGCGGCGCAGCTCGTGACGGGGAACACGCTGATCCTGCGGTGAATCCTGACCGGCCCGGACGTGGCGGTGTCCCCCGGGTAGATAAGGATCATCACCCAGGCCCTCGTCGTCAGAAGTCGGCGTTTCGGACCGCGTGCGTCCCTCTCGTCCGCGCCGAGGGGGCCAATACCCGCGCGGTGCACTCACCCCAGCCTTTCCGCCGCGACGGGAAACGAGTACCCTCGGCGCCTTCGATCGCCGGATCGACCGATCGGACTCTCGCAACGGACGGAGAGCCCGCACATACCCCTTGCCCCGCGCTACCCCAGAGTTCTGAGCGCGGTCAGGGTCGCCGCCAGAACCTCCGCGAACTCCTTCTCCATCCTGTCGCCGTAGCGCTGAACGATCGCGCCCACTGACCACGATCCGTACTCACCGATAATGCGGCCCCGTGCCAGGCGACGTGACCGGTGCGGTCGGCCTGGGGGTCTTCCTCGTGGTCGTCGCGCTCATCGTTATCCGGCCGCGCGGCATCTCCGAGGCGCTTGTCGCGACCCTGGGTGCGCTCGCGGTGGTCGGGCTGGGGTTGCTGTCGCCGATGGACGCGCTCGCTGCGCTGAGTGCGAGCGTGCCGCTGCTGCTCTTCTTCCTGGGCCTGATGGTCATCTCCGCCATCGCCGAGGAGGCCGGGTTTTTCGACGAGATGGCCCGCTGGGCGGTGCTGCATTCCCACGGGTCGCCGCGGCGTCTGCTGGTGAATATGTTCCTCGTCGGCACGGCGATCACCGCGCTCCTCACCAACGATGCGACCGCGCTGGTCCTCACTCCGGTCGTCTACGTGCTGGTCACTCGCCTGAAGCTCGCCCCGACGCCGTTCGTCTTCGCCTGCACGTTCGTGGCCGATGCGGCCTCCTTCGTCCTACCGATCTCGAACCCGGTCAACATCATTCTCCTCTCGACCGCGGATATGCGGCTTGATCGGTACCTGCTCCACCTCCTGCCTGCCGCGACGGTCGCGATCGGAGCGAACCTGGTCGCCATTCTCTGGCTCTTCCGCGGTCAACTCGTCGGCCACGTCCACCACGATCTCATCCCACCGCCCGTCGGATCGGTCGGCTACCTCCAACAGACTCGCCTGGCGCTCGGTGCGATCGCACTCGGCTATGTCGTCGCGACCTCGGTCGGCATCCACGTCGGCATCATCGCGATCGTCGGTGGGGGACTGATGGCGGTGGTGGCGCTGACGCAACGGCGGCTCGATGGGCGCCGCCTCGTCCGGACGATTTCGTGGCCGCTCTTCCCGTTCATCGCCGGCATGGTCGTGCTCGTCCAGGTGGTGGAGCGGGTCGGCGTGACCACGCTGGTGGCGGAGGTATTCGGGGGGCTGGCGAGCGCCTCCCCGCCGGTGGCGATTGCCACGGTGACCTTCGTCGTCGCGCTTGCCGCGAACCTGATGAATAACATCCCGGCCGCGCTCGTCGTGGCGGAGGCACTCCATTCCCCCGGTCTTGCCGGCGAGACGGGTGTGACGCTGCGCTACGCGGCAGTCCTCGGCGCCGATCTGGGGCCGAACGTCAGTGTGACCGGGTCGCTGGCCACGATGCTCTGGCTGATGATGCTCCGCGTCCGGGGCCTGCACATCTCCTCGTTGCAGTACCTCCGCCTGGGCACGGTCGTCACGGTGCCCGCGCTGACGCTGGGCGCGTTCGCGCTGTGGCTGTCCAGCGCGGTGATGAACTGAGGCGCTGAGGATCGACCGGCCCATCGCAACGGGCACCGGGCATTGTTGTCCGCCAGACGGTCACATGGATCGACGCAGCGCGGCGAGTCGTTTGCCAGAGCGTCGTGGGACACCGCGCGACGGGTGGGCGGGCAACCCTCGGCCGCACGCGCGGGAGAGGTCTCTCCTCGCGACGCTGCAGCGCCGCCCCCCACTGACTGCTACACCGCCGTCGAGTTCCACCCCCCGACTGGCCGATACCAGATGTTCCGGAACCGCGTCGGGTTGCCGTGGTCCTGCAGGCGGAGCGGCCCTCTCGGCCCATGCGGCGCCCAGGGCGCGACCGCCCGATGGGTCGCGGGCCCGATGAGGTGGCGATCGTAGTGCAAGAGGATCCCGTTGTGGAGCAGCGTCACCCGCGGCGGCGATACGAGGCGATCGTCCGCGAACCGGGGTGCGATGAAGAGGATGTCGTAGCTCTGCCACGCTCCGGGCGGGCGGCAGGCGTTCGCCAGCGGCGGATACTGGCCGTAGATCGCCCCGGTGCTCCCATCGGCGTAGGTGGGGTTCTCGAAGCAGTCGAGCACCTGCAGTTCGTAGCGACCCATCAGGAACACGCCGCTGTTGCCGCGGCCCTGGCTATCGCCCACCACCTCCGCAGGCGTCGCGAACTCGAGGTGGATCTGCGCGTCGCCGAACTCCTCGCGGGATTGAATGTCCCCCGTCCGCGCGACTACTTCGAGATAGCCGCTATCGACCTTCCAGAGCGCGGCGCCGCCGGTTCGGACGCTCGTCCACCCGGCGAGGTCGCGGCCATCGAACAGGATGACCGCGTCGCCCGGCGGGTCGCCCGATGACGCAGCGGGGCGCACGATGGGCGGCGCGGGCCGGTCGCGATCGTGGACTTTCCACCTCTGGCCCGGGATTAGCGGTGTGTCGCTATAGCCGGGGCGCTGTGTATCAGTCATAGCGGCAGTTCTACCACACGGCCATCCACGCCGCGGTCGGGTAGACTGCTCGCCGCGGTCGGGAGGTCCGGGAGGCCATGCCAGTCGTCGCCATTCAGCGGTCACGCCACGATCGGAGCGACGCCGAGATCGCCGCGATCGTGCGCCAGACGATCGAGCTCGCCGGGGGCGTCCCGGAGAAGGTTCGTCGCGCCCGATCGATCCTCGTGAAGCCGAATTATGTCGGCGCGAACGGACGACCCAGCGACGACGCGGTCAAGCGGCATGCGGGGCGCTTCCTCGGCTGCACCGAACCGATCGTCACCCATGCGACGGTAGCGATGATCCGCGAGGCGAACCCGGGGGCCGAGATCATCGTGTCCGAGGGAGTCGACAACCGCGAGCCGCGCGTGCCGGAGGATTGCTTCCGGGCGATGGGCGCGAATCGGCTCACCGAGGAGTTCGGCGCGCGCCTCCTCAACGCGAATACCGGCACACTCGGTCTCTACGACGTTCCCGGCGGCGGGCTCCTCCATCGCGCGATCCACCTGCGCCGCGAGGTGGCCGAGGCCGATGCGGTCGTTTCGGTCGCGAAGCTCAAGATGCACGGAACCGCCGGCGTCACGCTGAGTCTGAAGAACATGTTTGGGCTACTCCCTCGCTCGCGGTACGGCAGCACCTATCGCAACTTCATGCATGCCAACCACTACCGACTCATGCGGGTGATCGTCGACATCGCCACCCTCCGACGCCCCGACCTAGCGGTCATCGACGGGACGATCGCTTCCGATCACGGTATCGACCACACGCCCATTGAAGCCGGGCTCATGCTCGCCGGGCACGACCCCCTCGCGACCGACGCGGTGGGGATCGCGCTGCTCGGGTTCTCGCCCCGCACGCAGTTTCCCGAGATGCCGTTTCTCGTCTCGGAGAACCACCTGCTCCTTGCCGAGCAGGTCGGCATCGGCACGCTCGACCTCGATCGGATCGAGGTGCGCGGCATCGCGATCGCCGAGGCGCGGCCGCGCCACACCTTCACCATCCAGACCGAGCGGAACGTCACGACCGAGGAGTCGCGCCAGTACATCGCGGCGGCGCGGAGTCAGGCAAAGGTGTATGTCGCGCGGCGAGAGGAACTTCTCGCCGCGCACCGCGGACGGTACGTCTTCCTTCGCGACGGCGAGGTCGTCTGGTCGGTGCCCACGCTGGCCGAGGCGGCCGATCGAGCGATCAAACACCCGCCGCCAGATGGCTACGGCCTGACGATCCAGGTCGTGCCGGAGGCTGAGGAGATCGAGCGCGTCGCGGCGTACGCCTGATCGCGGGGTGCGGAGGCCCCTTCCGCCCCGAAGCCTCACTGGCCGAAGCGCCGCGACGCGAACCGGGTATCGTGGACCCTATCGGTTCCGGGAGGATGGACGGTGAGCAAGGCGCTCGCGGAGATGACGACGGATGAACTGCGCGCGGCGGTCCGCGAGCGGTACGGCGCGGTGGGCAGCGATCCCGGCCGAGGCGGTTTCGGGTTCCGGGTGGGGCGCGAATTCGCCGAGGCGCTGGGCTACCCGGCGGAGGTGCTCGACGCGGCCCCGGCCGATGCGACCGCGGCGTTCACTGGTGTCGCCGCGCCGGTGTTCCACGCCGACCTGGCGCCGGGCGAAACCGTGGTCGATCTCGGCTGCGGCGCGGGCCTCGATCTCAGCATCGCGGCCCGCGCGGTGGGTCCCGGAGGACGGGCGGTCGGCATCGACATGGCCGAACCGATGGTCGACCGCGCCCGACGGACCGTGATGGCGCTCGGCCTCGCCCATGCCGAGGTGCGGGTGGCCACCGCCGACGCGACCGGGCTTCCCGACGCGGTTGCCGATTGCGTCCTCGTCAACGGTCTGCTCAACCTCAGCCCCAGTAAAGAGGACGTCCTGGGCGAGATCGCCCGCATCCTGCGTCCGGGGGGTCGGTTCCTCCTCGCCGAGACGACGCTCCACACCGCGCTGCCGGAAGGCGCGATCCGCTCGATCGACGACTGGTTCCGTTGAATTGGCGGCGCCCTGCCGGAGGCGGGGCTCCTGCGCCTGATCGCCGGGGCGGGGATCGACGCGGTCGTCCTCGAGCGCGGGCGGAACGCGCGGACCGGCGCCGCCGAATCGCAGATCAGCCTGATCCGGGGGGTCCGGCGCGGCCGCTAGCGCGGCGAAGGGAGAGTCCATGGCGCGTCGGGAACCAATCGTCACAGTCCAGGCGCTCGGCGATCGCAAGATGGTCATGCGCCGCGACGTTTGCGCGGCCCGCCGCGTTCGTGTTCGACGCTTGGACGAAGCCGGACCTCATCGTCCGCTGGATGCCACCGGTGGGGTGGAGTTTCTCCGCCTGCGAGGTCGATCTTCGCCCCGCCGGTCGTTACCGCTAGGTGATGGCGCGCTCCGGCGGCACCGAGGTCGTGATGACCGGAGAGTATTGCGTCGTCGACCGACCCGAACGTCTCGTCTCCACGCAGCGGTTCGAGGGGTTTGCCGAGGTCGGCTGGCGCCCCGAGGATGAGGCCGTGGGGACGATGGAACTCACCGAGCGGGACGGCATCACCACATGGACGATCACGAACCTGTATCCCTCCCGCGAGGTCCGCGACGCGGCGTTCAACGACCCGCACGCGCGTTCCAGACTGGAGGAAGGGCTTCTCATGTTGGAGCAGATGGCGGTTCGCTGAGTGGCGCACGCATCGGTGCGCCGGCCATCACGGCGACGGCTCTGTCCGCGAGATCCCGGGCACCGCATCGAAGTCGCGGTCGAAGGAGAAGAGGACCGTTGCGCCGTCCCGTTGCATCGCGGCGACGATCGCGGCATCCCCGAAATCGAGATGCGGATACCGCACGTAGAGGTCGAGCGCCCGGCGGATGGTTGCTCCGTCCGGGACAACGAAGTCCGGCATCTCCAGCAGAAGCACCAGCGCATCGCGGATCGACGCCCGATCGAACCCGTAGATGCGCGGAGAGGAGAGAACGAAGACCGCGTCGGCGAGCACGGATGCGGTCGCTCGCACGCGTACTTACCCTGTCGCGACGCGATGGAACAGACGCGCCGCAGCCATCTGCTTTGTCGGGTCATCACCCGTGATGAGTCGGATCAGGACATCGGTATCGACATACGGGTCTGTCACACGCCCGGTGTCCGCGCTTGCAACCCCTTCTTCCGAGCCTTTGTCGATACATAATCTTCCCGGGCCGCGTCCCGCGCCTCGGCCCAGGCGAGCGGTAGGGGTGACCGGGGCGCGAACCGTCGACCGACGCCGATCACCGCACGGAGCGCGGGCGTGTCCGCGACGAGCGCATCGAGTCCGGCCTCGTCAACGGGATCGTCGTTCCGCTGCCGTGCATCGATCTGTTCGACCGGGACAAGCGCCACGACTGGTCTGCCGTGTCTCTCGATCACGATCGGCTTGCCGCTGGCATGGACACCGCCGATCAGTTCGGCGAAATGTGCCCGCGCATCGCGGACCGAGACGTTGCGAGGCCTCCGCGTAGTGTACACAAACTGGCACGATCTGTACACATCGCGGACAGAGGACGCACGTGAGGCAGGTGGGACGCCCCACGCGGGGCTTCGTTCGGGCACGATCCGCCTCCTGCGCGCCTTCGGCAGAGGACGGGTTCGCGTGCCGTCATCGCGGCGATCGCACCGCGCTCAGTCGCGATCCGGCCGTTCGGCCGCGGCCCGTTCCCGCGCTCCGCTGAGAGCGGCCGTCGCCATACCGGCCTGGTTCGCGATCTCGGCCCGAGCGTTCTCGACCATCGTCAGTCCCCGTGCGAGTCGTCCGTGGACCTCCTCCTGGATCGCGCGCAGTGCCGCCTCGATCATGTCCAGTTGCCCGCCCAGCCGCTCCAGATCGATCGCCCGCCCGGACCGCACTTCAGTCTGGAAGACGAGCAGCAGATAGGGGATGAACATCGAGTAGGGGACCAGGACGACGCTGGCACGGAACAGTTCGGCATGGAGGCCGGCGCACAGTTCGTACACCGCGTCCGGGACGGTCGCGACGGCGTGGGCGGTGGTCTGGTTGGGGTCGATGTAGCGCGCGACCTCGCGGGCGCGCTCGCGGACGGTGTTCTCGATCTCGGCCTTCAGGCGGCGCCGCGCCTCGGCCTCGTCGGCGGCGTGGAACCGTTCGAGCAGCGGCAGCGCGGCCCACTTGGAGTCAATCGGCAGGATGAGCCCATTCGGCAGGCGCAGTCCGAACTCGACGACGCGGCTCCCGACGCGAAGATCGCGCACCTGCCAGTCGGCCGGCAGTGAGGCGAAGGCCGACTCGAGGAGGTTCTCCCCGGCGGCGCCGCGCGCCTGGGTCCCGGCGAGGACGAGTTCAAGGCGGCGGATGGAGTCGGCGGTACGTTGCTCGACCTCGCGCCGGGCATCGATCTGACCGCGCATGTGCGCGAGATCGGCGCGGAGTTGCCCCAACGCGAGCAGACTCTCGGGCGAACCGCCCGTGCGCGCACGGATCTGGAGCAGGAGAATCGCGGTGAGCAGGACGATCGCCACCACGAGGAGGACGAGCTCCACCCCGGTGATTATCGGTGAGACACCCTCCCGACCCGGCTTCGCCCGTGGACGGACGCCACTTAGGTCCGACGGGCGTACTGAGGCATCGAGATGACCCTGCCCGTGCGCGAACCGACATGACGGCGCCGTGGGCGACCGTCGTCGGAGGCGTCCAGCATATCGGTGCGTCGGGCGCGTCGATCGCCGCGACAGACCCTGGGCATCGTTCGAGGCGACGGACGTCGGGGGTTGCGCGACAGGCACCCGCGCGGGGTAGGCGCGTGTCCCCGAGGAACGGGTGATACTGCGGACATTGACACGGGCTTTCACGCGGCTCTGGCTCGCCCAGGCCATCTCGAAGTTCGGATCGGGGATAACCGGTAGCGCGCTGCCGCTGGCGGCCGTCATGGTGCTCGATGCCACGCCGGCCCAGATGGGGCTGCTCGCCGCGCTGGGAATGGCGCCGCTGGCGCTGATCGGCCTCGTCGCCGGCGCCTGGGTGGACCGCGTCCGACGCCGCCCCTTGATGGTCGCGGCGGATGTCGGCCGTGCGATCCTCCTCGGCTCGATCCCCGCCGCCTATTTGCTCGGGGCGCTGCGCTTCGAGCACCTCCTGGTCGTCGCGCCACTCGCCGGAACTCTGACGGTCGTCTTCGATATCTCCTACCAGTCGCTCGTGCCCGAGCTTGTCGGACGAGACCAACTCCTGCGCGCCAACAGCCGCCTCGCGACTGTCGATGCGACGGCCGAGATCACCACCCCCGGACTCGCGGGTATCTTCGTTCAGGCGATCGGTGCACCCTTCGCGATCCTGCTCGATGCCGCTTCGTTCGTCGCCTCGGCGGTGCTCGTCGCACTCGTGGACGTGCGAGAGGCAGCGCGCAGGCCGACCTATCTCACGAGCAGCCTCCGGCGTGAGATCGCCGACGGACTGCGGGCGGTCATGTCGAGTCCGATGCTCCGATCGGTCGCGGCGTTCAACGCGTCGCGCACGTTCTTCGGCAGCTTCATCGGCGCGCTGTACGCCCTGTACGCGCTGCGCGAACTCGGACTCGACCCGATCCTGCTCGGCATCACGATCGGCGTCGGGGGCGCCAGCAACCTGGTCGGCACGACGCTGGTCGAGCCGGTCACGCGAAGGTTCGGGGTCGGGCCGACGATGCTGGGGGCGATGGTGGTCGGCAGTATCGCCGTCTACACGCTGCCGCTCGCCGGCGGCCCGGTACTGCTTGCCTTCGCGATCCTGGTGATCGGGCAGGCGTCCGACGCGATTCATCCCCTCTTCGACGTCAATGCTCTCAGCCTACGTCAGTCGATCGCTCCGGAACGCGTGCTTGGCCGCGTCAACGCCACCATGCATGTCATCGATGGTGGGCTCGCACCGATCGGTGCTCTCGTCGGCGGCTTCCTCGGTGGCGTCGTTGGGACGCGGGAGACGCTCCTGATCGCCGCGCTCGGGTGCTCTGTGAGCCTGCTCTGGCTGATCTTCTCTCCCCTCCGTCGCCTGCGTGACCTACCGAGCGATATCGTGGGGTCCGGCTGAACCTCGAAATCCGTGCGAGGGAGGGCCATCGCCGACGCGGGCGTGCGGGGCAGCGCCGCAGTCCGGGACACGGCCGGCCCGCCACCTCCGCTCAGACGGCAGCGAGACCGGCGGGGCGAAGCGAGCCGGGCGTGAGGGTCCACCGCCCCGCTGGCTCGCGCACGGCCAGGACGGGCAAGATGTCCGCGGTCCCGCGGTTGCGACGCAACGCGGGTAGCAGGCCGCCTCGGACCGAACATCCCTATCGTCGACGCCGTAGGGGATGAGCGGGGTGCGCGCCCTACTCGCGTGCGAGGACCTCGTGTGCCTCGCAGAGCCGCGTCAGGAAGCGGAGCACCGCACCCACCTCGCCGGGCGTCAACCCCTCGAGCGCGTGCGCGACCGTCTCGCCGTAGTGGGCGAATACGCGGTGCGCGGCCTGGTGCGCTCGCGGTGTCAGACGCAGGCGAATCACACGGCCATCAAGATCATCGCGGGCGCGCGCGAGCATCCCCGCCTGAACGAGTTCGTCGGCCAAACGCGTGCCGCGGCCGCGCGTCACACCGAGCGCGGCGGCGAGATCACCAATCGTGGCGCCCTCGTGCTCGAAGAGGTAGATGAGCGCATGAACGTGGTGCGGCGCGTGCCCGCCGGCCTTCTGCCGATCCGCCGATCGCTGCATCGCGGTCCGCACGGCGATGATGTAGCGCCCCAGGAGGCGGTATGCCTCCCAGGTCGGACCCTCGCCGGCCGAAATAGTTGACTCAGGCACCAATTGCCGACTAAAGATACGGCACTCGTCGGGTCGGAGGCCTCCTTTTGTTCCTGACCATCCTCTCGGTGCGCCGACCGATCGCCGTGATCGCGATCTACCTCGCGGTCGCAATCGCCGGACTCATCACACTGGTCTCGCTGCCGATCAATCTGTTCCCCAACGTCAATATCCCGGTAGTCACGATCGTATCGACCTACCCCGGCGCGGGCCCAGAGGAGGTCGAGGTCCAGGTCACCCGGCCCATTGAGGACGCGGTCGCCGGCCTCAACGACATCGACATCCTCACCAGCACTTCGGCCGAGGGTCTGTCCACCGTCGTCATCCAGTTCACCGAGCGGGCGAACCCGGACCTCATCGGTACCGACGTCGAGCGACGGGTGAACCAGATCGCGGCGCGCCTTCCGGCCGACGTCGATCGCCCGACGGTGACGAAGATCGACTTCGACCAGGCGCCCGCGATCGTGCTCGGCATCACCGGCCCCACCCTCGCGCCGGAGGAGCTGTACCGCATCGCCGACGAACTCGTGCGCCCGGAGTTGGAGCGGCTCAGCGGCGTCGCGCAGGTCGCGATCGTCGGGGGTCGGCAGCAGGAAGTGCGCATCGAGGCGGACCCTGAGCGGCTACGCGCGCGGGGCATTTCGCTCGCGCAGATCCAGGGCTCGCTTGCGGCCGCGAATCTCAACATCCCCAGCGGCAGCATCAGCCAGGGGGGGCGGGCCTACAGCCTGCGCCTCTACGGCCTCGCCGCGACCCCCGAGGACCTCGGCCGCGTCGTGGTTGGCGGGACGCAGAGCGCGCCCGTGCGGCTGGCGGATGTCGCCGCGATCCGACTCGCCGCCCGCGATCAGTCGCAAATCAGCCGCGTCAATCGCGAGCCGGCGGTCGTCCTGCGCATCACCAAGCAGGGCGGCGCCAACCTGACCGACGTGGTCGACCGGGTGCGCGCGGAGCTCCCCAACATCCGCCGCCTCGTCCCGGCGGAGAGCGCCGTCACCGTCGTCCAGGACGTGAGTGTCGCCATCCGTACGTCGCTCGCCGGGGTGCGCGACGAACTGGTCTTCGCCGTCTTCCTCACCTCACTGGTGCTGCTCCTGTTCCTCCATCG
>Ga0194131_10004664_pt1 | contig 20435 bp, 21 predicted proteins | sample TA2KigO120mmetaG_FD_148631 | JGI IMG/M metagenome (GOLD analysis project Ga0194131, IMG submission 148631) | Freshwater microbial communities from Lake Tanganyika, Tanzania - TA2015053 Kigoma Offshore 120m | ecosystem: Environmental > Aquatic > Freshwater > Lake | place: Tanzania: Lake... | reverse complement strand
AAGAGGTTTGCGTTGTGAGCTGCACTTGCTTCTGGCATTACGCCTGGGAATGCAAATGTCAGTCCACCTGCAAACATTATTGTAATTAGTGTAAGACTAGTTAGTTTCCTTACAATTTCATTTTTCATGTTATTGTGGTTTTGTCAAAAAATGAGTATATAAGGCTAATGGACATTTTGTTCATATTTTCACGATAGAGTATGTGAATTTAATTTAAAATGTGAATTTTGTTAATTTTTTTGATCGACTATTGTAATATTTCTATTCTTAGAACGAGATGCTCTGAACTATGTTTGCTTTATTGGGGCTCTAAGGCCTAGGAGGTTTTTGTATAAAGAAATTGCGTCCTTTTCATCCTTGGTCCCTATTATAATAGCAGATCCTCTTTTCATGAAGCTAATGGAAAGATCATTAGTTCTTAAAGAAAGCCCCAATTCGCCTAGATTTTCAATTTTAAAGCTGTTTTCTTTTGCAGCATTCGATATTTTGGCAATATCAAGTTGAAAGGAGTTAGTAGGAGTAATAGAAAAGGTTCTTTTCCCTCTATTTCTTCCGCAAAGTTCTTCAACAATTAATTCTTCTTTTTGAGTAACTTCAATTTTGCCTGAACCACATATTGGACATTCTTCTGCTCTAAAGATTTTTGTAAATACAAAATCCAGATTTTCTAGATCAACATGTAATATTTTGTCTGCAAGACTAGGTTTTTTGCCAATAATTATCTTTACAGCTTCAGAAACTTCGATTCCGCCAATTATGGAAAGAATTGATGGATGTACTCCCTCTATACTGCATGTTGGCATAGAATCTTCATCTAGTGCGGGAAACATACAATGATAACATGCACTTTCTTTTGGAATAACTGTAAAGACCTGACCTGATACCCCTACTGCAGCACCAGTAATAAAAGGAATGTTATTTGTAACACAAGCTTTGTTAAGAGAATATCGTGCATTTACGCTATCCAATGCATCAATTACTATATCACAGCCATCAACAACATCTAGTGCTGTATAATCATTAACAGATATTGGCAATGCTTCAATTACTACATCAGAACTTAGCTTTTGTAATTTTGTTGCTGCTACTTCAACTTTGATTTGTCCTACATCAGATTCGTCAAACATTGTTTGACGATGTAGGTTTGATAATTCAATTACATCTCTGTCAACAATTCGTAATTTCCCAATACCCATTGCAACAAGTCGTGTTGTTATGGGATTTCCAAGACCTCCTACCCCAACCACACAAACTTTTGCGTTTCGAAGTTTCAGCTGTCCCTGATAACCGATTTCTTCTAGCATTATCTGTCTTGAATATCTATCAAGATCTTTGACAGACAGTTCCGAGCCGCCAGCTACTGCGGGCAAAATGTATACTTCATCACCATCATTTAGTGATGTATCTAGTCCACCTGCAAACTTTGCGTTTTTTCCATTTATGTATATGTTGATAAGAGAGCGCGGAGTGCCATCGTCATTTAGTACGCGTCTTTTGAACTCATCACCCATATCATCTGAAATCTTGGAAAATGCTTCTGCAAGCTTTGAAGCGGAGATTGTAATTTTTTTTTCTCCTGACCCCTTGTTTAGAACAGAGGGAATGGTAAATGTTATGTTTGCCAAGCTCATCTAACTCTTGTAGAAATTTTTGCAATGTCAGGTTGCATAACTTGTGGTTTTTGTAACACTTCCATTAACGCTTCTGTTGCCTTTAATCCATTTCCTGTTACGTAACATATTGTAGTATCATTTTTGTCTATTTTCCCATCCTCTACCATTTTTTTCAAAACTGCGACAGATACTCCACCAGCAGGTTCTGTAAACACACCTTCTGTTTTTGCAAGCAAAAGTATTGCATCAAGTATCTCTTTGTTGTTTGATTCTTCTGCATATCCATTGTATTGTTGTAATCGCTTTAACACATAACGACCATCACCAGGATCACCTATGGCCAAGCTTTTTGCTATGGTATCAGGATTTTCAACTGGTACAACATCATTACTCTTTTTCTTGAATGCGTCAACAATTGGTGCACATCCATGTGGTTGAGCTGCAACTATATGCATTTTTGACACATCATTTAACAATGAAATCGTTTGTAATTCTTCAAATCCTTTACAAATTGCATTAAGCATTGCCCCACTACCTACAGGGATTATAAGTTGATCTGGAACTTGCCATTCAAGTTGTTCTGCAACCTCAAATGCTAATGTTTTTGATCCTTCAACATAGTATGAACGCATGTTTATGTTTACGATTCCGATTCCTTTACTATCACCAATTTGTGCCGCAATTCGATTTGAATCATCATATGTACCATCAACTGCAATAAATTCAGCTCCATAAGATAGTGCTTGAGCTATTTTTGCATGTTCAATATCACTTGGTGCAAATACATAACATGGTAATCCTCCCTTTGCTGCATGCGCTGCCGTTGCTGCTGCCAAGTTTCCAGTTGATGCACACCCAACTGCGGACAAGCCAAACTCTTTTGCCTTGGAAACAGCAATTCCTGCAGGTCTGTCTTTAAACGAAAATGTTGGGTTTACAGAATCATTTTTTATGTAAAGATTATTCAGCCCTAGTTTTTTGCCAAGCTTTTCTGCCTTTATTAAAGGAGTCATACCAGCATGAATGCTTACTATGTTTGCTTTGTTTTGTATTGGAAGCAACTCGGAATATCGCCAGTACGTATACTCACGACTTGCAAATGTATTCTTGTTTATAGTGGGAAAATCATATTTTACATCTAATGGACCAAAGCACTCATCACAAACATACTTGAAAGTAGGTTCAAAGGAATTCTTACATTCTCTGCATTGTAATGAAATAGCAGTCATGTTGTTCTCTCTTATCTATTGTATTGATAAAAAGTCCTAATATCAAGTTAAGTAATACTTAATTTCTATCATTAGTAAATTCACTAATAGAAGAATGACTATTTGATAATAAAGAATATATTTAAAATACTCAAAAATTGAGAAGAATTTCAGGTCAATATGAAAAAAAAGTTTACTTTGATGATAACAGCTGGTGTAATTGTAACAGTAGCAGCAATTTCAATATATTTTGCTAGTACACAAATAAAACATTCAAATGACGAGGGATTTGAGTGGTTAACCTCTGGTCCTTTCTCAGTACAAGACTACCAACACAAACTAGGTGAAAATATTTTCATTGTAGCTTCTGGAATAGCACCAAATGAAAAAGGTACAATTCGAGTATATACGCCAAAAAATATAGAATATGTCAATTATCCTTTCGATGGATCAGCAAAACGGGATTTTAATGTCTATTTTAAACCAGATACATTACCAAGAAAAGACAGATGTAGTCCAGAGGATTTTGTTGGTGTGTGGACAATGAAGTTTGAAGGAGTTATTTACCCACCAATTCAGTTTGAATTCATTAATGAATACATAATCGGTGCTGAAAATGATATAACTGATTTATGTGAATTTGTTACTTGAGAATATTATGAAAACAATTTTTTTGTCCTGTGTGACATGCTGGTCCTGATGGTTCTACCAAATAAATTATAGCATCGAAATCACAATCAACAAGAATCTTTTTTACTTTTTGTGTGTTTCCTGATTCTTCACCTTTCATCCATAGTTTTTTTCGTGAGCGACTCCAAAACCAAGAGTTTCCTGTCTTTTGTGTAAGCTCAAGTGATTCTTTATTTGCATATGCCAACGTCAAAACCTCATTAGTACTGATATCTTGTACTATTACAGGTATCAAGCCATTTTCTTTTTGAAAATCTATGTCATCGATTTTTTTTTCCATAAATTTCACTATTTTTATTATTGAATGTTACTTTATAATCTTACAGGAATATTGTTTTGAATAAGATATTTTTTTACCATAGCTACTGAATAAGTTTCATAATGAAATATTGATGCCGCCAATGCTGCTTCTACATTAGATTCTTTAAAAATATCCAACATGTGTTCTGGCCTTCCACATCCGCCAGATGCTATTACAGGAATAGTTACCGCTTCCACTATTGCACGAGTGAGTTCAATATCGTAACCATCTTTTGTTCCATCCTTATCTATGCTAGTAAGCAAAATCTCACCTGCGCCTATTTTTTCTACCTCTTTTGCCCATTCTATTGCATCAAGTCCAGTTTCTTTTTTACCACCAAAAATGAAAACTTCAAACCAATATTTTCTGTCATCGTCAGAAAAAATGTTTTTCCCCTTTTCTATGTCGTAATTTCTTTTTGCATCAATTGCGACAACAACACATTGTCTTCCAAACTGTTGCATTAGTTGTGTAATTATTTGTGGATTTTTTACTGCACCTGTGTTTATTGCAACCTTGTCTGCTCCACTAAGCAATATGTCACGTGCATTCTGAAGTGTATTTACTCCACCACCTACAGTAAATGGAATGTCTATTACTTGCGCAACTTTTGACACAAGTGTTTTAATTGTTTCACGCTTTTCTTCAGATGCAGTAATATCAAGAAATACGAGTTCATCAGCTCCCTCTTTGCTGTATTTTTCAGCAAGTAAAACAGGATCACCTGCATCTTTGATTGATGAAAAATGTAAGCCTTTTACAACTCGACCATTTGCAATGTCAAGACATGGAATTATTCTTTTTGTTAGTGTCATATTATTTTCTTTACTTCCTCGATCGAGATTTTATTTTCGTAAAGTGCTTTTCCCAAAATAGCACCATATGCATTACAGTTTTTAATTTGTAATACATCGTTAAGATTTGATATTCCTCCACTTGCGATAATCTTTGTGCCACTTATGTTACATGCTTTTTTTAAAAATTCTAAATCTGGTCCTAAAAGTGTACCATCTCTACTAACATTGGTGAGTAAGAATTCAGAAAAACCTAATTCTAAAAACTCATTTATTCCTGTAGTAAGATTTATTCCTGTATTTTTTTGCCAACCATCAATTACTATATTTCCATCAATATGATCTACTGATATTATTATCCTATTAGTACCAAAATCCGATAAAAATTTTTTCAAGAGTTGTTTATTTGTGAAAGCAACTGTACCTAATGCCACTTTTGATGCAATGTTTAGTGCTTCAGTTATTGTAAATTCATCTCGTAGTCCTCCTGCTATCTGAGCAGGGATTGATACTTCTTTGACAATTTTTTTAACGAGTTCCCAGTTAGAACCTCGTCCTAGTGTAGCGTCAAGATCTACTAGGTGAATAAGATCTGCACCTGCCTTTTCCCATTGTCTTGCAATTTTTATTGGATCAGTGCTATAGATTGTTTTTTTTTCTGGTTGACCTTTGACTAATCGTACTACCTTTCCTTCCATGATGTCAATTGCCGGAATTATTTTCATTTTTTACACACGCTTAGAAAGTTTTGAATCATCATAGTACCGACTTTACCAGACTTTTCTGGATGAAACTGTGTGCCAAAAAAAGCCTTGTCTTCTACTACTGCAGGTACTTGTATTCCGTAATCAGCGTCAGCTACAACGATTGCCTCATTTTTTGGTTTGACTCTATATGAGTGAACAAAGTACACCCAAGATCCATCTTTGATGCCTTCCAGAATTTTGCTTTGGTGCTTTATCTTGATGTTATTCCATCCCATGTGAGGTATTTTCATATTTTTTGGAAGCAATACTACTTCTCCATTCATTATTTCTAGTCCTTTTTCTTTACCCTCTTCACTTTTTTCAAAAAACATTTCCATTCCAAGACATATGCCCAAGACTGGTATCTTATCTTTTACAAATTCGTTAAATTGTTTTTTTGAGTGTTCTTTGATACTTTTAATTGCTGGATCAAAGTTTCCAACACCCGGTAAAATCAAGCCAGAGTAGTTATTTGAATTATCAAAGGTTGTTATGACATCTGCTTCTGCGTTGTTTTTTTCAAGCGAGTTTTTTAAGCTAAAAATATTTCCTGCCCCATAGTCAAATATTGCTATTTTGACCATTACATTGCGCCTTTTGTACTTGGAATTCCCTTTTGTTTTTTGTCGTTAGCAGACGCTAATCTAAATGCAACAGCAAGTGACTTTATTGCAGACTCTACTTTGTGGTGATCATTTTCTCCATACTTTACACTAACATGTATGCAGCTGTTAAGATTCTGAATAAGCGATTGGAAAAAGTGTTCAATGTCTTCTTTTGACATTCCTTCAATTTGATTTCGCTTTATTCCTAAGCTGATCTTTCCATATTGCCGTTTTACAAGATCTATAGAGGCTTCTGATATCGATTCATCCATTGGTACTGATGCATATCCAAATCTTGTAATACTTACTCTGTTTCCAAGTGCTTTATCTACACAGGAGCCGATTGTTATTGCAGTATCTTCGATAAGGTGGTGTTCTATGTTGTCTAGCGACTTTGCCTTTATGCTAAGATCGATCATAGAATGTTTCCCAAATGATGTTATGAGGTGATCAAGAAAGCTAATTCCAGTGTTTACTGAAATTTTTCCTGTGCCATCCAAGTTTACACTAGCTACAATACTTGTTTCCTTTGTTTGGCGTTTGATTTGCGCTGTTCTTGCTTTCATGTAAAATCACTTGGAGATGAGAATTATTTTCAAACCAGATTTAATGTCTTCGGAAGAAGATCAATTGATTGTAATATCAATGGAACGCGTCTTTGTTCAAAAAAGCTTTTCTTTGATTCATATGATTTGCTTGTTCCAAATATTGCACAAAATATAGTATCATAACCCTTTTCTGTTACTTTTTTTGCCATGATATAATCTTCCATTGAATCTCCAACATAAAGACAGCATGTTGAATCAAGCCCACGAATTGATTTAATCAGTGGTTGAGGGTTTGGTTTTGCAAGTTCTCGTGATTCATCTTCTAAAAATATAGAGTTTTTTAGATCAAATTCATCTAAAAGATTTCCAAGTGTGTATCTTATCGATTCTTTGCCTCGTCCGGTAACAATTGCAAGTTTATTTTTAAATTTCTTTTTTAATTTTACAATCAGATCATTTTTTAATAGATTTACATCGTTTTCTATGAAACCTTGTCCAGAAAACGTAGATTGTTTGTTAAATAATTTTTGATATAATTCTGAACCATAAAACATCTGATCAAACACTGAATAAAGCAAATTGGTATCATGTGGCCCAGGATAATCTAATTTTTTTCTAATATCAGAAATATCAACAGACAGAGTCGCAATATATTTTTCAACTGATTTTATTCCTGTTTGATCAGCATTATTTATTACGTCAAAAAGAAACTTTTGTTCTGGTATTTGCATTCTATTTGCAGCAACAAGAGATAAAATTGATGCATATGTGACATCAACCTCATCATTAAAGCCGCCTGTTGACTTGAAGCCTTCTATTATAGCAGAATTTATTGGAAGCGATTTTTCAATACCAAACTGCTTAAGAAAATATTTTGTCACCTCTTTAATTGCAAGATCATAAGACTTTGTAATGTCAATCAAGACCCCGTCACAATCAAAAATTACTGCATCGATTTTTTTTATTTTATTAAGTATGGTATCTTGAATAAAGATACCATTTTCAATTTTTTGCAAAGTCATTGTAAGAGATCACGTATTGCTAGCAAGAATTTAGAATCCATTTCCTTTGTTCCAACAGTAACTCTAAGGCAACCCTTGTGCTTTCCAATTTTTCCTAGTTTTCGAATAGAAATACCTTGTTCAATTAGTGCATTGTATATTCTTGTATCTGCACCTTCTACATCAAAGAGAACAAAGTTCGCCTTTGAATCAAATACGTGAAATGCGCCAAATTTTCTTAGATTATCTATTATTCGCTTTCTTTCTTGTTTTATAGAATTAACAACATCAGTCATTAGTTTTATTTTTTGTAATGCTATAATTCCTACTTCTATTGCAAGTGTGTTTAATGGATATGGGTACTGAATTATTCTTGTAAAAACATCAACAAAGTTTTTGTTTGATACAAAGTATCCAAGTCGAAGGCCTGCAAACCCAAATGCTTTTGAAAATGTTCTAACAACTACAAGATTTTGTAGAGTTTTTGTCATGTTTACAATAGAATAGTCGCTAAACTCACCATATGCTTCATCAATTATTACAAGTCCCTCAAATGATTTGATTAGTTTTTCAAGCTCTGTTTTTGGGAATTGAAATCCAGTTGGGTTATTTGGTGAATCCAGGTATAGTATATCTGCATTTTTTGCATTTGAAAGAAAATCCTCAATGTCAAGAGTCATATTTTTTGTAAATTGTATCTTTATTGTTGGGAGAGAATACAGCTTGCATCTTTCTTCAAAAAATCCAAAGGTTGGCTCAGAAGTTAGTATTTTGGTTTTTTTTGTTGCAAAATTTGCAAGTATCAAATCAAGAATTTGATCAGAACCGTTTCCAACTCCAATCATAACAGGATTGACTTTGAGATATTTTGACAGTGCTTGAATGAGATTTTCAACTTTGCCAAGTGGGTATTCTCTTACATCAGATCTTTTTTTGGCATTATCAATAAGATCATATTGAAACTGTTTGCTTATTGCAAGATTTTCGTTTGAATCAAGCTTTAAAATTCCTGTGTGTAGTTCTGGTTTTTGATATCCACGTAGTTTTGCTAGATCTTCAACTCTTTTTTGGAACCAATTATTTTTCATTACAATCTACTCCTTACTGCTACATAGTGATTTGGAAGGTTCTCTGCTGATGTTAATGCTTTCATGTACTTTGAAATACGTTGTAACGAAGTTTTTGATGATTCAATTTGCGTATTTAATTTCATAAAGTCAAGTACCGACAGTGAGCCTCTTGTCTTTCCAAAACCATTTGTTGGAAGTATGTGGTTTGAGCCTAGCAGATAGTCACTCGCTGATGATGGGGTGTTTTTTCCAATTAATACCAAACCGGCAGTCTTTATTTTAGCTGCTAACCCTAGTGGGTTTTTTGTAATAATTTCCAAGTGCTCTGGAGCCAAATTGTTAACTAGTTTTATTGCATCATTATTACTTTTACAGATAGCAACAAATCCATTTGTTTCAAGACTTTGTTTTACAATGTCTTTTCTTTTTATTATTTTAATATTTTGTTCAATAGCGTTTCTTATCTTTTTTGCAAATGATTGTGATGTTGTAATAACATAACATCTAGTATCTGTACTGTGTTCTGCTTGTGAGATAAGATCCTTTGCTACCATGTTAGGATCCGTTGATGCATCTGCAATTATTGCTAGCTCAGTTGGTCCTGCAACCATATCAATTGATGCTCTATCGCTAACAATTAATTTTGCCATTGTGACAAAATGACCACCAGGCCCAACTATTTTATCTACTTTTGGAATTGATTTTGTTCCAAAGCAAAGTGCAGCAATTGCCTGTGCACCTCCAGTCTTGTAAATTTCATCAGCTCCACAGATATCAGCTGCTGTAAGTGTTAATGGATCTATTTTGCCATTTTTATTAGGAGGTGATACCACTACTATTCGTCTTACATCTGCTACCTTTGCAGGTATTATTGACATTATTGCTGTGCTTGGATACTTGGCTAGACCCCCTGGCACATAGCAGCCAACGCTAGAAATTGGGATGAAATTTTTTTTAATTTTTGTTCCATCTAAAGTAACTGTGATTCTTTGTAGTCTTTTTTTTAACGCATATTCAGTTTTGTATAGTCGTGTTTTTGCAATCCTTATTGCTTCTAGCTGTTCTGTGTTTACTGCAGAGTATGCATTTTTTATCTCATTTTTTGATACTTGTAATGTTCCTAGTATTGCGCCAGTAAACTTTTTTTCGTATTTTCTTACTGCACGATCTCCATTTTTTTGTACGTCATAAATTATTGCTTCAACGATTTTTTTGTTATTTTTTGAGGTTTTTGATGTAATTTTGGATAGAAAACTGTCTACATTACGAACGGAAATGACTTTGATCAACTTTCTTCATCACGTTTTATCTCCTCAAGTTCCAGAATCTGTCTAGGTTCATGTATTACCAATCCCTGTGCTATTTTTCGAAGCTTTGGAACAAGCATGTAAAACTCTGACTTTTTAATTACAGTGTTTACACCGTACCATCCTTTTTGACTCAGTGGACTGATTGTTGGTTTCTTCAAGGAAGAAACTTCAGTTAACAGACGCATTAGGTTTGCCTCTTTTACATTTAGATAAATGTGCAGATACTTTCTTCCCTGAACTGCTCCTCGCATCAAAGTAACAATATCAAATATTTTTTCGCGCTTTGCTTTATCTTCAAGTGAGTTTTTGTTTGCAATAAGCTGTGCAGAAGACTCTAAAACAGTATCCACTATCTTTAGCTGATTTTGTGTTAGTGTTGTTCCTGTCTCTGTTACATCCATTATTGCATCAACGTCATCAGGTGGTTTTGCCTCTGTTGCACCAAATGACAAGTGGATCTGAACACTCTTGTTTGTACCTAGTCTTAGCCATGGAGTTACAATAAGTGGATCCTTTTTTCCGTAAAGTTTTTTATAAGATTTTTGTTGCTTTATGAATTTTGATGCAGTAGTTAGATACTCTGATGATATTCTAAGGGTTTTTTTCTTTTTTGCATATGATTTTATCATGTCATCAAATGACTTGAATTTGTAATTATCAGGTATTGCAATAACAAGTTTTATTTTGCCATATTCTAAATTCAAAAGTGATTTGACATCTGCGTTTGTTTCACCAACCCAATCATTTCCAGTAATTCCAACATCGTACAGTCCATAGTAAACCAGTGCAGGTATTTCTTGAGGCCTTATCATTTTTACAACAATGTCAGGATCATCTAAGAAAACGCGGTAGGTACGCTCCTTTCTGTTAACTTTGGTCCATGCCTTTTCTAATATTTTGAAAGTTGCTTCCTCAAGGCTACCCTTTGGAATAGCAAATTTTATCTTGGCCATTTTGTCCTTATCACAATTTGGGTATTTAATTTACTGCTTAAAGCTGGCTGAGCAATTCCTTTGCTCTATTAAGTGAGATATTACTCTCCACAACCATTTTCTTTACAATTTTATCAATTTGCTCAGGTTTTGCACCAGCAGCAGCTGCAATATTTCTTGCATGTAGTTTCATGTGTCCGCTTTGAATTCCTTCAGACGCAAGTGCACGTAGTGCACTAAAGTTTTGTGCAAGTCCTGCTGATACCATCACACATGCAAGCTCTTGTGAAGATTTTACGCCAAGAATTTTTGTGCAGATTTTTACAACTGGATGTACATTTATGATGCCACCAATAATCCCAACAGAAAGAGGCAGATCGATTTTCCCAATAAGATTACCGTTTTTGTCTTTTTTCCATTCTGTTAGAGATGTATATTTTCCTGATCTTGCAGCATATGCATGTGTTGCAGCTTCAATTGCACGAGTATCCTGACCTGTTGCATTTGCGACAGCAATTATTCCATTCATCACTCCTTTGTTATGAGTTACTGCACGATATTCATCGTTTTGTGCAAACTGGTATGCCAAGATAATATTATCAACTATGTCTTCTCCAATTGTTTTCTTGTCAAAGACGGCCGAGGCTTTCGCCATCCTTTTTGTTGAATAATTTGAAAGAATTCGTAGTATTACTCTGCCTTTAGTTATTTTTTCAATTAATGGTGCTACTGCCTCACAAATTGTATTTGTAATGTTTGCACCCATTGCATCACCTACATCGATTAAAAGCTCAACAATGAGCATTTTTCCAGCGTCTGTTTTTAGCTCTCTGCAGGAAACTTGCTTTGCTCCTTTCCCAATCTTTGATAGAGTTTTGCTTTTTGAGTTTGCAAGATCAAGAATTTTCTTTTCTGATTTTTTTACAGCAGAAATTGCAGATTTTATATCAACGTCAACTACTTGGATTTGTCCTATACTGTATGATGTATCTGCCTCTGCCTTAAATCCGCCATGAATCTTGGCAATTTTTGCAGCCTTTGATGCAGCTGCAATAACTGATGGTTCTTCAATGACCATTGGGATAAGATAGTCTTTTTTGTTTATTGTAAAGTTTGTAGCAACACCTAAGGGTAAGGAAAATGTTCCAATCGCGTTTTCAACCATTTTATCTGCTTTATCAAAAATTATTCCACCGTCTGAATTTGTGATTTGTTTGATTTCGTCATTAGAAAGGCCTGCAAATTTTTTAATAATGTCTAGTCGTTCCTTTCTGGTTTTTTCAAAAAATTTTGATATGGACGAGTCTTTCAATTACTTCAGGATCCTCACAAGTTTATCATCGTCACTGGCTGGAAATCCTTTGCCATCGGTATTTGAGGTAATAATGTAAAGATAGCCATCATTTCCTTCATTGACATCTCTAATTCTGCCTATCCCACTCAATATGCTTTTTTGTGATACTATACCGTCATTTGTTATCTCAAGTGAATACAGATTAGATCCACGTAGTGTAGCCATTATGATTTGGTTTTCAAGTTGAAGTTTGTTTCCAGAATAAAATACAATTCCGCTTGGTTCGATGCTTGGATCATAGCACATTACCACATCAACAAATCCTTCTTTTCCTGAACATTCCTGCTCAGGCCATCCATAGTTCTGGCCTGCTATAACTAAATTGATCTCATCATTTTTTGAAGGGCCAAGCTCTGTTACAAAGAAATTTCCTTCTTTATCCCAAGCCATACCTTGTGGATTTCTGTGACCATATGAGAATACAGATGAGTTTGGAAATGGATTGTCTTGTGGAATGGAACCATCATCATCTAGTCTTAGTATTTTTCCTTCAAGTGACTGAAGATCTTGTGGCCCATGAGACGATTCTGAACCAAGCCCTGTTGCAACATATAGCATTCTGTCAGGACCGAACTTTATCACACCGCCGTTGTTAAATTTTGATCCAGGAATTTTATCAAAAATCGTTGTAGCGTCTTCTAGTTTATTTTCTGACTCTTTTATTCTAAGAACTTTGTTCCAGAATTTTCCATCCTCTTCGTAGGTATAATAGACGTAAAGAAAATGATTGTTTTCAAAGTCAGGATGAATTGCTATTCCAAGCAAGCCTCCTCCAAACACATCAGCCGTACGAAGTGTGATTAGAGGCTCTTCAATCAATATACCATCTTCAACAACCCGCACTTTTCCATCTTTTTCTGTGATAAAGACTCGATTGTCTGCAACGTCTATTGCCCATGGTTTGTCAAGTCCTGTTGCTAATACTTCGACAAACTCATTTCCTGATTGACTAGAAGTTGGTTCTGGAAGAGGTGGTGTGTTTGAAGGCGAGCTTAGAATGATTGCAGATACTGCAAGTGCTCCAATAATTCCAGCAATTCTTAATTTTTTATTCACAAGAAAAAAACTTTGTAAATACTATTAATCATTTGCAGATTTTTAATAACGCGTATATACGGCCCAGAACCTTTTGTGACTTAGCGGGGTGGGGAAGTCAGACTTGCTCAAAGGGCTAAGTCATCCCGTCGGGCTCATAATCATAATTGATGAGACACCCGAAAATCAGTAGTTCAAATCTACTCCCCGCTATAGTTTTTTAATTTGTAAAAACATGAAACCATGGAATGGATTTGTTAATTTTTGTATAATGATTTGTTCTTCCTAGTCTTTGTAATGGGCGTGTAAGGTGTCTGTGTGCTGTTACTGCTGGTACATATAGCTTCTGGGTTATTTTTCTTGGAATTTCCATTTTGATTTTTTTGTCTGTTTTACTTTTACATTTTATGCATTCAAATCCTTGATTCTTTCCCTTTGATTTCATTTTTTTATTGCAATTGTTGCATGATGGGTTTGTGATTTTGTATTGTTTGTCAAGTTCCAATATTTCAATAAATTCAACGTTTAATGTACGGTTATGTTTTTTTGATGCCTTTCTTATACTGCCGCCAACACGAATCTTGTCGCCAATTGCAAGTTCTAACGCAATTGAGGCGATTTTTGTTGGTCTGTACACCGCACAATTTATTTTGTAATCTTTTGCGGTAATAGAAAAGAATACGTGTCCCCCAGATTCGATTTTTGGTTTGCTTGAAACTATACCACTTACTATGCCAGATGTGTATGGCTTTAGTTCAGAACTATCAAGCTCGTTTTTTAGGTGATCATTTGTTCCCTGATTTGTTTTAAATATCAAATATCCATCAAGATTTTCGTTTGTTTGAATCAGTTTTGCTGCATTTACGACAATTTTTGGATCTTCGCCACGCACTCCATAAAATACAGGATCGGGTCCATGTGGAGTGATTAATACACGTCCCGTTTTTTTGTCATAGCTGTTAAAGGTGTAAGGATATGTTTTTTCTTGCATCAACCTTACGCTTTGTGGTATAATTTGTCGTTTTTTTCCAAACTGTTTTTTCTTTCTATAACTTAGTAACTCAAATGTTTCATCAGAAAAGTGATAGCCAATGGCTCCAACTGCGCCAACCAAGCCTTGACCATTACCAATGTAAAATGATTCCAGATTATTTTTTGAGACAAACTGTTTTGCAAAACTTCGACTAATCAGTTTCCATAACGCAAGCTCGCTAAAACGGGTTAAGTCTTTTGGAATTATATCATTTTGATAAAATACCAGTCCTGGATTTGCGCCATTTTTTGTATCAGAGTAAGATTCTACCATATGTTTTACCTTTTGTTTTATTTTGTCAGGTTCGCTTGTCTTGATTGATAATCCCACTGCACCGTTTCCTCTTGTTTTCCATGGAATGTTTGGATTAAATCTAATCAATTTGGGATAATCAAGAAACTCGACATTTTCTTTTTGTAATGTATCTACGACTTTGTATGCAAGATAGGTAGTACACATTCCTTTTGGTGAGTCTGTATCGTCAAATCCTATATGCAGTACAGTTTGTTGGCTCATGTCTTATGCTGATAGTCTGAATTGTTATTTAATAATAGTTTAAATTAAAACCAAATCAGCTAAGAAATCACAAATGATAGTAATAGATGAAGAAAAAATTTTCGATGAGATAAAGAAAAGAAAGCCTGTTTCAGTAGCGCTAAATGGTCCTGATGGCATTATGCCAAAAATTCAACAAACAGCAACAAACATCATGAAAAGATTTGGAATTCCAGCCTATGTGTTGGCAGATACTACGTGGGGTTCTTGTGATCTAAACTCAAATGGCGCAAAGGTTCTTGGTGCAGAGGTCTTGTTCAATATTGGGCATACAATAACGATGGAGATGATGGGCGATAATGTGGTTATGATTAATGCATTTGATGACATTTCCTTTGATAGTGTAGCGCCAAAATGTGTTGATATTTTGAAAGGAAAGACGATATGTCTACTAACGGACAGTCAGCACCTGCATCAGATAGAACATGTAAAAAAAATCCTAGAAGACGATGGGATCATAGTAAAAATTGGAAAAGGTGGTGGGCAACTAAACGATGGCCAGGTTTTTGGATGTGAATTCTATCCTGCAATGGATACAATGGAAAATTCTGATGCCAATGTCTTTTTAGGACAAAGCAACTTTCATGCATCAGGTATTGCACTTGCTACAAACAAACCTACTTATGTTCTTGATCCATACTTTAACGAGGTACGTGAGGTAACAGACTTTGCACAAAAGCTGCAGAAAAAGGCAACACTTGCAATTTACAAAGCAGTAGATGCTCAAACCTTTGGAATAATTGTTGGGCTAAAGGAAGGTCAATTATCAAAAACTATAGCACTAAAATTCAAACGCGAACTTGAGAAGGAGGGAAAAATAGTTCAGCTCTTTGCACTAACTGATATCACTAATGAAAGGCTCAAAAATCTCAAAGGAATTGACGCATTTATTCAAGTTGCATGTCCTAGAATATCAACTGATAACCAGTTTGACAAACCAGTTTTGTCAACGCCTCAAGCAAATGCACTTTTAAAACTATTACGAAACGAAAGTATCGAAGACTATCTTCAGATACCACACTGGCTATAAACGATTATAATTATCAAACAAAAAAACTAATCATGTCGGATATCACTTTTCCAGGAGAGAAAATAGCTGTCATTGAAGAATACGAGTCTGGGAAAAATACTTTTGATGATGGTCACACAGTAAGGTCAGCTGTGGTTGGCACTCCTAACCTTGACAAAAAAGAACGTACTGCACAGGTTCAAAACTTTAAGCAACTATCAATTCCACAGATAAATGACATTGTGATAGGAACAGTTGCTGCTGTCATGTCATCAATGATTGCAGTTATGATACTATACGTTAATGGAAAACCAGTCAAGTCACATGTAGAATGCATTTGTAATACAAGAAATATCAGAAAAAAATCGGTAGCACTAGTTAATGATATTGTAAAGCTAAAGATAATTGGCCACCTAAATGGAGCTATACACGCAACAATAAGTGAACCAGAACTTGGCGTATTGTTTACAAAATGTAAAAAGTGTGGAGGAAATGTAGTACCAATGCGCGATGCCATAAAATGTATTGAATGTGCATGGATTGATGAAAGAAAGCTCTCGACAAATTTTGGAAATTCTGATTTTATCAAGCTGAGAGAATAAGAGATGTTACATGTTTCGTTCCAAGGAGAACGAGGTGCATATAGCGAGGCAGCTGCACTTTCCTTTTTTGGTAAAAAAATAAAGACTATTCCTTTACCTACATTTGCAGATATTATAGAGCATACTGAAAGTGGAAAAACTGACTATACCATACTGCCCGTTGAAAACTCACTTGAGGGAAGTGTTGGTGAAAGTTATGATCTTCTCTACTTGACAAAGCTACATGCTGTAGGTGAGACATATTTTAGAATACGACACTGCTTGATTGGCCTTGGACCACTAGATAAAATTGATACAGTATACTCTCATCCCCAGGCACTAGGTCAGTGTAGAAAGTTCATACAAAAACATCACATGAAAACAGTTCCTGCATATGATACTGCTGGAAGCGTACAGATAATCAAAGGCCTCAACAAGAAAAATATTGCATGTATAGCAAGCAAGATGGCATCTGAAATTTACGGTGTTTCTATAGTAAAGGAAGGAATCGAGGACAATTCAAACAACTATACAAGATTCTTAATTCTATCAAAAGAAAAAACAAAAGAGACAAAAAAAGACAAGACTTCGATAATATTTTCTGTAAAGCATGAGGCTGGTGCACTGTTTCGTGTCATTGAAAAGTTTCATGACTATAAAATCAACTTGACAAAAATCGAGTCAAGGCCTACAAAAGACACGCCATGGGAGTACAACTTTTATGTTGATTTTGAGGGCCATGAAAAAAATCCCAAAATTTCAGAAGTTCTAAAGAAAATAAAAAAGGCAACTTTGTTTCTAAAGGTTTTAGGATCCTATCCTAGCGCAGAGCTTGGCTAAAACCCTCTTGGCTTTTTTACGCTAAATGCGGCACTAAAACCAATTATTACAACACCTGCTGTAATTACCAAAATGTGATATGTGAACAGTATGGGATCGCTTGAAACCTCAAATGTTCCCTTTAATTGTAGTTCAGAGTCTCCCGTATTTTGTATCTCTAGTCTGTTTTGTCCTTCCTCTATGACAAGCCATTCAACAGTAACTTTTCCCTTGTGGTTTCTAGTGGTTTTTTCTTCACCTGAAGGAGTTAGTGTAACCTCAAAAGATGCACCAGAGATTTCAAGACTTTCTTTTGCGCTAAGCGGTGCGTTAAATGAAAACGACGTCTTGTCTCCTATAGCTACTGTCTCATCAACATTAATACTTTGAATCCCAAATGATGTGATAAGGGCAATCACGCCTATTGCTGAAATTGCAATTCCCGCACCTATTCCAATTGCCGTCCTTTTTGTGAACACAAAAAATGTTTTGTCTTGGCAGATAAAAAACTAACTACATTAAAGAAACATCATGTGGTTGGCTTTCAACAAAACCTGCAGATGACATTTTGATAAACTCTGCATTTTCCTGCATTTGTTGTATGTTATGAGCCCCACAATAGCTAAGACCTGAGCGGATTCCACCAGATAGCTGTTTTATGATATCGGTAACACTTCCCTTGTATGGAACCATGGCCTCTACTCCTTCTGCTACATAGTCATTAAGATCGTCATCAAGTGAGACAAAGCCAGACTCTTTTGATTTTCTTCCCAAAGAAGCAGCAAGTGATGCCATGCCACGATATATTTTGAATCTCTTGCCATTTTTCATTATTGTAGAGCCTGGGCTTTCATCTGTTCCTCCAAAAAGACTTCCAATCATAACAGATGATGCTCCTGCAGCCAGTGCTTTTGTCACATCACCTGAGGTTCTTGTTCCACCGTCTGAAATTATCGGTATCTCGTACTCTTTTCCAATCTTTGCACAGTCCATAACGGCAGTTAGCTGTGGAATGCCAGAGCCTGTAACTACACGTGTAATGCAGATAGAGCCAGAGCCTACCCCCACCTTTACTGCATCAACTCCTGCTTTGATGAGATCTTCTGCTCCCTTTGCAGTAGCTACATTTCCTGCAAGCAGCTCGCAGTTTGGAAATGCTTTCTTTAGGTGACGAACAGTACTAAGTGCATTTTCGCTGTGTCCATGAGCTATATCCACAACAATAATGTCAGTCTCTGCTTCCATAAGCGCTTCTGCTCTTTCCATAAAGTCACCTTTTACTCCAACTGCTGCACCAACAAGTGGTCTTCCTTTTTTGTCCTTTGATGCAGATGGAAAGTTTTCTCGTTCTATGATGTCTTTACTTGTTATCAGTCCCTTTATGTTCTGTTTTTCATCAACTAGTGGAAGTTTTTCTATTCTGTGTTTCTGTAAAAGGTCTTTTGCATCACCAAGACTGATTCCTGGCTTGGCAGTTATCACGTCCTTTGTCATGACATCTTTTACAAGATGAGACGAGTCTGCAAACTGGACATCTCGCGATGTCAATATTCCTGCAAGTTTTGATTCGCCGTTTGCCACCAAAAGGCCGGATACTCCCTTTTCTTGCATGTATCCAATTGCTTCGTGTACTGTCTGGTTTGGCCCTATGACATATGGATTTTCGATCATTACACTGCCTGACCGCTTTGTCTTTAGAACCTCGTTTACCTCCTCTTTTATTGTAAGAAATCGATGAATTATTCCAATTCCGCCTTCACGTGCCATCACGACTGCCATGGTAGACTCTGTTACTGTATCCATGTTTGCGCTTACAAGAGGAATGTTAAGTGAGATATTTCGCGACAACTTTGTTGCAAGGCTAGTCTGGGATCTACTTGTAATGTTAGAATATTTGGGGACAAGGAGAACATCATCAAAAGTCAGTCCTTCTCTTATATCCAAATGAAACCCCCTACATTAGAAGGCAGAACTGTTATAAGCCTTTCTTGAATTTGTGCAGAAATTTTTGTGCAAGAAAAACTGCCTGCCTTGTCTCTGTTACATTGTGCGTTCGAATAATATCTGCACCGTTTAGAACAGCAACTACTTCTGCAGCAAGCGAGCCAAACAATCGATCAGACGGATCTTCTTTTTTTAAAAGTTTGCCAATAAATGATTTGTTTGAAACAGAGACTAGCAGCGGCTGAGATGACTTTAACAGATGCAGATTTTGCAAGATCAAGAGATCGCGTTCAACCCAGTCTGAATTTATTTTTGTAAAAAATGGTCCGTTTCCTGATCTTCTAAAAAAACCAATTGCTGGATCAAGTACAATATTTTTAGAAACACCTGCTTTTTTTGCAAGAGTGAGGCTTTCCCTTAGCAGCTCTTTTGTTTTTGCAACGTTGTTTCCCTTTACTAGCTTTTTGCTATATGCACACAAAACAAGCGAAGGTTGGAATCTTGATACAACATCAAGCATGGATTTATCATATTTTAGTCCAGAAATGTCATTTAGTATCTCTGCACCTTCCTTTAGCGCATCTCTTGCAACACTTGCACGGCAGGTATCTACAGAGATTGGTAGATTTGTTACCTTTTTGATTATTTTTATTGCGTCAGTTACGCGTTGTGATTCTGTACTTTCTGAAACCATAGTTTCAAGATATGGTGCAGTTGACATTCCACCAACATCTACAAAATCTGCGCCTTGTTCTTCCATTTTCTTTGCAACAGCTACGATTTGTTGTCCTAATGCAATTGATTTTTTGTAAAATGATTCTGGACTAGTGTTTATTATTCCCATTATTCTTACTGGGTTTGAACCTCCGACAGGTACAGATCCTAGCTTATTCACATCATTTATGATAAAGGCTGCCAATTTGAGTCATATGACTATATCAGGTTGGGAACAAAAATACACCAAAATACTATACGAATTTAATTATGATAAAAAAAGTGACATCGAGTCTGCAAAAAAATTAAACATAATTTTAAAAAAACAATCTACAAAAAAATTAAAACGACTAATCAACAAAAAAACCGTTTTTGTGATTGGTGCTGGCCCTTCGCTTTTATCATCAATTCCATATTTGAAAAAATACCATGCTACAAAAATTGTGGCAGATGGCGCTACGCAGGCATTAATTGAAAATAGGATTGTGCCACAGATAGTTGTAACTGACCTTGATGGAGACTTGGCAGCACTAAGAAAGGCTGCAAGAAAATGCATCGTTGTTGCTCATGCAC